>ERZ869929.536-NODE-536-length-21245-cov-7.156725_pt1 | contig 21245 bp, 34 predicted proteins | sample MGYA00579312_ERZ869929 | MGnify/ENA primary metagenome ERZ869929 (study PRJEB32216, sample SAMN09231818) | wastewater metagenome | place: USA: Maryland | collected 2016-08-09 | study: EMG produced TPA metagenomics assembly of the PRJNA472060 data set (Reclaimed... | reverse complement strand
CCGCGCCGTTGTGTAACGTTTGGGCGCAATATCTTATAGGGAATACCCTAAACTAGCAGGAAATACGCTGAAATGCGCGCGGCGCGGACCCCCACCGGAGGGGTATCCCCCCAAATGGCAGCGCGTGTGTACGCTGTATAGTAATACTATCCCACACAAACCACGTCCCAAAAAAGTACAATACAAAAGAATTTAAAAGATCACATCTTATGTTGACACGGCCTTTCTCGGGATGTAGTGGTGATGCAGGGCACGCCTAGCTCAACTGGACAGAGCGAGAGCTTTCTACTCTCTAGGTTCGAGGTTCGAATCCTCGGGCGTGCGCCACCCCCTCCCCCTTCGTTTTCGGCCCGGCCAGACCCCAACCTGCATACCCCACCCCCTCTTTCAAAAAGGGACTCCCGTGCGAAAAACACCCCATATAGTATAAATTGCAAAACCTTGCTAAGTTCGAAGGACTAACCGGAGGTCGCCATGACCCTGCACATACACACGGAGGCCGACGTGCCCCTAAATGATGAAGAGATCGAGGGTGAGGGCTTCATGAGCACGCTCGAAGCCGCTGCAAACACTGCAAAGCTCCTGCAGTCCGCCGGGCTGGACATCACCTACGACGAAGAAGACCTCGACGACGCGGCCCAGACGGCCCGGCAAGCGGCAAGAGCGCCACAGACCCTTCAAACGCAGGCTGCCAAACAGGCCCTCACCCGCAAAACCCCAGCCGCTCTGCTGCTAACCGAGCGTATTCTCAATGAATATGGCCACAAGGTGGTGCAAGAGGCCGCTCAAGTGCGCCACATGGTGGTCAACAAGCTGGTGCAGGAGACGGAGAACCCGGACGCACGCATCCGCATCAAGGCTCTGGAGCTCCTCGGCAAGGTTTCCGACGTCGGCCTGTTCACCGAAAAGCAGGAAATCACCGTGACGCACCAGACCAGCGACGATCTGCGGGAACGCCTGCGTCGAAAACTGGAAAAACTGCGCGATATAACGCCTCTGGCGGAGCCAGAGGATGCAGAAGTGATCGAAGGAGACATCGATGAGTGAGATAATCCAGCTCAAAGGCAAGAAAGAGCCCTCTCCGCCCAAGATTTGGGTCTGCCTCTGCGGCTGCAGCACCTTCGAGCTGCTGTCCACGGCGGAGGTGCGGTGCCCGGTCTGTCTTTTGACGTCTCCTGCGCCCGACGGGGGCTGGACGCCAGACCCTGAGGCTGCCGATTGGCAAGGAAAAGACGAAGATGACGCCCCGATCAGGGACATTTCGGGCAACGGGAGCATCGAGTTCGCCCGACACATGCTGCTCAACCATGCCAAAGACCCAGAAGCCTGTGCGATCATCGTTTTCAAGCTCAGTGGCTCTGTGCACGCATGGAGCATGACGGAAACGCAGGAGCAGCTCGAGTGGCTCCGTCAAAAACTCGACATCGCCTACGAAATTTCAGCCAAAAAGCTAGAAGATGAGTGAGAACAGCCCTCTGGGCTTCAACAAAGAGGAGCTGGACACGCTGCTGCGCAGCGTGGACGTCCTTGACGAGCAAGAATTGCTCGAAGTTGAGAAGATGATCGAAGAGTTGGACCGACGTGCAGCTCTGCAGGCTGCCAAGGACGATCTGATCGCCTTCTGCAAGCGCATGGACCCCAACTATAAGGTTGGCAGGCACCACAGGAAGCTGGCGGACCAGCTGATGGCCATCGAGAGGGGCGTAAAGGACCGAATTTGCGTCAACATGCCCCCGAGACACGGCAAATCTCAGCTCGTTTCCATCTACTATCCTGCGTGGTTCATAGGTCGAAACCCCACAAAGAAGGTCATGATGGTGTCCCACACCACAGACCTCGCGGTCGACTTTGGTAGAAAGGTGCGAAATCTCATCGACAGTGACGCTTACCGCGAGATTTTTCCGCTCGCTGCGCTCGCTGCCGACTCAAAGTCTGCCGGTAGATGGAACACCAGCCTTGGCGGCGAGTATTTTGCCTGCGGCGTGGGCTCCGCCCTTGCCGGTCGAGGCGCTGACCTGCTGCTGATCGACGACCCGCACTCCGAACAGGACGTGCTGAGCGGGAACTTTGCGGTGTTTGAGAAAGCCTACGAGTGGTTTGCATACGGTGCGCGGACACGTCTGATGCCCGGCGGGCGCGTGGCGGTGGTCCAGTGTATGACAGGTGATACCCCTGTTCTTCGCCCTGACGGCTCATCGACGCCGTTGCGCGATTTGCGCCCCGGTGACAGCATAGCCTCGTTCGAAAATGGGCGGCTTGTGGCTGCAAAAGTCCTGAACCATCGGTCAAACGGAATTGATCGAGTCTTTACAATCAACACAACCTCAGCCAAAACTGTCAAAGCGAACGAGAGGCATCCGTTCCTCGTTATTCGTGATGGAGAACCAAAATGGGTGAGGCTGAAAGGCTTGCGGACGGGAGATATGCTTGTGTCACTGAGGGCTGCAAACAGCCCGCACGAGCAAAAACGAAGCCCGGAAAGTGCGCTCGGTGTATGTCGAGAGACTCCTATCACAGAAAGCATCCAAACGCTCCGCATCGCGGGCCAAACCACCACGGCAAGTGGAAAGGAGTGCGGTGTTCAGCCGAAGGGTGCGATGCGGCAGCAAAGACGGGTGGCTTTTGCAACATACACTACGGAAAACTGCGGTGGGCTGAGGGAAAAAGCCGTCGAAGTTCCGAAAAAAATAGGGAAGCTCACCTCAAGCATCGCTATGGCATCACATTGGAGGAGTATAATCGCCTCCTTGCCGAGCAAGGTGGGGTCTGTGCTGTCTGTGGCCAGCCGCCGAGCAAAGAAAACACTCGGGCACACTGGAACAGCAAGCTCTGTGTGGACCATTGCCACGACTCAAACCGTGTCCGCGCCCTCCTTTGCAACGACTGCAACCTTGCTGTCGGCTACGCAAAGACCGAAGCCGTCGCTCTGGCAGTTGCAGAGTACCTACGAACTCACACTCGACACGATTGAGAGTGTCGAACCGACGGGGGAAGAGGAGGTCTTCGACATTCAGGTGGAGGGAACCGAGAACTTTATCGCCAACGGCCTTGTGTCCCATAATACCAGATGGCACCAAGATGACCTCACCGGACGCCTTGTTCGCGACATGACCAACAACGAGGACGCCGACCAGTACGAGGTGGTGGAGTTCCCGGCCATACTTGAGGTGGTCCAGAAAGATAAGGACACGGGCGAGGAGGAGATCGTCCAAAAGCCGCTCTGGCCCGAGTTCTTCGACATGGCGGCGCTGCTGCGGACGAAGGCGTCAATGCCGGTCTTCCAGTGGAACGCTCAGTATCAGCAGAATCCCACGGGCGAAGAGGCTGCGATTATCAAGAGAGAGTGGTGGCGGCTCTGGCCGGAGGACACTCCCCCGCATGTCGAGTACATAATCATGGCGCTCGACGCCGCTGCAGAAGCAAACAACCGTGCGGACTTCACATCGCTGACGACGTGGGGCGTGTTCTATAATGAAGAGGAGCACGCGCATCAGATCGTCCTGCTGAACGCCATCAAGAAGCGTCTGGAGTTTCCAGAGCTGAAAGCGCTCGCGATGGAGGAGTATCGCCAGTGGGAGCCCGACGCCTTCATAGTGGAGAAGAAGAGCTCGGGGACGGCGCTGTATCAGGAGATGCGGCGCTCTGGCCTCATGGTGCAGGAGTACACACCTGTGCGGGGCACGCAGAATAACCCCAACACGAAGATGGCGCGTCTGAACTCCGTCTCTGATATTCTGGCGTCCGGGCTCGTGTGGGTGCCTGCCAAGCGCTGGGCCGAGGAGCTCGTCGAGGAGGTTGCAGGCTTCCCGTTCGCATCAAACGACGACCAAGTGGACACCACGATCATGGCCCTGATGCGCTTCCGTCAGGGTGGGTTCATCCGCTTGCCGACGGACGAGCCAGACGAGGAGTTGCCATACAGGAGAAGAGTGGAGTATTATTGACCTCGACGGGGCTTCACGTCTTTCCTCGTCATTCTCTAGCTCCCTGTACTGGACCCGCTGGCTCCTCCCGGCGGGTCTTTTTCATGAAAAAGTGCTTGCGAATCAGCCGCGTGGGCGGCTAGAAATCTCCACGGGGGACGCACATCGAGACTGCGTCACGGGAGCGGAATCTGTGTTTGGTCGATGCTGATCTGACTGCGCCACGGCATTTCAACTGAAACCTAGCGTCCCCCACGATCTTCCTGCTATATTGCGACAAACGCTTGCAGGAGAACTCTATGGCCATCGTCAAGCCGATGACACCCTTCGCCCTTGGCCCCAGTGCCGAGGACTCCGAAGTTGAAGTTGATATGGCAATCGTCTCCGACGAAGAGCCCAATATCGAAGTGGACATGGAGACCGGGGAAGTCACCGTGGACTTTGGTGACGGAAACGGCAGTGGCACAGGCGAAGCCGAAGACGATCCGGAGCAGGGCGACAACCTTGCAGAGATGATTGACCCCGCTGAACTGGAGTCGCTCGCGTCTGAACTCGTTGGTAATTTTCTTGCTGACCGCGAGAGTCGCAAGGACTGGGCGACTGCCTACATCAAGGGTCTGGACCTGCTGGGCATGAAGATCGAGGATCGCTCGCAACCTTGGGAGGGTGCGTCTGGTGTGTTCCACCCGATGCTGACCGAAGCCGTGGTGCGGTTCCAAGCGCAGGCAATGAGCGAGCTGATGCCCGCGTCGGGGCCCGTCCGCACAAAGATCATGGGGAAGCTCACCCCCGAGAAGGTTGATCAGGCTCAGCGTGTTCAGAATGAGATGAACTATCTCATCACCGAAGAGATGCCCGAGTATCGTGACGAGATGGAGCAGATGCTGTTCCGCCTGCCGCTGGCGGGCTCCTCGTTCAAGAAAGTGTACTACGACCCGATCCTTGAGCGCCCGGCGTCTATTTTTGTCCCCGCAGAGGACTTTGTGGTGTCTTACGGGGCGTCCAACCTTCAAGCGTGCCCCCGCTACACGCATGTGATGAAGAAGACGGACAACGAGGTCCTCCAGCTGCAGGTCGTCGGCTTCTACAGGGATGTTGAGCTGCCCGCTGCCGAGAAGGACCTGACGGACATCGAAGAAAAGTACAATGAGCTCGCAGGCGACAACGCCGTCATCGAAGATGACCCGCGACGCACGCTGCTGGAGATGCACGTCGACGTGGACCTGCCTGAGCCATTCGCTGATCCAAACGGAGTAGCCCGGCCTTACGTCGTGACTATCGACAAAACATCTAAGACCATTCTCTCAATTCGTAGGAATTGGAGAGAAGACGACCAGAAGAAGCGCAAGCTGATGCACTTCACTCATTACCCCTACCTGCCGGGCATGGGGTTCTACGGTACGGGCCTGATCCACTTGATCGGGGGCCTTGCGAAGTCCGCCACGTCGATCCTGAGACAGCTCATCGACGCTGGCACGCTCTCTAACCTCCCTGCGGGCCTCAAATCCAAGACCCTGCGTATCAAGGGAGACAACACTCCGCTAATGCCGGGGGAGTGGCGCGACGCCGACGTTGCAGGCGGTACGTTGCGGGAGAGCCTGTTCCCGATGCCTTACAAGGAGCCGTCAGGTGTCCTGTATCAGCTGCTGGGAAATGTCGTCGAGGAGGGCCGTCGCATCGGCTCCGTGGCGGACATCCAAGTGGGCGACATGAACGCGCAAGCGCCTGTCGGCACCACCCTTGCTCTGCTTGAGCGGTCCTTGAAGGTGATGTCTGGCGTGCAGGCTCGTCTCCACGCCGCGATGAAGCAGGAACTGCGCATCCTTGCCCGCATCGTTCATGACTACATGCCCGAGGAGTACACCTACGAGGTGGACGGCGACTTCAATCGTCGTGACGACTTCGACGGTCGCGTTGACGTGATTCCGGTCTCCGATCCGAACGCAGCGACGATGGCGCAGCGCATCATGCAGTATCAGGCCGCTCTCCAGCTGGCTCAGCAGGCTCCTCAGCTCTACGACATGGGCAAGCTGCACCAGCAGATGCTCGGCGTTCTGGGGATTCAGGACGCGGGCGACATCATCAAGCTTCCGGAAGACATCAAGCCGATGGACCCGGTTGCCGAGAACATGGCCATCCTCAAGCAGGAGCCGGTCAAGGCGTTCCTCTATCAGGATCACGACGCGCATATCGCTGCCCACATGGCAGCAATGCAGGACCCGATGATCGCCCAGATGGTTGGCCAGTCACCCTTCGCTGGAGCCATTCAAGCCGCTGCGATGTCCCACATCACCGAGCACCTCGCGTTCAAGTATCGCAAAGAGATCGAGATGCAGATGGGTGTACCGCTGCCGCCCGAGGGCGAGCCGCTGCCCGAAGACGTCGAGGTCCAGCTGTCGCGCGTTGTGGCGATGGCGTCTGCAAAACTGCTTGGCAAGAATATGGCCGAGGCGCAGGCGCAGCAGGCTCAGCAGCAAGCCCAAGACCCGCTGACGATCATTCAGATGAAAGAGCTTAACCTCAAAGAGAAAGAGCTCGATCACAAGATCGACATCGAAAACAAGAAGCTGCAGGTCAGCGCTGCGGTGCAGGCTGGCAACCTTGTCATCCAGCAAGAACGTGTTGAGAGCGAGAATGACCGCTCTGCCGCCAACACCATGGTCAAACTGGCCACCGACGCGGTTCGTGAGAATGTCAAAGCGCAGGTGGAAGGCACAAAGCTGGCTATCGAAGCTTCTCGCGAGCTTCGTGATCGCAGGGCACCGACCCGTCCCGAACCGAAGGATGTTGAATAATGGACAGCACCGTCTTTGTTCTGCTCCTTCGGGGGATATCGGACCAGAAGCAGGCCATCATGGCTCATATGGCGAATGGTGCTTGCAGGTCGCATGAGGAGTATTGCCGTAGCGTGGGAGAATATTCCGCGCTACAGCGCATCGAAGATGAGATCAAAGAGCTGGAGAAAAGATTTATTGCGGACTGATTACGTCCGATGTACTCCTTTTTGTTACGCGGATGACCCGCGCAAAGGCGCTGTGAGCCTCAATCACTGCAGGAGAGACCATGTATACGGCTAACAAAGTCGAGGACGAACAGCTAAAGGCGAAGCTACCAGAGCCATCGGGGTACCGACTGCTCATCGCCATCCCCGAAATTAGCGAAAAGACCGAAGGTGGGGTCTACATGCCCGATCAGCTGAAAAAGGCTGAGGAGACGGCAACCATCATTGGCTTTGTCGTGAAGTCGGGCCCTGAGGCATACGCCGACCCTGCGAAGTTCCCCAATGGCCCTTGGTGCAAAGAGGGCGACTTCGTCATCTTCCGCTCCTATTCCGGCACGCGCTTCAAGGTGCAAGGGCAGGAGTTTCGTCTGATCAATGACGACACCGTCGAGGCGGTAGTCGAAGACCCACGGGGGTATAGCCGAGCATGACCGACAAGAACGACGACATCGAAGTGGACATCGAGGGCGAAGACGATCTTGAGATCGAAGTCGCAGATGACACCCCGGAACCTGATCGCGGCAAGCCAAAAGCGCCGGAAATCGAGCCGGATACCAAATCCGGTGCCGATGACGACGACCTAGAAGGCTATTCCGAGAGCGTCAAAAAGCGCATCAACAAGCTGAAATTCGATCAGCACGCTGAGCGCCGCGCCAAGGAAGAGGCTATTCGCCTGCGCGAAGAGGCCATTTCCTATGCGGAGAAAGTCCGCAAAGAGAATGAAGAGCTCCGCAAAGCCTACGCCGAGGGTGAGACTGTCCTTGTCACCCAGACCAAGGCCAGACTGGAGAGCGAACTCACCCGTGCTAAGGCCGAATACAAGACGGCCTACGAGGCAGGTGACGCCGATGCTGTGCTCGCTGCACAGGAAAAGCTCATCAAGCTGCAGAACGAGCACGACCGCGCGGTGAACTACAAGCCTCGCGGAGCGCAAGATATCGCGCCAGCTGCCGCTCCGAAGCAGACTCAGAGCGCACCTCAGGTGGCAAAGCCTGATGAAAAAGCCATGAAGTGGGCCGAGAAAAACTCTTGGTTCATGAAGGACAAAGCCATGACAGGTTATGTCATGGGGGTACACGAAGACCTCGTAGGACAAGGAATTGATCCCACGAGCGATTTGTACTATTCTAAAATAGACGATGCGGTCCGCCGCACGTTCCCTGATAAGTTTGACGATGGGTCCACTGAGGAAAAAGCACCCCGTCGTCAGGCTGGCCCCGTGGTCGCCCCTGCTGCTCGCAGCACGAAAGCGCCACGCAAGGTTGTGCTGACCTCCTCTGAGGCCGCTCTCGCCAAGCGCCTTGGGGTACCGCTTAAGGTGTTCGCGGCGCAGAAGCTTAAGGATATGCAAAATGGTTGACCGGACCCCACGTTCTCTCGAAACCCGCGAAGCGGGCACGCGCAAAAAGACGTGGAAGCGCCAGTCCATGCTGCCCACTCCCGAAGACCGTCCGGGCTTGAAGTTCCGGTGGATTCGCACCTCCTCTCTGGGCAACGCGGACATGACCAACGTGTCGGCAAGGTTCCGTGAAGGCTATACGCCTGTGAAGGCGTCTGACTATCCCGAGCTGCAAATCATGTCTGACGTCGATTCCCGCTTCAAAGGGAACATCGAAGTCGGTGGACTGCTGCTCTGCAGCATCCCCGTCGAAGACGCGGAAGCACGTATCGAAGGCCAACTCGACATCGCCCGCAGCCAAATGGACGCTGTCGACCGGAACTTCATGCGTGAAAACGATCCGCGTATGCCCGTGCTTCGGCCCGAGCGTTCGACGAAAACATCGTTCGGCAGGTAACTGCCGTGGACACAACCTTGTAGATGAAGGAGAGAACCCATGGGTTCCCTTAATGCTCCCTTCGGTCTGCGTGTAACGGGTCGCCTCGACAACGGGTCGCTGGAGGTTTTCCGCCAGTACCCCATCGCGTCGGGCTATGCAGCTAACATTGCTGCTGGCGACATCGTCATGCTGACTGACAACGGCACCTCGACCACGATCACCAAGCAGACCGCGACCGGCGACACCTCCGCCGACATCGCGATGCTGGGTGTCTTCATGGGCTGCTCGTACACTGATCCCTCGACCGGGCAGCTGACGTTCAGCAACATGTGGCCGACCGGCACCGTCGCCTCGGACGCTCTTGCGTTCGTCTGTGACGACCCGCAGGCGCTGTACGTCGTCATGGCCGACGAGGCCATCACCAACTCGCTCGATATCTACGGCAAGAACGCCGCTATCGTGCAGGGTGCGGTGAACACCACGTTCAAAGCCTCGCGCGTCGCGCTCGATGCGTCCACCATCGGTACGGATGCCAACCTCCCGCTGCGAATCATCGACTACGTCGGTGGACCCCGTGGTGGCGAAGCTGGTACGACCTATCCGCTGCTGGTCGTGAAACTCAACTACACGCAGCTGACCGCTGCCGTGGGCGTGTAAGGAGGGCTGACTGATGGCTATTTCGCGCGCACAGGCACTCAAAGAACTGCTGCCGGGCCTTAACGCCCTGTTCGGTCTGGAGTACGCCAAGTACGAAAACGAGCACGCTGAAATCTACGAGACCGAGACTTCCGAACGTTCGTTCGAAGAAGAAGTCAAACTCTCGGGCTTCGGCGCTGCTCCGGTGAAACCCGAAGGTTCGGCGATCACCTACGACAACGCACAGGAATCCTTCGTCACGCGGTACAACCACGAGACGGTGGGCATGGGCTTCTCCATCACGGAAGAAGCTATGGAAGACAACCTGTACGACTCGCTGTCGGCCCGCTACACGAAGGCTCTCGCACGTGCGATGGCCTACACCAAGCAGGTCAAGGCAGCGTCGCTGCTGAACACGGGCTTTACGACCTTCACCTCGGGTGACGGCGTGACTCTGTTCAACTCGGCGCACCCGACCGTTGCCGGTGGCAACAACCGCAACCGCCCCTCCGTGGACGCGGACCTGAACGAGACTTCTCTCGAGCAGGCAGTCATCGACATCGCTGCTTACGTTGACGAACGCGGTCTGCTGATCGCTGCGCGTCCGCGCAAGCTGATCGTTCCCCCGAGCCTGATGTTCGTGGCGACCCGTCTGCTGCAGACGGAAAATCGTCCGGCAACCGCCGACAACGACATCAACGCTCTGCGGACCAACGGTTCGATCCCCGAGGGCTACCGTGTCAACCACTACCTGACGGACAATGACGCGTGGTTCCTGACCACCGACATCCCGAACGGTATGAAGCACTTCGTCCGTACCGCCATGAAAACTTCTATGGACGGCGATTTTGATACAGGGAACGTGAGGTACAAGGCACGCGAACGTTATTCGTTCGGCGTCTCCGACCCGCTGGCGATGTATGGCAGTCCTGGGGCATGAGTTACGTTTACGCTTGACGGCGTAAACTACACTAGGGTAAGAGAAGGGGCGGGGGAAACTTCGCCCCTTTTTTTTGTTGGAGAAAACATGCTGAAAAAAGCTAAGCGCCCTGAGGACTGGGGCCAGAGAGAAAAGCACCCACTGTACGGAACGTGGGGTTGGCATAAGGATAGAAACCGCTACGGAATGGTCTCGGAATGGTCTTCTGACTTCTGGGCGTTTGTCGCAGGTGTTGGCGAACGTCCGTCAACTGAACACCGCCTTCGTAGACATGAGATAACTCAACCCATTGGACCGGCTAACTTTTTCTGGGACACAAAGTACGCTCCGGGGTCTAACGAGAAAAACACGTTGGAGCAGCGTGCGGCATATATGAGAGAGTATCGCAAGCGAAGGCCGCGAAACGTCAGAAACACAGAACTTAAAAAACAGTACGGGATAACTCTGGACCAATGGGAGAAAATGCACGAAGAGCAGGGCGGAGTGTGCGCAATATGCAAAGCTTGTGAGAGTGAAAAAAGCACCCGCTACTCTAATTTGGCTGTGGATCACTGTCACGCGACAGGGAGAGTTCGCGGTCTACTGTGCAACGCTTGCAACAGAGCGGTTGGGTTTTTGCAGGATGACCCGGCGCGAGCGAGAAGGCTTGCGGAATACTTGGAAGAGCCAAAAGCTTACGCGTAACAGCTTTAAGGAGGGCGGGGGAAACCTCGCCCTTTCTTTTTTCTAGTTTAGCTGTAGAATGTCGTACAGGGCATCATCAGCTACGTGGACAGGTCGCCCGTCCTGACATTGCACAGACCGCGTAGCCAAACCTTGTGCAAGGGGTACCAAAATGGGCACTACCACTTTCTCCGGTCCCGTCGTTTCGCAGAATGGCTTTTCTGGCGACGTCACCGGCAACGTCACGGGCGTTCTCAATCTCACGGCGCAGACCACGGCTTCTCTGCCTGCCGCTGCCGCCTCGAACGCTGGTCAAGTCCGTCTGATCAATAACAACGGCGCGGGCAACAACGAGTACTGCATCGTTGTATCGACGGGCTCTGCTTGGGTCACGGCTGTTGGCGCGGCTCTCAGCTAATAGGAGGCCGTAATGGCTCGCAACCAAGAGGCAGTGTCTTGCCCGCCCGGTGTGTGGACAGAGCTTACCAACTCTGACACCACGGCAATCACCTTTCAGGTGATCTCTGGGTCGGTCAAGGTGCGAGCGACGACGGGGTCTGCCCCGAGCGCGCTGTCTGACGCAGGGTATGTGTATCACGCACACCCCGCTGATCGGCAAACGGAAGACGGCGAACTGCGCATCAACATTTCCGATCTCACAGCAACCGCAGGTGCTGATCGAGTCTTTGCGACGCCACTGAATGGTCGCACGGCAACTGTTGTGGTGGATCACGCATGAGAAGTTGGCACGGCAATCTGTCTCCATTCGGTAGATGGCACACGGGTGGCCGTGCCTCAACAGCCATACTGTGGCTTTTGTCCACAGGGGCATGGTCCGATAGCGGGCAGTGGTTGGACACGTCAGTCTGGAACGATGGAGCATAAGACATGGCAACCTTCGATAACGGTGAAAGCGGTCTTAGCGTCCGCAACAAGATTAACGCTGTTCTGCCACACGCTGACGGGACCGCTGGCGAACTGGTCATCAACGACGCAGGCGCGGATGTAGACTTCCGTGTTGAAAGCGACACGAACGCCAACGCCTTTTTCGTAGATGGGGCAAGCGGGAACGTTGGGATTGGGGCGACGCCCAGCTCCAGACTACACGTATCCGGTGGCGACATTAACCTTGCCACCAACGCCACATATGTCCGCTCCGTCACCTCCGGCGGCACTGACGTCCGTATGCTTGGCATTAACGCCAGCAACATCGCCTATGTTGGCCCGATTGATAGCGGGCCTACCACTACGATTTTCAGTGCATCAACAAGTGTCACCACTGCGATCTTCAACACCAGTGGCACGGAGAAGATGCGCATCGACGCATCCGGCAATGTTGGTATCGGTACAGCGGCTCCAAGTACAAAACTTGAAGTTATAGGAAATCTTGGACTAAAAGCTAATACAAACGTAGAAGGTGCGTTCCAGCAAATTTCCTTCCCTGCGGGAATTTATGAAAAAGCTGCAATTCGCGGAATTAGCACTGGCACGACAGATTCTGGTGCGCTTGCATTCTTGACTGCACCGCCGGGTGATCTTGTTACCGAACGCCTCCGCATCGACGCATCAGGCAACCTCGGCCTTGGGGTGGTGCCGAGTGCTTGGCGTGGGGATAAAGCCGCTCAACTCCCTTGGGGGGCGGTCTCCAGCGGCTACGAATACAGCATCAATGTGGCATCCGTTGCCTACCGCGACAACGCAAACTGGCGGTATCAGGTTACCGGGCAAACCCCAGCACGGTATGAGCAACTCAACGGCACACACCGCTGGTACGTGGCCCCTTCCGGCACCGCTGGCACCACGATCACCTTCACGCAGGCCATGACGCTGGATGCGAGTGGGAACCTTGGGATTGGGACGACTAGTCCGGGTCAGCGTCTTGATATTCAAAATGCGGCGTTCCAAAACACGGTTTTGCGGATCAGTAGTGGGTCAGGCACTACGGGGAACTTCAAACGCCTTGAGTTCACTGACAATGCTGGCGCGTTGGTTACAGGCTCGATTACCTCGTTTGGTAGCGCGCAAGGTAGTGGAAACGACTATGCCATGACGTTCACCGTCAACGCAGCCGAACGTATGCGCATCGACAGCAACGGAAACGTCCTTATCGGAACCGCAACCTCCGGCGCATCCCGTCTCCGCATCTCCGGCCTTCCCACGTCCTCCGCTGGTCTGTCCGCAGGCGATGTGTGGAACGACGGAGGAACCCTGAAAATTGCATAAGGACCCGACCATGCAGCAACTCTACACCCTCTTGGGCATCTACGTTGAGCGCCTTGAAATCGTCACGGCAAAACTCGCCGAGGCGGAAGCCCGCATCAAGCAGCTTGAGGCTGAGAAGGAGAAGCCGGAATGACCGCAACGACCACTTGGACTATCTCGCAGCTTGACCGCACCCTTCCCGAAGGTGGTGTCGTTACGGCTCATTGGCGCGTAACTTCGGTTGACGGAGACTTCTCCGCCACGGTCTACAGCACGGCTACCTTCACGCCCGACCCTGCATCGCCCAACTTTAAACCCTACGACCAGCTGACGGAAGCTGACGTTCTGGCATGGGTTTGGAAGCAGGTGGACAAGGACGCCGCAGAGGCAAACCTTGCCGCGCAGATTGACGCACAAAAGAACCCGACGACGGCTTCTGGCCTTCCTTGGTAAATCAGACAGGGGGTTTGAGAAATGGCTAAGACTCCAGCGTGGCAGCGCAAGGAAGGTAAAGACCCGAAAGGTGGGCTGAACGCCAAGGGTCGAGCCTCGGCCAAGGCTCAGGGTATGAATCTCAAGCCCCCGGCACCGAACCCGAAGACAAAGAAAGACGCCGCGCGTCGGAAAAGCTTTTGTGCGCGTAGCGCGGGTCAGATGAAGATGTGGCCGGATGCCGCCAAGGACCCTAACAGCAGGTTGAGGAAGGCACGCAAGGCATGGAATTGCTGAACGAGAGATGGGTTGACGTGCACGGGTATGAGGGTCGCTACGCAGTTAGCGATCACGGGCGTGTAAAGTCGCTTTGCCGATTTCGGCGTGGAAAGAGCGGCTCTATGGTCCAGGTTCCAGAAAAGATAATGCGCCTTACTCCGAAGAAGAGGTCCGCCAATGGCAGAACTCTCCCGTACTTGGAGGTGAAGTTTCGTGACGGTTCTCCGAGGGATGTAAGGTGTAAGTCCTTCTTGGTGCATCGCCTTGTCGCGCAAGCGTTTGTTGGCGAACTATTCGAGGGCGCTCATGTTGACCATCTCGATGGGGACCACACCAACAACCACTGCTCCAACCTCAGAATCCTTAGTGCGAGAGACCACGGACTTTTGCATCCGTGCATCTCAAACAAGGAACGACACGACGAGATGCAGAAAATGGCGCAGGCAAAAATTGTTGAACTTCGGGCGGCAGGTGCCATTGTTGGCAGACGCCGGGTAAGCTGCTGAGGTGACGAGATGCCACTGAACGCCAAGGGCAAGAAGATCAAGGCCGCGATGGAAAAGCAGTACGGCAAGGAGCGCGGGGACCGCGTCTTCTACGCCGCTGAGAACAAGGGCTCTATCAAGGGCGTAACCAAGAAAGCCAAGGGGAAGAAGAAATGAAAACCCCCAAAAAGTTTGGCTCCGGTGCCCCCAAGAAGATGGCCAAGGGTGGAAAGACTGAATCCCGTGGAAGCGTGTCTGCTTCCAAAGGCAGTAACACTTCTAGGCAGGCAACTTCCGCTTCTCCGCGTGGTGGCGGTGGTGGTGGTCTTTTTTCTGGGATTGGCAGCGCAATTCGCGGGGCACTTTCGGGTGGCGCGGGTAGGAGCCCTACAGTAACTGACCCAAAAACCGGCCAATCCTATGCACGTCCGAGCTACGGCGGGATGTCCCTGAAAGGACTCACCTCCACCGATCCGGCCAATGTGGCCCGCAACCGAGCTGCCGCAGCCAACTATGCGCAAATGCAGCGGCGGGACGCTATGCTCGCGAGGGGCGATGGCAGAGCCAACCCGCAGAACTCCCTTGCGGGAACCGTGACACCCGACGTTCAAGCTGGCCAGCCCGCAGTTCCGCCGGTCACAGGGCGTGTCTATACACCACCATCTGCTGGCTATCGCCCCGGCATTGATCCTGAGTGGCAGAGTTATCAGGTTAGGCCGACGGTTGTGATGAAGAAGGGTGGAGCTGTCAAGAAGTCCACCGTAAAGCCGAAAGGGAAGAAGAAATGATGTCTCGTGGTTCCATGGGTCGCCAGATCGCGACCGCCCCTGCGTCGCGCGCAGTTTCCGCAATGCCCATGAAGAAGGGCGGCACCATCAAAAAGATGGCCAAGGGCGGGATGGCGCGCGGTGACGGCTGCTGCATGAAGGGTAAAACCAAAGGGAAAATGTACTGATGGCTCGCAAACCCAAGAAAAGTGAAGCCGAAGTCGTAGAGCCGTCTCCGGTCGAGGCACCCACGTTTACTTCCTGCCGTCAGTGCGGCAACCCCGGCGACTGCGAACGCCGGGCCAAGTGCGCGAAAGGCTTTAAGTGATGCCTAAGAAGCCCGTCTCAAAATCTCGTGTCAACGAAGCTGGGAACTACACAAAGCCCGGTATGCGAAAGCAGTTGTTCGAGTCCATCAAGTCGGGCGGAAAAGGCGGGAAGCCGGGCCAATGGTCTGCCCGCAAGGCGCAGATGTTGGCTCTGCAGTACAAAGCCAAGGGTGGAGGGTACAAGGATTGAAGGCACCTCAGAAAAGCCTGAAGTCTTGGCAGTCTGAGTCTTGGGGAACCAAGAGCGGGAAACCGTCCACTCAGGGACCGAAAGCGACCGGAGAAAGGTATCTCCCCAAGCGCGCCCGCGAGGCGCTGAGCCCTGCCGAGTACGCCGCGACGTCTCGGGCCAAACGGGAAGGCACTCGCAAAGGCAAGCAGTTTGTGGCACAACCTAAGAAGATCGCGAAGAAGACCGCGAAATTTAGGGACTAATCATGGCCGTCATCGTACCCGACCTGCCGGAACTCTTTGAGGAAGCCTTCGAGAGGGCCGGACTTGAAATGCGTTCGGGCTACGATCTAAAGACTGCTCGTCGCAGCCTTAACCTGATGACGCTCGAGTGGGCCAATCGCGGGCTCAACCTCTTCACCATCGAGTCCGGCACGCAGGCTCTGACGGCTGGTCAGACCACCTACACGCTGCCGAGCGGGACCATCGACATCATCGAGCACCAGCTGCGCACTGGAACAGGCACTTCTCAAGTGGACACTTCGCTTGAGAGAATCTCTGTGTCCACCTACGCGCAGCAGACCAACAAGCAGATTACGGGTCGCCCCACGCAGATATTCGTGCAGCGGCTGCCCACATCCACAACCGTGACTCTTTGGCCCGCGCCCGACGCAACACAGAGCTACACGCTGTTCTACTATCGCCTGAAAGGCATCGACGGCTTGGCTTCTGGGGTGGGTGCAGAGGTCACGTCGATTCCTCCGCGTTTTGTGCCCGCGCTTGTTGCTGGCTTGGCCTACTACATTGCCATGAAGAAGCCTGACGCCGCAGCGCGCGTACTCCCGTTGAAAGCCGTCTACGACGAGCAGTTCGATCTCGCGGCGTCCGAAGACCGCGACCGTTCTTCCGTCATGTTCACTCCGTTCGGGAGCTATCCATGACCGCTTACGCAAAAGGCAAACACGCGTACGGAATCTGCGACCGCAGTGGCTTCCGCTACAAGCTCTCCGATCTCGTCTGGGAATACCAGAACGGGACCAAGACAGGCTTTCGGATTGGGCGAGACATCGTTGATCCTGACCAGCCGCAGAACTTTCTTGGTCGTGTGAAGATCAACGATCCTCAGGCACTGCGCGATCCTCGTCCCGACTATGCCCCCGGCGACGGGCTGTGGGGGTGGAATCCGGTTTGGAACCCTGCTCAAAACATGGTAGCGTCTGTGGGAATCGTAACCGTCGTCACATCAGATGGAGAGTGACCATGATGAAGACTTCGCCTCGCCCCAAGGCAAACCCGGCTCGTAAGAAGCCGATGAAGAACCCGATGAACGACATGATGAGCCCGAAGTCCATCGAAGACCGGTCGACCCGTGAGATGAAAAAGGGCGGCAAGGTCGCAAAGATGGCCATGGGTGGCACGTGCCGTGGCATGGGGGCAGCTACCAAGGGCGGCAAATACTCCAAGGCTGGCTGATAGATGAACTACGCGCAGCTTACGCAGGCTCTACAGGATTATCTGGAGACGCAGGAGTCGTCCTTCGTCTCCAACATTCCGACGTTTGTTCGTCAGGCGGAAGAGCGCATCTACCGCTCGGTGCAGATTCCTGAGCTGCGCAAAAACGCAACGGCAAGCCTGACCTCTGGAAATCCGTATCTGGCTCGTCCGACGGATTTTTTGTCCGCCTTCTCTCTGGCTGTCGTGGACGGCTCTGGGGACTACACGTACTTGTACGACAAGGACGTGAACTTCATTCGAGAAGCTTACCCCCGCGCAAGCACTCAAGGCGTCCCCAAATACTACGCCCAGTTTGATGGGGACAGCGCGGCGTCTCCTGCTGGAAACTTTATCCTCGGGCCGACGCCGAACGCCAACTACACCGTAGAGCTGCACTATTACTACGACCCGCCGTCTATCGTGGACACGGACACCTCGTGGCTTGGAGACAACGCCGAAACTGCTCTTCTCTATGGGGCGATCATTGAAGCGTACACCTATCTCAAGGGGGACGCCGACATGCTGCAGCTCTACACACAGAGATACAACGAGGCGATGCTGCAGCTCTTCGGCATTGACCTGCGCTCCAAGCGGGATGATTACCGTGACGGCACAATGTCTGGCATGGGGAATGGTTGATGTTTAGCGCTTCTGCGGGGACCATTCCTTTCTCGGTAAACGTCGTGACCTCCAACAACGGCGGGCACTCGCCGGAAACTGTCGCAGAGCTCTGCGTGGACCGCATCATTCGCGTCGCTGACACCGCTCCTCCGGAGTTGGCTATGCAAGCCAGAGCGTTCCGGCAGCAGATATTGGAGACTGTGCTGCAGCATGTTAAGATGGCAGTAGCAGAAGACCGTGCCACGGTCAGCGCGAAACTCGAGCAGGCGGGATTGACCGACTTGGCTCATCAGATCAGGAGACTGTGATATGGCCTTTTCGGGCAACTTTATGACGACGAGCTTCAAGCAGCAGGTGCTTGAGGGTGTGCACGATTTCCGCGCAACCGGCGGAGATACTTTCAAGCTCGCTCTGTACACCAACTCCGCTTCATTCACGGCAGCGACAACGGCGTACACGTCGACCAACGAGGTCGCCAACTCTGGCACCTATAGCGCTGGTGGCGGCACCCTGACCAACGTGAACCCGACGACGTCTGGCACGACGGCCTTCACCGATTTCGCCGATCTGTCGTTCACTTCTGCGACGATCACGGCACGCGGGGCCCTGATTTACAATACGACCCCGGCGCACACGTACACCAACCCCGCCTGCCTTGTGCTGGACTTTGGGTCTGACAAGACTTCCACGTCAGGGACGTTTACCATTCAGTTCCCGACGCCGGACGCTTCTAACGCTATTCTGCGGATCGCCTGATGCCGATACCGGTCAACCGCGCTTATGTGAACACGGCTACCACTGGAACCGGCACCATCACTCTTGGTGCCGCCGTTTCTGGGTATCAGACGTTCGCATCTTCCGGTCTGACCACTGGCGATTTGGTTTCTTACACCATAGAGGACGGTACGGCGTGGGAGATTGGCACGGGGACCTACTCCTCGACCGGCCCGACGCTGACCCGCACGCTGACCCAGTCCTCGACCGGCTCACTGCTGAACCTGACCGGCAATGCCAAGGTGTTCGTGACGATCCGCGCGCAGGACGTCATGCCGATTGGCGCGGGCAAGGATCAGGTATTCTTCGAGAACGGGCAGACCGTCACCACCAGCTACGCCATCACGTCGGGGAAGAACGCACTGTCCGCAGGGCCTGTCACTGTCAACTCCGGCGCTACCGTGACCATTCCAAGCGGATCGGTCTGGACCGTCGTGTAAGGAGCCGCCATGCCGGTTACGATTTCTTCCAACGCTTCGGGTTCCGGAACCTTCACGCTGCAAAACCCTGCCAGCGCGTCAAACCGCACTGTCACCCTCCCAGACGCCACCACCACGCTGATGGGGGTGGATACCCCCGTCACCCAGAGCCAGCTTTCCACGGCACTGAACGTCTCTGGCTCCGCGCCGATCTATGCCTGCCGTGCATGGGTGAATTTCAACGGCACAGGGACGGTGGCGATTCGGGCTTCTGGGAACGTGTCCAGCATCACTGACAATGGGACAGGCGACTACACGGTAAACTTCACCACGGCCATGCCGGATGCGAATTATGCTGCGATGATCACTGGAAACACCGATATCCCAGCAGGCTCGGACTATGGGGTTATCCCGGTTATCCACCCAACAGTAGCGCAAACAACGTCATCTGTCCGCATACTGTGTCAGTTTACGGGGAACGGAACTCTTTATGACCTTAGCCAGGTCAACGTCGCCATCTTCCGCTGAGGATCACCGTGCAAGTCATCATCTTTCCACAAGACGACAACAAGGTTTCGGTGATCATCCCCGCACCGGAATATGCCGACCAGATCGAGGCGGTTGCCGCCAAGGACGTTCCAGAAGGCAAGCCGTGGCGCATCGTTCACGTCGACGACCTGCCGTCTCGCGACACCCGCGACCGCTGGCGATGGACTGACAGCGGCCCTCTCGTTGTGGTAGAGGAGATTTAGTCATGTCCACGATGAAGGTGAACGCCATCCTCGATGCCGCAGGCGGCAACACGACCACCGTCAACGGGGTCACCCCTGCGCTGGCCTCACAGGCCGAGGCCGAAGCGGGGTCCAACAACACCAAGCTCATGACGCCGCTGCGGGTGGCGCAAGCGGTCACGGCGCAGGTCGGCACGGCCACCGCCGCCTTGGCCTATGGGGCGGTGGGGACCTACGGGCTTTTCTCTTGGAGTGGGGCGACACAGAGGGGGCCCGGCTCGACAGTTTCCGGCTCCAGCCTTTTTCCGGCCAACACGTTTGCCTATAGCGTTAACGCAGGGTACGCCTCTGTCTATGGGCAGCCGAGCGGCACATGGCGTCTGATGGGTTCTACGGGATATTACGACGGAACGACTGCCCTTAACCGTGTCGACATGTACACGTCAGTGTTTATGAGGATTTCCTAATGCTGATCCGAAATCCGGTCTACACATCGCATGGGCGCATCGACTGCGAGATCGATCATCCGGTCTACGGCTGGATACCCTTCACCGCCGATCCCAATGACGTCGAAGAGCATGGCCGTCTGATCCACGCCGCCGCGCTGGAAATGGGTCCCGCCCCCTATGTTGAACCTCCCGCGCCGCCCGTGCCGGTTCCCAATCTGACGTTCGCCCAACTCCTCTTCGGCCTCGTCACCGAAAGCTGGATCACCGAAGCCGAGGGCACGGCGTGGCTGGTAAATCGTACGCTGCCCGCGCCAGTCGAGGCGCTGATCTCCAGCCTGCCTGCGAACCAGCAGCTTCTGGTCCGCGCCCGCGCCCTGCAACCCACGGAAATCCTGCGGGCCGACCCGATGGTGCAGGCGATGGGGGCCGCACAAGGCAAGACCTCCGAGGAACTGGATCAGTTCTTCCGCACATACGCAGGAGTGTAGCGCATGACCGTCACGCTCGATGGCACCGACACCTTTGACGCTGGCAATATCAACATCATGTGGGAATAAAGCTCGCATCGTGGCATAATTAGCCAGTAACACGCGGAGGGCGCGATGCTCGGTTTCTATCCTATAGCCGCTGCGCCTATTGCAGGTCTTGTGCAGGCGGAGAGCGACGTAACCGTGGCCCTTACCGGGGTCAGTTGTTCTGGCCTTGTCGGCAGTGTCGCAGTTTCCGGCTCTGCCGACGTTACGGTCTCCGGCGCTGCTGCTGTAACCTCAGTTGGGTCAGTTTCTATTGCCGCTACTGCTGCGGCTCTTGTGACTGGAGTTTCAGCCACAGGGCAAGTTGGCTCCGTTGCTGTGACCGGAACAAGCGTCGTCAACCTTGTTGGGTCGCAAGGGTCGGCCTCTGTAGGTACGGCGAATGTTCAGGTGGACGTCGCCATTTCCGTGACTGGGGTTTCGGCGTCCGGCTTCGTCGGAAGTGTTTTCATTCCCACAAACATCACGGTGCTTGTTGTAGGCGCACAAGCAGTTGGCGCTGTGGGTACGTCCACTGTCAGCGGCGAGGCAGTCGTTCAACTCGTTGGCGTATCAAGCGCGGCGCAAGTTGGCTCCGTTGCTGTGACCGGAACAAGCGTCGTCAACCTTGTTGGGTCG
>ERZ869929.535-NODE-535-length-21318-cov-5.316700_pt1 | contig 21318 bp, 53 predicted proteins | sample MGYA00579312_ERZ869929 | MGnify/ENA primary metagenome ERZ869929 (study PRJEB32216, sample SAMN09231818) | wastewater metagenome | place: USA: Maryland | collected 2016-08-09 | study: EMG produced TPA metagenomics assembly of the PRJNA472060 data set (Reclaimed... | reverse complement strand
CGCAAAAGCTGAAAGTCTAGTATAGCTGTAATAATGTTCGAGCGTACTTGACCTAGATATAGTGTAGCAATAAGTGATATTAGGATTTGTAGGTTCATTATTTGAATTATTTAATACAGCTAAGAATAAAGATCTATACACATTGTATATTGGATTTTTTACTTTTTCTTTAAACATATTCTAATTCCCAAGTAGCAATCAGCTTCTGTTCTCCAATAATTAAATCTTGAATGTAATTTATGTCTTTTTATTCTTTTATGATATATAACAGACCTGGAACATAACATTTCCTCTGAATAAAGCTCTGAAGAGTAAGGTATTGCAATACATATTGGATTTCTTACTTTTTGTTTAGACATATTTATTATCTACACCAGCAAAGGTAACAAACTATTTCTATTATAGCTTCCAAGTTGTTTAACGCTAGAAGTTATCCCCCAATTGTCCCCAATTATAGCACAGCTTTGTTGTGCCCTTGTACAAGCAGTGTAAATTAAATTTCTGTTGTGTTGAAAATGATGGCTCTTGTGACAAATTACTATAGCTAATTTTACTTGATCCCCTTGATAACTATGTACTGTAAGACTATAAGCTAAATAGATATTTTCTAGTTCAGAATCTTTTAATTCTACTTCTCTATCATCAAACATTATTCTCATACAAGTGGGAGAATCTATTGCCTTTATTATGCCTATAGAACCATTCATTATATCCTTATTATAATTATTTTTCTTATTGATTATCTTATCTCCTACATAAAATTTAGGTTTTATTGACTCTGTTATCTGGATTTCATTATTATATAGTTTCTTTTGTATAATCTTCTGTATTCTTTTATTTAACTCTACTGTGCCTAAAGGTCCTTTTTTAGTAGGAGTTAATAATTGAACATCCATCAATAAATCAAGATTAAACTTTTCGGTTATAGACTTGCTGTATATCTGATCTATATAGCTAGTTATTTCCTCTGTTGTCTGAAATATTATTTTGTACCAAGGTTTTTTTAAGGTATCACCAATATAAGATTGAGAAGTTTTACTTATTCTTCCTTCTAGAATAAGATTACAGTTCTCTTTAAGTTCTCCGGACTGTCTTAAACATTCTGTTAGTCTAGTCTTAGGGGTTGGATAATAGTTTAGTACATCGTGCAATACGTTGCCGTAATCTACAGAAGGTAATTGATTAGCATCTCCTATTAATACTACTATGGCGTTTTTAGGAATGTTCAATAATAGTGTATATAGTAAAGTCACTCCACACATAGATACTTCGTCTACTATGAACACATTTGTAGACAATAGTAAGCTACTGTCTGTTTTAAAGTGTTCTCCTTTATATCCAAGTAACTTGTGTATAGTATGTGCTGGATGTCCCGTATACTTCTCTAGTCTTTTAGCGGCATTTCCAGTAGGTGAGCATAGGACTACATTTAGTCCGTTCTCTTGACAGACCTTTAGTATACTGTTAGTTAGAAAACTCTTACCTACTCCTGCTCCACCTGTTACTATAGACACATTATACTTCATGAAGTTCTCTAAAGCTTGTCTTTGACCTTGATTTAGAGTTTTAAAAGGGGCTCTTTCGTATAAAGTCTCATCTTTTCTGAAAAGAGTATTATTAGATATATTTTTAAAGTATTCTGCTAACCATTTTTCTTTATCTAATACTTCAGGTAGACATAGTTTATCTTTAAACACTTCTAGACGTTGTGTTTGTATTAGTGCCTTTATTTGGTCTATTATTAACTGTTTGGAGTTTAATCCGTCTATATGCAATATCTTGTTGGCTTCAAATATAACTTCTTCTGAAGTCATATAAGAATTTCCTTTAGTTTGCGTATCATATAACAAAAACAATATACATTCTTGTATTCTGTTAGGATCTTCCTTCTTTATACCTAGTTTAAGTGCCATTTCATCACACTTTTTGAAAGAGAATCCAGGCACCTGACCTATTATCTGGTAAGGATTAGTTTCTAGTACGTTGACTGTGTTTTTACCATACTTCTCTACTAATTTGTTTATAGTATTGAAAGTTATGTCAAAACCTTTTAGTCTACTTATAATTTGTGTATGAAGTCTTTTGTATTGTAATTCATTTTGTATTGTTTCACAGGTGTGTGTTGGGAAGCCGGTTTTTTTACTTAACTCGTCAATAGATAACGTAAAAATATCTTCTATGTCATCTAATTTTTCGACAAATTTAGCCGCCTTGGCAGGCCCCATTCCAAAAATAGATTTACTTTTAGCTATTACCTCTATTAGTCCGGTTTTATCTAATGCTGTGTTATAACTAAAACTACTTACTGTAAAGCTTTTACCATATTTATTAGTTGTGTACTCTCCTTGTAATATAAGGGAATCTCCTTCTCCAACTAAAAACTTGCCCGAAAAACGACTATCTCCGCTAGGTGTCTGTATGACTCCTGCGGAGAAATTTGGTGTAGCATAATATAGTTTCTTAACTATTCCTTTTAGTTCCATTTTACTTTCCTTTTTTCTTCAGACACACTCTAAATGCCTCTGTTATATATCTATCTGACTTAAACCTTGTGTATACTGTATTACCTCTAACACACCACAACACCAGTCGAGTATTTATCTTTATTGGATTCCTTATAATATGTCTTGTTCGCATTGCTTATACGTTCTTTTTTTACGTTCTTGTTTCGGAGCTTTGTTTTTACTTTTTACATATTGTAAAAACATATTCTCTACAAAATATATCGCGTGTTGCCTGTCCTCGCAAAATATTATAGGTATCTTGTGGGATATAAGAATTTCTGTAGCTAATTCGATTACTCTTGGAGGTAATATAGGGTTATTGTATTTATGATTTTTTATTTGACACAGACTTCCCTCTACTATTATAGAAGGGTTTTCAAACTCTTTAAGTCTATCTATTTCTTTGAAAAATCTTTCTTCTTGAATTGACTTTACAAAATCATCTAGAGATTTTCTTTCTATTGTTATACCTTTTGGATACTCTTGGACAATATAATCCCCTGTCTCTAAGTCTGCTCTAAAAGAACAGAAATGAGATTTATTAAAGGTGTACGGAAGTTTTTCTTGTTTATCTATTAGTATGTTTATCATACTAATAGTATACCTATAGTTTACCTCTAGTTCAAGTTTATTTACTTTTTTTCTTTAAACATATTCTTATTGAAGCAGCGGTTAAAACATCTTCCAAAACTCCAACTCTAGAGCTACACCTATACCTATTTAATTCATCTTCACAATGTGAAGAGTGCCCTAATTTTCTAGTAGAATAAATATTAAGCCAAAACAAGTTTTGACGGTCTATATATACTGGATTTTTTACTTTATTTTCTTTAAACATAGCCTAATTCCTTGAGAAGATGATTCTCCTATTGCATACCAGCTTAATCTGACGTAACTTCCTTTTAATTTAGAACTAAATGTTTTTGGAAAGCTTCGTCTAATGGCTCTTAGTAAGTTTTCATAATAAATCTCAGTTATTTGTATTGGATTTTTTACTTTATTTTCTTTAAACATATCCTTATGCCTCTCTTAGTTGACGTATCTATTATAAAACTTAGTAATTTTCTAAAGCTTTTCAAATAATAAGATCTGTCTATTACTAGAGAACCTGTATTTATTACTATAGGATTTATTACTTTCTTTTCATACATAATCTTATTCCTAATAACTGATATGTCCCTAGGTGTCTATCTCTGTAAGACGATTTGTCTTTAGATGGACTACTGCGTATAACAGAAGAATGTAGTCGAAATCGAAATACCTCTACAGGTAAATATTTAGGCTCAACAATATTAAAATTATATATTGGATTTTTTACTTTAACTTCTTTAGACATACTCTAATACCTCTTCTTCCCCTTATTATATAACTTTGTACTATGTGTGAACCGTATCTAATTCCCCAGGAAGGTTGGTCGTTACTGCGTACTATACTAAGATATTTTATATTACTTTTATTATTTATTGGATTTCTTATTGCTTTAATTTTAGGCATATTCTTATCCCTCCTGCATAGCTGTTCCAATAATATCCTACTCTACTTCTTCCAGGTGTTTTTCTATAGGGAGTACCCTTGCCACAATAATAAGGAAAAGATCTAGTAGAAAAAGGAAGACAATTATTAGGTTGTTTGTTCCAAATATATTTTTTCTTTATAGGATTTATTATCTTTTTCGGATACATATTCTAATTCCTAAATTTGAATAAGGAAAATAAAGTTTAGATCTTTTATTAGATGTTATTTTTCCAATATATCCCAGAGGAGAGGATCTTACTACTTTAACTTGTCCTTTATATAGTTGTGATTTATTTATAGGATTGTAGGTTTTCTTTTCAAGCATAGTCTGATCCCATTGTAGTTATTTTTAAAATATGCTGTTGTACCACATCTAGTGTAGACTTTATAATAAGGTATGTATCTGTATACTGAATCTATATATCCTCCCGACCTCTTAATTACTGCATGTGCTAATACCACGGTATTACTAATAGGATTTTTTATTTTCTTTTCAAACATATTCTCATCCCGTCCCAGTCGGTTGTTCCAGAAACCCTTAAATAATCTCTATTATAGCATTTCATCCCTAAAAAAGTTAATGGATCTAGTGTGTGTATATTAGGAGATCTTGTAATTATATAAAGTGTTGGTGTATTATTAATAGGGTTTTTTATTTTCTTTTTAAACATATTCTAAATCCTAGTACACTCATTCTAAATAAGTATAAAAATCTTCTTCTACAACTGCTACCGGATATTTTAAGATAATTATAATATGCTCCTCTAATAGGCATACCGTGAGCGCATACTATATTTCTACTAACTGAAAGTATATCCGCGTGCCACGCCTCTCTTTTAATGTTAATAGGATTTTTTATTTTCTTTTCAGACATATTCTAATCCCATCGAAATCAGATTTGTCAATAAGTGTACCATGTTGTCTACTAGAACTCTTCATAGAGAAACAAATGAACGGCTGCATTATGTATAGGTTATTAAAAGGCCTTTTAACTATGTAGAACCTTGGTCTATTATGAATAGGATTCTTTACTTTCTTTTTAAACATATTCTAATTCCTCCTAAATTACACATATAAAACCACTTAACATAATCTCTACTGTAACAGTTAATACCGAAGGGAGGAAGTATTGTACTTAATTTGTACATATTATTAGGAGATCTTATAACTATATAATAAGATTCTTCATTGTTATTAGGATTTTTTACTTTGTTTTTAGACATATCCTAAATCCTTGAAAATAAGGTGCAGCACTAGATACCAATAAATCTCTGTTATAAGAATGCAACTCAAAATTTGATTTACGGTAATTAAAAAAGGATCTTGTAATTATACACCTGCTTTTTTTATTATTTAGTGGGTTAATTATGGTATTGATCATTTTCTTTTTAGACATATTCTTATTCCATTAGATCTAGTTATATAGAAATTCTTACGGAAATTCCAATAAAAGTCTCTACTATATGATTTAATACCAAATAAAGCACATGAATACTCTATGGTTTTAAATATACCAGATCTACAGCTTATATTAGTATATTCAATATTATTTATGGGGTTTATGCTTTTCTTTTGATGCATACTCTAAATCCTAAAAATCCCAATATGTTATATCTTCTGGTATATCTTCTGGTATAACATTTTGAGTGAGGTAAATACTCTAAACTCCCTACAAAGTTACCTTCTCTCACGCATCTTGCGTAACTTCCTCCTCTAACTATTTTATATATGTTTGACTGTAAACTTACTGGATTAATTATTTTCTTCTCAAGCATATTCTTAATCCCTTACTCATAAAAGACCTATTAGTTTGTTTTCCTCTATAACTACTGTTAATTGTACTATTTAGAAATCCCCCACCTCTAATGCACTTGTCATTGAAAAGATCATTATTATCACGAGAAAAGCGCTTAACAGAATCAACTATAGGGTTCTTTATCTTTTTTTCAGACATAATCTTAATCCTATACTTATAAAAAATTATCTTGGTTTACTGCATATCTATAACTACTATCGCTTTTATCAGTTACGCAGACTCCGCCTCTAATGCATTTGCTGTAGTTATTATTAATATTATAAAAAAAGTACTTAGCAAAATCAAATATAGGATTCTTTATTTTCTTTTCAAACATATTCTTAATCCTAAATTATGGCAACCCCATTTTTGATCTGTTCCTTCCCTACAGTGTGTCTTAATTTTTTGCTTACTGTGTTAGATAAGAAACCTCCGGATCGAATACATATGCTATAGCTATTGTGACTACTGTAATAAAAATATTTAACAGAAGTAAATATAGGATTTTTTATTTTCTTTTTAGACATAGTCTAAAACCTACTAAGCTACAATGATATTTTGTTTGTCCTCTGTGATTACTGTTAATATAAAATATTTCGGTCATAAAACTTCCTGATCTTATACATCTCTCGTAGGAGTATTTACTAACAAATATAGGATTCTCTGTTTTATTTATTTTCTTTTTAGACATATTCTAATCCCTAAAGTAGGATAAATATCTTTATTTACCTTTCCTCTATGCTTACTATTAATGTAGATTGCGGAGTTCAGAAAGCTTCCTGATCTAATACATATATACCTGTGGTTGTAAGTCGTAGGAACAAATATAGGATTCTTTATTTTCTTTTTAGACATAATCTAAACCCTAAGCTTCTTATAGTATCTGTGACATATGTGGATAATCTAGAGTGTGTAGTACTTGAGTATATAAAACTACCTGCTCTTATTATATTTGGAACTCTATGATTTCCCCTATTCATTATAGGATTAATTACTTTCTTTTCTTTGCACATATTCTAAATCCTCTTGCATCCGTGCCATACCTCAATACTCCAAATGTTCTTTTAGTTGGTTTGCCGAAAGATAAGAGATAAGCATGTGATCTAATTACTTTAGTATCATTAAGTATAAAAGTTGTAGATAAGTTATTCAAATTTATAGGATTAACTATTTTCTTTTTAGACATATTCTAAAACCTTTTTCATGGCTTTCCAGATACCCCATGACTCTCTTTGTTACCTTAACTGGGTAATGTGCATAACTTCCTCCTCTAATTATTCGGGGATGCCAACTTTCATCCATTTTTATAGGATTAATTACTTTATTTTTAGACATATTCTAAGTCCTTGAGTGTTACAATAAGGGATTATTCTATTCCAATCTCTTATATAAGTTGCAATATTTTCAGAAACCGAATAAGCTCCTCCTCTGGTTATTTTTTTACAGTAAATTTCACGAAGGCGTACATTAAAATCTATATAAAGGCATATGGGATTAATTACTTTCTTTTTAGACATAGTCTAAATCCTTGTGTCTTCAACTTGGTTTCTATGGTACTATAATCCCTTATATAACTATTTATATGTTTAGATAATACAAAAATTCCGGCTCCTCTAACTGCTTTTCTAGCATATCTTATTTCAATAACTTCACGAATATCGATAGGATTAATTACTTTCTTTTGAGACATATTCTAAACCCTTGTTTATCCCACAGAACCCTTATACCCATATTAGCTCTTGTGTGACTTTTTAAATATCTGATAGATTGAAAAACGCCTGCTCCTCTAACTGATTTTGTAGGATATGTTATTTGTAAATGTTCACGAATATCTATAGGATTACCTATTTTCTTTTGAGACATAGTCTAAATCCTTGATTTTTCCAACGAAGTCGCATGCCTGTTTTATCTCTTGAATAGCTATGTAGATATCTAAAAAATACACATAGTCCTGCTGACCTAACTGATTTTATAGGATAGGTTATCTGTAAGTATTCTCTCATCTCTATAGGATTAATTATTTTCTTTTGAGACATAGTCTAAATCCCAATCTTTTATATTCATCGCTTCCAGTATGTCTGGAATAAGACTTTCGTATACCTTTATTGTAAATTGATCCTCCTCTAAGTACTTTACATTTTTCACCTAGTATAAATACTGCATAATTATCTATAGGATTAATTATTTTCTTTTCAAGCATAATCTAAATCCCCATCTTATATGACTACCATAGTTTCTATATCTTGAAGAACTCTTTCGTAAATCTACGTTGTAAACTGATCCTCCTCTAAGTACCTTATATGGTATATATGATCCTGTTATTAAAAATCTATTTAAAGGATTAATTACTTTAACTTTAGGCATATTCTAAATCCCCCTCTTTTATCTCTACTGTAGGAATCATATCTATAATAGGACTTGCTGATATCTACAATAAAAAGTCCTCCACCTCTTCTTACCCTAAATCCTATGGCTGCTTCTTGTTTAAATATTGAAGATACATATAAAGGGTTAATTATTTTCTTTTGAGACATATTCTAAATCCTGTATTAAGGTATTTAAAAGCTTCTTCCTCTGAAATTCTTGAAAAAGAAAAAGGTTTACTCCATGTAAAAGCTCCTCCTCTGTGTATTCTGTAAGCCCAGCCGTATTTATAGGAAATTTCTTTATATAGGGGATTTATTATTTTCTTTTGAGACATATTCTAAATCCTGTATTAAGGTATTTAAAAGCTTCTTCCTCTGAAATTCTTGAAAAAGAAAAAGGTTTACTCCATGTAAAAGCTCCGCCTCTGTGTATTCTGTAATACCACCCGTGCTTACATGAAAGTTCTTTATATATTAAGTCACTTCTTGCTGGATTTCTTATTTTCTTTTCATACATATTCTAAGTCCTGTTTGGTGAAATCTAAGATACGGCACACTTCTATCTCTAGTATGACTATATACTTTATTTTGAAAATGGGTTGTTATTCTAAGGCACACTATGTGTGCTGTGTTATATCTATATACTCCTATAGGATTTCTTATTTTATTTTTAAACATATTCTAAATCCTACTTCAGTAAATCTAAAATACTTTGGAGTTTTATCTCTGGTATAACTATACACTTTACATGGACTACTTATCCCTGCTCTAAGACATATTCTAGGTACTGAGTTACTTTTATATAAAGATATAGGATTTATTGTTTTCTCTTTAGACATATTCTAAATCCTCTTTTCGATCCGGAACATTTTAATCTTAATCCATCTCTTGTGGTAGACATACGTCTATAAACATAATAACTGTTTCCTCTAAGTACTTTATAAGGATTCTTGTCTTCACTGGAATAAGAGTTATATATGGGATTTATTACTTTCTTTTCATACATAGTCTAAATCCTTTAAGACAGAAGAAATATTTTGCCCTTGAGCGATCTCTTGTTCTAGATGTAAATATATTATGAAGATAACTTTTTCCTCTAATTATTTTATAAGGATTAGCTTCACCAGAATAAGAAATATATAAAGGGTTTATTATTTTCTTTTCATACATATTCTAATTCCTCCTATATATCTTATTTCCATGCTTCTTTGTTGTCTGAAATAAGTTTTTGATGTATTTTTAGATTTAAAAAACCCTCCTCCTCGAATTACTTTTACACGATTATTGTAAGGTAAATAAAAACAAATGTCATATATAGGATTTATTGTTTTCTTTTCAAACATATTCTAAATCCTCTACTATATGAACGATATCTTCTCTTAGCAACCATTCTGCTAAAACTAAAGCTAAATATATCCCTAATATTACTATTTGCTCTGATCACTTTAAAAGGATAATAAACTTTATTGTCACCAAAGGTATATAAAGGATTTTTTACTTTCTTTTCAAACATATTCTAAACCCTTGTCTGGCATACTTGAATTTACTCGATGGCTGTCTAGAAAAACTAAACCCGCAATAGATATTAGATGGTTTTCCTTTTATTAAAACAACTAACCTTATATTCCTATATATAGGATTTCTTATTTTCTTTTCAAACATATTCTACACCCGAATTCTCTAAAAAAGGCAACATTAAATACTTGCCTAAAATGGCTTTTAGTGGACCAATAAAAGATTCCAGATCTCTCTACTTTTTTTGTTCGAGTCCCAAGTAACACCGTGGTTTTTACTGGATTTCTTATTTTCTTTTCAAGCATATTCTTATACCTACTCTTAAATACATAGGTTCTCTATTTATTGTAGATGTTCTTCTCCACGTTATATTTTGCCTAAATATTCCGCTTCGAGTAATATATTCCCGAAGTCTATCAAAGCTAGAGTTTTTTATAGGATTTTTTACTATCATAGTTATCTACCTAAAAAAAGGCTGCTTATTAAGCAGCCTTTACAGTTATCAAGGTTCTTCAAATCGATTGCCTGGCTTATATGCGTCCTTTGAGTAGTAATCCTTGCACCACTCCCATACGTTACCATGCATATCGTACAGTCCAAAAGCATTTGGCATGTAATTTCCTACATCACAAGTTGATTGCTCTGAAGCTCCTGGCTGATAAATATTAGCCATATCTGAGGTTAGCTCCTCTCCATAGTGATAAGGAGTAGAAGTACCTGCCTTGCAGCAATACTCCCATTGTGCTTCTGTTGGAAGATCAAAATACCATCCGGGAGGGGCACATAGTTCTGTCATCTTCTTACAGAAGTTATTTGCGTCGTCCCAGGTTACCTGTTCTACTGGTCGCTTAGGTCCCTTGAAGTGAGAAGGATTAACTCCCATAGCTGCTTGATACTGCTCTTGGGTAACATTATAAATACCCATGTAGAAACCGTGAGTTAGTTCTACAGGGTGATAAATCTCCTCTTCAGGCGGATTTTCATGCCACGGAGGGCACCCCATCATAAAACCGGCTGGAGGAATGGAAGCCAGTTCAATGTGTACTCCATTAGCAATGTGTAGCTTTAGGTTAAGCTCATAAGGCTTTTCGCAATGTAGAGCCTTTGTCATAGGAGTCTCTAGAGCTAGGGCTTCTTCCCGTGTTTCTGGCCACATGCCTAGCTTAGTTACGTTACGAAGAATCATAGCTTGTTCTCCCTTGCCTACTTCTTCTAGTAGGTCGCAAAGAGCAAACCGAGCGTTCACTTCATAAGGATTAGTAATGATAAAGTCGCGTACATTTTCTACTTCGGACATAAGTGCTGTCATGATTCTTTTCCTTTGTTAGTCTTGACTGTCTCTCACCACACCAACATTATAGTATCCTACTCTGGCACATCAACGAAAAAAGTCAGTCAGATTTTAATCTGACTGACTTAAAAGGTCACATTCGATCAGAATCATTATCCTGGTAGTCAGGATCTGAATCTTCTGATAGGAGGGAGTTTATAAAGAGGTTATAAAACTTTGAGGTGGGATCTTTGGTTTTCTTAACTACTGCAAGGTTAAGATCTAGCAAATCTGGTAGCTTCTCTTTTAGTTCATCTAGTCCCTTGAGCTTTATACCGCAAGTTACTAGATCTTTCTTTAGATAACTAATACCAATCTTGCTATTCTTTCCGTCTAAGAAATAATTCTTAAATAGTAATCTACCCTTATGTTCTCCATTTGTAATCTTTAAATGTAGATTAAGCTGTAGTTCGCCTTTAGCTGTCTTCTGCCCAAAAGCTTTTGCTACCTTAACAGTATAGTCACCATCAGGCGGATTTGATCTTGAGCTGCTTGTTTCTTCAGCTTCCTCGAATTGCTTAATCTGTTCTGGATTAAAATTAAATAGATCATCTAATTCTTCAGACATATCAACTACTCCTAAAAAATATAAAAACTTAATTCTAAATTAAAAAACATGGACAAAATTTAGTAAGTTGTTTACTTTTGGATATAAAAATGTAAACCTACTAGCATTCCATGTGTATCAAACAAATGTTAAAAGCGAACAAAATAAATAAGATGTTTTTACAATTCCAATGTAATCCTATTTAGCATTTCGCTGTTTTTCAGATGCTTATACTTTCTATTATAGTCTTCCACCTGTCTTTTTCAACTGAATTTTCAAGAAATTCTTTTACTACGTCGAACACTGCGTCAGAAAACCCTCCCACTTTAAGAATATTACTCCTGTCCTTACATTGGGACGTAGTATAAGGAGCTATATCTATACACACTAACTTGCAGGATGGGTTCTTACTCAATATCTTTTTCCATTTCTTTTGATATTCAGTTGCATTGCTTGAAGTAGAAATATCTACCCAACTCTGATTATCAGACAAGAATATGATTTTATCCGGCATCTCAGGTTGGTTTAAAATATGTTGTAGAGCTATTGAGCAATACGTTCCTCCACCTCCTAGTTGTGCTAGTTTATCCGCATTAGTTAATATTGTGTCTCTGGGATCTATTCTAACGTTGCGGACAGTAGTATCAAAAGGTATAAGTTTTGCCGATGGATTTCTTCTCAATATAGAACATGCGAATAATGCAGCAATGTCTATATATGTTACTTTAGAATTCTGACTAACTGGAGAAGACATAGATCCTGAAACATCTACACATATTGCTAGATTACCTGTAATCTCAGGTACTTTATCTACAGATTTATCTATACAATCATGTAAAGCTTGTTGCACCTCAAAAGGCATGTCCTGGCTTATATTCTTGTATGTAGTAAATACCTGATAAAGCATAGCTTTTACATTAGTTACATCTGTTAAAGTATCACACACTAGACCAGTATAACGAGAAGTCTGGAATACTCCATATTTTAAGAAGTTGTTTAGATTCATTCTAACTGTATGCCAACTTCGTCTCTCGGCTTGTTTCTCCCATATACTTCTTAGCTGGTCTTTTGTAGAACAACCATCTAATAGTCTAAAGTCTAAGCCAAGAGGAACTTCTTTAGAGATTCCCTTCTTAAAGTTCTCGAATTGAACAAATTCTTCTGGTAATAAATCTGTATTATGCTCCAAACCTAAAAGATACTTCAAAGCTTCTTGTTTTCTAGGATCTTTAACTTTAACGTGACACATTTTAATAATGTCTTGTATGGTAGGATCATTACCTACCTTGGAGTTTAGTAACTCCATATAAGAGACACTGTCAAACCACTGTCGTACAAGATTCTTTATAGATCTTCTGCTAACATTTATTTCCATAGATCTACATATTTGAATAAAAGATCTTAACTGCTTAGCATTGTTTATACATCTAGGAAATGCCTTACGAAGTAGATGTGACTTTTTATTACTAGCTAGTCTTGCACACAAAAAAGAGGGCATATCTTTCATGTGTGCTTTTTCTCTGGAATATATAGCTAACTTAGCAATAAAGGTAAGACCATCTGGCTCTTTGATTACTTCTGCTATTTTTTCTTGTACAGTCTTCAAGATATCTTCCGCTTTAGCATAAAAGGTATCTTGAAAATATCCTGTACAAGCAATTTGAGCCAAAGCATGTCTAGCACTACTTTCATAGGCTAAACCTCCTGCTTCGTTTTGTACTAACTGTGACTTAGAAGAAAAAAGTTTATTATTGACCATCTGTGTCTCCTTAAAAAGAATTATTCGTCGTCTAGGTTTTCTGCTATTTCTTTCTTTCCTGATTTGAAATTCTGTACAAACAGTTCATAAGAAAAGTCGAATGTTTCAGGAAGACGCTCTGTTCTGTCTCCTGCTTCAAACAGAGTATTCGGTTTAGTTCTCAATACTCTCTTAGTTCCTATTATCTTTTTACCTTCTGCATCTTTAATAGGTATTGTTTCAGCATAGATAATCATATCTACTAGTCCGAGTACAATAGCTCTGGCAGCGTCCGGTAAAGTAGGAATTATCTTCTTTACTTTTCCTGTTCTTGTCTCTATTTCCTTCTCTTTAGAGTGAGAAATTAGAATAAGTCCATATGGTAGAAGAGATAATCTATGCAATGCTCTGTGGAATTCACTATTTACCATACCGAATCCCTTACCGTATGGAGCATCACTTTCATGCTTAATCTTGAGTTTCTCGCATACATATTCAGAACATAACCTGAATAGATTATCTACTGTATCTATTACTACTGTTTTGAAATTATGCTTTCCTGCGGCTAACTCATCAATAAGCTTTTTAAAACTGTCCCAAGAGGTTACCATTTCACTGAATACTTCGAGTGAGTTTAATCCTCTTTCTGTAGCAAGGAATACCGCATCGGGAAATTTAGAAGCAAAAGTAGAGTTATGTACTACGAAATCATTTGCAATGAAATTGTGTAACTCTGGAATTTCTATGTCGTATGTAGGTTCTACTCCTGTTTTTTTAATAAGTAATATTTTCTCATAACTAATGGTTGGGGCACTTGCCATTGGTTTGTTGCCCGGGAGTATTAAGGACAAAAGGGTATTTATGTCTTCTTGGTGCTTAACCACAACGCACGATTTATTACCATCCTCCGCTAAATACATATAATCTATTTGTGAACGTATTCCGAATCTTGTAAGCAAATGTTGAAATCTAGTTGTATCTTTTGTTAAAAAGTAATAGGTATTATTAGTTAAACGTACCATCTTCTTTAATAATTTAACTAAACTTTCCTTTGTTGCAGAGAAGAAATAATCTGGTAAAACTTCTGGAATATCTTCTAAGTCTTCTTGTTCTATAGTATCTATTCCAAATCTTTCATCGTAATTAGTTACTACAGCTACGCTATCTCCTACTCTAAGTTTCTGTAGTTCTACCCAATAACATTCTAGGGGCCCGCCTACTTTAGTTAGAAAAGGATGGTTAGCAGTTGCTTCTATACATTTTCCAGATTGTGTTGTTATTTTGTATAACTGTTCTGGTTTATTTATGCTATAGTTAGAGAAAACAGCCTCTATCAACTGATTTTTACTGTTACGACAGAAAACTCTCTTACCATATTCTATAACGTTTTTTAGTGTAGTAAGCTCCATTGTTTCAGGATCTACCATCCAAGTAGATCCTGCTAGACACTTACCTATTTTAGATGCTCCATATAGGAGCATACTGTATTCTCCAAGGTTATCCTTCACTTTTGTTTTTTCCTTTGGTAGTGGCATGTATTCCTCTTTTTTGTGACCTTTTTAAATTGTTTTAAACTTTCCAATACCATACTACTACTGATCTTTCGCAGTAACTAGCATATGCTTATCTTTGCCTATTTCATCTAAAAACGCTGTAACCATATCTATAAATTTAGGTAAATATATGTTTCCCTGTTCAAACTCTTTTCGAGTTGCTTTTTTCATTTTTTAACTCTTGAACAACTTGGTTAGTTAACTTTCTTAATGCTTCAGGAGTATTTAAAGATAGAGGACCAAAGTCGAATAAGGTATTTTTCATAAAATATCTTAACTCTTTTTCGGCCTCATCTGCCTCTTGTTCTGTCACTGCATTTCTTTTATTAAGGTGTAGTCTTTCTAATTCCTTACCTATCTGTATCTTCTCTAACATTATATTACTATAAAAAGTAAAATTCAATGTTATATTAAATAGCTTGAATTCTAGTGTAGTTTCATATACTCCTGAATTATCAAAACTAAACCCTAATCCAAGTTTACTTGGTTTTTCAACATTTAAACTGACACAGACTCTGTCAAATAGTAACTTTTGAAATCTCATTCTTTCCTCTTTTTAACAATTTACCAAAAGAAGCATAGCTAGAGTTAAAATAAACAGTATGATTGCGTATAATAAAACATCATTAGCTAATTCTCTAAACCTAAACATTATAATATCCCTCACGTCCGAAGGACGCTTCTCTTATGTAAGATTCGCCTTGATTATTTTCATGGAAGTCATCATATATTTCTTTTAATGTTTGTCTGACTAACTCTTCTGTTAATTCCTGTTTTAAGTTGCACGACCGTGTAACTGCTAACTGTAAAGCTGGTCAGCCAAAACTAGGATTTTTCATTGTAAAATCCAGTCCCAGACGATATCCCTTGTGCCAACCCCATGTGTGAGGACCTTTCCACATAAGAAGGGACTTGTATATCTGTTTCTTTTCTTCTGATGTTAGATTTGATTTCATCTGATCTCTCTTTTAAATATTGATATACTTGTTCTATGGGAGGTAAAAAATACTCCTTCATACGTTTTTCCAGTGTTCTTCAAATTTTATCAAGAATTTATGGAATGTCAAAGACATTTTGTCTTCATTGAATGCATCTATTATAGTAGGAGTAAATTTATGTTTTTTATATCCTCTAATTCTATTTTTCCAAGAAGCATGATGTAACCAACTACTATCTACTATAGAAATTTCTTTAAAGGTATCTGATCCATAAAGCCAGTAGTTTTTTGTAAATAAGTCCAGTAGTACCCAATGTTTGTTGGGAGAACTTTCTACTATTACTCCGCCTATATTTGAAGAAGGTAGTTGACTTATAGAAAAGGTTTTATCTATATCTAAGTAGTGTAAGTTCCATCCTTCAAAATTTAAATGTATATATACTTTAGACTTATTTCTGACCGTTTCTAACAAAGATAAAGTTAGATTATGTGTTATTTTAGTTATGGAGTCGTTGCCTCCATAACCGTCATCATATTCGAGTACATTTATATACTCTAGATTTATATTTGGTTTGAAGCAACTGTGGTCTGGTTTTATATCTACAAGCTTTGTAATGTCACTGTAATATAAAGAAGGAATTTCTATGTAATTCCTATTTCCAAAGAGATCTGGTGTTTTACAAAACCATCCTCTTGTCTGCTTTACACAAGCTGTAGATATTGAACAAGTAGGTCCCTTGAACAACAACTCTCTAGTCCCTATTCTTAAAGGAGATATCACTTAAATCACCTCTTCTATGTCTATAGTGTATAGATTTACTCTCGGAGATTTTACATACATATTTTCCATTATGTTCTTGTTGTCTCCTGATCTACAAATAGGGAAATACTCGCATGGTCTTCCCCACCTAAAACAGTGATCTGTATTTAGATAGAACTTATCTCTCTTTATACAGTTAAGAAAAGCTTTTGTAAGTTCAGATATCTCACTTATTACTCTCTTCTGGTTTGGACGAGAAATATAGATATCTTCTCTGTGAAAAGAATTATGATTAGCGTAGAATTCTTCTACCTTAGCATTAAACTCTTCGTCTGTCGCACCCATCTTACGCTTAATATTAGACTTTCCAGATTTATTCTTACTACAGGCTATTGCATGTCTAGCTTCAAATTCCTCTTCTGTTTCTTCTTTGTCTCTCTTTAAAGGACATTTTAGAAGTACATTGTATAATACTCCCTTGCAATCTATGTTAAAGCACTTCTTAACATAATAGCAATAAGCAATAATTTGAAAGTCTGACCATAGTTTTTCTATGTAAGAACCGTCTACTTTAGCTGCGGTCTTGTTTTCAAGTAGCCAGAAACCATCTTTTCTTTCTATTAGTCCGTCTATCTTACCTACCATACATACGCCAGGAATAGGGTCATATGTATTCATATCTATGATAGGTCCTACAAAGTCCTTCTCTACCCAGACTACTTTAAACTCTTCTGTCTTGTATTTCTCCATGTAGGCTTTCATCATATTTTTAGATATGATGTACTCGTCTACATCCCATAGAGACATTCCTTCTAAACTACCTGAAGTATCTACTTTCTTCCTGTATGAGAAGTCATCTGTTGCAGGCTTGTTGTTTAATTCATAATACTCTTTAAGATAGTTATTTACTTCTTCTGGATTATTAGTTAAATGGAACTTTTCCATGCAAGTATGCATTAAGCTTCCATACCGTAGAGCTTTTGCAGTCTCTTGTGGTTTTAGACCATCTACATATCTAAATTTACAATGCTTTCTACAGTTCCTGAAAGAGGATAATAGAGAATAACTTACTTTTATTAGAGGTTGATCTTCTGCTGTTGTCATTTATTCACTTGTGTCTAGAGGTTTAGAAGCTTTCCAAGAGACTAGATCTTCCATAGAAAGCCCTAAGTCTACTAGTTTTTTAAAGTTATCTGCATTCGGCATAGATCTGCCTTTTTCCCAGGCATATACTATATATTTGGTTGCTCCAAGAGCATCTGATAGTTGTTTTTGAGTAAGATTAAGTTGTAATCTAAGCTTCCTTACAGGACAATCTAATCTCCAATCTTTAAGAGATTCATATATCATAGTCCAGTACTCCCAAAACCGTTTGTTCCTCTTTTAGATGGAGGTAAAATAGCTACTTGTTTTACTTCAGGTAGTTCCACTTTCTGGAATACTACTTGAGCTACCTTATGACCTTTTTTAATTTCGTATGGTGTTTTTCCTAGATTAACTAGAATTACTCTCCATTCTCCTCTATATGATCCTTCTATACATCCTGCATTTCTAGTTACTAGACCATCTTCTATTTGAAAACCTAGAGCTTTTATATTCTTACTTCCCATAGAAGATCTGTCCCATATGAAAGCTCCATATTCCAAGTCGAATTCTACCGCGAGTTCTGTTTTGATTGCGGCGTGATCTCCTGGTAGAAGTGTTTTATCCTCATATGAGAATATATCGTAACCTATGCTTTCTTCTGCTCTTACAAGGGGTTTAGCGTCTTCCTGTAGCTTCTGAACATGTATTTCTTTAAGCATTTATTCTTTCCTTATATCCTATTAATACTGATTTTTCTCTCTTCTCTAATCTTACAACTATTTTATCTGACATCTTATTTATATCTTCTTCTGTTAGTTCTATGGAGATACTTTCTCCAATCTCTGGAACTAAGTAAGGATATAGAGCTAAAGATAGATATTTTAGCATTGAAGTAATTTCTGCTACTTGACTGTCTGGTGCTGACTTTTTTAATGTACTGTTCGGTACAAAATACTCTGCCACTGCCTGACATATTGTAGAGTACTTCTTGACGTGTTCTTCGTTTATTAAAGAAGGAAGTTTACCTACTACTATTATAGTCTTCAATTGTCGAAATAAAAAATCCCCATAAGCGATTCCTAGTTCTGCCACAGAGTTTATGTCCTCGCAGGCTTCGCACAGAACTATTTCTGCTTCCATTAATTCTTTTATATTGTTATGTCTTACTATGTATCCTAACTCATTCAGTTGATTCTCTAAGGCTTCTATTAAAGATGGAGATGGGTCTTTTAAAATTGTATAAACTTTCATGTATGCAGTCCTCCATTGTTCTTGATACTGCCGTTACTCTGTCATAAAATTCATATAAAGATGGAAATGATACTCTAATAAAAGGCGTTTGTGACTTTAAGTATATACGTTCTTCAAGATTACTTTTATCTGAAGGGTATACTCTTGTAACCTTTAAATCTGTTTTAACTATTAGCTCTGTTGTTTCAAGTATTCTTTGACTTACTTCTTCTGATCTTTCTGTACCTTCTATTTTTAGGCAGTGAGGTTTTCCATCATATTCTTTAAGACAGACACACATAGAGTATATCTTATCTTTTATTATTCTTGATATTATTGTCTTCTCAAGAGGTATGTTTACAGGATTAGCAATAGGTATAATCTCTATACCTATGTGGGAATAAGCTTCTTTTGGCACTTTAGATAAAAACCTAGCTATACCATATGGTATAGCTGGGTCATGTCCACTCTTATATCCTATGAATAATACTCTAGGGTATTTAATTGTCTGGTTTATCAATATTCTGTGTATCTCGTTATCCGCTTTTAGTATAGCGAGTCTTTCAGTCTGTAAACCTTTTTCTTGTGCTACCGTGAGTATTTGATGTAATATAGTCTGAACCATTATTTTACTAACTCATCCATAACTTCTTTAAGATTTATATTAGAGTAAGGATTTTCTTCCTCTATTTTTTCTAGCATTTCAAGTACTTTAACTACTTTTTGCTTTTCTTTATTTAGTGCTATAGCGTAAAGTACAACCCAAGCGGTTAAAAAAATAATTACCATGAACATTTATATTCCTAACTTTTTAAAGGATTTGTCTAGTTGACGGGATCTTACACCATTCAGGCTGTCAAATTCGCTGTATACAGATTCTATCTTTTTAAAGGTTGCTAACTGACTAGTTTTATATGCTTCCCATTCTTTCTTGAACTGTAGTATATTCTTAACTATTTCTGATTGATCATTGAGTAGTTTCAAGGTCGAATTTACTTGTTTAAACAAGGAAATTATAGAATATAAAGTCCAAGGAGTGCAAATAACTATCTTATGTGCAACCGCGTATTCTACTATAGAACTGTCATGTTCCGTTATGAATTCTATTAGTTGCTCATTAGGTATAAAACATATTGCAAAGTCAGTTGTGTTATTAGAAGGATCGATGTATCCCTTGCTAGCAACTTCTTTAAGTCTGGCCTTTACATCTTTGAAAAACTGTTCCTTTGATTCTTCTGTTTGCTTATCTACATATTCTAAGTAATTAGTAAGAGGAAACTTAGAATCCATATTACAAACTATAGTATCTGTTACCTTAATTGTAAAGTCTGGTCTTTTTCCGTCTTCTGTAGTTTTCTGACAGAAGTAATCTATATCTTCTGTCAGACCTATCTTATCTAAACAATTCTTTGCTGTTGTTTCGCCCCATGCTCCTCTTGTTTTAGGATTACATAGATTCTCTGATATTCTGTCTACTTTACTATTTACCTTGAATACATATATGGAACAAATCAAGATAAAAACAATGACCATAGCTGTTATCACAAAGAGGGTCCTCTAGAAGAATTGATTTTAGGTTTCTCTACTTGCTGAGCCACTGACTCTAGCATTTGATACACTTGATCTAGGGTTTGTCTGTCAGGAGAATGCATAGGAGTACTACGAATAATTGATTGAAGATCTGTTCCGGGGAACATCTTAATACGGTCGGCTATCTGTTTTATAGCGATTTTCCTAACGTAGTCTGACATGACTTTCGCGGTGGATTGGTCAGACGTTAATCTATTATACAATAAATTAACATCTTTAGGAGATTGTATTTTAGCTATAGAAGCTGGAGTATGTCCCGCTACTACTCCCATGTTAGCTAACTGAGATAATAAAGACTTTTGTACATAAGGATTTGTTTTTATTGTTTGTAGCTGGCTATTAAGTAAAGTCTGATCTTTACTTTCATTTAAGATATGCTTTATAGCCTGGCCTCTGAGATGTTGAACTAAAGCTTTTCTTTCTTGATCATTATTGGAGTCTAATATATGATCAGGTATATATGTTTCTTCAGTATCTTCTGAATCTACAGATGGATTTTGGCTAGGAGAGTATATTACTACTCCTTTATTTCCTGCTGCCTTCTCAAATGCTTTTACACTTATAGGATCTAATGCTCTTGCCGTTCCGAGAGCATTATTAAAAGATTCTATTAGTTTATTAGAATCTTCTGGGTGTAAGTTATATGCTGGATCTAATTTTACTTTCATTTAATTGCCTTTCTAAGTCTTCTATATTCTTTTGTCTGTTCTATTACTTGATTCTCTAACTTTTTTACATAGTCTATATACTCTTTTGTTAATGTTAGATTATATTCTCTGATATCTCGTATTGTTTCATCTATTTCATTATTTATTCTTATACGTTCTAGTTTTTCTTTGCTTATAAAACCTA
>ERZ869929.534-NODE-534-length-21357-cov-9.593606_pt1 | contig 21357 bp, 37 predicted proteins | sample MGYA00579312_ERZ869929 | MGnify/ENA primary metagenome ERZ869929 (study PRJEB32216, sample SAMN09231818) | wastewater metagenome | place: USA: Maryland | collected 2016-08-09 | study: EMG produced TPA metagenomics assembly of the PRJNA472060 data set (Reclaimed... | reverse complement strand
CGCTCGACCTGCAGGGCTTCGCCACCGGCGGCAGCTTCACCGTCGGCGGCGCCGGTGGTACCGACAGCCAGCTCGTCGCCTTCCGCGCCACGCCCGGCGAGGAGGTCTCCATCCGTACGCCCGCGCAGCAGTCCGCCGGCAGCGGCGGCACCTTCTACATCGACGCCCGCGGCGCCGACGCGGGCGGCCTGGCCCGCCTCGAGCGCGCGATCCGCAGCCTCCACGGCTCGATCGAGCAGCGCGCCGTCGCCGCCGTCTTCAACGCCAACGTGCGCGGGGTGCGGGCGTGACCATCAGCTACCCGCTCAGCCTGCCCTCCGAGCGTTTCGCGCCCGGCACCGGCATCCGCGCGCGCTCTGGCGCCGCGGTGAGCGAGTCGCCCTTCACCGGCGAGCAGCAGGTGTACGTGCACCAGCTCGAGGTGTGGTCGGCGCAGCTCGTGTTGCCTTCGATGACGCGCGCCGACGCCGAGGCGTGGATCGCGTTCCTGCTCTCGCTCAACGGCCGCGAGGGCACCTTCCTCTTCGGCGACCCGCGCAACACCACGCCGCAGGGCACCTGGTCGGGGTCGAGCCCGCTCGTGAACGGCGCCTCGCAGACCGGCAAGACGCTCGCGATCGACGGCCTCTCCGCCGGCGCCACCGTCAAGGCCGGCGACTGGCTGCAGCTCGGCAGCGGCTCGTCCGCGCGCCTGCACAAGGTCACGCAGGACGCCACCGCCAACGTCGGCGGGCAGGTCACGCTCGACCTCTGGCCGCGCCTGCGCTCGAGCCCGGCCGACAACGCCGCGGTCACCATCGCCAGCCCCAAGGGCGTCTTCCGGATGGCGTCGAACGACATCGGCTGGGATTTCCAGCCCGCGCAGATGTACGACGGCTTCTCGTTCTCGGCGGTCGAGGCGCTGTGAGCAGCCGCGACCTCACCGCCGGCATGCTCGCGGCGATCGCCGCCGGCACCGTGCGGCCGGCGATCCTGTACGAGGGCGTCTTCGTCTCGGGTGGCGTCGACCAGTACCTGCGCCTCTGGACCGGCGTCGGCGACCTCAGCTGGAACAGCTACACCTGGACCGGCGGCGGCCAGCTCCTCGGCATCTCGCCCATCGAAGAAGCCGCCGACATCCGCGCCGTCGGCTTCACCGTCACGCTCTCCGGCATGCCGAGCGCGCTGATCTCGAACGCGCTCTCGAACGCGCGGCAGGGCAAGGCCGGCACGCTCTGGCTCGCGCTCTTCGACGCCGCCGGCGCCCTGATCGCCGACCCCTACCAGCTGCAGGGCGGCCGGCTCGACTTCACCATCATCGAAGACGCGGGCGACACCTGCACCATCGGCGCGCAGTACGAGTCGCGCATGGTCGACCTCGAAAAGCCCCGCGAGCGCCGCTACACGCACGAGGACCAGCAGCTCGACTACCCCGGCGATCTGGGCTTCGAGTACGTGCCGAGCCTGCAGGACATGCAGCTCGTCTGGGGCCGCTGATGCGGCTGCAGGGCTGGGAGACGCGCCTCGCGCTGCTCGTCGAGGAGGCGCGGTGCCGGCCCTACCAGCTCGGCGAGCACGACTGCTTTCGCATGGCGTGCCGCGTCGTCGAGGCGCTGACCGGCGTCGACCGCTGGCCCGAGTTCGCCGGCTACCGCACCAAGCGCGAGGCGCTCGCGCTGCTGGCTCGCAACGGATCCAGCTTCGAGGACGCCTTCGACAAGCTCGCCGGCGAGCGCATCGAGGCCCGCGCCGCGCGCCGCGGCGACCTTGTCTGCGTGCAGTCCGAGGACGGCGAGAAGCACCTCGGCGTGGTCACCGGGCAGGACGCGGCGTTCCTCGCGCCCGATGGCATCCGCTGGGTGCCGATCGCGGCCTGCACGTGTGCATGGAGGGTGGGCTGATGCCGGGTGCGATTGTGGGGGCGATTGTTGGTGAAGTGATCACCGGCGCGCTGATCGCCGAGGGCATCGGCGCGGCGACGATCTTCGGCAGCCTCACGGGCGCCTCTCTGATCGGCAAGGGCATCGGCTTCGTTGTCGGCAGCGTCGTCTCCAACGCGCTGGCCGACCAGCCCGGCGAATCGCAAGCCGCCGCCGCCGACCCCGTCATCCAGTCGCAGGGCCGCCTCGTCAACGTGCGCCAGCCTACGGCGCCGTGGCAGGTCATCTACGGCCAGGCGCGCGTCGGCGGGGTCATCACGTACCTGCAGTCCACCGCCGGCGACGGCGTGGACAACGGCCTCCTGCAGATCGTCATCACGCTCGCCGGCCACGAGTGCGCGGCGATCGGCGACATCTACTTCGACGACGAGGTGATCCCGCTCGACGGCACGCTCGCCAACGGCGGCGGCGACGCCACCGGGCGGCTCGCCGGCTACTGCGCGATCGAGAAGTCCCTCGGCGACGAGGCCGGGCAGCCGTTCGCGTCGCTGGTGGCCTACTCCGGCGGCCAGTGGACCGACGCGCACCGCCAGAGCGGCCGCGCCAAGCTCTACATCCGCCTGCGCTTCAACCCCGACCTCTTCCCGAACGGCGTGCCCACCATCACCGCCGTGGTGCAGGGCAAGAAGGTCTACGACCCGCGCAGCGCCACCACCGCGTACAGCGCCAACGCCGCGCTCTGCGTCAACGACTACCTCACCAGCACCGCCTACGGCTTCGGCGCCACCTACGCCACCGAGATCGACGCGGACGCGCTCACCGCCGCGGCCAACATCTGCGACGAGAACGTCAGCCTCGCCGCCGGCGGCACCGAGGACCGCTACACGCTGAACGGCGCCTTCCTCGCCAGCGCTTCGCCCAAGCGCACGCTCGAGCTGATGCTCGCGGCGATGGCCGGCAAGGCCGTCAACGTCGGCGGCAAGTGGTTCATCTACGCCGGCGCGTACGACACGCCCACCATCACGCTCGACGAGTCCGACCTCGCCGGCGCGATCCGCGTGCAGAGCCTCATCAGTCGGCGCGAGAACGCCAATGGCGTGAAGGGCATCTTCACCGACCCGAATTCGTCCTGGCAGCCGACCGACTTCCCCGCCATCGCCTCGAGCACCTACCTCGCCGAAGACGGCAACGAGCGCGTCTGGCGCGACCTCGACCTCTCGGCCTTCGTCACGAGCGGCACGCAGGCGCAGCGCCTCGCGAAGATCGACCTCCTCAGCGTGCGGCAGGGCCTCACCGTCGTCATGCCCTGCAAGCTCACCGCCTGGGCCGCCGTCACCGGCCGCACCGTGGCGGTGGACAACACCAAGTTCGGCTGGTCCGCCAAGGCCTTCGACGTGCAATCCAGCCGCTTCACGGTGGGCGACGACGGCGCGCTCGGCGTCGAGCTCAGCCTGCGCGAGACCGCCGCGGCCGTGTACGACTGGTCGACGAGCGAAGAGCAGACGGTCGACATCGCGCCGAACAGCAACCTGCCGGATCCATTCACGGTCAGCGCGCCGGGCACGCCGACGGTAAGCGAGGCCCTGTACGAGACCACCGGCGAGCGCCGCGTCGCCAACCGCACCACCGTCACGTGGGTCGGCAACGACGCGTTCGCCGCGCTGTACGACCTGCAGTACAAGCTGTCGTCCGCCACTGCGTGGACCACCGTACCGCGAATCGCGGCGGAATCGGCCGAGCTGCTCGATCTCGCGCCCGGCACGTACGACTTCCGCGTGCGTGCCATCACCGGCATCGGCGCCGCGTCCGCGTGGTCGGCCACCGCGACAAAGGAGATCCTCGGTCTCTCCGCGCGCCCGTCGGCGCTCGCCGACGTCACGCTGCAGAAGCTCGGCTCGCAGGCGTTCATCACCTTCACCCAGAGCGCCGACCTCGACGTCCTGCGCGGCGGCCGCGTGCTGGTGCGCCACTCCGAGGCCCTCAGCGGCGCGACGTGGGAGGGCAGCTTCTCGATCGGCAACGAGCGCGGCTACCCCGGCGACGCCGTGTACGTGCTCGTGCCGCTCAAGGCCGGCACGTACCTGCTGAAGGCCGAGGACTCCTCCGGCCAGCAATCCGAGACCGCGGCCACGGTCGTGTCCGATGGTGCGACGGCGCTCTCGTGGTCGGCGCTCGGCAGCGTCACCGAGGACCCGACCTTCCCGGGTACGCACTCCAACACGGTCGCCGCCGACGGCGTGGTCAAGCTGGTCGGCACGGGGCTGGTCGACGACATCCCGGATTTCGACGGCATCTCGAACCTCGACAGCTACGGCGGCATCGCCGCGGCCGGCACGTACACCTTCAGCGCCGGGCTCGACCTCAGCAGCAAGAAGCGCGCGCAGCTCTACTCGAAGCTGGTCGGCCTCACCGAGAACGTCAACGACCTCTTCGACGAACGCAGCGGCGACATCGACGACTGGATCGACTTCGACGGCACTGCCGGCGGCGGCGCGGCCGACGCCTGGCTCGAGGTGCGCGCCACCGACGACAACCCGGCCGGCAGCCCCACGTGGAGCGCATGGAACCGGCTCGACGTCAGCGAGTACAACGCGCGGGCCTTCCAGTTCCGCCTGCGCCTCATTTCCAGCGACCCGGCCTACAACCTGCTCGTGTCGCAGCTTCGTGCCTATGCCCAGGAGGTCGTCTGATGCGCTGCGCAGTCCTTGACGCCAACGGCGTTTTCATCGGCATGGAGGAGGTCGCCGACCCCGTCGACCTCACCGATCGCCACCTGCCGTCCATCACCGAGTGCGACCTGCCGCCGGGCGAGTACGCCTGGCACCCGGACCCCGACAACCCCTACGGCGGCGAGTTCGTCGCCTTGCCCATGCGGCTGCGCCTCGCCGCCCGTGAAGGAGCCCGCTCGTGAGCCAGCACGACCTCGTCATCGACAACGCCTCGGGCGCGTCGGTCCGCTCCGACCTCAACAACGCCCTGCAGGCGCTCGGCAGCCGCCAGTCGGGATCCTCGGCCCCGTCCACCACCTACGCGCACATGCTCTGGGTGGACACCACCAACGCCGTCGTCAAGCGCCGCAATGCCGCCAACAGCGGCTGGATCTTGGCCGAGACGATCGACGAGACCTTCGTCCTCAGCCGGTCGTCGAACACCATGCTCGACGTCTCGGACAAGGGCAAGACGATTCGCGCCACCGGGAGCTACACCCAGACCTTCGACGCCGTGGCCACGCTTGGCGACGGCTGGGAGGTCGAGTTCCGGGTCGAGAGCGGATCCACGCTCACGCTCGACCCGAGCGGCGCCGAGACGATCAACGGCGTCGCGACGCTCGCGATCCTCGGGCCCGCGAGCGGAAAGGTGTTCTGCAACGGATCGGCCCTGTACACGAAGGGCCTGTGCAGCCAGCCGACTCGCACGGTGCTCACGAGCGGCACCAGCGCGACCTACACCACGCCCCTCGGCGCCACGCGCCTCGAGGTGCGCGTCAAGGGTGGCGGCGGCTCCGGCAACGACGGCGGTGACGGTTCCGGTAACGGCGGCGGCGGTGGTGGTGGCGGTGGCGGCGAAGGCGGCACCGCCGTCAAGCGGATCGTCGGGCCCTCGTCGACCTACACCTACACCGTCGGCGGCACCGCATCGAATTCCAGTTTCGGGTCGGTAACCGGCAACAGCGGCTCGACGGGGTCGGTGGGCAACACGACACCGCGCGCCGGCGTGGGCGGCGCGGGTGGCAGCGGCTCTGGCGGCGACTTCACCATCTACGGCGCCGCTGGCCAGTCTGGCGACAACGGCGGCGGCGGCACCAACGCCAACGTCGGCGGCATCGGTGGTGCCGGCGGCGGCTCGGGCAGCGGGATTGGCGGGATCGCTGGATCGAATGGCGTGACGGCGTCCGCCAACAGCGGCGCTGGCGGCGGTGGCGGCGGCGGCGGGGACGGCACCGGCGGAGCGCACGGAAACGGCGGAGGCGGTGCGGCGGGAATCATCATCGTGGACGAGTACTACGACTAAGGAGCGGGCAATGAACCTCAACCACTGGATCGGCAAGGTACTCCTCGCCTTGGCGTTGGCCGCGTGCGGCATGGTGCACGCGCAGGCGCCGCTCAAGAGTTCGGCCTGGCGCGGGTACGCGCTCGCCTGCACCGGCAACGACACGCTGATGCCGCTCGACGGCGGCCCGAACTACAACTGGCACACGCAGAGCGCGCCGTCCGGGGCTGGCCCGTACCCGGCCGGCTACAACATCACGGTCCGCAAAGTCTGCGTCACGCATTTCACCAGCGATCCGAATGCCTACGCGGTGGTCGGGCACAGCGGCCCGAACGGCGACCACGTCTCGCCCGTGGTGATCGGCAACGGCACGCAGTGCATGTCCTACGAGAAGGACGCCCCCGTCGTCGTGATCGGCGGCGAGTACTTCGACGTGCACGCGGCCTGCAACTCCGGCAGCCACAGCGCCATCCTGCAACTCTGGTACACGCAGCCGTGAGCGCCGCCAAGCGAGTGGCGATCATCGAGATCGCGACCGGCAAGGTCGTCGGCGCCGGCATGCTCGGCGGCGAACTGCCGCCCAACTGCTTCCAGCCCGAGACGCCGCCCGAAGGCCTGCTCTGGGTCGAGCACGCCCGCGCGACCGACGGATGGACGTACAAGGATGGCGTCTTCACGCCGCCGCCGGTCGAGGATGGTGATGGCTGAACCCACCACCAGCACCGCCACCGCCGTCGCCGCGGCGTGCACGGCCACCGCGGCGTGGCTCTGCGTCGCGCAGGACGCGGCGGTGCAGCTGCTCGGCGTGCAGCTCTCGGTGATCCTCGGCGGCCTCACCGGCGCGCTCGTGGGGCGCTACTTCCTGCCGGCGATGGCCTTCGGCGCGGCGGTGGCCTCCACCAGCGTGTGGACGATCGCCGCCGCGATCCTCGCCGAGCTGATGCGCTGGCTCCTGCAGGCGCTGATCGACAAGCCCATTCCCGCCGGCGCGCTGGCGGGCCTCGCGCTCGTGGCCGCCGCGGTGGGGCCGCACCTCCTGCCGGTGCTGATCGAGCGCGGGCCGCCCGCGCTGCGAAGGATCCTCGACTCGATCAAGGGAGGCTCGGCCAATGGCTGACGCGGTCAAGTGGTTCAACGTCGTCCTCGCCGCCCTGGGCAGCCTCGCCGCGCTCGGGGCGCTGAACAAGATGCACTGGCGCGAGACGCGCCCCTGCATCGCCGGCGCGATGCTGCTGATCGCCGCGGGCCTGGGCGCCCAGTGGCTGGGCGAGATCCGCGGCGACTGGGTGCGCGTGGCCGACACCGCGACCTTCGGCGGCATCCTCGTGCTCATCATCGCCAGCCAGAAGGTGCCCTCGTGGTTCCTCGAGCGCTGGGCGAACCCGGCGGCCAGCATCATCGCGATGGTCGTCGGCATCGTCTTCATCTGCGCGATCCTCGCCGTGCCCGCGCAGGCAGCCGACGTGAAGCCCGAGCCCGACTACACCCTCAGCCCCGCGGCCGCCGAGGCCTGCGATCGCGAAGGCGGCTGCATGGTCGTGACGCGCGCCTTCCTGTACGAGCTGGTGCGCGTCGCTCAGGCGGCCGTCGCGCAGACGCAGAACGCCGAGGCCGCCCTCGCCGAGGCGCAGCGGCACTGCCCGCGGCCGCGGGCGCGGCGCGAGCTGGGCATGAAAGGAGGTTTGTGATGGCTGTGCTCACCGAGACCGAGGCCGGCGGCCGGAACGTGCTCGCCTTCCTCGACATGATCGCCGTGTCAGAGATCGGCACGCGGCTGCTGACCGTGTCCGACGACGGCTACAACGTCATCGTCGGTTCGACCCCGCAGGCGCCGATCCTGTTCGACGACTACGCGCAACACCCGCGCCGCTACCAGCGCGCGCAGAACTCCGACGCGGCGGGGCGCTACCAGTTCATGGGCCGCTACTGGGAGCACTATCGCGTACAGCTCGGCCTGCCCGACTTCGGCAAGCGCTCGCAGGACCTCTGGGCAATACAGCTGATCCGCGAGTGCCGTGCGCTGTCGCTGATCCAGGGCGGCCTCTTCGCCGACGCCGTGCACGCCTGCCGCAGCCGCTGGGCCAGCTTCCCCGGCGCGGGCTACGGGCAGCACGAGAACGCGCTCGAGCCGCTGCGGGCCGCGTACGTCGACGCGGGCGGCGCGATCTCCGACCTCGTCTGATGTTCGGCCTCTCGCCCCTCGCGATCCGCGCGATCGCCGTCGCCCTGGTGCTCGCCGCCACCTATGCCGCCGGCTTCGGCACCGGCTGGAAGGTCAACGGCTGGCGGCTCGGCGTCGCCGTCGCCAAGCTCGAGACGCGCGTCGTTGCCGCCGTCGACCAGGGCAAGATCCTCGCCGCCGCGGTCGAGGCCTGCAGTGCCGGCGTCGAAGAGGCCCGCGCTGCAGGGCAGGGCGCGCGGGCGCTCGGCGCGCGGCTCCTCGAAGAGGCGCGGCGCATCGGCGCGCCTGCCAAGGCTCAGGCCGACCGCATCGAGGCGCTCCTCAAGCAGGCCCCGCCACTCGGCGCCAAGTGCGGCGAGGCGTGGGCCGAGATCCAGCAGGACCGAAAAGCCGGGGCCACGCGATGATCGGGGCGGCACGAATCTCCCTCGTGCTGGGGCTCGTCGCGTTGGCCCTGGCCTCTGGCTGCGCCACGCTGCCGGAGGTGAAGGTGCCCGAGCAGGTCAAGGTGCAGGTGCCTGCCGCCTGCATCGAGCCCGGCAAGCGCCCCCAGCGGCCCGCCCTGCGCGACGACGACGAGCTGCTCGCCATGGACGAGTACCGCCGCACGCTCGCCACCTGGGCCGAGCGCCTGCGCCTCAAGGCGTACGCGGAGGAGGCGGAGGCGGTGATCGAGGGGTGCAGCAGGATCCCGGCCCAGCGCCCGCCGCCCTGATTATGAACATTCGTAAGATACGGACTTCCGTAAGGTACGGATTTCCGTAAGGTCCGGTCAGTTTGCGAGCTAGAACCGGGGTTCGAATCCCCGACCAGTTTGCGAATTGGCGCAAGTTCGCAAAAAGCCCCCGGCACCACCGCTTCGGCGGTCGGTGCCGGGGGCTTTTTGCATTTCGAGGGCCGCGACCGCAGGGCGCGGCCCTCTCTCCTCCCGCCTCGAGGTCGGTGCGCGCAGCGCACGGACGCGCCGCAGGCGCGAGCGTGGACGGGAGGGGAGACGTCAGGCCGCCAGCCTGACCCGCCGACCGGGGTATTGTTCGAATTCCTGTGGGGACGCCACCGATACTCCTGCTGCACCGCCCAAGGCGGGCACGCGGTATCGGATCACCACTTCGCCGGCGTCGTCCGGATCCAGTTCCACCCGCGCCACAAGCTGCGCGAGCTGGGCGCGTACGGCGCCGCCGTCATCGCGTCCGGTCGCCGCGTCTGCGGCCATCGTGCGCAGCGCCTGGCGCACGTCGTCGACGTCGAGGGCCTGCCACGCCTTGGCGGTCGCAGCCTCGCGCTCGGAGGCCGCCAGCGCGGCCTGCAGGGCATCCCGCTCGCGTTCCTTGGCGGCCAGCGTGCGCAGGAGCGGCGCGGCGGCCTCGGAGTCGGCCGCCAGTTCGGCGAGCCGCCGGATCTGGCGATCGAGCGTCTCGACCTTGCGGCGGGCGGCTGCTGCCCGTGTGGCGTCCGGCGTGGAGAGCATCCGGGCGCGCATGTGCTCAAGTAGGGTGCGGGCGAGATCGTCGCCAGCGAGGTCGGCGGTCACGGCGTCGACCACGGCGCGATCGATACGGCGCGCGAGGATCCGGCGTCCGCGGCCGTGGCGGTAGAAGCCGCCGTCCGCGCCGTGCCAGGTGCGGCCGTCCGGCGTGCGTAGCAGGCCGGAGAGCAGGTACTCGTGCTTGCCCGAGTGGGTGGCCTTGGCGCGACGCTGGGCGACCTGCTCGAGCACGGCCTCGGCCTCGGCTTCGGTGATAAGCGCAGGGTGGGTGTCGCGCTTCACGACCCATTCCGCGCGGGGCCGTTGCCGCGGGCCGATAGTGTCCTGCTCGCGGTGCACGTTCCAGACCGAATGCCCGGCGTAGGTGAGCGCGTTGCGCTCGATGCCTAGGAGCGTGGTCGGCGGGCAGGCGAGGCCGTGCGCGCGCGCGGAACGCATGCGCGGCACGCCGATCGCCCGGTCGCGCAGGAACGCGGCCACGCGCGGTGCGTCGTCACCAGCGACGAGGCGCGACTTCAGCACGGGCTTGCCTTCGCGCATGGCGCCGGTCTCGATGTGCTCGAGGCGGTAGCCATAGGGCGCGCGGCCGCCGGCGCGGTAGCCGTTCTGCACGTTCTGGCGCATGCCGGCGAGGCCCTTGCGCTTCGAGACCAGGCTGTGCCACTCGTCGACGCCGTGGAAGACGGCCTTCACGATCGCGCGCTCGGCCTCTTCCATCTCGGGCAGGTTCTTGTAGATCACGGTCACGCCGCGGGGGCGGCACTCGCGGTCCTCGAACCAGTACGCGGCCGCGATTCGGCGGGCAAGGCGCGAGGTGTCGAGCGTGAGGATCACGGTCCACGCGCGATCGCGGCGGCGCAGGTCCTCGAGCAGGCGCTGCAGGCCGGGGCGGTCGTCGTCCTTGCCGGACTCGACGCTGTCGGCGTACTCGCCGACCACGGCGAAGCCGCGCGCGGCCGCCATCTCGGCGAGCTCGCGGCGCTGCACCTCAATCGAAACGTCGGCCCGATCCTTCGACGATCTGCAGTACAGGACGGCGAGGCGCATCGCGTTTGAGGAGTTCCAGGAGGTAGGCGGCGAGGGATTCTAGCGCCGCGTCCGGCGGCGCCCCTTCGGTGCGCGCCTTGATCGCGGTGTCGATGTCGGGAGCCGGTTTCAAGCGTATACCTTCGTCAGCCGGTGATCCACTGCATGCCCGCGCCGTCGCGCCGCGTTCGCGATCCGCGCCCGATCGCGCGCGCCGTGCGAGGCTTGCCGGGCCATGCCGAGGTAGCTGGTGGCGGCTTCGGCGACGCCCGCGGCGGGCATGGTGGCGAGACGGTGCAGCGCGGCGCGCAGGGTGCGGCGGCGCACGAGGCGGCGGTGGGGCAGGATGAGGTGACCGCAGAAATCTACGCCGCGCTCGATGGGCTGCAGGATGGTCTTGCGCGGATTGACGCGCACGTGCAGGCGCTGCTCGACGAAGGCCTCGATCTCGCGCAGCCAGGCGTTGAGCTGGGCGGGGTCGTCGTGCAGCAGGATGAAGTCGTCGACGTATCGCACGTAGTGCCGCGCGCGCAGGCGGTGCTTGACGAACTGGTCGAGCTGGTCGAGGTAGACGTTGGCGCCGAACTGGCTGCTGAGGTTGCCGATCGGCAGGCCGCGGTGCGCGGGCTGGCCGAAGAGGCTCTTCTCGCGCGGGATCAGGGCGAGCCGGTCGCGGGCGCCGCGCACGTCGGCGTCGGGGCGCGGGTCGTGGTGCAGGACCTGCAGCGCGAGCGAGCGCCACCACGGCTCGGGGATGCGTGCGGCGAGCAGGTCGCCGAGGATGCGCTTGTCGATCGAGGGAAAGAAGTTCGCGAGGTCGGCCTTGAGGTAGAACGCGCGGCGCGTCCAGTGGGCGGTGGCGGCGCGGACCTTGGAGTCGAGCCGGCGGGCCGCGTAGAGCGTGCCGCGGCCGGCGATGCAGGCGCAGGTGTCGGCGATGAACGCACGCTCGAAGCGCGGCGCGATCTTCCGGTGCAGCAGGTGGTGGACCACGCGGTCCTCGAAGGCGGCGGCCCACACCTCGCGCGGCTTGGGGCGCGTGACGACGAAGCAGATCGACGGCGCGGGGCGGTAGCGGCCCTCGCGCAGGCGCGCCTCGAGGTCGAGGAGGCGCGCCTCCTGGTCGACCTCGAAGGCGAGCGCGGCGGCGGTGGTGCGCTTGGCGCGCCGGCAGTCGAGGTAGGCGGCGACGAGTTCGCCGGAAGAAAAGGCCGCATCGCTTCCATCTGCGGACGGCACGCGCTCGGAGGACGTTGTCCACGTGGTTGTTGTTCTGGTTGCCCCACCCGAAGTTCTGGTACCAGGCGTAGGCCGGATCGTCGGCGTGCTGTCGATCGCGCTCGTCACGTCGGCCGGCCGAATCCTCGGCGCGTCGACTGCACCGGACGGGCCCGGCCCGAAGAGATCGAGCTGGGCGGTATCCGTGGCGTGCGTGGCGGTGGCCGAAGGGGCGGCCGGCGGCGCGACCAGAGAGAAATTCGCACGGGCACGGGCGGCTTGCCGCTCGTGCAGCAGGCGACTATGCGGCAGCAAAGTGGCTCCTCAAGGCGTTGGCCTGCTTGCCGACCGATGCCACGAGCGGCAGCGCGTCGGCGTAGGCCTTGGGGGCGATGAAATGCAGGTCGCGCGCCATGCGCAGCATCATCGTGACGAGCTCGAGGTGCTCGAGCAGCTCGTCGAGGTGGGGCAGCTTGGCGGCATCGCGCGCCTTGTTGGCTCGGAGGATGAGCACGCCCATCCATAGCGTCTCGTCGCGCAACTGCGCACCGATCAACTGCTTCACGTCGCGCGGCATACCCCGCGCTGCGCGAAGGCAATGCGTGGCGAGGTCCACCACGGCCTTGTAGATGTCGGTGTCAGAGTGCAATGCCATGGAATGGGCGAATCACCGAATCGCTAAATGGCGACTCTGCGGACGGCACGCGCTCGGAGGACGTCGTCCACGAGGCTGCCGAACTGGTAGCCCCACCCGAAGTCCTTGGACCAGGCGAAGGCCGGATCGACGGCGAGCTGTTCGTCCAGCCAGCACCAGTCGCGGTCGAACTGCGCGCGGGCGTGCTTGAGGAGCACGAGGCCATCGTGGCGCGAGGGCAGCACGCCGCCCTGCTCGCGTGCCCACTGGCCCGCGGCCTTCCAGTCGGATTTCGTGGTGCCGGGCAGCAGGATCAGGTGATGCAGCCGGTCGTCGTGCAGCGTGATGCCGACGTAGATCTCGCCCTTCGCGAGCTTGGGCAACGCGGGCTTGCGCGCCGCGCGCGGCTTGGCGCGCGGCGTGGGGGTCTTGCGTTTGGTGGTGGCCATGCAGTCTCCTCGAATGGGTGAATCGGTGAAGGGTTAAAGGGGCACTCTGCGGACGGCACGCGCTCGGAGGCCGAGGTCCACGTGGCCGTTGCCCTGGAGGCCCCACCCGAAGAACTGGTACCAGGCGGAGGCCGGACCGTCGGCGTGCTGTTGGTTCGTCCAGTACGCCTCGGCCTTGAACTCCTTGCGCAGGTTCTGGAAAAGCACCAGCGCGTCGATGCGCGAGGGCAGGGTGCCGCCGAGCTTCTCGGCCCACGCCTTCGCGTCGGCCCAGTTGGCCTCGATGTCGTCGGGCAGCAGGACGAGGCGATGCGGGTCGCCGTCGTGCAGCGTGAGGCCGGCGTAGAGGCCGCCGTCCAGTTCGGCGCCGATCGCCGGCTCGGAGTTGCTGCGCGGCTTGGCGGCGATGGCGGGCTCGTCGGCGGGCAGGGTGTCGATGCAACGCTGCAGCATGGCGCGCACGACGGCGGCGGGCGGCAGTTGTACGTGCAGGTTCATGTCCATGAGGTCTCCTCGGGGTGGTGGATTACTTCGGGGTCTTCGTCTTGCGTTCGGCCTTCACCGCCGCCCGCACCTTCTGCACGTCCACGCGCAGGCGCTTGGCGAGCGCGAGGAGGTCGGCGCCGTCGTTCCAGCGGCTGAGGCACTGGCTCACCCTGGCCATGCGGATCAGGTAGCCGAGGTCGCCGAGCTTGAGCTTTTCGAGGTCGGGCAGGCCCTTGTCGCCGTAGAGGAGCTCGATGTCGGTGTCGTCGAGGTTGTTGGACTCCTCGCGCGCGAGCTGGATGATCTCGGCGGTGGTGAGCGGGCCGCGGGCCTTGGCGGCGCAGGCCTTGAAGAGCGCGACGCGAAAGGCGTGCTCCTGTTCGGCCTTGCGCTCTTCGTGCTCCTCGCTGCGCTGGCGGTCGGCGGCGGCCTTGGCGTGGGCGGCGCGCAGCTCGTCTTCCTCGGCCTTTTCTTCCGGGGTGAGTTCGCGCGGGGCGGGGGGCGGCGGGGGCGGGCGGAACTCGAATTCGAGCTCCTCCTCGAGTTCGCGCACCGAGAAGTCGCTGTCGAGCGCGATCTCCAGCGCCTTGGTGGCCTGCTCGCCTTCGTACTTCGCGATCACCAGCGCCTTGCTGGCGTCGATCTTGCCCTCGGCGATGGCGGCCTTGGCGGGCTCGCCGAGCTTGAGGAGCTGCAGGCGGCTGTAGACCCAGCTGCGGCTCTTGCCGGTGAGGCGCACCAGGTCGTCGGGCTTGAGGCTAGCGCGTTCCATCAGCTCGGCGTAGCCCTCGGCTTCGTCGAGCGGGTTGAGGTCCTCGCGCTGCAGGTTCTCGACGAGCTGCACGCGCAGGGCGTCTTCGTCGGTGTAGTCGCGCACCACGACGGGCACGGTGCCGAGGCCCGCAAGGCGCGCGGCGCGCCAGCGGCGCTCGCCGGCGACGATCTCGGCGAAGAAGGGGCCGAGGTCGGGCCGCGGGCGCGCGACGATCGGCTCGATCATGCCGCCGCGCAGGCTCTCGGCGAGTTCGGCGAGGCTCTCGTCGGTGAAGCGGGCGCGGCGGCGTTCCTGCACGCGGGTGGAGCTGGGCACCAGTTCGTCGGGGCGCAGCATCTGGAAGCTGCCGGTGGCGGCAATGGGCGAGGCGGGGGCGTTCATGGGGTTCCTCTCGGGGTGGGTCAGGGGATGAGGCGCCAGCGTTTCGGCGGGCCTTCGTGGGCAAGTTCGACGCGGCCGGCGCGGCGCAGGATGCCGACCACGGTGTTGGTGCTGGGCATCGGCGCCTGGATCACGGCGGCGAGCTCGCGGATGCTGAGTCCCTCCGGCGCGGCCTCGAGCGCGGCGACGATGCGGTCGGCCTGCGAGACGCCGACGCGATCGCGGCGCACGTAGGCGCGCGGGCTGGCGGCGGCGATCTCGGCCTTGAGCGACAGCTCGCCGATGAGTTGGCCGAGGTTCACGCGGGCCTCCGCAGCCAGCGGCGGTGCGCCCACATCGAGGCGACGATGCCGAAGGGGCCGCCCAGCATGTACGCGGCGATTTCGGTGAGCGTGGCCTCGGGCAGCAGGCGGTAGAGCCAGAGCGTCGACGCGCTGATGAGCAGGCTCGTGAGGAACGCGGCGCGGTAGTGGCCGCCGTTCACGTTGAGGCTCTGGAAGCCGAGCGCGAACACGCTGACGAAGGTGCTGGCGAAGAGGAGGAGTTCGGTCACGCGAGCACCAGCGCCAGGCCGGCGAGTAGCGGCGGGGCAAGCACTGCCGCCGCGCACGTGCGGTCGGAAATCCGTGCATTGCCGTACGCAATCAGGATCGTGCAGTAGTACGTCACGATCGCGGTGCCCGCGAGGATCTGCCAGCCAAGCACATTGAACTCGCTCATGCCAGCGCCTGCCCGAGCATGAACATCGCCGCGCCGATCGCGACGCCGACGGTGACGCCAACGCAGAAGCGGATCAGGTCGCGCGTGGCGTCGCGCTCCATGGCGTCAAAGAGGTCGTGCAGGTTGTCGGTGCGCGGGTCGTCAGGCATGGCGGCGTCCTTTCTGTCGGCGGGCGTGGGCGATGTTGCGGATGCAGCGCGCGTAGACCGGGCGTTCCATTGCCTGCTCGAAAGTCATCAGGCGCGGGACGAGGCGCAGCGACGCGAACGCGCGGCGCAGCTCGACCTGCCAGTCGTCGCGGTCGGGGAAGAGCGAGGGCTGTCCGCTCGTCTGGACGGCAGCGCTCATCGGCGGCGGGCCTCGGCGGGGCGGTTGAGCACGACGCCGCCGCACTCGCGGTAGTGGGCGCGCTCGGCCTCTTCGGCGGGGGTCTCGCGGCGGATGGCGGCTTCCTGCACGTTGGGCAGCAGGTCGAACCACGCCGAGGTGGGCGGCACGGTCATGGTGAACGTGCGGCCGGTGCGCTGGTCGGTGAAGATGACGAGCTTGGGTTCGCTCACGGCCGCGCTCCCGGCATGCCATCGGGCGTGCGGTGGTACGCGCCGCGCGCGCCGACCATGAGGCAGCGCGCCTCGAGGCGGCCGTCGCGCTGCGTCACGATCACGTGCACCTGCTCGTGCTCGGCCGGGATGGGGCAGCGCTCGGCCGTGGTGGTGGCGGCGTGGTCGCGCTCGCGCGCGATGTCGTCAGCGGCCCATTCGATGTAGGCCTTGCCGATCGCGAGCGCGGCGGCGACGACGGCGATCAGCGCGAGCGTGTCGAAGATCCGCCCGAGCGTCAGGCGGCGGCGGTGCTCGCGGCGCGGCAGGGCGGCGGGGGCGCGCAGGAAGTGGGGGCGCATCATTGCGCGGCCCTGAACCAGGGGGCGCAGGCCTCGGCGATCATCTCGCGCGTGGCTTCCAGCGCCTTCTGCAGGCACATCGACGCCTCGACCAGCGCCATGTATTCGTCGACCGGCGTGGTCGTGGTGATCTGCGCCTCGATCAGTTCAATCGCGCGCGCCTGGCGCTTGGCGCGCCGCAGCCAGATCGGGAAGTAGCCGCTCATGCCGCCACCCGCACCAGCTCGTGCGCCTGCTCGGCGACCGGGGTGCCCTGTACGGCGAGCACGGCGTCGGCGACGCTGGCAAAGCGCGTGGCCTCGGCCTGCCGCGCGAGGCGCGGCTGTCCCGGCGTCTGGACGAGGTAGAGCCCGGTGGTGGGCTCTTCGATCAGGTACTGCGGAGCCTGCGCGCGGCTGCGGGGCATGGTGCCCTCCGTCGGTTGGACGGAAGGCACCATAAACCGTTTACGGTTGGACTGTCAACCGTTTTCGGTTATGCGATGGATTTGGGGTTATTCCGGGTCTACTTTGTAGGGGGCTTGCGGGAGGGCGGCAATCTCGGCCGCCGCGGCGCGAAGCTTGGCATAGAGCTGCTGCTCAGATTGGTTTACGGGCATCAGCACCGGCGGGTTGGAGGGATCCATGCCGGCCACCAGGAGCTGCCATGCTTCGAGGTCGTAGGCGCGCGCGATCGCGTGGACCGTCTCGATGCGAGCCGCCGCGTCGGCCTTCAACAGACGCCCGATGGTGGCCTGTCCGACCTTTGAGGCGCGGGCTAACTCCATTTGCGTGTTGGGGCCGTGCTTCCACGCGAGCAGCGTACGCAGGTTCTGCGCAAGGATCGCCTGGGGCGTGAATTTGTCACGATTCACCATCCTGCGAGGGTATGGCGGCGCAGCAACCGTTTGCGGTTGACTTGAATAACCGTAAACGGTTAGCATGGCTCATGTCCTGCGACGATCTTCTCGACCACATCAAGGCCAAGCTGCCCGCGCCGCACGACCGCGCTGGTCTCGAAAAGGTGGCAGCTGGCTCGGGCGTGCCTTTTCACACCCTGCTGAAGATCGTGAAAGGGGAAACCGCCGACCCGCGGATCTCGACGGTGCAAAACCTCGCGCGGTACTTGGGGCGGGAGGCGGCTTGAGGTCAGCAGCCGCGCAGCTTGCCGAGCAGCTCGTCGACCCCCATGGACTGGCTGACCCAGACCTCGAGGGTCGACCCGTTGTCGGCCGGGGTCGCGAGTGCATACAGCACCGAGTACAGCCCCATGCCCGGCGTGCGGGCCGTTGCTTCCCAGGTGCCGGCCTGCGGACCTTCCCGCGTCGCCACGGTCACGCCGACCGACGATTCGTAGGCGCGGGCCACGCAGCCGATCGCAGCCGACGGCGTTCGTGCGCTCGGCACGCGAATCGGTTCCTTCGTCTGTTGCAACTCCTCGCTGGTCGTCGCGAGGCATCCGCTCAGCAGCAGCACGGCAACGATCGCTAATCCCCGCATCCCGCCCTCCATCCAGAACAACAAGATGCCCAATCCTACGCCCACCTGCTACGAGAAGTGCACCGAGGAGATCAAGGTCCGGGTGCCGGAAGGCATGCGCGACGCGATCATGCGTCTCGCGTTCGCGGCCGATCGCTCGCCGTCGGAATACGTGCGGCACGTGCTGGCGGTGCATCTGTATGGGCATACCCGCCAGCTTGCCGAAGACCCGCCCGCGGGGGCAGGCCCGAATGTTCCCTGCGAGGGACCACGAAAAAGCCGGAGCGCCTGATGCCGGCCCCGCACCCCGACTACGAGCTCGTTCGCGACCGTCTGAAGCGCGGGCAGAAGCTAACCGTCGCCGACGTCGCGATCCTCACGGGCCGCACGCACGAGAACGCCACGGTGCTAGTGGGAAACCTGAAGATGAACGGCTTCGCCGAGACCTGCGGCAAGAAGGGGCGCTACAAGGTCTTCCAGGCGTCGGCGCGGCTGCTCGAGGGCGAGGGGGCCGGGCGCGCTGGCGCTGCGCGGGGCCCGAGGCGTGCGCAGGCCGAACTGTCGCAGATGGACGCCGGCCTGCGCTGCCTCATGCGCGCGCTGCGCATTGGCCCGCCGCCGAAGAGCCCGACGCTGAAGCCGCGGCAGGTGTACGGCCGCTCGGGGCTGCACGCGCCGCAGGATGGCGACGAGGTGCCGGCATGATCTCGACGATCAAGCCGCGCGACATCGTGCGCACGCCTTCGGGCCGTACCGCCAAGGTGATCGAGATCCTGCCGCGCGGGTTTCGGCTGCTCGAGTACCTCGACGACCACGAAGGCGTCGAGCTTCACGAGTCGCTGCTCTTCGTCGTCCAGTCGGCGATCGTGGTCGGGTTTGCGGGAGCGATCCGCGCATGACGACGCGCATCTATCCCGCCTATGGCCGCCAGATCGCCTACCGCATCCGGCGCGGGCAGCATCCGCTGGCGGTGGGGGTGATGCTCTCCAGCTTCTGGAGCGACTTCCTCGACGTGCCGCGCCTTTGCCTGCGCCCCGAGGACTGGGCGCTCGGGCGCTACGAGTTCAGCTACCTGCGCGGCGAGCGCGTGGTGCTGATCGTGGGCCACGACGACGACACGCACGCCGGCGGCGGCCGCCTCGTGGGCGAGCTGCTCTGCGAGCTGATGCTGGCGAGGCCGTCGCTGGTGTGGGTTGCGCACCAGGCGGGCGGCTGGATCGAGCAGTCGGGCACGCCGCCGGCGCTCGAGGCGCTGGCCGTCGAGATGCGGGTGCCGCGCGAGCTCGCGTCGGTGGCGCGCACGGTGTACGCCGAGTCGTTCCTCGCCGCGAGCCAACGCGACGCCGACCGCGCGATCGCCGCGCTCGAGGCGGGCCGCATGCCCGCGCCGAGCGGGCTGGCCGAGGTCGAGCAGCGATTCGGCAATCCGTTCTGGGTCGGCGATGCGCAGGCGGCGTGATGGCGACCAAATCGAAGAGTGCCAAGCGATACGACGCCGCCCAGGCCTTCCTGCGCAACCTGAAGCCGCCCGAGGGCGAGCCGGACACGTACTGGGAGCAGAACCTCGAGCTGAACGACAAGCAGCGCATCATGCCGACGCTGCGAAACGCGGTGCTGATGTTGACGATGGACGCGGCGTGGTCGCAGGTGCTGGCGTTCGACGAGTTCGCGAACGACGTGGTGAAGACGTCCGCGCCGCCGTGGAGCGGGGCGCAGCCGGGCCCGTGGTCGGACGCGGACGACAGCGAAGCGATGATCTGGCTGTCACACCACTACGGGGTCAACTTCGAGCACAAGACGCTGCTGAGGGCGGTCAACGCGGCGGCGAACCGGCGCCGGGTGCACCCGGTGCGCGAGTACTTCGCGAGCCTGAAGTGGGACGGCACGCCGCGGGTGCGCGAATGGCTGCATACCTACCTCGGCGCGCTCAGCGACGACTACGCGAGGGCCGTGGGAACGAAGTTCCTCGTCTCTGCCGTGGCGCGCGTGATGCGGCCGGGCTGCAAGGCCGACAGCGTGCTGATCCTCGAAGGCGAACAGGGGCGATGGAAGTCGACCGTGCTCTCGATCCTTGCGGGAGCGTGGTTCATGGACACGCCGTTCGTGCTGGGCAGCAACGATGCATTCCTCGTCATCCGCGGCAGCCTGATCGTCGAGCTGGCAGAGCTGGACGGCTTCAGCCGCGCCGAGTCGTCCAGGGCGAAGGCGTTCTTCTCCAGCCCGGCCGACACCTTCGTGCCAAAGTACATCGCGCGGGCGGTGCGCGTGCCACGCCAGTGCGTGTTCGCCGGCACGGTGAATCACGGCACCTACCTGCGCGACTCGACGGGCAATCGGCGCTATTGGCCTGTCCGCATCTTCCGTGGCCAGATCGACGAGCTGCGCGCCGATCGCGACCAGCTCTGGGCCGAAGCGGTGCATCTGTACAACGAGGGCGTGCGCTGGTGGGTAGAGCCGGACGAGCAGGCGCTCTTCTCTACCGAGCAGGAGCTGCGGTACGTGGGCGATGCCTACGCAGACCGCATCGCCGAGTGGGCGGTCGGCAAGAGCGAATTCACCATGGAGCAGGTCCTCTCGGACGCGCTGAAGCTCGACGTCTCGAAGTGGACCCGCGCCGAGCAAACGCGCGTGGGCGAAGTGCTGCAGGAGCTCGGCTGGGAACGCCGTCGCCGCACGAACGGCAAGCGCGGCTACTTCTACGCGCAGCGCGAGCGTCAGCCGGGCGAGGAGGGGTGATGCGTGCCGATCCGTCCCACCTCCGTCCTACCTCGTCCTACCCGGTAGGACGGCGCAACGCCTTGACGCGGCAGCGGAAAGCGCGATCCGTCCTACCGTCCCACCTGCGCGCCTCCCGCGTGCGTGCGCGGGCGCGGGCGCGCGCACACGCACACGCGAGGATTTCGGTAGGACAGGTAGGACGGTAGGACGGATGGACGACGAAAGGGGGCAGCGATGCGGGCAGTGAAGCCGGGGTTGATGGAGATGTACGCGGTGGCGGTGCAGTCGTCGGCGCTGGTGCTGCGCGAAAAGGGCGAGCAGGCGCTCGATCGCGTGGGGGCCATGGGCATGGCCGCCGCGTCGATCGCGTTCGGCGACCAGGATGCCAACATTCCCGTCGCCGGCATGCGGTTGTGCCCGAAGCCGAGCGTCGAGCGCACGCGCGCGGCCTCGCTGGCCCCGGCGCTGTGGCGATTGATGGCCGAGCCGCGCACGATTGACAGCGTCGCGCCCCAGTTCGCGCTGTGGATGACCGGGCAAAACCGATTTGCCGAGTGGGCACCGGACGCACGCTACGTCGATCGCCTCCTGCCCTTTGCGCATCGGGTGCTGTACGAATGGCTGAACCTGCGCTGCGAGGCGTGCGGCGGATCGGGACGTCTGCAGCTCACCGCGCGTGGGGCCGTGCGCACCCTGGGACTCGGCATTCGCAATGCGCGGTTTATCCATTGCCGCAACTGTCACGGGACCGGCCATGCCCTCATGCGCCCCGCCGAGCAGGCGCGCGCGCTGGGCTTGTCGATCACGGTCTTCGAGGCCGGCGGCTGGTCGCGTCACTTCATGGTCGCCCGCGGATGGCTGGACCGGCTGAAGCACCGGCCGACAAAGCACTTGCGTCGCGAACTGGAACGACGCTAGAATCGCGCTCATTCTCGCGCGACCTATCGCGCGCAGGAGGTCAAGGCCTCCACCCTCCGGGGGGACGATTCCGCCCCGGTTGGCGCGTAAGCCTCGCTCGACCTCAGCCAACATTCCTTGGGTCCTTCCCGCCGCTCTCCAGCGCGGGCGGCAAGAC
>ERZ869929.531-NODE-531-length-21548-cov-103.331085_pt1 | contig 21548 bp, 25 predicted proteins | sample MGYA00579312_ERZ869929 | MGnify/ENA primary metagenome ERZ869929 (study PRJEB32216, sample SAMN09231818) | wastewater metagenome | place: USA: Maryland | collected 2016-08-09 | study: EMG produced TPA metagenomics assembly of the PRJNA472060 data set (Reclaimed... | reverse complement strand
GTATCCGCCGCTGTCTTCTTGATCAGGTAAGAGCCGGACGTGTAGCCAAGTGCAGCGATCGCGGTAAGGTCGGCGTCGAGGGGTTGAAATACGCTTGGCAACACCTGCTCATAGCGGACCGCATCGCCTGCCGTTGTCGCTGCCGCCAATCCTGTGACTTTGTGGCTTGCCATCGGCAAGTTGCCCGTCATCTCGGCAGAGCCATCGCGCGCGACTGAATCTGTGAGCCCTTGTGCGATGTCGGCTAGCGTTGAGTTGCTATCGTCCGGGTCGATCTCCGTGTCTGCGACCGCCGGATACCAACTTGAAGTCGGCAGCGAGTACACACCGCCAGAGCGAGGCATCAGTATCTCCGTCTTATATTGAACATTTGGCAGAAGGCGTTTCCGATGCCTTGGGCAATGAAAACGACGATCGCGCATGCGATCCAGAAGCCGTAGAAAATCGCCAAGCAGATCACGACCACGGCGACGATGTTGATAGCGAGACTAACGAGCATGCTCCCTCTCCCCTTTTGGACGGGAGAGAATAAGCGTGGAGAGCATCGACTCCGCAATGGGCTGGTGGCCCTGCTCACGCGCCACACGGAGCGCTGCGGCCGTCTCGCTTGGGTGGTCCGTCAAGAACTCGGCAAGGCGCCGCACGCGACCGCCGCGGAACGCGTCTGACGCCAGCTTCTGCACCTCCGGCAGGACATGCCGCGCCTGCTCGCCATATTCGGTCCGCATCGCCGTACGCGACCCGGACGCCGCCCGGCGGCCCGTTGCTTGGCCCACCTCGATCAAGTCGGCCAGTTCATCCGCCAACGGCGCGCCATTCGGAAGCGCACGAAAGCCCGCAAGAAGGGCCTGCTGTTGCTCTGGATTACCCGCAATCGTCGCGGCCCACTTGGCCATGCCGAATTGGTTTTCGCCGCCCGACAGCGCCTGCAATTGCTCTTGGGCGCCAGTGCGTCCGCCCAGCACGTGCTGCCGCGCCAAGCCGGACGCTGCGTCTGGATCGGCTTGCACAAGGCGGCGCATGGCCTCCTCGGTTTCCGACGCGCCACCAGCCGGAGGAGCGTCGGGGAAAAGCGAGCGCGTTTGACCGGTCGGCCCCATCACATCTGGCGTGCGCGACATGCGACCAAGCGGTCCAGCTTCGAGCGGATCAAGCGTTGCCGCTCGGCCTTCGCTCACAATGCGTCGGCCCTCATCCCAGTTCGACGGTTGAGCATATTGCTGTGACGCTTGCGACGCCGCGCCTTCTGTCTGCGCCGCGCCGCGCGAGTATTGCGACGACACGAAGTGCGAGCCGGTTTCCCGGTTCGGGTTCGGCAGCGTGTTCTCCGACATCTGGCGCATCTGCTGCGCGACGCGATTGACCACGGCCAGATTGTTGTCGGGCAAGCTTTCCAGCCCGCTATTCAGGATTGGGCTGTTGCGCACCGCGTTGAGCGTTTGCTGAAAGGTCGGATCGCCGGCCAGCTGCGCAAACTCTGCATCTGGCATGGTCTCGTTTGCCAGCGCATCATAATTGCCTTGCGCGCGCGTGTTGATGGCGCGGCGCTCAGCGGTCAGGATTTCATCGGCCGCGCGTTGGCCGCGCACACCTAACACGGACGGGTTCGGCGTAGGCGGGGCTACGCGATCGGCCCAATCGTTGATCGCGTTCGCCGTTTGCTCGGGGCGGTTGCGCATGTATGGCGCCATCACCGGTGCGCCGTGGCGTGATGTCTCCACGAAGTCTTGCAGCGCCGTCATACCGGTGCCGCCATGCGTCACCTGCTCCAGAGCTTCGGCGCGCGTGAGGTTGATCCCCATCGACGCGGCGCGCTCTTGCAGCTGCTGAGCGGCGACGAGGTCGGCGTCTGTCGCGCCTTCCAGCGCGACGGCCAGCATGCGATCCGGCGCATTACCGATATTGATCATGCCCTCGGTCGCGATGCCGCCGGCTAGAGCGCCGCCGACGCGGGCGTACGGTTCTGCTGGCGTGCCCTCGGTCAGTTGGCCACCCAGCTCTGACGCCGCGCCGGGGATCGCTACGCGCGCAGTCCGCGAGACAGCGCCGCCTGGAAACAAAGCGTTCGGCCAAAAGCTGGAGATCGTGCTGGCGTACTCGCCCGCCATCGTCTCGGGCTCGTGCTGCTGACCAAACGTGTTCTCGATCGCGCCGTTCACGTCCTGGCTTGTCGGAAACTGCACGCCGCCGGGGCGTTGGTTGAACGTGTGCGCCGCATCAATGTAACGCTGTGCGCCGGCGCGGGCTTCTTCGTCGGAAGCGCCTTGCGACCGCAGTTGCCAATAACGCATCACGCCAGCAGATTGCGGGCCAAGCTCTTGAATGTCGCCCATCATGCCGGCCAACCCAGCCGCGCCGCGCTGCGCGCCTGTAACTGAGCTGCGCGCCACGTCCTGTGCAACATTCGGCGGCGGGCCAGGTGCGAACGGATCGGCGCCGCTGGGCTGTCCATGCTGCTGGGCTTGCGGCGTCCACGCAGACCAAGGGTCTTCCGCAAACTGCATGACCGCTGGACGGTCAGTCATGTCCTGCTTCGCATAGTTTTTGTCCTCGCCTGGGCGATACGATTTTGATGTGTCCGGTCGGACTGTGCTTCCGTCAGGCGGTGCGGGTATTGCCTTGCGTCGGACAACAAGGCTTCCGTCCTGCTCACTGACAGCAAAACCGGCGGCCTCCGCGCGTTCTTGCGCAATGCGCGCGTAACGCCGAATTAGCGGACGATGCGAGCCTTGAAAGCTATACGCCGCACCAGGATTAGCGGTGGCATCCATTTCGATGGCTCGAATGGCGGCATCGATACCCTCTTGCTCCAACGCCGCTCGCTCTCGAAGTCCGCTTGACACGCGCGACGGCGAATTTAAGCCCCAACTCACGCTTGAAGTTGCGTCTCCCGGCTGGCGCTCAATAGTTATTGATACGTTTGGCGATTCGTAATTGCGTATGCCACGGCGTTCATCTTGCGGATAATCCAATTTTCGCACTTGCGCCCCGCCGGCTGCTGACGGGGGCGGCTCACCCGAAGGTCCCGCGTCGGGCGCAGGCCTTGGCATTCCCTGCGGCGTTCCACTGAACGGCGGGCGCACCGCGCTATCATTGAAGACTGCAAACACGCGCCCTTCGTCACCACTGCCAAAACCAGCATAGCTATCCGTCGCGCCGCCATAGCCGCTGTCGCGCATGCCGCTGAAGGTGACGCCTTCGTAGCCAAGCGACTCCGCCGCCGCCGCAACCTCATGCGAATTTACCGTCGTCGTTGAGCGCGGAAAGGAGTTGCGAATATCCGCCGGCAATGACTCAACCGGGATTGAGCGGAACATCGTTCCCGGTGGCGTTTGGATGTGCGCAAGTCGCAGCGACCCTTCATCCACCACGCCAGGCATCACGTGCGCGCCATCGCTCCCTGGCGCGTAAGACGATGCGACCTCTGGGTTAGTATGCCACCAGCGATCGCCCAGCATGGCGGCGCGTGCTGGATCGAACTCCTGATTGATGCCGCGATAAATTCTCGTGCCCTCGGACGCTGCAGCGGGCGGCGGCTCCGGCATGCCGTGCACGGCTCCAGCCGGCCCGCGGCTTCGGCCAGGGATCATGCCCAGCGTTCCAGCGAGACCGAGCGCACCAACCGCGCCCTCTGCCGTACCTTCGCGCCAGTCGCCGCGGTCGAAGGCATCGTACGAGCGCCGGATTGCTGGGACGCCGGTCATTTCCATGACCTGCATGCCGGCGTCTGCGAATTGGTTGTTCGCCGGTCCTTGCGCTTCGTGTAGGTTGGCGCCCTGCGCCGCGTCACGACGTGCGATGAGTTCGCTTAGCGCCTGATCGCGTACGCCGGGATTGTCTTCCGCGGCCCGAATGTCAGGTGGCCGCATCTGACGCGGCATGGAGCGCGGCTGCTGATAATTACGATACGGCGTCGGCCCGTTCAGCGACTGCGCATAAAGCAAAGCGGCAGGCGTCGGTGCTCCGCCCTCCAGGAGGTCGGCCAACGTCAGCTGTTTGGGCGGCATCGCTTAGGGAACGCGCGCCTGCCTGCCATCTGGCAGGATGATAGGATCGCCGCTGCGCAAGCCTTGTTGACGCGCCCACTGCATCGCTTGCTGCGGCGACATGCCGGCGGGCACGCGGGCTGGCTGCTGCGCCGCCCCTTGCTGGCCACCATGTCCCGGCGAACCGCCTCGCCGCACCGGTTCATCAATCGTCGGGAAGAACTGATCCGGGTAGCCCAGCGGCTGCATCGCAACACGCGCGCGCTCAACATACGAGTGCGCGGCCTCGTAGCGTTCGTTCACCGCATCTTCGATGACGCGCAGAATCTGACCCCGGATTTCCGGCTGCAGATAACCGCTTCGGCCCATCGACGCCGCGTTTTGAGCCTGACCGAGCAAGCCGGCGACAAAGCCTTGGCTCTCGGTAATGTTGTGGATGAGCCCTTCGCGCACCGCCAGTTGCGGGTTGCCGTTCAAGCTTTCCTGCAGCGTTTCGATCAAACGCAGATCGTTCACAGCGCCGTTCTGCATGTCGTTAAAGATCGCCGCCGCCTTGGTGCGCAGATTGTAGTACTGCGACACCGGTTGCGAGTTCATCAGTTCGAGCGATGCTTGCCGCACCTGATCCGGTGACGGCACGCCAAACGGCAGCTGCTGGCCGTTCACAAACGAAGGCGGAAGCTCATAGCCCTGCTGCGTCAGGAATGTGCCGTTCGGACCCTGCACGCCGGGAATGGCCTGGTGATCCACGCGGCCCGTCACGGTGTTGCGCTGTGCTTGATCGGCAGGCGTCGCACCTGGAATCTGCTGCCAGTTTTCTTCGAGATCGCGCACCGAGCCGTCTTGGTTGTACGTATGGCCCGGTGACAGCGGCACAGGCGCCATCTGCCGCTGCATCAGCGACTGGCCCATCGTCATGCCCTGCTCGAACAGCGCGGGGTTACCGGAGCGCAGCAGCTGCTCCACCATGCCGCGCTCTTCCGGCGTCACCACGCCGCGAGGAACGCCCGCATACGGCGCCGGCGCTTGCGGCATCGCTGGTTGCTGTTGTGGAGCGGCAGGCTGTTGCTGCGGCATGGCCGGCTGCTGTTGAGGCATCGCCGGCTGCTGTTGCATCTGTTGCGGCGGCTGTTGCATGCCCGGCTCTGGCGGCCCGCCCGGGGGATATTCGTCCACGTAATACATGCCGCTCGAACTGGGCGGACGCGCTTCAAGGAATGAGCTTGCCTGTTGCGGCTGGTTCATCGTCGGCGGCGCTTGTGGCGCCATCGCCTGCGTTTGCATCGGCGCTGGCGTGTCGCTTTGGCCGCCGTTGAGCCCGCCCAGGATGATGTCGGCCACGGACTCGCGCGCGCGGCCAGCCTCTTCCAGCATACGCCGATCGTTGCCGCGCATGCCGTGCATCAAGATTGCATTGGCAAGGAGGTTTGAGCCCAGCTGCATCGGGCTACGGATACCCTCGCTCGTGCTGCGCTGAATGGCCTCCAGTGCGTCAGCGAGGTACTGGCTCCGCCGCTGCAGCGGAACCATAGCCGGCGTCTGAAGCGCTTGGCCTTGGATCTGAAGCGGCTGCATCGCCATGTTAGAAGCCCCGGCCTAGACCAAAGAGCCCGCGCATCGGCGGCGGCTTGGCCTTGCCCTGCACTGGCGTTCCCACTGGGCGCGGATTGCGTTGGCCGTACGCCTCCACCATCGACGCCAGATCGGGCATGCTACGGTTTTGCTGCATCGGCTGGGCGCCGCTTTGACGGATCATCCCGATGGCTTGCTGTGCGCCGTTTCCCGGCGCGGGCAGCACGAGCGGGGCCGGCATCTGTTGCGTCATGCGAGCACCCCGTAATCAACCGCCAGATAGCCATCGACGCGGCGCACCGCGTCTGGACGCTTGGCCAACACCTCTTGCGCCATGACGCCGATGCGCTCGGCCGTCTCCCAAAGATACTTGAAGGCATAGAGCCCGATGCCGTCGTGGCGCTTACCGAGGAAGCGCACGTCGCGCTTCAGACGCATGTCCGAGTACGCCATGATCGCGGCCGAGCCCAAGTTAAAGAGCCCGCCCATGCCGCCCTGATAATTCTGCATGCGCGACTGATAGTTGGCGTTCTGCTGCGCGAGGTTCATGCCGTACGCGCCGAGCACGTCGGTTCCGTTTACGCCCGTTGGCGAGTACCCAAACCCCTGCGGCGTCGAGACTTGCCCCATGCCCAGGAGCGCCGACAGCTGATTGATCGGCTGGTTCTGCGCATATGCCGTATTCTGGAAATTCTGTTGCTGCGCTTGGTTGCCAAACGCTGCTTGCTGCGCCGACTGGTTGAAGAGCATGTTCTGCTCGTTGGCGCCTTGCTGAATGCCCGAATAGATCGCCTGATTGTACGCATCGTTCCGGTCGCGCCCGAACTGATCCATCTGCGTTGAGTACGCCGTGGAGTTCTGGCTGAGGCCCTGATTGGCCAGACGGTTGCGCGTGCGGTCTTCAGCGACATTCCATTGCGGATCGAGACGCGAGCGCGCCTGGCCGATCACCGCGTCCGTCACGGCCTGGCGATCGGCGCTGAAATCGGTCGGGCCGAAGCTGGTTTGCAGGCCCGGCGCCGTTAGGTGACTGTTGAGCGCGTTTTGGATGTTGCCGAGTTGGCCATTGGCAATGCCGAGCGCGCCTAGCTGCGTTTGCAGGCTCTGATCGTACAGCCCCTGCTGACCCGGTGAGAGCGACGTGACTTGGCGATACCCGCCGGGCGCCGATGGATCGGCCTCCCAGCGCACCGAGCCGTCAGGGCCAAACGAGTTGACCATGTTCAGCTGCTGCTGGAACTGCGCCGTCTGCTGGTTGGCCTGCGATTGCGCGTTCGCCATCGCCGTTGGATCAGGCGCCGGCGGCGGTGACGGCTGACGCTTACCCATTAGATGACCCGCTCTTCCTTCTTGACCAAGCAGTATTTCCCACGCCGCCATTCGCCAGCGAGCATGCCGTAAACGATCGCATCGTCGTTGCCGAAGCCGCGACGGATGAGCCCCTCTTGCTTGTACCCAAGCTTGCGATTGAACCTGCGCGCGGCTTCGTTGCGACGCGGCGTGATCGTTGTGATGCGCCGGCAGTGCAATTGCTCGAACGGGTAAGAGAGGATCATGGAGATGAGCGAACGCGTCAGCCAACGCGGGCTCACGCTGGCGCCGCTGACTTCGATCGAGCGCACGTCCGGCCGGAAATCGTGAAACACCACCCCGCCAATGAGCGCGCCGTCATCGGTCAGCACGGCGATACTCGCGTTCGGGCCAAAGCCGCCGCCGCGCATATGCGGGATGCGCTCGGCGACCCAGTTGGCGACGAAATCGTCCGCGCCAAAGTGAAGCTTCAAATCATTCCTCCAGGCAAATACATGATGTCGAACCCGATGAGTTGCACTCGCACTTCCGGGTAAGCGCCAGCCGTGAGCGCCGTGTTGGCGACGTAGCGCATGCGCGCCGCGCCGACGTAGCCAAGCGCTGTTGCATCGGTCCAATAGAGCCGCAGCGCCTGCGATGATGTCCAAAGTGCTTGGCCCCATAGGCCAGAACCCCACACGCCAGCCGATGGCAGGATTTGAACGTCAGGCGTATTCTGCGGAATGCCAGTCCGGTACTCCGTCAGCATGTCCACCGATGGCGTTGCCGCTTGTGGGCCGCGAATAATCGGGCGGATCATGGTGAACTGCTTCAAGCGGTGCTTGGCGCCGAAACCAGAAAACGCCGTCGTCACATCGCACGTGATCGCCGTCCCGTTGTCCGAGCTGCCCGTATCCCAGCGGTAGATGCCATCCTGGCCGCCGAAATAGAGACTGCCATTGGCATAGCCCCAGCACGCTGCATTGATGCCGGTGAACCTGCACCAAGCGCCGGTCTGAACGTTCTGCACATACTGGTGCGCCGTCGTCGCCGTGATCGGCACGTTAAAGATCGCCAGCTGACCAGCCGGGTAGAGAATGCCCTCCCAGCCATTGTTGTTAGCGTAGGATCGCGCCGCGATCGCAAACGCGTTCTGTATCTTCGCCGTGATGGCGATGTTCTTTTGCTCGGCGCGATTGAGCTTCAGCGCCTGGCTGAGCGGGATCGCCCCGTCGCTGGTCAGAACGATAAGCTCGGCGCCGTACTTCAGCAGCGCCCGGCGACCCAACGGGGCGCCGATTTCATACACTCCAACCAGCGCCCAGTTATTGGCGTCTGCCGGATCGGTGCCTTGGTAGATCGCGACCTGCCCCAGGTTCGTGATCACCACCAGCATGTCGTCGGCGCCCTGGCCGCCATCGATCGTCCATGTGCCGATGCACGTTATGACGCCGCCTTTGTCGAATACAGGGCCGAAATCCAAAAGGCCCGCCGCGCCAGCGATAGCCTCAGTGCCGAGATACCAGATGCGGAGAGATTCTTTCTCCACCATCAGGAGACGGCGCTTGTGCACGGCGCAATCTATCAGCAGCGAGGACGTGACGCCCGTAATCGACATCGTGCCCCAGCTGGAGCCGTCATACTTGCGCGGCGTGTCGGCGCCGTTGAACGCGAACAGATACTTGTTCGCATCGTTGGCGAAATTCACGTACTGCCAGCGATCGTTGCTGAGGCCCGTCACCGACGCAGAGGGCAACGAGCCCGCAGCGCTCACATTGTAGATTGAGCCGCCCGCAACAGCGAACACCTTGTCCGCATCTTCTGTCCCGCCGCGCCAAATCAGAAGGCTATCGGCCCCCAAGCCTGTTGACGCGATGTGCGCGATGAACCCGCGTCTGATCTCAATATAGCCCGGCCGCGGAATCCAATTGTCCAGCAGCACCGCGTCCTCGGGCGGCATGTCCGCCAACGGGTCTTTTGCGTTCCAACCGCCGACCGGCGCCGGGATGCTTGCGCCCCGCGCTTGCTGTTGCTCCTGCGCTTGGCGGCGCATGACCTGAGCGCTGCCAAGCTTCATGACAGCGTAATGCTTCCGCTGCGCACCGTGCCGTCGCTGCCCTTGAGCTTAAACGTCAGCTGCGTGTTGCTCGTGGCCTGGATCGCCAGTTCGCCAATATCCGTTGGCGTTACGCTCGCTGCCGGCGATTGCGTCAGCGAGAATAGGCCGTTCAGCAACACGCGCACCCGCTCCGGCAAAAGGCCGGGAGGAACGAGCGTGATGGCCATCAGAAATTCCAGTTGCCTTCCGGCAGGTTCGGCAGAATGCCGAGCTGATACTCGCGGCCCGTCAGCGAAATCGCGCCAGCCGCGCCGTCGCGGCCTCGGTTCTGATCGCGCTGCTTCTCGTACGTGTCGAAATCCTCGCCGTACGGCAGCCCCTTCGACTTCTTCCAGCGCCAACGCACGCCCAGCGTGATCAGCCATTCGTCCAGATACGTGATGTCCGTGTCGGCCTGCCATTCGGTGTAATCCACCGATGCATCCGACTTGCGCGCCCATTTTGTCGTCACGTACTCGTACGCGATGGTCTGTCCCGCTGGCGGGGTTGGCGTCACCAGAAAGGCGCCATCGCGTTCGCGGAACGCCAGGAAGACCCGGTTGAGCTGCGGGTTGGCCTGTATGCCCTGCCACAGCTGCGGCGTGATTGGCCCCAGCACAGGCCGGCGCGTGGACCGATTGAAAAAGCTGTTCGGGATGAACCGATCGAGATCACCCGGCACAGCGCCGGTTTGCTCCGCTGCCGCAGTCGTCGTGAACGTCGCTTCGCGGATCAGCGTCTGCCAATTGTGCGACGACGCCAAGTCCTTGGCTTCCTCGATCGCTAGGGCATAGAGATTGCGAACCTGCTGATCTGAAGACCCAATGACCGATGCCGGCCGCGCCAGCGAGAGGAGATCAGCCGATCGTTGCAGCAGGCTCAGCAGGCTCATTCAGCGTCAACCGGTTGCTTCTTCTTGCGCAGCGCGCGCACCTCGGAACTCAGCTCGGCCACCTGCTCCTGTAATTGCTGGATCGTCGCCTTATCGCTGTCCCGCTCTTCCAGCGCCGTCAGGATAGCGGCGCCCTTGTCCTTGGCTTCCGAGAGCCACAACTGCGCTTTCTCGCGCAGCACGCGGCCACCCATGCCGATATTGTTGATGCCCGCGTCACTGAGACCGGCCAAGTCCTCCACCGTGCGGACGTGCATCGCTTTCAGCGTTTGCACCATCGCCGGCGAACCGATCGGCGGCCACATCTCCAGCGGCGTGCCGACCACAGCCTCTTCGCGGCCCGCCTTGAATGCGTTGTACTGCGCCGGCCAGCGGCGGCGATGCTCGTCATTGACTTCGCGGCACACCACGGAGCGCGTATCGCCCGGCGTGATGATCTCCACGAACTCGCGGTCTTCGTAAATGTCGCGCCCTTCTTGCTGCGAGCGACCGCCCAGGCGGATAGCCTTCAAGTGGAAGCGCGGCACGCAGCGGTCAGGACCGTTGTTCTGCGCCAGACGGCTGAAGCCGTCGAATGAATCGTCAAAGCTCATGCGTTCTCCTTGATCACATAGAAGACCGAACAGCTTTCGTGCTGGGCCTCCTGTTCGATACGGCCATATCGCTCCAGCTTCGCGCGCCAGAACGCATGGTCTGCGACGGTCACATGCAGCTCATGCCCAATCAGGGCGCCGCATTCGTCTTCATCGGTGCCGATGCGAAAGAAGATGCGTTGGGCGGCCTCGAATAGATTATCCAGCACCCGGTCCACATCGTTCGGCGGGATGTGCTCCATCACATCGGAGCACAGCCCATAGATCGCGCGCGGCGGCAGCGGCTGCGTCAGGTCCCATTCAAGAAACGGGAGCGCCATCGCCTCGTGATCGCGGCAATTGTCCGCGAAATCGATCAGCAGCACGTCAACACCAGCCTCAGCCAAACGCAAGCCGGCGCGGCCCGTCCCGCATCCGAAATCCAACACGAACTCGCCCGGCTGAATGCCCGTCGCGGCAAGGAAGCCCTCCACGCACAGTTCGCCCGGCGAAACTTCGCGGTACGAGTCGAACTGCCACATGAGCCTGTACTTATCCCGCTCTGTCAGGTCACCGGGCTTGGCGCGCCACATGTGCTGCAGCAGGCCATCGCCATGCACGTGCACTTCGCAGCCCTCTTGTTCGAGCATGCGGCCCGTAATCTGAAATTTCTCCGCTTGGCTCTTCATTGCCACCGAAGACACGAATGAGCGGCCCGCCCACTCCACATCGACCGTTGGGATGAGCGCGTTCATCGGCTGGTCATAGGCATGACTTCCAGCACCGTGCGAGCTGTCCATTCCGAACGCGTGCAGCGTGCGATGGCCCATCGCGTAGGCTAGACACAGCGCCGAATTACCGGTCGCAGCGCCTCCGCCAATCAGCGCGTAGCCGCCGCGGCGCACCCGATCCGGCGGGAAATACTTCTCCACTTCGCCGATCTCCAAATGCCACACGATCGGCGCCTCCACGGCGCTCATGGTGTCTGGATGCACTTGGCTGGCGAACAGGTGATCACGTGCAAACGGATCAACCAGGGTCGCCGTCTCCTGCTTGGCGTCGGCAATGACCTGATAGTCGGCCCTGATGCCGTGCCCGCGCAGCCATTTGGACGCGCCGTTGATGGCGAACACATAGCCACCGGCCCGCTGCAGCGCTCTGATCTCTTCCACATCGTTCGCCACGGATGGGCCGCCGCCAACGATGATCGCTGGCGCCGTCGTCTCCTGCTCAGCCTTAACCCATTTCAGGTCGCGGCACGTGTTGTGGCGAATGTTGCGTTCCAAGTCCTCGTCACTCGTGTTGCAGAGCACGAGAATTGGAATGCGGAGCGGCATGGTCGCGTGCGGGTTTTGGATCGTCTTGGTGACAACTTCGACCTTTGGCGCGGCCATGCCTTCTCCCTTAGTTTACGAAACGTCGGACGGATCGTGCGGCCGGTTGATCATCACCTTGACGGTGGTGACATCCGACTTCGCCGACGCGACCACGGCGACGAGCGCGCCGTTGATGATGAGGCCCGATGCGATAGCGATCGCGAGGCCCGCCGACGACGCCAGCTTGGCGCCCTTGGCAAGCGACGTGGTGTTCGCCTTGGTCACAACCGCCAGACCGCTGATCTGATACCAGCCGTACTGGCTCGCCACGTTGGCCGACATTGCAACAGCAAGCGGGCGCGGCGTGTCCAGCGCGGTCGTATTGAGCGCGGTCGTGAAGCTGTCGTCGTAGTTGACGATCGAGCCAACCACCGTCGAGCCAATGCCCTTCAGGTAGATGAACTCGCCCGAACCATAGGTCGGGTCCTTCGCCGTGATGATCGTGCCGAGCGGATGCTTTTGCGTCGTCTCGGTGTCCGCAATCTTCTGTTCGACGATGCGGGCGTTCGTTGGAAAATAAGCCATTGTCCGTTCTCCCGCTTAGTCTTTCAGCACGCCTTGGAGGAAGGCGTTCGACAGCGTCATGTTGCCGGCGAACACGATCAGCTTGACCGTGGCGTCTTGGTTGATGGATTGCACCGTCTCCAGCGGAACCATGTTCCGTGAGCGGTGCGGGCGGAATTTGATGTACTCCGGGTTGAGGAAGTACATGTGGTTCGCCGGCAACGCGCCGCCGTAACCGCCGTCGAAGTACACGTCACAGCTTGCGCCGGGGCCGTAATACTTGATCGACGTGAAGCCCGCCGCCGCCGTCTTGTCGTCCGTGATGCGCTGGATCGCCTGCAAGCTCGCGAGGTAGAGCTTGTAGTAGTTCGAGTCAGCGATGATCACAGACGGGCGATCGGTGCCGCGCGTGATGGCGAGCGACACGGTGTTCATGTAGCCCTGGATGTTGGACGACGTTGCCGCCGCCAAGCCATCGCTCGTCGCGTCATAGGCGTAGTTGCGCCAGAACGACCACGTGCCGCGGCTGATGCCGCCCACGGTCGAGTTAGCCGATGCCGGCGCGTCTTCCACCAGCAACTGCAGGCCGCCGATCTGTTTGGACGAAGTCGCTGTGCCGTCAGACGCCATGTCGGCGTTGAGGTTGTTGGCGAACGTCTTTTCGGCGTTCTTGATGCGGCTCTTCAGGAGATCGATGATCGCCTCTTCGCCGGTGTTGATCACGTCGCCTTCAAGGCCCGAGATCGTGACGGCGACCGCCGCTTGCTTCCAATCGAACTCCGCCGCGGTGAACACGTCGGACGGCTGGATGTTCAGCGTCTCGTAGCCCGAATAGCGCATGTACGTGGAGTTTTCGGCGTATTCGAGTTCTTGGACGATGGTTCGGCCGCCGCTGACAGTTTGCAGCGAGCCCTTCTCTTTCATAACGCGCAGGAGCGCGTTGTTCTTGGTGACGTTGTCGGCCAGTTTCCCGGTGCGATTGCGCAACGTCGTCGTGATGATTTCCGACAGGTTTGGGGAGGCCATGCCTCAGTCCTTCTTAACGCGAAGCCGCCATCGCAGAGCGAATGTCGGCCTCTAGGTCATCGGTTGGCGCATTGGTTCGGACCGCTTGGCCCGGCCCTGGTGCGCCGGCGACTGACCCGCTCGCATTTCTCGCGTCACGCGCTCGAAGAGCTTCCTTCGCCTTCTTGTCCTGATCGGCCTGGATGAGATTCCACACGCTGTCGTTCGCACGGCATGCGCGTGTGTAAGCTTCCTTCAATCGATCATGGATCGGTCGGCTGTCGCCGCTTTGGTCGCCAATACGGATCAGCGCCGCCACCTCTTGGCGCACATTCTCAAAGTACATGTGCGCCGGGTCGGTAGCGAAACGCTCGATCTCTTTCAGCGTCGCATTGCGGGCCGCGTCCTGCTCTTGCTGGTCGCGCTGCGCGATATTCTGCTGGAGGGTCTGAACCTGCTGCGCAAGCTGCTGGATGACCGGATGCTGCTGCATGGAAACGGGCTGTTGGCCCTGTGGCTGCGCGCCTTGTCGTCCAAAGAGTTGCGAGAGGTCGAGGTTGTAAGATTGCGCCAGCCAACGGATAGCCGAGGCCGGATCGCGCTCAAGGAGGTTTTGTGCGGCCAGCAATTGTGCAATGGCCTGATCTTCCTGAACGCCGTTCAGCGCCCATTTCTCACGGTGCGGCGCAATCACCTTGTCGAGCCGGTTGAAGGATTCGGCCTTGGTTTCCCAAGTCTGTTTGCCCTTCTCCATGTCCTCGACGGCGCGCAGCATCTGTTGCTGAACGTCGCGTGGCGCATTGAGGAAGGCGGCCTTCGCTTCCGCGCTCCATGTCGCCGGCGGTCGGATTGTCTCAGTGGCTGGTGCGGCTTTCGCCTCTACGCCCTGCGGTTCCGGTGCTGGCTTGGTGTTCTGTTCGGCCGGCGCCTGCTGTTGCGGCTGCTCTGGCTCTTGTGTCTCTTTGGCCTTGAAGCGGCCAAGCTCGTCGCGATCGCGTTCGCTTTGCTCCGAAGACGAAGGAGCCGGCTCAATGGCCGGCTCCTGGGTGGTATCGCTTTGAAGCGCGGACTTGATGTCCGCTGTCAGGTCGTCGTCTTCGATGTCCATGCTAGAGTCCTGCCGCGGCCATTTCGTCCGCTGATGCCGTTTCCTGCGCCGCCATCATGTTGGCGCGCTCGGTGTCGCTCATTGAGCCCAATTCCTCGATCGCGCGCTTCACGTCGCCCACCACATCCGCCTCGGTCGGCTCGTGCACGTCATGCGGCTTCGTCGCCCAGCTTTCGTTGCCGACAACGGTGCAGCCGTGCGCGTGTACCTCGGCCTCGTACTGCCGGCGGCTGGAGTAACGGCGCCCATCGACTGGGTTGAACACGCTGTCGAACGAAGCGCCGGTTTGAATGAACGGCGCTGGTAGATCGCTGCGGGCCGGCCGATCCGGCATACAATTGTGCGGCCACGCATCCAGTGCGTGCATATCCTCGCAGAACTTACACAACCGCCAGCGCCGACGCATCTATTGCGGCCTCTGCTGCGGCACAGGCGAGCGCCCCTGCTCGACACGATGCAGCCGCTCGGAGTTGACCTTGGCCGTTTCCTTCGCCGCCATCTGCTGACCCGCCGCATCGATCTGCGCCACCTGCACCTCTTGATTGCCACGCTGCAATTCGGTCTGCGCCTCGATCATGCGCGCCTGGTGATCGCGCTGGCTGTCGCGCTCCTCGCTTTGCGTCTTTTCGCGCTCGGCCTGGATTTCCTCGGGGCTCTTGCCCTGGTTCTCAGGCTGCTGCGCCGGCATACCCGCGATCTGGTCCATGACCTGCTCAATCACGTCTTCCATCTCGCGGCCGGCATTGAAGCGGCGCACCACGAATTTTATCGTCTCCGCGACAAGCTTACCCATCGGCGGCGCCGCCTGCACCACAGGCAATGAGCCGGCCAGCAATTGGCCGATCGCGGTCACGAACTCCACCGCCTCGCGCTTGTCACGCGTCTGCTCCGGCTCGATCGTGGAATCCGTCTCCACGTCGATACGGAAGTGACGCAAACCCTCGTTCTTCAGCAGCCCGTCCACGTCCTCCCAGGACGGCTTTTGCATCAGGTCCAGCTTGTCCTGAGGCACAGGCGGCGGCTGTTGCTGAGGCTGCTGGCCGGTCTGCTGGGCCATCATCATGGCCTGCTGTTGCTGCTGCTGGAACGCCTGCATCTGCAGGCTGATCTGCTGCTTCTCCATGTTGGTCAGAAGCTGCACGTTCGTCATGTTCTTCAGCGTGTCGATCGAAAACCGGCTGGCGATGATCTCGGCCTTGATGCGCAAGCCATCACGTGCGAACCGCGCGATCTCCTTCTGCTTTTCACGCACCCGGCTTGAGCCCCAGGACGACTTAAGCTCCTGGGCGCCCTTCGTTTCGTTCGGATCGGTGTCGCCGCGCATGATGTCCGAGATACCGGTGATCTGGTAGATGTCGTCCATCAGCTGCGCGCGCAGCTTGATCATGCCTTCAAGGACCTGGATCACCATGTCCACCGGCACCCACTCGACAAGCCCCTTGATCCCGCCCTTGTCCGAGAATACCGCCCAGTTATCGACCGGGATCATCTTGTTCTCGTTGTTCTTCGAGAACAGGTTGGCCAGCTTGTCGTCTTCCTGCGCCGCATAGATGCCGACCATGCGCAACGCATCGGTCAACAGCCCAATCCGCATGGTCAGCTCATCGACCTCTTCCGCCTGGTCGCGGAAGTAATCGTAATCCGGGATCGGGATAATGCTGTCCGGGCCCGTCGTCGCCATCATGGGCTTCGGACCAGGAAAGAAGTCCTTCAGCTTTAGCGGGTCGTCGCGCTCGTCCAATGGCGCATGCGGGAAGGCGCGGCTGATCCAGATGACCTTGCGTTCCGCCTTGTCCCAAATCTCATAGATCACCGCCTTGGCGAACTGCTCGGCGTTGACCTTGTCGTCCGTACCCTCAGGCTTCCAATCCAGCGGGATGACATCGCCCACGCTCTTATCGATGCCCGGCACGCGCTTGGTGAAGCGCTTGCGCAGCTGATCGCGGGTCAGATACGCCTTGAAATACTCAAAGCGCACCTCAGCCCATTCGCGTGCCGCGTTGGTGCCGAAGTCTTCCCAGTTCGTGTGCTCGCACACCACGCTCTCAGACGTGACACGCTCGTAGCTGTCAGCCGAGTTCGTGACGCTCTCGTCGCCGTCGCTCGTTGGCGCTTCTGCCTGTTCGTTCGGCTCCGCCGGCTCGATCACCGGCACATACCGCACCCGCGACATGCCCCGCCCCATCAGCAGGAAGTCGTCGCGGCCATGCTTCATCATGCCGTCGTAGTCGTACGCGTCCATGCTGAAGTTGAGCGCCCGCTCCAGCACTTCGCTGGCCACACGTGCAACGGGGTCCTGATCCTTGTAGCGCCGCAGCACCACCGCGGTTGGCGGCTTGGCGTACACCGCCGGCTTCAGCGTCTCTTGGTTAGCCCACAGCACAGCAAAGCGCCGCTTGCTGGCGTTCGACTCGGCCTTCTCTTCCTTGTAGCGCGCGATGATCTTTTTGCACTTGTCGCGCCACGGCTTCATGTTGCGTTCGGCAAGCTCCAGTTCGCTATGCCAGCGCGCCGCCTTGCCCCGCTCACCATCGCCAAAGACGCTCGGGCTATCGACCGAGACTGTGCCCGCCGCGTTGTCAACCAAGGCGACGCGCGCCCTCTGCTACGGCGTGGTCGATGTCTTCGACGGACTTGGCCCGCACCTCTGCCGTTGGACGCTGAGCGCCCTTCACGTCGCGGGTCAGGATGCCGATCGCAGCGCCGTCACGAAACATCAGGCTTGCCGCCTGCCAGCGCACGCCCTTGGGCAGCTTGGCGCGCGACATGGCCTGCACGAGGTCAATAGCCGGCGACAGCACGATCACGATTGGCGCTCCAGGAGGGCGTTGAGCGTGGGCAGGCGTGGATCAATCACCGGCGCTCGCTCTTGGTCTTTGGGTGGCGCAACGCCTGTGCTCACGACCGGCGACGCCGCAATGCACAAATAGCGGAACGCATCGGCCGCATGGCTCGTCCAATCGTGCAGCGGCTTGTCCTTGAATGCTTTCTTGTCGTCATCCCACTCTCGTTTGTATTGCCGCAGCGCCTCGATCCCGAGGTCGCACCGCTCTGCATCGAAGCGACAGCGCCGCAGCATGCGCCGCGCGGCATTGATCCCGTCGTCTAGCGTGTGGTCCGGCACGATGCGCGGCTTGCGCCCCAGCTCCAGAAGCGTCTGAATGCGCGTCTTCGCCTCACCGCCTGGCCCCTTGTTGGTCCAGTCCCTGGCGCGCGCATCGTGCGGCACCCAATCATGGCCGTAGCGATACCCGCACTGCTTTTGCCGCGCTTCCAGCCACTCCACGTAATGGCCGGCCCACTTGCCGCTGTCGGCGTAGTAGTCGATCACGTGGATCTGGCCGGCGCTGATCTGGAAAAGCCAGATCGCCGTGTCGTCGCCTACGCCCAAATCCCAGGCCGTGTGCACTGGCAGCGCTTCGTCATGGTCCACGACGCCAAGCCGCCCCTCGCGCTCAGCGTCGACCATCTCCCGGCCCCAATAGGCGCCAAGGATCGCGGCCTCGAAGGAGCAGTGATACTCCTGCTGAATAAGCGCCTCAGCAGCGTCGCGACCGAACAGCGCCACATAGTCGTTGCGCGCCTCTTCGATCATCTGCGGCGTGACTACACCTGTATCGTCCACCGTCAGCGTCTCCGCGAACCACTGCCCATCCGTCCGCGCTGACTTCAGCGCCCGTTGGTGCAGCGTGTAGGCGTGGTTGCGCCCGCGGCTCGTGGTGATGAAGCTCGCCCAGCCGCCGTTCTCCGCCAGGATGGGCGACAGATAGCCCCACGCGCTGGGATTGCTGAGCGCCCACTCGGAGAACACGATCCCGAACGGCGGAGCGCCAACCAGAGAGTCCGGGTTGTCGCTGCCCACCACGCGCCAAGCTGAGCCGATCTTGAACTCGATCGTCATCGACTGACTGTCAGTGCGCGATCTCAGCTCCTTAGGAAACGCTTCATCGATGCGCTTCTTGCCCGTCTTGGGATTGATCGCCTCCCAAATCGCCTTGCGGGCCTGTGTGTACTGCGGCAGGCAGTGCCAGTAGTTCGCAATGCGCTGCCCTGGCATGGCAATGCCGCTGGTCGGCGGGTGTGCCGCCACTGCCGTCTTGTGAAGCTCGTAATCGTCCTTGCCGGCCCGGCGATGCCAGATCAGGCTCTCGCGCTTGATCCCGCGCTCCCAGGCCGACCATGCCGGTAGCTGGTAAGGCCGCGGCCGCCAGCTATTCGGCAGGCGTATCGTCGGCAAACCGTGTGACTTCTACGCTCAGTGCGCCGCCATCAGGGCCGCTCACCTCGACAGCACGCGGGTGCATGTAGCTCGCCGCTGCGATGGCCATCTTATCCCGGCGATCGTTCGCTTGCTGCTTGTCGCGCATGATCCGCAACATGTACTCCAGCGGCGTCTCGCCCTCGGCTGCGCGCTCAATTGCTTCTTCCGTGATCCGGCGCTTTGCGCCTCGTGGCTTGCCCGCTCCGCGGCGGGCCCCGCCATGTCCATTCGCCATCTTGAAATCTTGATATTAGGGCGCCGTTCCCGGCTCTCTCGCCCCGCGTTCGTACTGCGGATCGGCGTATGTGTCTGTAATCGCCGGTACACTTGCCTGCGGAACGCGGCCCAGCGCTACACGGCCGAAGAATACCTCCCGCACGATGACCCATGTCACCAGCGAGATCGCTACGGCTATGAGCAGGCCTACGAACACACCTTGCAGCATGCCGTCTCTGTGTGCGCCTTTGCCTATGAGCTTTGCGTGACGGTCTAGCTCGTCTGTCTGAGCGGATTTGATGCCGGCTATGTGGGCTTGGTGTTCTGCTGCGCGCTGTGCCGTGGTTGCGTCATGCTCTCGCTTTGCGGCTGCGCGGGCGTCCCGCCTGCCTTGGGCGTAATAGGCTTTGACGCGGTCTTCGGATGTGGGCTGCTCTGGGAGGACGAAATCCTCTGTGACGGCGCGGAGATCGACCTTAGCCATTACGGCCACAGCCCTCCCAGCACCGCGATAGCTGCGCCGAACAGGAATACAGCTACGCCCAGGAAGAGCGATGTGACGATAGCTGCTGGCTTGCTGATCTGGGGCTTGTCGCTCATGCGAGGTCCACCGCAAGCGCGATCATCAGAGCGCCAGCCAGTGCGCCTGCGAGCGCGTTGGTGGCCCAAATGATCGCGTCTGTGTAGTTCACGGATGCGTCGCTTCGTCAAAGACAGCGTTCAGACGGGTGACGCCATTTTCGTAGAGCGGGCTGGCGAAAGCGTTGGCTGGCGGATGATCGATGCCATCGCTGACGTATGGCGTACCGTCCACGTTTCGGGCGCTGTCGGCGGCGATCGAAATACCATCATCGCCCGGCCCACAAATCAGCTCTTCCACGCTGGAGGCGTATTGCGACGCCAGCTTGCGCGCCTCTTCCTCCAAGCGTGTAATGTTCGCTTCGGATTTCTCCTTGGCTTGGACGGCAAGAGAGCGTTCATGCTCTTTCGCGGCGAGCGTGTCGGCGTTGATGCCGTCCAGCTCTCGTGCTGCCTTCAGCTCACCGGCCAAGCTGCCTAAGCGCTCGTGGATCTGAAATCGCGTCAGGGTCACAGCGAGCGGCCCTTGTTCTTCTTCGGAGCAGCCTTGGCCTTCGTCATCTTCGCGGCCTTCTTTGCTTTCTTCGCCATGTCGGTGCTCCTTGGTTGTTGGCTCAGCAGCCGAGCGGGACGGCCTCGCTCACCAGCTTTGCGCCCGCTGAAGGATCGCTCGGCTGGTAAGTCCGGTTGGCCCGGCTGCTGATGGGGGTCTGGCGAGCGACATACCGGCAGGGGCCGGCTGCAACACTGGGGGCTTGATGGAGCCGCCCGCCAGATACGGAAAACGCGCCGCAGGTTGCCCTGGGCGCGCGAATAACAGCTTCGCGCAAATGGCCATTGTTCGTGCCATGTGTCAACGGGCTGGGCCCCGCCAACTTTCTTTGCCGACATCGCATGCCGCGTAGTACTCGGACATGGCGATCAGGACGTGGTGCACGATGCGACGCACAGGGCGCGCGTCCGGGATCGGCTCGCGCCCAGCGCCCATGCTGCGCCAGAAGCTCAGCTCAGCCGCGATGTCCTGGAGCGTGTGAAGCTGCACAATCCACTCGACCACGTTGGGTGCCGATCGCACCGCGCTCCGACGCGCGACGCCCTGGCGCAAGCCCCAGAGGCTGTGGCCTGCGTCCGTCTTCGAAGCGAGCGAACCGTCGCTCCAGGCCATGTCCACGCGGTCCAGATTCTCGCGCGCGCCGGGAAAATACAGGATGCACTCCCGCACAGCTCGCGTGGCCGCGTTGAACTCGTCTTCCGTGAGCTTGGGCTTCAGGTCCTCGACGGCCCACACACGGCGCGCCTGACGCCCTTCGCTTTCGTGCCCCTGCTCTTTGACCCGCTCCCATTCGAGAGCGTTTGCCTTTGCGAGAATGCGGCTCATGCGACCCTCCGTGCGCCCAACAGCTTTTCGGTCTGTGCACGGCGACGGACACGTTCGCGCTTCGCTTCAAGCGTGCCCTGGTTGTCCAGCCACCAGCAGATTGTCGTGTGATCGCGGTTGAAGTAGCCGCCGATCTGAGGCGTTGACCAACCGCGCTCATGCCACAGGTACGTGTAGCAGGCGCGGCGTGCGTCGCAGAGGATGCGAAACTTGCCTTTGCCGCGCAGCGCTTCGAGATCAACGCCAAACGATCGCGCGATGGCGTTGAGGCCACGGCGCGTTTCTTCGTTCATGCCATACGATGCTTGGCTCATCGTGCTCTCCCCTTGCCGGTTTCGCGAATGGTGATGCCGTGCAGAACGCGCATGAGGTCGCGCTTGATTTTGTAGTCGCCGGTGACAAAGCCCTTCCAGTCTTCGACAATCTCGGCGCCGTTCTCGCGGTAAACGAAGTCAGCGACGTAGGCGCGCTTGAACTCGCCATGCTCGGTGCGGATCGCGAGCGGATATCTCACCTGCCGGCGCAGATCGGAGATGACGCCGTTTGTTGCGAGCGTGCGAAGTGCGAACCAACGGTTCGCTTCACCGATCGAGTGGAAGCGGATGCCGTCCACGATCACGGCCTTTGCGTGGTACTTGTTCGGCGTTGACGCGAGTGCGCGAAATTCTTGCGGGGTCATCGGCGGCTCCGAAACTTGAACTCGCCAACGTG
>ERZ869929.530-NODE-530-length-21646-cov-10.001760_pt1 | contig 21646 bp, 28 predicted proteins | sample MGYA00579312_ERZ869929 | MGnify/ENA primary metagenome ERZ869929 (study PRJEB32216, sample SAMN09231818) | wastewater metagenome | place: USA: Maryland | collected 2016-08-09 | study: EMG produced TPA metagenomics assembly of the PRJNA472060 data set (Reclaimed... | reverse complement strand
GATCACCGCGTGCGTGAAATCATCCTGCAGATGGGCTCTCGACTCGGCAAAACATTTTTTGGTCAACGGGCCACGATATACAACGGGACTCAACTACGACTACAGCAGATATTCGGCAGCACTAAGGAGGAGTTGGCCAGTCAGGTCGTCAAACGAACATACTCAATGTTGCGACAAGTGCCTAAATTCCGTCGCAAACTGGTCAAACCTGAACGTCTACAGAATCAGCATCTGATTGAGTTCGAAGGCTGCAATGTATTCGTGGGATGGGCTCGCTCGGCTGCAACCTTTGCCGACAAGGACTGTTACCGAGCACACGGAAATGAAATTGACGACTGGCAACACCTGACTACATCGAAGGACGGCGACCCGATTGACCAGTTCATGGAGCGAATGAAAAACCACTGGGGCGAGCGGAAAATCGTTCTGGAAAGTATCCCAAAGATACGCGGCAAAAGCCGGGTGGAGACTCGCAGGCTAAAGGGATGGAACTGCGAATATTACGTGCCATGTCCACACTGCCAGCGAAAGCAAATCCTGGAATTCGGTGGGCCGGACACACCATTCGGCGTTAAATTCAGCAGGGATAATGGCGAGTTAAAAGCGTGGTATGAATGCAAGTTTTGTCATCAGAGGATTGAGAACCACCACAGGGCCAGCGTGATGCGCAAGGGCGTCTGGGTGCCTGAAGGCTGTGAGGTGGTTGACGGTGAAACGCCAGACACAACGAGCCCGGACTACAAATGGAAGGGTTGGGCGTCGGCGTCATGGGTCAGAGGGACTCCGAGACACAATAACGAGATAGCGAGCTATAGACTTGCCTCACTGGCTGCACTTGCTGTGAGCTGGAACGACATCGCGGAGGTCTGGCTCAACGCCTGTGGAAAGGCGCAAAAGCTGCGAAACGTCGTCAATCAATGGTTTGCCGAGACTTGGGAGATTCGGAAATCGAGGAGTGAGCCAGACGAATTGCGTAAGCGGATCGCGACAGTCTACAGGCGGGGAGACGTGCCGGAGTGGGCGACGGAACTCACAATTGGCGTTGATAGACAACGGGCCGATGGCGGTTTCTGCGTTGCGGTTGCGGTGGCACATGGGCCAGAGGGAATGGCTCACCTCGTGGACTGGGATTCGTTCCCGGATCTGGATACTTTCCGTGAGAAATTCCAGCTTCGGGCGTGGCATAAGGCCGATGGAGACAAACCGCTATACGCAGTAGTTACGGCAGTCGATTCTGGGTGGAATCCCACAGAAACGTACCGTTTTTGCCTGGAAAATGACAATACAGTAGCAGTTAAGGGTGGTGTTGTGGGGACGGGCGAGACCTACGCCTGGACTGATTTGAAGCAATCCAAGCACGAGACCGAAGACCTGGCGTTATTACTGGTCAACACTGAGGTAACGGAGAGCGACTTACAGAGCCGGTTGGACGAGAAAAGCAGTGGTGAGCCAGGATGCCTCACAATCTGCCAGGATGCGGCCAAGGATGATGACTTCATTGAGCAGATCACCAACGCAGTCCTGACCGACAAGCTCGATTCCAAGGGTGACAGCAGGCTTTTGTGGGTGAAAAAGGAGGAGAGTTATCCAAACGACATTCGCGACGCAATCAGGTACGCAATTACGGTGCACGAAGCATGGGAAGATGATGAAGATGAAGCCACAGGAACCAGTAAAGTCAACGTCGAATTCCGCCCCGATGGCCGCAGTTGGATCGACTGAACCACAGAAGCGTGATGTTGAGTGGTTCCGCCAGTGTCCGCACTGCTGGGATAAGCAGGGGGGGGTTGGCACGGCTGTCAATACACTTGCGCCGGATGAACTTGACCAGCAGATCGGTCGGAGATATTACAAGTGTGACCGCTGCGGGCTCGGATTCTCAAGAGACTTCGAAGTGGCTTTTGAGTTGGTTACTAAGCGTGTTGTGAGAGTTATTAAGAGATGATTGACCCTCAAAAAGAAATCGACAAAGCGGCAAGGCGAATTAAGAGAAGATCGAATCGAGATATCGAAGAAGAGTGTCGGCGGAATGGAATGGATTTTGAAGAAGCGTTAAAGCAGATCGAATACTTCCATGCTCTTGTAAAAAAGGCCGGGATGCCTGATGTCTACATCAAAAACACATTTGGAATCGACGCACCGCCTCTGAGGTTACATACGGAAAGCGAATCGTAGTTGTCGCGCACTATTCGCAGTTTGTTTCCAACTGCAAAGTATTGGAAATGACTAAATAAAGACTCGTACATCTAATAATTGCATGAGCGCACCACGAACTACACAAGAACGACTCGAAGGCGTCACCGCAGCTATTGAAGCTATCGAAGGCGGCGCGCAAGAGTATTGGATTGGTAACAGAAAGTGTGTTCGCGGTGACCTGAAAACTCTGTATATGCAGGAGACTCAACTTCTGCAGCGACTAGAAAACGAAGCCGGTGGCGACTCAATGACATCCCTTGGTGTGTATGGGGGTGTCGATTGATTCCTGAGCTAATAGACAGGGTTGTGGGCCTGTTCTCGTCCAAATGGGCCAATGAACGCCGTGAAACACGCGCCCTGATGTCCCAATTGCAGGCCATTGGAGGCATAAAAGGGGGCTACTGGGCCGCTCTTGGCAGCGCTCTGAAGCACCCACGAGCAACTGGAAATCACTCAGAAAACGCTATCGACCCGTCGCAATTCCCTCTGTTGAGCAGCGGGGCGTGGGATCGGTACAGAATTGACCCGCATTTCCGCAAGATTGTGAGGTCGCTGAGCGCAAAAGTAATCGGTCATGGGTTGATGCCGAATTCGCAGGCCAGAAGGCCAAATGGAGAGCCTTTTGAAGAGTTTCGGGCAAGAGCCAAGCAACTGTGGGAAGATTGCCACGGAGCAATTGACTGGCATGGTAAACCAGGGCAGGGCGGTGAGACTCTCGTTGGTCTGGAACTGTTGGCATTCCGGACGGTCCTGCTGAGTGGAGAGCAGTTGTTTACGCTGCGCCCACTGAACGGTGCGGAGCAGGTGGCCAGAGGATTGCCTGTCCCGCTTGCAATCCAGTTAATTGACCCGCAAAGGATGGCGGAAGATGCGGCGGCAACGCTGATTGAAGACGGTCATGTGTACTACCGAGGCATTGAACTCGATGCTGATCGTGTGCGTTACCGCTACTGGATAAACGACTACATGACCGGATCGGTCAACGTGTCGGAACTACAGGTGCAGCCGAAGCCATACAGTGCAGCCAGGATTTATCACGTCTATTTGAAGGAAGATGACGACCAGTTGCGAGGAACGACATGGTTTGCAGCGGCTTTGATGCCAGCTCGTCATGGGTCAGATTTGCGTTATAACGTCGTGAAATCGTCTGCCATGCAGGCGTGTGTGGTGCTCTCGTACACACTTGCAGCCGGAAAAAGCAAGTTCGGGAAAACACCATCTGATGCTAGCAATCTGACGGACGCAGACGGAAATGCGTTGACTCACTTCTCTCCTGGAATGTGTATCAATAAGGGGAAAGAGGGGAATGTTGAAATGCATTCTCCAAATATCAATATTTCGGGTTATGACGGACTAATAGCGAGTGTGTCTCGTGATGAAGCGGCGGCGGTGCCTGGCACCAAATCGAGCACAGTGACGGGCGACTATCGTAACAGTTCATTCTCTTCCGAGAGGTCCGCAGACAATGATGCGTGGCCAGAGATTGAGGTGGTGCAGGAGTGGTTTTCTTCGCAATTCTGCCAGCCAATTTATGAGGCTATTGTCACGGCAGGTGTGGCAGAGGGCTACTTCGATGGGATTCCAGGATTCTCAGTCGAGGCGTTTAACCGCAATCGTGCGTCGTTCCTGCGTTGCAAGTGGCAGGGGCCGGTGGCTCGCTCAATCAATCCGGTCGACGACGAGAATGCATCCGAATTACGGCTTCGTGGTGGCAGGTCATCGCCGCAGCGAGAGTGTGCCAAGAACGGAGTTGTTTTCGACGAAGTGCTAGACGAGATCGTGGAGGCACGAGAGAAGATTAAACAGCGAGGACTACCGGAGGTGGTGTTCAACTCAATCATGGGACTCGATTCAAAGGATTTGTTATCAACTGCAGAAACGGCGGCATCGACTGCCAATGGGGGGGCGAATGTCGCAGAAAAGCAAACGACTTAAGCAGTCGCCAGTAAGTGCGATTGCTCCGATTTATCGAGCCTATGGTTTACAACCTCGGTCTGTGAATGAAGCAGAGCGGACTGTACGAGCACTGATTACTACAGAATCCCCAGTCATGGAGTTTGACTGGAAGCGATATGAGTTTGTGCCTCGTGTACTACTTACTTCCGGGGCACAGTTTCCAGAGTCGGGCCAAATTCCTTTTCTTGACTCACATAACCGGCAGGTGATGGACAACCAGTTGGGAAGTGCTCGCGGTCTGGAGAAAACGACAGGAGGCGTTGAGGGAGAACTTAAGTTTTCCAGTACGGCAGAGCGTCAGTGGACGATGGTTCGTGAAGGCCACGCAACCGACGTTTCAGCAGGCTTTCAGGTGCTGGCTGAGATTTATGTTGACGCATGCCAGACGCAGCGGATTCAGGGTAAGGACTACACGGGACCGATCAATGTGGCCACTAAGTGGCGACTGTACGAGGTCTCATTAACGCCAATCGGCGCGGATGAACAAGCCAAGTTGCGGGGCTTTGATCCGAGTAACATTCCGCAGCAGGAAGAAGGTTTTGAAATGAACGACGAGCTAAAGAAGCTCCTGCTGTCACGTGGAATGCCAGCGGATTTTACTGACGAGCAGGCCCAGAAGTGGATTGTTGACAACCCGGACAAAATGGGGCGGGCTGCACCAGAAGAGCCGAAGAAAACGCAGACCGCACAAGACCTTGTTGAAGAACTGGATCGGCGGGCGATGCTGCGTGAGCAGGCTCGACAAGAGCAACGACGAGCGTTTATCGCGGATATTGACGAGCATTGCTCGCTGGCTGATATGTCCGCTGAGTTTGCTCGCTCTCTCTACGACCTGCCAGACATTGCCGCAGTTCGTGCGAAGATCAAGGAAGAGAAGGCAGAGCAGGCCAAGCGTGGTGCTCCACAGCGAGGCTACTCCGCTCCCAGAATCACACGAGAGGGCCGCGACGAATTCCGTAAAGCGGTGCTCACATCGATGGTTGATCGGGTGTTCAAAGTCAGTGGAGTGACGGACGAGACAGGTGCAACAGACGTCAGCTCGAGGACTCGCAAGGCAATTTTGCCGGACGAGCAGCGTGGCAAGGGGTCGCACGATTTCGACCGCATGCCAGTCACGGAAATTGGCCGACGGTGCCTGATTGCGGACGGCTATCGTGACGAAGATGTGCGGCGGCTTGATAGCTTCGATCTGGCAACGGCAGTGTTCCGTGGTGGACATGCAGTTGGGCTCGAGACTCGTGATTCTGGCACTCTGCACAACACGTCGAGTTTTGCGTACATCACCGAAAACACCATGAACAAGTCGATGCGGACTGGCTATATGGAAGCCCGCACGACTTATCAACGGGTTGCGTCAATCGGAGAGCCTGTTCCAGACTTCAAGCCGAAAAATGTGTATACAACCTCGGCTGTCGGCAATCTGACAGTGTGGCCAGACGGCACGAAGCCAAACCTCACTTCGTTCATGGATTACAAAGATTCATACGGAGTTGAGGCGTATGCGAACATGCTTGAATACACATGGCAATTGTTCGTGAATGACGACATGAACGCCATTATCCGTTCTCCTGCAAAGCTTGGTGATGCATGCCGACGGTCAATCAATGCCTACGCTTGGGGGATCGTGACAAGCAATCCAACACTGGCGGACGGACAATCGCTGTTCTTGGCATCGGCTACAGGCAACCGAAAGAAAGCGAACTACATTTCCAGCGGTCTCGCTGTGACTGTGGCGTCTCTTGGTGCCCTCGAGGAATTGATGAGGCAGCAGGTTGGGCAGAATACCCGTGAAGGAAATACTGGTCCCGACATCCTGAATATCGAGCCTCGCATCCTGGTTACACCAACTGCTGTGGTGCGAAATACGGCAATGGCAATTGTGCGTAGCGTGGCAGACCCTGCCAGTAGCAACGCCAATGTACACAACCCGTACAACAATGTGCTGGAAGTGATTGATGAGCCATTGCTGGCCGCAAACAGCACTACAGCGTGGTATCTGGTCGCGGATCCAAATTTGGTTGACGGAATTGAACTGAGTTTCCTGCAGGGCTTCGAGCAACCGCGAACATGGTCCGGCGTCGAAGAAAAGACTCTGACTCGCTGGTGGGCAATCGCTCAAGTCTGGGGTGGTAAGGCAATCGACCATCGCGGATGGGCCAAACAAGCTGGCGCGTAATCAATCGGACAATCCCCGGTGGCATCGGTCGCCGGGCTCTTTTTGCAAATTAACTCTGAGGAGTTTTCATAATGGCAGTGACTTACGAAACAATCTGTTTCAAAGACAACTTCAACCGGGGGCAGACCTACAGCACTACTCCCGGAATGAACGGCTGGACGTTCGCGATTACAGGGACCACGCCCACGTGTGTCAACCAGAACGGGGGCGGTGTCAAGCTGACACTTACTTCGACAAGCGAGGCTCAAATTGCTTCGCTTTACCAGAACGATGTACTGTCGATTCCGTTGCTCAACTTGCAGCGGATTCGATTCAATGCGGTGGTCGCTGCGGTTGACTCAGTTACAACACTCGTGATTGGCGTCGGGTCCGCAAAGAATGACACAGCCGATAGCGTTGCCACAAACGCCTGGTTTCGAATGGAAGGCAGTGCGTCAACGTCTGCAATCGTTGTTGAAACGGACGACGGAACGACCGACAACAACGACGTCGCGACTGGTACTACACTGGCTGCTACCTCGAAGGAATTCATCATCGATTTCTCGCACGGGCTGGCAGATATCCGCTTTTTCGTCGACGGTCAACCAGTGGCTCGTGGCACCACGTTCTCGATGGCTGCGGCAACGAGTTCGACCTATGTTCAACCGCTCGTCCAGTTGCAAAAAGCGTCAGGGACAGGCGTTCCGAGTGTGACTATCGGACGTATGGAAATCGAGTACACCAAAGCCCTCGGTGCCTAATGACTCTTGCAGATCAAATGCTATCCGACGTATCGACAGTGTTTTTGAACACCGACGAACACGCCGGAACTTATACCTACACAGCACCACGGACAGGCACAACCTCTTCCGTGGTTGGTGTGTGGGACATAGACGAAACACCGAACCTTGAGGTTACTCGTGGTTTGGAAAATATCCTGACTGGCAAACTGCTCGTTGACGAGGCGGAAACGATAAAGAAGGACGGCAGTTTCTCAATCAACGGCGAGACTTGGCAGGTGGAATCTGTTGGTGGTGAAAACGTGGGTATGAGGACGATTGTGCTCACTCGCCAGGTAGTTTCGCACAGAGGGAACGGAGATAACTTCCGGTGAGCGTTACGCCAGTTAGTCGCCTGAGTTTGCCTCTGCAAAACGCGGAGAATCTGCTTGCGGATTCGACCACGTTTCGATCGTTGATGGGGGCTGATAGTGCTGCTAATGCCAAGGCGAGAATCTTCTGGTACGAGACTGACGATGAGCATGTATCAGCACAGGCTACATTCCCAAGAACGATTATCAGCTACGCTCCGAACGGGATGGTGATCAACCGCATTTCCACAAGTGGATGGAACGGCGGCGGGCCAATTGAGGTGAGGATTGAGGCCGAGACTGCACAAAGCACACTGCAGGACGGCATCAAGGATTGGCTAAACAAAATCGGTGCAATTATGGAGGAGATTGCCGCACTCTCGCATGGTGGAACTGGCCAGTATTTAGACCTCACGAAAGTGTATGTGATGGACGTCGGGCGAATGGATAACGCCCGTAATAACGGTGAGACCCTGTATGGCGTTTGTCTCGTGATTGAGTGGAAAGGCATGTTGCAGTGAAGCTTAATATCACATGGAAAGAGGAGTTGGTAACAGCCAGAACACACTCGCGGCTTCTGAAGGAAGCAGCACAAGCATCAATGGAGTTTCACCGCGATGTGACGATGCCGCAGCACTTCACGCCTGCAGGCGCTATCAAGTATGGATTCGCCAAGCGGGCGATCATGACACAGGTCCTAAAGGCCCGCAAGTATCACCACCAGTTGCCAAACGTAATGACAGGTGCCATGCGTGGCCTAGTGCGAATGAATAGCAAAATTACACGCACGCAATACGGTGCGAGACTATACGTCAGAAACTATTTCCCACTGACAGAACAGCGACGGCGGGAGATGGAAATCGTCACGCCAGATGAAGAGCAAGCCTTCGCGAATCGAATGGAACTCTCTTACGGCTTCAGTGTCAGACAACCACAAAACATGCGCAAACGCAGAGTTAAGATAAAGAGGTAACAATGGCGACATCAGCACTATACGACGCCGCTATTGGCGATTACGACGTTTTTCAGATCACCAATCTGAGCTACAACCCTGGATTCGTGGTTGCTCAACATCACTACTCTGGTGGCGTGAGTCCGCAACAAACAGAAATCAATTACGGCGATCCAGTCGTTACGATCACGAGCGGGGATTTGGCTGGATTTATCACAAACGTCAACGCTCTCTCCGGGCTGGCAGTCACCTCCGGTTCGGTGATTTTTTACCAGAACGACAGAGCGGCTGGTGGCGTGTTTGCCGCCGAAGGCAACGCCCATTCGATTTCATTCACTGACGGTCTGCTGATCCCGATGGATATTTCCGCCTCGCAGGACAACGAGGACGGGGCACAAGTCACGATGGAGTTTCACGGCGCCAGTTCGACTGGTCTAGTGAATCCAGCAACCTATGCGGCAAGTGTGACTCCACCAGCACAGACTTTCACAAATATCTACGATTTGGGGCCGTTCAAATACAACTCGACGACTATTGACGGGATCACTGATACGAAAGTGAATTTCGGCATTAATGTCAACAAAAAGCGATACAGCGGATTCTCGTTTGCGACGATGTTTGGGCTGACAATTAACGAGGTCAGGCCGTCAATCGATGTCACTTTCGAGGACCAGGCAGCGGCGCACAGTTTCGCCAATTTCGTGGCAATCTCAGGCACTTGTATTGCGTACTACAGAGACCGGGCTGTTGGTGGTACACGTGTCGCCAATGCGACGACCTCACACGTGGCTTGCACGCTCACAGGTGGGCTTGCTGTCGCAACGGGAATGTCGGCATCTGGGCGAGACAATAACGCATTCACAGTTACAGTATCAGGTCACACTCTGGCGATGGCCAGCAACTCGGCAATTTCCTAATGGCGCACTATTTAGTCTACATACCAGGCGACGGCACAGCGAATCCGAAAAAGCTAGTGCAGGTCGGTCTGGCTGATCACGTCGCGAATGCCTTCGGTGTGCCCACGAGGACGGGGCCGGATGGCAAGTGTGGTACGATTTTCTATTGGCAGCACGGTCAACAAAACGGGTATTTCCCAGACCTGCAGACATGGGTGCCAGCGGTTGAAAGTGCTGGATTGCCTGCTGATCGGTACTGGGTGGGGTTTCAACTGCATGCCAATCCTACGCCAGTCGAACTGGCGTGGAAGCAATCCAAGTTTGAGGGGTCACAGATACCTCTCGGCGACGGCAATGTGTGGGATATTCCAGCGGCTGGAATGCTTCCGCAGAGTTTTGTGATGCGTCGAGATGGCAAGGTTGTCAGTGAGGTTCTCCCTCAGTTCAGGTCGTATTTTGAACGGTCCATTGAGTGGTTCAGTGAGTGTGTTCAGTGGGACTTCAGCGGGGCTGTCAAGCCGGAGATTGACGTCAGCACATGGAACTACATGACAGACGCACTGAAGCTCAACTACAGAATCACGATTGAGGTTGTGAATCACTGCAGGCTATTCAATTCAACGAACATTTGCCACGTGTTGTGTGCAAGTGTGGAGGGCCTGCGGATACAGGCAGACATACTGGAATCACATCAAAAAAAAAGCGTCTTGTGCCAAGTGGACGGAAGCTAATTGCAAAGGCGTGGGCACGCGGTGCTCTCCCAAATCACGTTGCAACGTGGTACGACCTGTGGGTGCTGAATGAGTCAAAAAATCCAGATTGATATGCTCATCGACGACGTTCGCGCGTTGATTAGTCTGAAGGAACAAGCGAGGCTGCTGGAGAAGCTCAGGAAGAAACTCGCAGAACTCAACGGCGAGGGTGAAAAAGCAACATATGGGCCGATAGGAAAGCAAGCTCTTGCTACTGCTGGCGCAATCACTGGCGTGAACGGAATCACCAGCGCTTTCCAGAAGATGGCCGACGTCCTGAGAGCGTCAGTGGAGGACATTGAAAGGCTCAGGACTGAGGTTGCAAACATCCAGAATATGCACGCTAACCCGTTGGCGGGTGCTATTCGAAACGTCGGTTTTCAGGCAGGCACTGATAACGTACCAAATCTCACGGGGCCAGAAGTTAAAGACGTGGTAATGCAGGCGGCTGCAAACACGAATATGAATCCAAATCTGGTGGCCGAGACAATTGCTGAGGTCTGGGCAGGTGGCGGTCCATCCTCTCGCGAGGAAGCGATGACTCAAGCCACGGCTGCAGAGGTTGCCCTGCAGAACTACCCGGAATCGTCCAAGGAGGAACTAGGTGCATTGGCCAAAGCAATGGCCCTGAATATGACGAAGTTTGGCTACACTGCTGAGCAGGCTCTAGGACAGATTCAGCGGGTGAACAATGCGCACATTGCCAAGACAAATGCGATTATCGCGTCTAACGTCATGAGCGCTGGTGCTGTCGGTGCTGCGTATGGTGCCAAGCCGGAAGAAGTGTACGCGATGGCAAGCTATGGTGCTGCGACTATCAATGACGCAGAGGGCACGGAGTCAGCTAACTTCTCGTTCAAGCTGGCTCGTGAGTTGAAAGAGCGGTACGGAAATCTGAAAGACTACTCAGAGAGACTCAAATTTCTGTTGAGTGCTTCTGCAGAAGAACAACGGAAGTTCATGGAAGGCGGTGAGATTGGAGGCAAGAAGTTTGACCGTCCGGAGCTAGGGCAAGCGGGCGGTGCGATCTTAGAAACCCTGTTTGGCAACAAGAAGAATCAGGGCATGCTTGCCGAAAAGCTGGCCACAATCGGCACGGCTGAAGACTGGGCAAAGGCTCCTGCAGCGGCAGCGCAGAACGTCAAGACCACGGATGAATTTAAGGTTTCAGATATAAAAAGAAGGGCAGAATCAACAGACGTTGAAATGGGTCTTGCGAACGTCGAACAGGGCTTGCGTGGAGCCATTGACGAACTTCTGGAAACTTCACTGAAGAATTCAGGAGTGTCTTACCCTGAGCGACTCACGCGGTCTTGGACTCGTTTTCTGGCTGGCAAACAAGGCGACGTTCAAAACGCCATTGAAGAGTTGAACGCGATTCGCAATGACATGCTAAGTGAAACAATTACTGTTGGAGGCCAGACGTTGCCGGGGCGAATCCCATCTGCGGACGACCGGAAAAAGGCGGCGGTACTGGAGGGGAATATCAAGTATCTGCGAGGAATTCAGAATAAAGACCAAACTGTGGAAGGAAGTGCTGCAAGCAAGTTGATGGAGGCAAGGGGTAACCTGGAGTCGTTCATTCGAGCTGACACGAACATCACGCCCAACGACGAGCGGCTATATCTGCGGCAAGCAAAAGACCTCGATCAACAGGCCAAAAAGCTGGGGATGAACAGTTCTGCGACAGACGCCAACACCAAAGCAATTCGCGAATTGGTCGAAGTGCAAAAGAAGACTCTGGAACTGGCACAAAAGCAAATATCAGGCGGCGGGAGACAGCAGAAACCGCCTCCACCACCGTCAAACAGTCCACCAGTACGAAGGGCTCCAGGAATGGCTGCGCTGCAAACCAAAGGTAGCTTCAACAGAGGTGTCAATTGAGCATTTCGCACGGCGGCTACGCCTTCGAATCGATCACCACGCACCAGCTACCAATTGAGGGCGACTGGGAACAAGAGCCAAAGGTTGCCACCTTTTACGGTGTGGCTGGGTCGGTGGAAATAAGGGACGCAATACACGGGCGGGAGATAACGCTGGAGGCCAAATTTTCGGGCTACTCAACACGAGCCTTGTTGCAGGCCGCACTCACAACACTGGATAGCAAAATCAACACGCTCAACGACAAGACTCTCACGATAACTACAAGCGGCGACACGCTGACTTACTACCACTGCACGTTCAGGGGATTCCGTCGAGTTGGCCAGCCAATGCAAGTTGACGGTTCCAGCGTAAACGACTGGTTTCAGGACGGGACGTTGGTCTGGTGGCAACTGAAAAGGACGGCATAAATGGCAGCGCCATACTCAGGCGGGCACACGATTACGCGGGCTGAATGGGGTGAGTCGACCGAACTCAACGTCGATTTCACCACCGTTCACACGACGTTGCACCACCAGCTCTATCACGGGCGGCAGCTGGTCGGTGTGACTGAGACCATCGGTTCCCGTACGATCTCAGGTGCTACCCAGCAATTCGACAACCCAGAAGAGATTCAGTTGCTTGCGGTCGACCCTGACGAGCAATTCACGGACTACGGCAGCTCGTTGCCTCCGCGACCGTATGCACGTGTCAAACTGAGCGTGACCACTTCCGGATGGGCTGCTGATACTCGCTACTTACAAGTGTCGGCAGGGACTGAGCCAGGTGGTGCGGTGGATACCGCTAACGTGCTGGTGAACGAGGTTTTTACGGGCAACGGAAGCTACTCGATTATCACGCCACCCTTCGACGAGAGCGGCTCCTGGAATCTGGAAGTGGCCGGTATCGACCACACGCAACCAAATGGCAATAGAGGCACCGCTCTAGCACTTTCCGCTGACGTGCTGGTGTATCCGCAGGACGTTTATGCCGAAGAGTCAGGCCCACGAATAACACTCTCCACGAGTGCAGGAAATTTAGTCGCGACCTTTGAGGAGCCCGCATGACAGACACAAGTTGTATCAGCAAACCTAAACCATTCTCTCCTCTCGCTGGCGACGTGTTGCCGCTCGAAAACGGGGGCACAGAATCGGACCTGTCGGCCACCGGGCCGGGGTTCCTGTTTCAGTCCTCACTGGGTGCTGCGGTCACTGTGGTTGGGTCGACTGTTGACGCTACAGAGTTTAGCTATCTCAACGGTGTGACCAGCTCAATTCAGTCGCAACTGGATGGCAAGCAGGCATCGATTACGGGGGCTATCACAACGGTCACATCGGCTGACTTGACGGTATCGCGAGCGCTGCGGTCCAATTCATCGGGCAAGGTGGCTGTGTCTCCGACGACTGACACAGAGCTTGGCTACTTGTCGGGTGTCACCAGTGCAGTGCAGACGCAACTTAATGCCAAGCTCGGACTGAGCGGGGGCACCATGACGGGGGCGATAACGCTCCACGGAAACCCCACATCTGCACTACACGCAACTCCGCGACAGTATGTTGACGCCTTGAAGTACATGCTTCCGGTTCTGTGTGCGAGCAAAACCAACGGCACGCTGGCCACAGCCTACGAAGCGGGCGACACGGTAGACGGTGTTGTCTTGGCGGCAGGTGACAGGATTCTGATTCGCAATCAGTCCTCATCATCGGAGAATGGAATCTACGTCGTCAACTCGTCGGGTGCTCCAACGCGAGCCTCAGATGCCGACACTTACGACAAGCTGATTGGGACAGTTGTTCCTGTGCTTTCTGGGACTGAGCACGCTGGGCACGCCTACAATCAGACGACGATTTTAACCTCCTTTAATTCGCAGAGCTGGTCCCAAATCTGGGGAACAAATCTTTACACGAGCGACCTGGCAACCACGAGCATTACGGGGAAGATAATCTCCGTGGCGAACGGCGGTATAGGCGATGCACAAGTGGCATCTGGGGCGGGAATCGCGGTCAACAAACTTGCCGCACAGACTGCCTCTCGTGTGGCTGTTTACGACAGCTCGGGATTCCTTGCTGCGTCGACGATCTCCTCTGCAACGCTCGCACGTAGGGACGTTGTCACAACGCTGACAGATGCCAGTACAATCAATATCGACTGGTCTCTTGGCGAAAAGTTCGAGGTGTTAATCACCGACAATCGGACGCTGACTTACAGCAATTTCGTGGCCGGTCAAACAATCTATCTGCGAGTCCAGCAGGACGGAGCTGGTTCACGAACGCTCACTTGGCCGGGATCCCACCGCGGGCCGGGCGGTGCTGCTCCAGTGCTGTCCACCGGGGCTAACCGTTCAGACTGGCTGATGGTCCAGTGTCGAGCCAGCACAAATTTCGACGTCTTCGTGATCGGCGCGAACCTGGGATCGTTCTAATACAACTAAGGAAAAATTATGGCCTCGAATTATTGGTTCGCTCAGTATCCATCAGGTGCAAACCTGTACTTGCGTCTGTTTAACTCGGCGCATGAAGTCTTCAACTTCTCGACGAATGCTTTCGGTGCGCTCAGTTCGTCGTCCGACCAGCGGCTGGGTATGACGTACAACACAGACCAAAAGTTGTATCGTTCAGACAGCACGATCAACTGGTCAAACGTCTGGAATAAAGGCACGCCAGCCAAGTTCCAGATTCAAGTCTACAATAACGCATCTCCTTCAACCTCAGACGCACAGGTGACAGAGACCGAGCAAGTTACTGTCCAGTTTGGCGAACTTGGGGACGGGGTAATCGTGTGCGGTTTTGATGGGGCTTTCACGTCGACTGCAGGGCTGGAATACAGAATGCTGTCTTGGCTGGAACGCAACGGACAGACGATACCGCTAGCCTCTGGCTCGTGCACTGTGACAGTCCGGGAACACGGGTCAGGGTCCGACTTATTCGACACGACGGACTCAGCCCCCAATGCCGCGGGTATTTTCGAACTCACTGAATCGACTCCAGGATTCACGGCAGACCGTGCCTATGAAGTCGAAGTCGCGATTACCGAAAACGCAAAAACGTGGACTACGACACACACACTCCAGATTGTTGGGTAACCAATGCGAGCATTGCACACGACACCGAAGAGTCGACGTTCACACCTGGTTTTTGCAGACCGTCCTTTCCAAGGTGAAGGGGCGAGTCTGTATGTGAGCATCGGAACGCGAGTGGTCTATCGGGCTTTACGGTCGATTGGTGGCCGCATTGCGCAGATGGGCACATTCTCACTGGGTGGTGATGTCGCGAAGACAACGAGGGTTGCAAGTGGCTCGTCTCCGCTCACGTCTCTGAGTGTGGCAGTTGATACAGACTGGCACAGTGAGACGATTGCGGTTGACGTCAGGCGTTACAAGGACGACGTGGAAAACACGACGGACAATTACCGAGTCGGTAAAATCACACTGGATAGTGGCGGTGCGGAAGTCAACACGATTTATGGCTCTGCAACCGCATTGAGCGTCGAGCAACGGGACGGCGGTGTGTGTCTGATCGGTATCGTGTTCGAGCAGTCTCCGGAAGGCTTGCAAGCACTGACGCTGACAGCAATTCGCACGGCTGGTCCAACTTCTCCCGCGGACGTGGTTCTGGCCGCCGATCCTGGCAGACAGACTTACTATTTTGAGACGCCCGCACTCAGTGACGCATCCGCCTACACTTACAAAATTCAGGCCGCTAACGGTGCGGTGACAGTCGACGTGTTGACTGGTCTCTCGGTCACAGCAGACGCCACTGGACCCACTGCGCCCGCGTCTGGATCGGGGGTTGCCTGGTAATGGCTGCAGCACCACAACTGTTGAGCGACACAAGGAGCAAAGCTCCCAAAAAGTGGGTGATCAGAATCGGCGACGAGTCTGGCAGCACGCCCACAGCGGAGGACGAAACACGCCTACTCAGGGCTCCAGTGGTCCATTATCACAGCTCTGGCGGTTCGATGGACTACATTGAACTCACTTACGATCTGTCGGTGAACGGCGAGCGTGTCCAAGATATGGGACTTTCCGCATCGTTCGCTCGACAGATAGAAGTGGTGGAGATCGGCAGGGAAAAGGACGCGCCGCCTAAACTTATTGCCTGGGGCGAGTTGACGCAGGAGGGCAAGCGAGTTGCACCAGACGGGGAGTCCGTGACGTACATTGCGGGCATCAAGCCCTATCACTTCGGGCTGCCTCTCGACGGGATGGTTTACAGGCAACACGCATCACCGCACGCGGCAATTACGCATCCTGGGGAGATATTATTCAACCCGGAAGTCAATTCAAAAATCGAATTTAACCGATCGGCATCGTACACGGTGGGGGCTGGAACCGAGTCTCCATATTACTGGGTCGACCCTGATTCAGTGCGAACTGCTGTGGCTCGGTCCTACACGGGAGACGCTGGCACAGAGTGGACACTGACCGACGTGGTTAACGCTCTCTGTTGGCACTGTAACCCCAGCGAAACGTTTATCAAGAATCCGACGTACCTGGACTTCGAAAAGTGGATGACCAACGCGCCGAAAGTGAAGAATCTGCGACTGAAACCGGGGCAGTATCTTTCCGACCTCTTAGACCAGACCCTCAATCCCTACGGTTACGCCTGGTGTTTTACCTACGGATTTGACTCCGAGACTGTGGACGATGTGACCACTTACACACGGCGGGTGTCGTTCCGAATATTCCGGGAGTCCGAAGGGCCGAAAATCAAGTTGTTTCAACAGAAGGCAGGGGACACAACGGGCGCGAAACACACATTGTCCAGTACAACGGAATGGACGCTTGACACCGACATCAGCGCCGCGAGGAATAAGGTCGTAGTCAATGGGGCACTGGTCGAACGGGAGATCACCGTTGAGTTGTATCGAGGCTGGCCGGAAGCCGATGACTCACTGACCTCCGCACAGCTCACGCAAAGCACTGGTACGCACTTCGAGGACCACCAGTCAGCTTGGCGGTTGTGGGTAGCGAATGAAGGCGGCGACTACTGCTCAACTCGCTCCTCGGTAAGGCCGATTCCGTCAACACCACTGGACCTGTCGAGCGTGCTGGGGGCTAATACAGTGCCTAGGCGACGGACGCCTCTCGATTGCCTGACTCATTACGAGGATGACGCATCCGCTGGTTCACGTCGACAACGACCTCCATTTCTGCAGTGGTACAACGCAGATAATGCATGGAAGCCGTTGCCCAACGGCTGGGGCGAAACTGTCCTGACTGACCAGTACGGCATCTATTTCGCGGGTGATGCACCGCCAGCCGATCTGATTGCACGCGGGGAGAATGCCAGAATCCGCATGACCTGCACCGTGAGGGGTGACACTCCTTTGCAAGCAGTCTCGTTACCAACAAACGAAAGTATCAACGCGAGAACAAACCAGATCACCATTGATGCCTCTGATCGATTCTTCGACAGGCAAATCCAAACGACCGGCGACTATGTCAGTGTATTGGCTGGTGTGCCAAGCAGTGAGGAGCGGGACGACAGCACAGCGATTGATGATTTCGCCGACCAGGTCAAAGCAAATGAAGACCTCGCGACACAGCGGGCATCTGCCACAATTCTGGGTCTCAATCTGCAGTATGGACTGGGGAAGGTGGTCGAAAAAGTACAGGGTCGCAACGTGTCGTTCTCCCGCAACGCAAAGGACGCGGTCGCACCAAGGTATCTGCAAATTAGGGCGCTGACTCTCAATCACCAGCAGCAGACAACCACGATTTCAGTCGAGCCTGCGTCGGATAGATACGAGGGCATTTGATGGCCAAGTTCGGGCGACAAGTGCGACCGTCAACAGGCACCAACGAGGCTCTCTTTACGGGCTCCAATCTGCCGTATCGTTTCGTACGTCCCATGTGCTTTGTAGCACCCACAGGCTACGCCACTGTCAAGTGTTACAACCGAGCTGGTCAACTGCTATGGATTGGCGATCAAGTGCAAGAAGGTTCGGGTGTCGCTGTCGACGAGGACGGCAACGTGTATACCTCGATTGTGGGTGGATACCAGGGGACTGCTTACGTTGATTTGAATATCGTCGAGAAGCGCAGCCCAACTGGCGTTTTGCTCGCATCCGTGCCGATGGAAAAGTTGAGTGCACCGGAAATCGGGATTGGCCGATTCAAAACGACGGGCGCGAGGGCAATCGCAGTCAATACGTATGGCGTGTACATAATCCGGATGACGACCGGCGACGATGGCACGTCATTCACGTTTCGCGTCGACAAGTGGGACCATGATTTGACGACCAGTTCCACGCTCCCGCAGACGAATGGCAGTACAAGTTTCACATCGTCTCTGAGCCTCTTGAAGATTGCAGCCCGTGGAACGCTGGTTGCTGCCGTGGCCGGTGCAACAAATACGGTTACGGTCGCGGCATGGACTAACGATGCGTTCAATGACGTGACCACCACTGGAGCACTTGGTTCGTCAGGTACAGTTACGGGGCTGGAGATTGACGGCAGCAGTGCAATCCATGTTTCTCGTGGCGTGGGGACCAACTCCTATTTAATCTGGAGCAGTGCTCCGGCTCTCACAAGCTCGACAGGTGCAACTGGAATTGCTGCAATCGGTATCACCTCATTTAGCGTGCCAGGTATATACAGCGTATCAACGCCAATCACAGGCGTGACTAATAAGGGAAGCCCGGTAGACATACTCACAGACCGACTCGGCGCGAACGAGGACGGGGAGTATGTCAAATCGATCGCCAGCACGAATCCAAGCTATGGCTACTACAACGCCCTCGATGGCCAGCTCTGGTCTGACGAGTGGGGAAACTCTCCTGGTGACAGTTTCGAGGAGATCGTAGTCACTGAGGACCGCGTTTTGGTCTGTGGCAGGCGAGTCCTGCTGACTTAATCGGCACTTTCCGACTCTCGTTCCTCTGCAGTTTTCCAGCGTTTTCGACTATTTCCGAAAAAAGTTCAGATTTTGTTCTAATCCTATTGCCCGACGACGGCCGATAGGTATAATACTGATGTGGACAGCAAACAACACAACAAACAAAGGAACACAAGATGACGACAATCACCAAGAGCTGGACCGGAAACTACGAAGTTAAGATCAACGGACACTACTGGGGAGAATACACAACAGAAGCCGAGGCAAAGAAGATGGCAGAGAGCCTGAAGAAGATGGACATCGGAAACTAAGGACAACCAAGGCCCCCTGGAAACGGGGGGCCGATTCTCTCGAAAGGATTGAACGATGAACACACGACGCGAATTCGATCCCAGATCGTTTATCAGAATTGCCGCAGACGATATCGAATCTCTCCGCAATTGCGACGTCTATCGAGTGCTGGAGTGTGCCGACATGGCATGCCAGATCGAGTCGGTTGCATCTTACATCCTGAAGCATCGCCCCGAGCTTGCAGCAGAGGTAGATGAGTGTCTCAGTGATATCGAATCCGCAAGAATGTAACACAACAACCAAAAGCCCGGTCGAAAGGCCGGGCGTTTCAGGAGACAACCATGACACCAGAACAGAAGATGGAATTGATGCGATTGATCAAGGACGGCTGGAAAGCACTGGCAGAAGACGCTGGCGAACCACGGGACGTCCTCACCGAGTTGCTCACCAGCCTGGAAGACATGATAGACGAGTAGATAGTGACTACAGACTTATGTTCATTACCAAGGAAGGTAAATCATGGATTTTGCGTTATTTCTCGCCACGTGCCTACTGTACGTGGCCGCCGTCCCGTGGCTGCTCTCGATTGGTCTCGACATCTGGAGACGAGCCAATTGACCGACATCAGACGGGCGTGTAGACTGCTCACAGGAGGACAAGATGAGAGAGTTTTACACGATCACTGAAATTGCGAACGAGGTATCGGCTCGAACTGGCAAACCATGCACCGCAGACAAGGCCCGTAAAGTGTGCGCCAGACACGGACTCGGAGAGATGATCAACGCCCGATGCCGGATGATTCCGTCGCACCAACTAGAGGAAGCTATCCGCCTGGTAACTGCCAGTAAGAAGGGACAACCTGCTGGCTGGAGCGTTGTTAACGCCAAGCCGGAACGACCGGCCAAGAAAGTTTCGAAAAAAACTAAGAAACAGTGATTGCCCTATTGACTGACGTCGGACATGACGATACTATTCATACATCAGACACACGCAGGCCACTAACACAGGGAACACGACGATGGCAACAATCACTCTCTACCGTGCAGACAACGCCGAATTGTTCGATGGCGCGGGCTCGTGCTGGTCAGAGAGTGCTGCCGATGCGAAGGCGTACACCGACAATCAAGGGTTCGGCGGCAAGACTGTCCACTGCGTTGAGATGGAGATTGACACCAGTCGCGTCCTGGACCTCACTGGTGACAGAGCTGTGGCTCAGCTAGCCAAGGAACTGGACCGCGACACACAAGACCTGATGGACCTCGGTGGCCAGGTCTGGCACTGCTGGGAGAATTCCAGCCGCATTCGGAACTTGCTGGCAGATTCATACGACTGGGTTAAATACACTGACGACTTCCCGTTCAATTGCACAACGTGGTGCAAATTCAACTAACAGCGGTGACAGCCGCGAGGGGTGACTATGAGCGAATTTCATTACGGCAAACATCTAGGGGCAATCCAGGTCTGCTACAAGGTGGACCACGGGAGCGACCGGCCACAGGTCACGGTATACGAGCAATGTCGCGGCCCCATTGGGGGTAACGCGGTTGGCAAGTCGCTGGGGTTCGGTGTCGGTGACACTGTGTCTGAGGCGTTGTCCGACGCATCCCTGGATGCCATCCGGAATATGACCAGTTACGAGTCGCCACGATAATCGTCCAGCCACCAAGTAACGAGGAGAAAACCATGAGCAACCTTGACAATCTGGTAAGCCTGACAGACGACGACAGCAAAGTTAACCTGGCTCCTGTGTGGGCCGCGATTGACAGCCCGATTTACAGGGTAATAGACGAGGACGGCGTAAACGTTTCCCAAGCGAGGATCCGCCGGCTAACGGCAGATCTGTGGCTCTACGTCGACGACATCGACGGTTACGAGATCCTGGACGATGGCGCGGGCGGCGCCGACAGCCTGCTGTGTGTGCCAGAGGCCGATCACGTCCCGATGGGTTGGGACCGTTCTGGCAACGTCGTCCCGATGTAATTCACTCGATCCAGCCAGCACGTACGTGCTGGTCACACACAGGAGCAAGTCATGGAAACAAACAGAACTTGGTATGTCGCGGAGTGCACGCCTAAGCTGATCGAGGTTAGCGGCGGATCGTATGAGGCAGTGGTCGACAAGCAAAGGCTAGGGGCGGTTGTGACCTCCAGCCGTGAGGACGCGATCCGGTTAGCCAAGACTCAGTGGCCAGACAAAACGATAGAGGTAACCCGTGGCTCACAAGGCTGATTCAGGCTGATTCTACGCAAGGTGACCGTGGAATCGCGGGTTGCTGTGAGTCTTCCCGCAACAACGGCGAGCGGTGGCAAATCTGTTGGCAACGGCTTACGAGTCGACCGGGGACACGATCCCAGCCACCGCATTTTGTACACGATTTGTGGAGATTGATTATGCATGTGTCATTCCCGAAATGGCTTCACAATTCCGCCTTTCCGTCCGCAAGATCACCCAGCAGTGGGGACTACCTTGACCCAGATGTGTGCGAGAAGTCGCTGTTCGTCGACAACGACACGGGAACGTCGGAGGTGAAAGCCATCGCTGTCCCGAATGGTATCGGTGACTGGCAATCGCCTGCTCCCTGGAGTGAGGTGTTTCGTGACCTGGCGTTGGCTGGATTTTAATTCTCCACGCTCGCCCGGTCTGGCTCGCAACCAGATGC
>ERZ869929.529-NODE-529-length-21787-cov-24.840834_pt1 | contig 21787 bp, 35 predicted proteins | sample MGYA00579312_ERZ869929 | MGnify/ENA primary metagenome ERZ869929 (study PRJEB32216, sample SAMN09231818) | wastewater metagenome | place: USA: Maryland | collected 2016-08-09 | study: EMG produced TPA metagenomics assembly of the PRJNA472060 data set (Reclaimed... | reverse complement strand
TACGCATTGGTCAGCGCCGGATTCTGCGCTCCGCTCTCATGCCCCCATAAACTGATCCCATCACGGCAGCCTTGTACAGTGTTATTGAGAATGCGCAAACCATCCCGCCCCGCATTCCAGCCGGAATAATATTCGTACCCGCTGGCAATGGCGAACGACTCACGCCCGCCAACATATTGAGCCTCACACGTCACCAGGTTGTTTTGAATGAGCGTTCGAGGCGAAGCATCTGAATAGATTGCTACCGCCCAGGACTTGTACACCAAGTTATTTTCAACGACCGCATCCGGCGACATGGTGACGGCGATTGCCTCACCGCAAACGTCATGCACTACATTATTTCGGATGGTTACAAAGGCACTTCCCTTTTCGGCTTTGATACCAGAACCCCACGCGCCCGAACCGCAGTTAGGGAATGTTCCGTTTTCCAATACCACATTTGCAACCACGTTGTTTTCGATAACGACATGATGGGCTAAAGGTGCATTGGGATTTGCGTACTGGTTACCCACTCGAATCGAGTGAGACGTGCTCCCCGTCACCGTGCAATCGTGCAGGCGCACGTATGACCCAAGGATCAGCACCGACTTGACCGGAGCCGAGCAGGTCACGTCGAAATAATCATCTGCCGTGCCAGACTGTGCCACCGTGGCGTTCCCGCCAGAAAGAATCAGATCCGGCGCGAAGGTAGATATAACAGCAACCGCCAGAGCCGCGCTGCCTGCCAATAAGTAATAACGCAGATTTTTTTTCATGCAATTATTTTCCTTTACAACTGCTCAATGACCGCAAGTGTTGGGTAGTACGTGGTGTCGGTGTTCTGAGACGCACCCTCGTTGTGATAAATATACAGCTCGAAATAATCACCAGCAGCATACGTACCACGAGCGACAGCCTCAGGCGAGGCAAACAAATTGCTGGACGCGGTTGCCACATAGTCACGCTTGAATTTGAATAGCGAACCGTTCTTATAAAGTTCTGCTTCCAAAAATTCTTGGTTATCCAAAACAGAGCCAATTGAAGCGAAACCAGAAACGATATAAAAATTGCTTCTGCGAATATTAACCCTGTCGTTTGTAGTAATATCGCCCATGCTGCCGCGATTTGTAGGCGCGGCGTCAAAGGCAACTTTTGTGGCTGTTGTGTTAGCTATAGATTGCGCTGCCTGCCGTTCGAGCACGGCAATGCACGGAATGCGCCCGTCGTTGATTACGTTCCAGTTACTTGAGGATGTCGCAACAAAGCGCACGGTCTCGTTGGCGATGAATAAACGACTCCATTCGGTTGCGGCACTTCCGCCATTAATACTGATGCCAGTATCGCCTTTCAATATCAAAGCGTAAGCATCATCCCCAACAGAAAGATTTACCTCGATCTCCTGCCCAGCCGCACCCGCAGGTAGAATAAAGTTTCGATTGGCGGTCATTCCTGAAACATCTAAAATATGCCTTGTGCCTGCAACACCAGTCACGTTGGCAGAAGTCACAGAGGAGACGCTATTCGTCAAATTACCGCCAGCCAACGCCGTGAAATCTTCGATGGTGGATGGCATGATGTATTTGGCTTCGCCCGCTGCCAGGGTGGTGATGGTAGTGCCGCCAGATTGTTTAAGCGTAAGTGTATTAGCAGAACCGCCATGCTTAACGACATAGGCGTGGTTATCATCGCCCTTGGCAGGGAAGGTCACATCACGGTTGGAGCCGTTCGGGTCGATCTCGATGAACATCGGGTCGGTGTTTGCCAGCGTGACCGTGCCCGACGCGGTGACTGCACGCACCTTGCTTGCCCATGAGCCGAATTGCAATACATCTTCCACCTCGGCATATTTTGTTTGGTTTTCAGGCTGCGCCTCAGAAATATCTTTCATCACGCCGAACAGATCGCCGCGCGCCGGGGTGGTATTTTGTGTGTAGGGAGAGCCGTCAAATTTTGGCATGTCTTAAGCTCCTATTGCCAGCCAAACCACATCGACCGAACCCGAGCCGCTGCCCACGTTGCCAACGCGCAAGGTGCAGCCGGTGGTCGAGTTGTCTGAATATGTGACTGTAATATCAGGCGTGGAAAAATTTGCCAGCGCCAGCACAATGGGACGCTGGGCAAATGCGACCGGGTATGTGATGGCTTGGCTGCCAACGCCCGAGGTGTATGAAACCGACCGTGCGCCTGCCTGCAAAACCGCAATGGTGGGCGTGTAGGTGGTAGTCCCTACAGCTTCCCAATTTGTAGAGCTGCCGCCCTGCCTGCGATAGACCAGGGCTTCAAAAGCGGGAGCTGACGTGCCGTTGCTTTTTAGGAATTGTCCCAAGGTGCCCGCTGCTGAATATGCTGGAATGGTCGCGCCGCCATACAGAATGCCACCAGTCACTTTTGCCAGGCGGGTCAAGATTGCCGAGGAAGCGTCACGATAGGCAATATCTCCGGCGGTGGTGTGGGGAAACACCGCCGAGAGGCTGGAAGAGATTTCGTTCATTTTGCTGGCGGTCAGGCGTTCGCCTGCCACCCAAACTCGTGGAGTGACCCAGGTCATAGCTGCTCCTTAGTAGTACGCGCTGACGGCACGGATGATGGTGGTAGTAAACGTTCCAGAATTGAAAAGCGTTGTTGCTGATAAAGAACCCGACATAGAATTTAAATAATATGTCGTTTCATCATCCAATGACAAATCAAATATATTGCTTATTGTGTTTGAAAACACCGTAGAAGAGCCGGGACCATATAAAACAGACCCTTTTGTATATTTTTCATTCTCTGTGTTATTCGCAGTTGAAAAACTTACTGAAAAAGCAACAACATTTGCGCTTGTAGTAATACCTACATCAACTTTATATTCAACTTTCCAAAGACCTATTGGAACATCTAAACTTGCATTATTTATGTTGTACCAAGTTGAAGTTACAGGCGAACTTTGCGAAGCAAATGTACTATCTGAATATTCCACAGCCCAGTGATCGTCACCAACCGGCAACCCAGCAGGATGCGTTTGAAAACTAAACGCCACGTCGGTGATGGCGGCATCTGCCAGCACAGAATGATCGCCGCCGAAAAGCGTGACTTCGGTGCGGTCATTCAGCGAGTCGTAGGCGCTGACGTCATGAGTAATAAAGTATTGATACCCGGCACCCTGCTTGGCGCGCAGGCGCATGGTCACGCGCACAAAATCGGTCACGTCTCCGCTGGCGTAAACCACGAAAGTGTTGTTGCCTGCATTCGCGCTGGCAAACGTCCAGGTGCGGGCGGTGGAGTTTTCTACCCATCCGCTCAAGTCTTGCACGGCACTCTGCTCGCTTTCAAATGGCGAGCCTTTCATACGTTGGGCGGTCACTTGAGACATAACAATCACTCCGATCAGTATCAAAATAGATACGATTGCAAAATTTCGCTTCATGACAATTCTCTTTCTGCATTTTCTTGCTGTAGGTCTTGCAGGGTTTCGCCGGGCACCCAATTGCGGAAGGCTGGCAGGCGCGGGCGCAAGGTGGCTTCGATGGCTTCTTTTTCAGCGGGGAAAACGACCTCGAAGGCGTCACCCGCTGCGAGCGCGGCTTGATGCGCTGCGTTGCGCAGTTCCTCATCTGGCACCTGGTTGAAGGCACCGGCTTTGCGCGGGTTGGGGATGAAGGTCATTGCCAGCATGTCGGGGTGTTCGGTTGGGCAGACGAAGACATCGCCCGGCTTCACTTGCACGGCGGTGAGCCTGCCTTGCTCGGCGCAGACGGGGCAGCGCACGATCCAGCGGGCATGATTGACTTCTGCAAATAATTGTTTCATGGTGTCCTTTATGAACCGAAGCCCAGGATGGTGTTGTCTCCATCCAGATCATCCAGCCCGAGCGTGTCGAGGGTGGCGTATAAGCCGCTTTCCACTTGCAAGATGGGGGTGATGTACAGGCGGGCGTGGATGTATTTGCCGTTATTCCAAATTTGCAATTCGCGCCCCACCACCAGCATGTTGTATGAAATGCCCGTGACGGTGTCTGTGGCAGCGACCAGCTCGCCGGGTTTGCTGACGCGCATCTTTTCAAAATCATCTTCTGAAAGGCTTGGCACGAAGTCAATGTATGGCAGTTGGGTGCTTTCTACCGAATACCAACCCAGCAATGCCGAGGCGACTTCTGCCAGAATGGGCTGGGTGGATTGATAGGGCAGGTCATAGTCGAGCGTTATGCCATCGCGTTCGTTGATGGTGGTATCGGTGGCGGAATAACTTAATTCATCGTATGGGTACAAGCCTTCTCCACGCACCTGATAAAACCACAAATAGCCTGTGGAGCCAGAGTTATTGACCACTCGCACACGGAAAGACTTGGTACCCACGGACCAGACCTCGAAGCCCAGCGAGGCGTTGAGATCTGACCCGCTGCCACTGGTGCTTGAGAAATTGAAATCGGTAGAAGCCACCGGCTGCACCACGTTGATGGCGGCGATCTTTTTGGCAGAACTATCATTCGGGTCGCGGAAGTAGCCCACAAACTCGGCGGTCTCGCCTGCCGGAATGGATAACTCTTCGGTGAGGTTGAACAGCACCACGGGCGCAGAATCTTTGGCGTGTGGGTAGGCAGTTGCCAGCACGCGGCGCACACGGGTGCGCACTTTTCGGCTGGCTTTGGCGGCAGTGAAATCATTGACGAAAGTCGCCACGGGCGTGCCAATAGATAGCAGATTGGTGAGGTTCACATACTTCAGCACTTCGCCGCTGGTAGAACTACCCGTGATAAAGAGGCGACCCTGCCCGCTTTGCCCGAGGCTCTGCAAAACGCTCATGATAAAAGTGCGCTCATCTTCCACGTCGGTGAAGGCGTATTCGTAGGTGTAATCGCCCACGTCCAGGTCAGTGGAGGCGGGCGCGTCGCTGCCGAGCGCGTCAATGATGGTCTGCAAGGCTTGGTCATCTGTGACCGATTCTTGCACTTCGATGCGTGGCATGACGGTATTGGCGGCAAGCTCCATCCAGTCGCCAGCGGTGACGAGCACGCGCTTATCACCCAACAAGCCGGGGTCTGGCTCAATAGACGTGATGCGCCCCTGTGCAAACCATTCGGTGACGCTGTCTTTTTCCATGCCCACACGCACCAACATGCCCAGGTTGAAATCTGGGTCGCGCAGGTTGCTGTTATCGGGCGAGTAATAACCCAGCAATCCGCCTGAATTGTTGATGCTGTTATCCAGCTCAAACTTGATCACCCCGGCATCTGCCACCCGCGCGCGCGGGTCGGAGCCATCGCGCTGTCCTTGAAATATGGTGATGGGCGTTTCGGTCAGCACGTCGCTGTTGATGTTTGCCCAATCAAGGTCAAGGATATTGCGCCCGGCGGTATCTAATATCTCGCGCCCGTAGGTGTCGAGAATGTTGTTGCCGAATGGCATTTGGATGAAGAAATCATCAGGCTGTGCCATTGCTACCTCTTGGGCGCTTTCAAGACGGCGTCACGCACGGCGCGGGAAATGGATTCGGGTAGATCGCGCAGGATGCGCGCCAGCTCGTCGTTGGAATTGCCAGACGCATCATTCTGCGCCGAGGCTTGAGCATTGAACCCAACCGAAGGCATCGCTGAAGGTTGCACGCTGACCGTGGCAGACGCCAGCGCAGGCGTGAGCGGATTTGAGCCGAGGATACCTTCCCAGCCTTTGACCACGCCGAGCGCCATATTGGTACCGATTTGATCTTCAAACATTTTGGAAGGCGAAGAAATACCCAAGAACCCTTTGGCAGCTTCGAGCGCGGCAGAGGCGGCTTCTCTGGCAGCTTCGGTGATGAAACCAATTCCGCCAGAGATACCATTCGCAATGCCTTGAACAATATTCGAGCCAACTTCACCCCAATTGATAGATTGGAAGGTGCTGATCACGTTGCTGATGAGGTTCTTTGCGCCCTCAACCAACATGGGCACAACGGTTTGAAAGACAGCAACCAACAGATTCCAGTTGTTGTCCCAAATCACGCGCAGGTTCTCGCCAAAGGCGTACCAATCACCAGAGAAGGCGGCTTTGAAGGCGGCAAAGAGTGCGGTGACGTTTGACAGCACGGTCTGCACCACTTGTTGAACCAGCGGATTATTCCAAACCGCCACGAAGAAATCGACCACACCCTGCACAGCCGCCATGATATATTCGATGGCGGTGGCGGTGATCTCTTGAATGCCACCCCAATTATTTGTCCAGGCTTCGTAAAGCAGATAAGCAGCCAGACCGATTAGCGCCATGACGGCAATGACCGGAGCGAGGGCGACGATGGTGCTCCACGCGGCGGCAATGGATGTGCCAGCCCACACCAGGGCGGCAGCAGCCAGTGCCACAAAGACGCCGATCAAAATGCCTTCGTTCTGTTGCAGGAAGTCTACAAACTGAAAGAAGCCATCAATCACGACCGGAATATATTCGACCAGCTTGCCAATGGCTTGCACGGCAAAGTCGGCGAAGACGGTGATGGCATTCTGCACGTCGGGGCGGTTGAACACTTCCACGACCGAATCGAGCGCAGTTCCAAAGGCTTCGCGGATCTTCTCACCCATCGGGGCGAGCACGAGATCCATTTGGTTGCGGAAGACCTGCCACTTTTCGCCCCAATCACCAGTGGCGTTGGCGGCGTTCATGATCGCACCGTCGGCGGTCGTCATGGCGGTTACAAGCCCGTCCAACTCAAATTTGCCAGAGCGGATGGTATCGACCATGTCACCGGCGGCTTTTGCGCCGAATATCTCAGTGGCGATTGCCAGGGCGTCGGTGCTGGTAGCGGCGTTCTGAATCGCGTCCACGGTTTCCCACAGACCGGTCTTCATGTCTTTGCCTTGGGTGATGAACTTGCCTTGCGCGATGCGCAAACCGCTCATCACAATTTCGGTATTGACACCTTGCGCAGTAAACGAGGCAAGCAGCGCCCCGGCTTCTTCAAACGAGAAACCAAAGTTTCGCATGGGCGCGCCGTATTGCACGATTTGCTGCATGAGCGTGCCGAGGTCTGCACCGGTGGTTTGTGACGCCACGAAAAGCGCATCCAATGACACGGCTGCATTCTCGACAGGGATATTCCAATCACCCATCACACGGGTGAAGCCTTCGGCGTTGGTTTTCAGGTCACCACCGAGGATGCGCGTCACTTCGAGCAAAGGCGCGGTAATGGCTTGCAGGGCGGGTCCGGTCACGTCGAGGCGAGAATTCAAAATGCTGATGGCGTCGGCGGCTGATTTTGCATCGGTCGGCACAGAGGTGTAAACGGCTTTCCAATCTTCCTGAAGCTGTGCGAGTTCTTCCCCCTGCGCGCCAGTGGCGACTGCGATGGTATCAAAGGCTTCGTCTACCCGCTCGGCGGCGTCGAAGGCGGCGGTGCCTACAGCCACGACTGCCGTGCCCACGGCAGTGATTGCCCCAAGCACAATCGCCCCGCCTACGTTGGCGAGGTTTCCGGCGAAGTTGTCGGTCGCTTTCGAGGAGCTGTCCAACCCTTTGAGGTAGGCGCTTTCATCGAGGGCGAGCAGGGCGAGCAGGTTCGAGAGGGCAGTTGCCATTTATTCCTTCTTCAGCTTGAAAGATTTCTTCAAGTCGTCAAAATAGCGTTGCGGGTCAAAGGTGCCGGAAAATTCTGCGACCTTCGTCCACAGCCGGAATTGCTGCGGGTCTTTCTTGTCTTTTTGCGAGCTTGCCATCATGGCTTCAAACTTTGCCAGGTGCAGGTCGAGCAATTCTGCGCCGAAGGGCTCCATTTGGTAGTACGCCATCCATTCTGCGAAATGATGCGAGGACATTTCTGCCAGCATCTGGTCCACATCCAACCGTCTGAAATGCGCCGCTAGGCGGAAGGCGAATCGTCTGGTTGGATTTCCGGCAAGTTTTTTTCAAGCTCTTTCAGGTCGCTCTTTGACAAGCCAGAGAGTTTGGCTGCCACTTCTGCGATGCGGGCGATCACGGCGGCATTCTTTTTCTTGAGCTGCTCCACCTGCTTAATGTCGGTGAAGAAGCGTTCGCCTTTGGCATTGCAGACACAGCGAAACGCGAGCATGATGCTGAAGTCTTTCACGAAGCCGCTGTCTTTGCCTTTGCTTTCGCGGAAGCGGGCGGCGTCAGCGTCGATATTGCCGCGCTCGGCGGCAGTCAGCGATTTGACCCAGACGAAAGAGCCGGGCTTGAGTTCGTGGGTTTCCACTTGCTCGATGACGAGATCGCTGGCAGAGAGAAACTCTTCGGCGGTCAGTTCGTATTGAAGTTTTTCATCCATGGTGCAAATTCCTTCCAGTGAAGTCCGCGCGGCGTGCGCCGCGCCCTTCCGTAATGAGATTGAAGTGCGTTCGTAGGGGCGCGGCATAAGCCACGCCCCTACGATTTATTAAGTGATTGTGGGTTTGCCGGTCGGGGTGATCATCACCTCCGCGGTGTATTTGTCCTCTTGCGAGGTCATGCGCGCAATCTCTTCGATGAACGCGGCGAACGCGATGGTTTCATCTGTTCCATCGGGCGAAATGACGCTCATGTTCACGGAACTGTCACTGTCAAACGCGGTCTGCACAGCGGCATGAGTTACTTCGTCGCTGTCCCAGCCCAAGATGACCTTGAACGGTTCGAGCGAGCGTTTGCCGCTGTGGACGCGCTTGGTCCAGCCGCCAGTGGCGTTGTGCGGGGTTGCCTCCGCGATGAACGCCTTCATTTTCGGAAGTTCTGAGCCTTCCAAGAGGTAGGTCATTGCGGTGAGCATGGTGCCCACCGTGATCTTGACCGCCAACCCCATTCCACCTTCTGTTCCTGCCATATTTCACGCTCCTTTACAGCTTATAATTGATGAGAATATCGAAACGGACTGAGGGACTTTCTGAGGTGGCAGCCCAATCGTCCGTAATTTCTGTTTGACAAAATCTGACCGTTGCCGAACCCATCGCGCCTTTGTAACCATCGAGGGCGGCGCGCATCGCGTCTGCTACTTCGTGGGTAACCATTGCGGCGCTTTTTGAGCTGGTCGCGTCGTATTGCAAATCCACTTGAATGCGGGCTTTGTAGAAGTTCAACCCGCCGCCGTGACCGAGATCCTGCTTGTCACTGACCACGGAATATGCCCAACCCGCCACGCCTTGCGGCACTTCCTGCGGGTACGCATTGCCCGCGCTGGCGACGTTGGCGGCGATGTAGGTGACCAAGCCAGAAAGCAAAACTTTGCTCATGCCTTTGCCGCCTTTTCGATCTCACGTTTGAGCACGGTGCCCATTGCCTGCACGGCGTCTTCGCCGTTGTTATCCACTGCCGGGCGCAGGAAGGGGCGCATCTTCACGCCACCGGTCTGTGTGGCAACTTGGCGAAAGACGGTGCCATCGGGACCTTCAAACTTGAGTTTCTTGCCTTTGCCTGCAATATCATGCTTCTTCGCGCCAAATTCTGAAAAGCGGTAGTACCAATGTTTTGCATCGGGACCAATGGCGGCGAACTTGCCATTGCTCTTGACCACATAGGAAAAACGCGGATCAGTTTTCTTGCGCAGGCTGCGCCCGCCGATGATGCGCAACACAAGCGGACCCGGTGCGCGGCTTTCGGCTGCGCTGTGAATGATCTCGCCGCCTGCCAACAATGCTTCTTCGATGACTTCTTTGCGTGCCGCGCGTGCCAACTCTTTGAGCTGCTTCTTATGGCGCGCGAAAGAAGCCGGGTCGAGAGAGAGCCGGGCTTTCACGTTGCCAGACATGCGCGGGCGGGTTCCTGCCATTTATTTATCTGCCTTCTCTTTGGCGGGTGCTTTCGGCGCTTCAGGCGTGAGCGCTTCGGCATCTTCGTTGGCGATCAGGCGCGCGGCGGTTTCAACATCCACCGAGAGCGTGCTGCCCTTGGCAAATACGCCGCCGTTGTACACAATGCCGCGCAAGAGGCGGATTTTCTTTTGTTCCACAAATTTCACGTCAGCCATTTTGGTATGCTCCAAAAACTTCAATCAAGGGTCCGCTCATAGCGGTGATGCGCTCGGGGTGCGGACAGTTTTCAAATGCGCCGCGCCATAGGTCTTGGTGATACTCGACCGCCGTGTGAAAGATCGGGTGCGAATAATCGCGCTTCACCGGGTGGCAGTATTTCTCTTCGCCCTGGTAGCAATCCATGCCGCACAGGATGACCGGAGAAAAGCCCATCCACAAAGCGAACCATGTGGCGAGGCAGGAGGATTGATTCGCATCCCACCAATCGGGCGGCAGTTTCACGTCGCTGATCTTGCTCCACGGGCAGACCACGGTGCCGTCAAATTCTTCGAGCACGTTCGCCACGGCAGGAGCGGCTGCAAGATGGTCTTGGAAGACCAAGATGTGCGGCTCACAGTGGTGGAAGGCGTGGTCGTTGACGCTGATCAGCACACAGCCGGGCGGGAGGCGTTTGAGATCCTCGGGCAGGCTGGGTCCGCCGCCAAGAATTGCAGCGGGCACGCGCTTCATGTGGCAATCTTCCTGCACTCGAGCGTGGTTTCGCGCTGGGTGCCGTCGTAATCCATCACCACTTCGATGTCATAAACATCTGAGCCATGCACGACCTGCATTTTAGGGAGCACGTCTGAACGGTAACGGATGACGAACTTGGTGCGCAGGGTAGTGGTGTCTTGACCGTTTTCACGCGCCTCAGACCCCGTCCAATCCTGCTTCTCTGCCCAAACCGTATCCACGGTGGAGCCGGTGCCATACACGCCGCCCATCGCATCGCGTGAGGTAGACGGGTTGCGGATGACAATCGAATGCGTGTACTTGCCCGCATTGATCATCTTGGTTTGGTCGGTCAGGTAACGCTTTCTCATGCGATGATGTCGTCCTTGGGCGATTTGAGAATGACCACATAGAGCTGGTCACTTAGATCGTCATTGGAAGTCTGCGCGATGTAGCCATCGTCTGAAATTGCGCTTTCAAATTTTGAGGATTGATCACCCGTTGCGCCATACACACCCACAAGCGAGATGACTTCGTCACCCATCAATGCGCCCGGCAAGGGCACATCCCCGGCGCTGACCAAGCCTTCAAATTGATACTTGCGATACTTGAGCGCCTCGGCTTCGAGCTGGGTGAGCGCGGCGGTGAGACCATGACCCAATACACCTTCGCTGCCGATCATCGAGGGGTTGTCATACCATTGCACCAGGAGCATCGTCGCTGCTGCAATGGCGGTCGGATGTGTTTCAATGTCGGCTGACCAATCGCGCCCAGTGGCGTCGCGGATGTAGCGATCAACCTGCGGAAGCAGATCTGCCATGCGTGCGTCTGATGTAGATACACGGAGAGCGTTCGCGCCTTGGGTGGTGGTGAGGATGTTGGTCATGTGAATGGTTTCTCTGGTTGTTCTATGAGGGCGGGGAGGACGCCCTCATAGAACAGGGAAAACAGCTTCGGAAGGAAAGCTGGAATCCTTTAGGATTATCCGAGCAGGGTGGCGATATATTCGCTCTTGACAGCTTTCACACCCCAAGCGATACCAACTTCGTAAGAAACTTGGCGGCGCTGGCGATACAGGGCAACCTGGAAGGTGAGACCGCTGTACGGGTCGGTGACGAGCACAACATCTTCAGCCGAGTCACCACCATCGGGCATCATGGGCACGCGAGTGAGCAGGTGAATGGCATTGCGGTCGAACGCGAAGTTTCCGGTGTAGTTGTTCCCTACAGCGACGGGGTCGTTATCTACCCAAGCAACGAGGTTTCCAGGCTTATTGATCGAGAGAGAGCTGCCAGAAAGCGCAGTGCCCACTACGTACTTGTTGGTGTCGCGGCTGGTCTTGGTGTTGGTGAGGATGTCACCGGCGAGGATTGTGCCAGAACCAGTATCGACGGCAAAGGTGGTGGAGCCTACGGCGTAGCCAGACGCGTTGTTCAGCAAATAGCTTGCGCCAGTGCCCTTGGTGTGCGAAACGATCTGACCAGATTCGCGCAGGTTCATCTGCATGACCTTGCCGAGGTTGGCTTCGCGCAGGAATTCAGCGTTGCCAGCTTCGTTGACCTTGAACAAGCTGGACTGCTTGCCCAAAAGCTGAGCCGAAGCCGTGGTGTTCAAGACCAACTGCAAATCTGAGGTAGGCGTGCCGTTATCAACCAAGATCTTGCGCACTTGCGCAAAGTCGGTCATGTCGCCAGCGGTGGCGAAGGGGGTGGTGCCTGCGGTACCATACGCGCGGGAGGCGTTTTGTTTGGCAGCGGTGAAGAGATCAGATTCGATCTCGTTCACAAGGGTGCGCATGTGCTGTTCAAACTGTTGCTGAAGCACATCACCATACACTTGGCGAATGCTGGCTTGTTCATTGCCAGTCCACGGGAAAGTGATAGAACGCTCTTTGCTGATGGTCATATCACCATAGGTGACGGTCTCACCTGAAGGGTCTGGACCGGTGGCGGCGGGGGTGATGTCAGCAGCCGAGCGGGTGGAAACGATGGGATAGCGGATGACCTGGTCTTTTGCAACCTGGGCAACATCGGAGTCTTGATAGACTGCGCCGATAAAACCAAGCTGCTCACGCGCCACTTTGTTGGCGGCGCGGTACAGGGTGGGGATCAAACCGGTTAGGGTATTGGCTGACATGGGTATTTACCTCTGCTTTCTTTGAATTAGTCTTGCACACGACCGCCCGCATTGATGAAAGCGAGGCGATCAACGGGGGTGAGGGCGTTGAAGTCGGCGCGGGTTTTCACCTTGCCGCCTTCGTTTTCTTCGTCCTCTTCATCGGGGTTGCTGTTCACGAACAACGCCCCGGCATTGCTGGCGACGCTGTCGGCGTCACGCATGGACGCATACAGCTTGTTCAAGTCATTGGCTTTCTTGGTTGCCTCATCCAGCGAATCGGACAACTCCACAGCCTTTGCCAGGTCTTCCTCGTTGCCGCTGTTGTAGAGAGTTTCGATCTCGTTCTTCAGGCGGGCAAGGTCGTCGCTGGCAGACTTGGCGCGATCAAAATATTCTTTCAGGTTTGCCATTGTCTTTTCTCCTTATTTCTTTTTTGTTCCGAACACTTTGAGATAATTGCGCAGGCGTTCGACCTTGCGCGGGTCTACCTTGGCGGGAGCTGGTTCGCTGGTTTCCGGCTCGGGTTGCGGTTCGACCTCATCAGCCGCTTGCAGAAGCGCAGGCGGCGTATTGACATAGTTTTGCAGGGCGTTCACGAAATTAACCAAATTGGCTTTCTTGCCCGCCGAGATGGGCGTGATCTCATCGGCGAAGCCAAGCGCCACCGCTTCGGAGGCGGTCAGCCAGGTCTCGTCGTCCATCAATTTGGCGAGCTTTTCGGCGTCCATGCCGGTCTTGCTTTGATAGCCTTCGACGATGCCGTTCTTGATGCTTTTCAATTCGCCGATCAGGTCTTTGAGTTCATCCACGTTGAAGTAGCCGAGCAGACCCACCATCGGGTTGTGAACCATCATGTACGCCGAGGCATTCATGGCGACGCGGTCGCCCGCCAGCGCCACCATCACGGCGGCAGAGGCGGCGATGCCATCCACTTTGACGGTGACCGGCGCTGGGTAATCTCGAATGGTTGCAGCGATCACCGAAGCGGCGATCAGATCCCCGCCGGGCGAATTGAGGCGCACAGTCACGGGCTTGCCGTCGCCGTTGGCATACAGTTGATCCTTGAACAGGCGCGGGGTGACTTCATCGCCCCAGAACGAAAACTCGGAGATGGGACCGTAGAATTCAAGCTCGGTCTCTCCGCTTTCGGTGTCGGCGGCGTTCTTGAAGTTCCAGAACGGCTCACCGGGTTTCGCGTTGCCTTCGAAGGTTCGCATGGGTTGTTTATTGGGCATTTTGAGGCGCTCCGATCTTTGAATAGTTATTGGTCATGTAGAAGTCATCGCCGCCTTCGTAGCCTGAAACGTCTTCCACTTCTCGGGCTTCGTTGGGGGTTGCCTGCCCGGAGCGGATCTTGATCTCGTTCAGTTCGGCGCGGGTCTTGGCGTTGGTGCGCAGGAGGCTTTCGCGGATGAACTTCCAATAGGTGAAAGATTGCTCGTTAAGCGGTGTCCAGTTCAGGCGGGCGGCTTGCTCCCATTGGACAAGATACGCATCCAAGGTGGATTTGAGATAGTCGAGATCCTGTTGTTCGTTGGAGCTGTAGGCTTGCTTGCCCATGTTGAGCTTGTAGGCAGGCACGCCGAAGAAGTTGAGGATGTCGATGTCGGTGAGCTGCATCGATTCGATGAACTGCGCGTCGGTGGCTTTCATGGTGATCGTTTGAAAATCTGCCACTTTGTTATCGAGCACAGCCAGCCCGCCGGGTTCGGAGAGGCTTTCCATGTAGGCGGTGCGGACTTCGTCGCGCCCTTGTTTGTTGAGGGAGGCGTTCATTTTGATAATGGCTTGGGCTTTGAGACCGTTGCCTTGAATGTCTGATTGGGTGTTTTTGGAAGCCAGGGCGCGCCCGAAGGTTTCACGCGCAAATTCGAGCACCGATTGACCGTCGCGCCCGTTGGCTTTGGGGTTCAAGAGCAATTGCGTGACCTCGACCGAGGGCAGGGTTTTCTTTTGCCCATTGGGGAAGGTGGTCTCATAGACCATGTCACCGGTCTTGGTCAGTTTCGGGAATGTAACGCTCGAATTGAGGATGAACAGCTCACGGAAAGATTGAGGCGGCTCCCAGACGTAGGCTTTGCCCCAGAAAATTTGCCATTCCACGATTTTCTTTTTGAAGATGAAAGGCGTCATCCATCTGTTTGGCTGAACTTCGAGCAGATACGCCATATTGCGAATGATGGGATCTGGTTTTACATGTTCAACGCGGCGACCGATGCGCTGGAATTGCTGGAAGGGCATCATGGCGATATCGTCGCTGATCAGGTTGGCGCAGCGGTACGCGGTGGCAATACTGCGGGCGGTCTGTTCGTTGATGGATACATTGGCGCGCGTTTGTACACCGCCGCCGCGGGTGTAGTCGTAGCCTTCAAAGAGGGCGGCGCTTTCACTGGCTGGGGCTGGTGCGCCCATGTTCTGAATGGATTTCTTGAGGATGCCCATCGTTTATCCTTGGTAGGCTCCGAAGAGCTGAACGAGCGGTCCGCTCATGGCGCGGATGCGTTCGGGGTGGAGAAGCATGTTTTTGGCGTCTTCGAGCCAGGGGCGCAGGTGGAAGTCGAGCGGCTGGTCGAACTGCGGCGAGTGGTAGGTGCTCGGCGGGCAGTGTTTGACGGGGCGGCTGTAGAGGTCGTGCCCGCAGAGGATGATCGGGTCACAGCCCATGTATGCGGCGACCCAAAGGGCAGTGTGCGAGGAGTAAAAGCCGGTCCACACCGGTTCGTCGAGTTCGATGTCGGTGCTGGGGTCTGGGCTAATGTGGATGGTTTTATGCTCAGCCACGGCGGCGGCTTGAAGCGGGTTTGTGTCGGGCGTGTCGTTGTAGACCATGAAGTCACAATCGGCATAATGCAGACCGTGATAGTTGACGGCGAAGAGGACGGAATCGGCGGGCACTCGCTTGAGTTCTTCGGGCATGGTTTCGCCTCCACCTAAAATGGCGGCGGGTCTGCCTGCGAATTTGTTTTTATACGCCGATAGTTTTTGCTTCGCCATTTATGCGCCTTTGAAGGTGAGCAACAATGCGGTGACGATGAGGATGCCGCCGGTGACGATCTGCGCGAGGGGGTGCCCAAATTGGGCGGCGCTGCCGAGGTAGGCAAGCAAAACGCCGAGGAAGTACATCACTTCTTCGAGCCCGATGTTTTCGCGCAGGGTGTTAATAAGATTTTGCATATTCACATTTGCCAGCCGCGTGACCTATCAGACAGTTCTCTTGGGCGCCGAGGCTGCGTAAGCCAGAGGTCGCGGAATTTTGATTCGGTGTGAGGGTCTGCGCTGGCGGATTGACCTGAGTAATTGGGCGCGGGGACCGCGCCCCTACGGATGGGGATTAACAACAAAAAGCCCGCCAATCTCTCGGGTGAGAGATTGGCGGGCGGTACTCCGCTTTTACCGATTAAATTGTTTTGGGGCGGGCAAGCGCGGGGCTTGCCGTCCACACCCCAAGTTTAGCACAAATTCTGTTTTGTCAATGTTAAAAAATATCGGATGGCGGATCAATATAATTTACTTCAAATACATTGATTTTTTCGCCCGTACTCACAATTTCTATTTGCATTTCTTCAGGGTGATAATTTACAGGACTGCCTTTGAAATCTTGAACTGATTTTATTGTTGGAATAAATTGAGGGGTCGCGTTTAAAACAGACTCTGAATAATACTTTTCGCATTCTTGATAAATATCCAGAGTGACGACACGCCCGTATTCCTGTTTTAATTTCATTTCACCGATTTTGCGTTTCATGCGTCACCGTCTTTTTTGATTCTGAATGTTTTTCCATCAGAAGTTATACCAATGCTTAGTTCACCACCCGCAGTAAGTACATTCATCTGCTCGGCAGTGAGGTTTATGCTTTCATAATAATCTTTTGTGATCCATTTTAGTTTGTGGATATTAAACGTCCATCCGAGCCAGCCGAGAAAGCCGGTGCGGCGTTCTGTTTTCTGCTGCATCTGCGTTGACGCAAAGGACATTAATTCACTCATTATGTCCACTTCGCCGTCTTTGGTTATGATTTTAATTTTCGCTGGTCCTGAGCTTATTTTAGCCATGCGTCACCTCGAAGAAACCCAACCGGCTGGCTTTGTTGGGCGTATGCCAGTTTCGTGCATGTATTCAGCAGATAATTTTATTTGATTTGCCAGTGTTGGTTCCAGCGGAAGGTATTGAGAGGCGAATTCGGATATTTGTTCGGAGCCTTGCCCGCTTTCAAGCAAATCAGCAATTATCGAAAGAAGTTCGTTTTGTTTTTCAAGCATATATTCATAGGCTATTTTTTTATCACTCATTTGCAAGCATCCTTTTTACAAGTATACACTCCAGCATTGACCCGCTTCACTACACCCCGTGAGCGGCTTGCTGTGTTCGTCGCTCATTATTGCGATAAATCCGCAAAGCAAGACCAATAATTTTCAGTGCAAGTCGCGCCGTCCAGTGCATGCTTTGTTTGGTGTTTTTCTGGATTAGAGACCACTCAATCGGGTTAGTCATTTCAACTTCTCGAATTGCAATCACCCTATCACCAAGATTATCAACGACGATATATCCAAGACCGTATGATTTTCCTTGCACAATATCGCCACTTTTTAGATTAATTAATTCAGATTTATTCATGCACAACTCCTTTCGCAAGGAAACGCCCAACGGTTTGCTTTACCTGCGTTTGCCCGTTCCATCGCACGGGATACAAAACTTCATAACACCATGAGTGTTTTCAACGCGACCAACACCTTTGCAAAGAGGGCAAACGTCAGGTGCAAGCGGTTGTTCTACGGCTTCTTTGCGGGCAAGTTCGGTAAACCGATCTAAAACAATTTGCGCATCACTTTCGGCAACAGGAATGCCAAATGTGCGCTCCAAAATAATTCTGACTTGTTCAACTGCTGGCATATCTATTATCCTTTCATCGTGCCGTAGAACGGTTTGCGTTACTGGCGGGGCTGGTATAGATCGCAACCATTGCCAGTGCGGATTGGACATGACGGGGTGAGTTCTAATTTGCAAGACTCGCAAGCCCCGTCCAGTGCACGCGGTTGTTCTACGGCATCCATTTTAGCCAGAACATCCTCAACCAAGAAAGACCGACACACGCCACCAACATAGATATTTATGTGAAGCGGCTCATCTGGCGAGTCTTGCACAATTTCGGCAAATTCAATTTCCATAATTTTCTCCTTTTGCAACGTGCCGTAGAACGGATTGCGTTACCCGCGTGGGGCACACGAACCTGTCCAATTATTGCCCAGCCTACCCCACGTCGGGTGCACGCTTTGTTGGGCGCGGTAATGATGGGAAGAGCCTGTGCCACTCTGCGTCTGCGGTCACATTACTATTGAGCGGATGGTCATCATCCCATTCTCCAATATCGGCGGTTTCGATATTGACAACATCAGGCGAGATACACCTGTTTGGATAATGGACATTTTCAATGACAACTTTTATTTCTTCCGCGCCGATGTCATCCATATCAATGATTGTCAAAGTTACTACATGAGCCTTCAAGATTTTCTCCTTTGCGCCACGAAGCGCCCAACGGTTTGCGTTAGCCGATGATGGACGGGCGGCGTAACGCTTTGAGATGTGGATAATGCTGAGGCTAGGATAAGCCTTGTAAATCGCGCAGACTCCCATCAGTCGGCTGCACGCTTTATTAGGCTTTGCCACTATTTACAAGCGACATAGCCTTTGATAGACATTGCGGGCAAATGCTTGCAGTGTTGCTTTCGTAATCTGGCTCATCACCTAACATAATTACGACATCGCTTTCCTGCTTGCACTCATCGCACTTGTTTGAAGTCCACGATGAATTACCAATTACTTTGGCAATATCGCTTTCTGTTGCACTTTCTGGCAAGCGACACAATTTGTTATAGATAGCGTCTTTGTCTTGCGCTCTACCTTTGGGATACTGTGCCCGCCATTTTTTTGCAACACCTTTGATTAGCATTGACTTGGTTATCAGGTTCATAATCTCTCCGAAGTAAAAAGCCTAACGGCTTAGATTACCCGCTTGGGGGCGGGCTTGGATTCACTATCAGATGCGGACGACTCCCCCAAGTCGGGTGCATCTTGTGTTCGGCGCGGCATATTTGGCTGTGACTGAAATGAAAAATCAAGCAAGCGAGTATTCCACACAATAAGCCACGCTTCACCTTGATGAGTTCTCATTTTGTGGAAACCAAGACGATGACCAGAATAGTGTTTCCTGATCGCAAATACCCATCTCCACGTAAGAGACCAATTCCAATGCCATGAAATTTGAAACCATTTGAAAAACAATTGACGTTGTTTGTACCTTATCATTGCGCCTCCAAGCGCCGAACGGTTTGCGTTACCTGCGTGGCGGGTTATGCCACACCCCACGATTTAACTTCATCCTCTGTGGGCGGAGTAAGACAATCTTTACAGATACCAGGCTGGCGACACTTCTCAAACCCGCACACCTCACAGTTATACAAACCGCTTAATGTTACGGCGCGTTCAGCCACGTCAGGTGCACGCTGTGTTAGGCGCGCTCTTGCTCGCAGAATAGGCACTTCAAAGCCTGTGAGTTCAGATAACTTCACAAGTAATTTTTGCCTATCTTCTTCGGACGCCTTAGTCTCTAACTGGCAATCTGATAAAGCAGCAGAGCCGCCAAAAGGATAGCCAACCCAATACAACCTTTCACCATCAACGCAGGCGACAACCCAATTTTCGCCACTCGGTACATGATGCACAACGTCACAAACATCAATTTCCATATTTTGCTCCTTAGCGCCTAACGGACTGCCTTACCTGCGCGGGGCGGGCTAGGACAATGCCTGTAAATCAAATAAAGTTTGAGGTGTAGATACTGCCTGAGAGGGCGGGAGAATCCCCCGCGTCAGGTGCAGGCTTTGTTGGGCGCAAAGGAAAACATGCTTGCCTACCTCTGGCTCAACGCAATTGCGTAAAATTTGACGCTTGTTACCTATGCTGTATTTATCGAGATTTATAGCCTTTCGCTCTTGCAGTGTTTCAACCGTACCGCCACGATGTCCGCGTGTGCCGTGTTCGATGGGCGTGATTTCAAAGTTACTCCACCAAATATGCCCGCCAGTTTTTAGACCTTCGACAAGCGGCGGATAAAAGGGGATTGTGTTTTCAACAACCCATTTAGTTTGGCAATAGTATTTCAGCATAAGTATTTCTTCGTAAAGTTTCATATCAGGATACTTCGCGGCAACCTTTGAATATTTGCGATTCGCTTTGAAGCCGATGTTATAACGAATTTGACTATGGCTCTGGCATGGCGGGCTTGACCAGATAAAATCAAACTCTTTGTAATGCTCTAAAAGATAGGCGTGTGCGTCTGCGACAATGACCTCATCTTGTGGATATAGGTCTTTGTAAACTTCGGCAATATCGGGGCTGTATTCAACAGCGGTTACTTCCACGCCTTCCCACAGCAAACGATTACCACCAACGCCAGCGTACAGGTTTAATACTCGCTTCATGTGACCTCTGCCTCTGCGCCCAACGGTTTGCGTTACTTGCGCTGGGTGGCGGCAGGTAACTGTTCGGATGTGGATACACTCGACAGCGGGGATAATGCTTGGGATGCCGCAGAATCCCCAGCGTCCAGTGCACGCTTTGTTGGGCTTTTCAAATCTTGCAACTGTTCGCCTATATCTCTAGCCATCATCCGAGATGGAGAAGACTCAACAAACACGCCGTGCTTTTCGTGACAATACAAGCAACGGTAATTCCATAAAGACGGAGAAATTATAGGCGAACCTATTTTGCAAAAAAACCACAAAAGAAATTTTCTTAACATACTCGCTCCTTTTCGCAAGTATAAGCCCAACGGATTGCGCCACCCGCAAGGGCGAGAGCGCAAGACCTGATAATTATTCAAAACCGACTTCACCGACCAGCGCCCGCCCTTGTCGGGTGCGCGCTGTGTTAGGCGTGCCTGTGCTAAACAGGCTTTGTTGCTGAAAGTTATAAGCGGTTGGAAAGTTAGACCATATTGCTTCAACTGTTTTCTTTTGACTTCCTTTCATCTCGCGCATGGGCAAGAATGGCAACCAATCGGCGTTTGTATTTTCGCAAACAATGACGTGACCTTTGCGACTTTGACACCATCGGGCGAGTTCGGAGTAATTCCATCCCGCATTATTCATAACGTATGAGTAGCCACCCACCTGATACGGTGGATCAATAAACCATGTTGCTTCTTGGTTTTCGATTTCATCATAACTACCCAGGCGGATTTCCCAATGCTTGATTTTGAAAAGGTTGCTGGCGATAAACTTCAACTGGAAATTTATATTGTTTGGTCTGTGAGTTGTTGCCCGCATGGTTGCCTTATCTCTTGGGGCTTCTGCGCCTTTGGAAATAAGGAAACCCATAAGTAACCGCTGTTCTTCACAATCGAATTTGTAATCACTCAATCGCTCGGCTTCTTTCAGGCGGGGCAATTTCAGAACATCATCTTTTGAACACACCTGCAACCATTTCCAAATTTTGACAATCACATCGTATTTATCCACGAGCAAAACGTCACGGTCAAAATATTTCAAGGCATAGCGGGCTGACCCTGCAAACGGCTCTATGACCTTCCCGAACTTTGGGGGGGGATATAGGTTTATGACTTTAGACTTACTGCCGTAATAAGACCACATTGCTACTCCAAGAAAACGCCTAACGGTTTGCGTTACCCGCCGCCGTTTGTAGCGGATGGGTCATCTGCAATAAATGATAATTGCAGGGGGTTTTCGCCACGCCCACCCGCGCCGAAGGCGGTCAGGTGCACGCTGTGTTGGGCGTTGTCATCGGATTCAATTACTACATCTTCCCTAAGTGCAATTCTGCAAATTTCTCTTTTTAGTTCGTTGATATATTCTGACTTGCTCCAGCCTTCAATTTCGCAAATTGTCAAATCAATCAATATATCTTTTAGAATCATTTCAATACATTGTTTTCTAGCCAACTCATTAAGAACTCTTGGAGCATTTGGGTCAATCGGCTTTGGTTCTTGCTTTACGGGTTGTTCAGAACTTTTGGAAAAAACTTCACTTTCTAAAACAGTTTCAGATTTCTTTACTTTACAAAGAGCATCTTTGCCGCCATTCAATAAATTACCTTTGCGAATAAACTCATATCCAAACAAAGGCGAGCCAGCATTTATTTTTTTGTAACCTTCTGGCATTTCATCAAATAATTGATAACCTTTGTACTCCGCCATTACATTACTCCGCTTTGCAAGGAAACGCCCAACGGTTTGCGTAACCCGCAAAAGGGCGGGCTAGGATAAACCCTTTTTAGTAGAC
>ERZ869929.528-NODE-528-length-21804-cov-3.944089_pt1 | contig 21804 bp, 34 predicted proteins | sample MGYA00579312_ERZ869929 | MGnify/ENA primary metagenome ERZ869929 (study PRJEB32216, sample SAMN09231818) | wastewater metagenome | place: USA: Maryland | collected 2016-08-09 | study: EMG produced TPA metagenomics assembly of the PRJNA472060 data set (Reclaimed... | reverse complement strand
AAAATTATGATAGGAGATATAAGCATCTCTTTATCTAGAAAAAGACAAGATAAATTAAAAGGAACGGGGAGGTGGCATATTATGAAAAATAGGTTTGGACCTGATGGTATGACTTATAATTCATCGATAGATACATCGACAGGTTATATAGAAATACAGGAAGACATAAGTGATGAAAGTTTTAATACTAATAAAGAAGACAATGGAATTAGTATTGAAGACAAAGACTTTCTAAAAAAACATTTTAAATCTATTAAATTATGAATTTAGAACAACAAATATTATCTGATATTACTGTTTATTTAAAATATGCTAAATATATTCCTGAATTAGAAAGACGAGAAACGTGGAATGAATTAGTTACTCGAAATAAAGATATGCATCTTCGTAAATTTCCTAAATTAAAAGATGAAATAGAAGAAGCATATAAATTAATTTATTCTAAAAAAATACTTCCTTCAATGAGAAGTCTGCAATTTGCAGGAAAAGTAGCAGAAATTAATAATGCTAGAATGTTTAATTGCTGTTACTTACCTATTGATGATTATAGGGCTTTTTCTGAAGGATTGTTTTTATTATTAACAGGATGTGGTGTTGGTTATAGTGTTCAAAACCAACATATAGAAGATTTACCTGAAATAAGAAAACCATTACGACCTAAACGATATCTTATTGGAGACAGCATTGAAGGATGGGCGGATGCTGTAAAAACATTATGTAAAGCATATTTTGGGAAAACTATTACTTATCCTTTATTTGATTATAGAGACATCAGACCTAAAGGAGCTGCTTTGATTACTACAGGAGGAAAAGCCCCTGGACCTGAACCCTTAAAAATAGCTTTAACTCATATTGAAGCAATTTTTAATAGAAAGAAAGATGGTGATAAACTTACTTCTCTAGAATGTCATGATATAATGTGTCATTTAGCAGATGCTGTTTTAGGAGGAGGTATAAGAAGAGCAGCATTAATATCTTTATTTGATTTAACTGATGAAGATATGTTAACATGTAAATTTGGAAATTGGTGGGAGGAAAATCCCCAAAGAGGAAGATCTAATAATACTGCGGTATTACTTAAATCTAAAATAGATAAAGAAACATTCTTAAATCTATGGAAAAAAATTGAATTAAGTAATAGCGGAGAACCTGGATTTATGTTTACTGAAAATGCTAACTTAGGAACAAACCCATGTGCTGAAATTTCCTTAAAGCCAAAACAATTCTGCAACTTAGTGGAAATAAACGCATCTAATATCAAATCTCAGGAAGACTTTAATGAAAGAACGAAATGGGCTGCATTTATAGGTACTCTTCAAGCTTCTTATACTGACTATCATTATTTAAGAGATGATTGGAAGAAAACAACAGAAAAAGAAGCCCTTTTAGGAATAGGAATGACAGGTATAGCATCCGGTGAAGTATTAAAATACAATCTAACAGAAGCGGCAGAAATAGCAGTTAAAGAAAATGAAAGAGTAGCTAATTTAATCGGAATAAATAAAGCTGCTAGAATTACTACAGTAAAACCTTCAGGAACTAGTTCTTTAGTTTTAGGTACATCAAGTGGTATTCATGCATGGCATTCTAATTATTATATTAGACGAATTCGTTTGGGTAAAAATGAAGCTATATATTCGTATTTAGAAAAAAATCACCCTGAATTATTAGAAGATGATTTCTTTAAGCCCCATGTTCAAGCTATAGTTTCAATTCCCCAAGCAGCTCCTGAAGGAGCAATAACCAGAAATGAATCCGCATTTGATTTACTTGAAAGAATAAAAAAAGTAAGCAAAGAATGGATATTACCTGGTCATAGAAGAGGAGGAAATACACATAATGTGTCTGCTACTGTTACCATAAAATCGAATGAATGGGAATCAATAGGCAACTGGTTATATAATAATAAAAATTTTTATACTGCTCTTTCTTTTTTACCTGAAGATTTAGGAACTTATGTACAAGCTCCGTTTGAAAGCATAACTAAAGAAAAGTATGAAGAAATGATACAACATCTTCATGCTGTTGATTTATCTAAGATTAAAGAAGTAAATGATGAAACTAACTTAGTAGATAATGTAGCTTGTGCTGGAGGAGCCTGTGAGATAATTTAGAATTTGTATGTATAATAAAATGAAATTTATACTACAAGAAATAAAAAAATTTTTTCATTCTTTACTATCATTAGATGGTATATCTTCTAAGAGAGCAATAGGAATGATAGGTATGTCGTCTATGATAGGACTAATGTGTTGGAATGTATTGCATTGTACTGAAGGTATGGTTACTATTTCTTTAATAGATGCCGTTCTTTATACAACTATTGCTGCATTATTTGGCACTTCTATTGAAAAAATTTGGCCTAAAAAAATTAATTAAATTAGGATATAAATAATTAAATTCTTATATTTATAGAATGAAAATATATTTAGACGATGTTCGAACTCCTCTTGATAAGGATTGGATAGTAGTAAGAAATTATGATGATTTTGTAGAAAAAGTTAAAGAAATCGGATTTAATAATATTACTATAATATCATTAGATCATGATTTAGGTCCTAGTGCAATGTCTGAGTATTTTAATAATGTATCTCCTAATTATACATTAAATTATAATAATATAAAAGAAAAAACAGGATATGATGTTGCTAAATGGTTAGTTAATTATTCTTTAGGATTACATTATGATAATTTTCCTCAAATTTATACTCATTCCGCTAATCCAATAGGATCTGCTAATATAATGGGTTATATAAATAATTATTTAATGAATAAAAGATTACCTCAAAGTTGTATTAGAATAAAAATTCCTTTTGTATGAAGATAAGTCATGAAGTTCCTATTTGTTTATTGGAACAAAGTAAACAATTTAATGATTATGATTATATACTCCCTCATTTACTAGATAAATTTCCTGCTTATGAATCTTATATGAGACAAGCTAAAGCAGAAGGAAGATATTTAATATGCGATAACAGCTTACATGAATTAGGCGTGCCTTACTCTGAAGATCGTTTATTATATTGGATTAATGAATTAACACCAAATGAGTTCATTGTTCCTGATTTGTGGGAAGATACTAAAGGTACATGGGATTTAGCTACATATTGGTATAACAAAATATCAGAACTATGTGAAACTAATTCTAATTTTGAAAACATTGATTTAGTAGCAGTAATACAATCTAAAAGTTATGAAGACACCAAATGGTTATATAAGGCGTTAAAAGGTTGGGGTTATGAAAAAATAGCTTTTAGTTACGGTGCTGAATACTACTCTGAAGTATTTCCACACCCTAATAAATTAATGAGTAGAGCTTTAGGAAGACTACAAGTTATTTCCCAATTAATAAAAGATGGAATTATAGGAAAAAATGATCGTTTGCATTTATTAGGATGCAATTTACCTCAAGAATTTAGTTGGTATAAAGGTATAAATATAGAATCTATTGATACATCAAATCCAATAATGGCAGGAATAGAAAGTATCAGTTATAGATCGTATGGACTTAGAGAAAAACCTAAAACAAAAATAGATGATGTCATTGATAAAAATTTTAATAACATCACTCGAGATATAATTTCTGAAAATATATTTAAATTTAAACAAATAAATGGATTCTAGAATACCTTCAACCCCAGATACACTAAGTCATAGTAAATATACTTATAGAGAAAGAGAATTGGCAGGAATATTAAATAATATATGGATATACAGACATTATATTACTGAAGAAGATTTTTATCCTTTGAATGAATTAGCAAATCAATCCATTAGTTCAGAAAATGAAGTTCGTATAGTTCCTAAAAATTTATTTACATGAATCTAAATTCACAGAAGGAAAATTATGGCTTAAAAGGATGGCATATTGATCATATTAAACCGGTTTCAAAATACAATTTAATGGAAGAAAAAGAATTAAGAGAATGTTGGAACTATAAAAATTTACAACCTTTATGGTGGTATGATAACATAAGAAAATTTAATAAATATGAGTAAAAATAAATATGCAGTGATTTCCCATTCAGGTGGGTTGGATTCAAGTACTTTACTTCTACATCTTTTAGAAAAAGGTTATGACTGTACTTGTTTAAGTTTTGATTATGGGCAAAAACACAAAATTGAATTAGAGAGAGCAACTGACTTGGTTAATTATCTAAATGATAATAACATAGATGATACTAAAATTAAACATCAAATAATTAAATTAGATGGACTTTCTAATTTATTAAATTCTACTTTAGTTGAAGGAGGTAATGAAGTACCCGAGGGACATTATGTAGAAGAAAATATGAAGGATACAGTAGTACCTAATAGAAATAAAATATTCTCTTCAATAATTCAAGCCGTTGCTCTTTCAATTGCTAATAAAAATGAATGTGAGGTTGAAATAGCATTAGGAATCCATGCTGGTGATCATAGTATTTATCCAGATTGTAGACAAGAATTTAGAGATGCTGATTATCATGCTTTTATATTAGGAAATTGGGAAGGAAATAAAGTTAATTATTATACTCCTTACCTTAAAATGGATAAAGCTAAAATACTAGCAGATGGAATAAGATGCTGTCGAGAATTAGGCTTGAATTACAAAGAAATATATAAAAGAACAAATACTAGTTATAAACCATTTAAATTTATATCAGACATTGAATCTATATATGCGGGACAGGGAAAATACGAAAAAGTAAACAAATACAAATGGTATTCAGATTATAAATCCGCCTCCTCGGTAGAAAGAATTGAAGCTTTTATAAAATTAAATCTAGAAGACCCTGTAGAATATGCGGATGAAACTGGTCCTGTGGTTTGGGAAACTGCGAAAACTCATGTAGAACAAGTTCTTCAAAATCATTAAATATTTATAATAAATGAAAAAACTTGTCTACTTTTCTGCAAGTTGGTGCCAACCATGTGTTACTTTTGGACCCCAATTAGAAAATATAACTTCTTTAAGAGATATCCCTTTAGAAAAAATAAATGTGGATTTGGATCCAAGAATGACTATGAAATATCATATTAAATCTATTCCTACTGTAGTATTAGTAGAAAATGATCAAGAAATAAAAAGGTTTGTTGGAATAAAATCCGAAAATGAAATATTAAATTTTTGGAATTAATTAGGTTATAAATTTTTAGATTCGTATCTTTATCATAAATAATAAATTAAAATGATAAAATACATACCTAAAGGAGACATATTTGAAAGTCAGTGTGATGCTTATGTTAATCCTGTTAATTTAATAGGAGTTATGGGAGCTGGCTTAGCTCAGAAGTTTAAAGAAGAATTCCCTGAAAATTTTAAAGAATACAATCAATTATCAGTTGCCGGTGAAACCAGAATTGGTAGTCTGTATGTTCATGAAGTAACTAAGGACGAAAACCCAGATTATGAAGGGGTAGTAGTAATTAATTTTCCTACAAAATCTAGTTGGAAATGGCCTTCAAAATTAGAATATATAGAAGCAGGATTAAAAGAATTAGTAGAAGTTATAGATTTATGGGAATTAGAAAGTATTGCTATTCCTGCTTTAGGTTGTGGATTAGGTAAACTTAATTGGGAACCTGTTAAAGCTCTCTTGGAGAAATATTTTAATACTCCTGAATTTGAAGATATGGAAATTGAAATATATGAACCTTTTACTAAAATTCACAAATGATAGAGTTATATTTAAAGCATTTAGACAATTGTAGTTACAATAGAGGTATAGGAGATGCGAGTGATTTTTGTAATTGTGGTTTAGAAAAAGCTAAAAAAGAATATGAAGAACTTTTAGATGCTCAAAAATTATTAGATGCACTAGAAGGAGCAGGAGTAGATAATTGGGAAGGATATGATTATGCTATACAATCTTTAGAATGAAAATTATAGTTTTAGGAGACACACATGGAAGAGATTATTGGAAAAAAATAATCACTAAAGAAAGTTATGATAAAGTAATTTTTATAGGAGATTATTTTGATTCTCATGATCCGGGTAGTTATTCTACTCAACAAATTCTAAATTTTAGAGAAATAATTAAATTTAAAAAAGAAAATTCAGATAAAGTAATTCTATTATTAGGCAATCATGACTTTCATTATTTACCTGGAATAAATGAACATTATTCAGGATATCAATCTCATGCTAGTTTTGATATTCAAGAAATTTTAAAAGAAAATCTTGAATTACTACAGGTTTGTCATATTGAAAATAATTTTTTGTTTGTTCATGCTGGGATAACTAATACTTGGTTAAAGCTTAGAGACACTAAATTAGAAGAAATAAATGATTTGTTAAAAACAAATTATAGTATTTTAGGCTTCACTCCGGGCCGTTATTATGATCCTTATGGAGATGAAATTTGTCAAAGTCCTATTTGGGTTAGACCTGATAGTCTTTATAGAGACAAGATTGAAGGTTATCATCAAGTAGTAGGACATACTACTCAATTGAAAGGAATTAATTTAGATTATACAGATCATCAAACTAGAAGCTTTGATCCTAATGTTAAAAGGTATAATGTCATCTTAGTTGATGCTTTAACTAAAGACAATTTTCCTCCTCAATATCTAGTGATAGAAAACGATATACCTAAAGTTGTAAATTTTGAATAAAATATTATTTAAACATATGGCAGTTGTCCGTAATAATGAAGGACAACTAGGAATTGTTGCTCTTAATACAATAACTTCTGAAACTTTAGAAGAATTAAGAGAATCTATGAAAGTAAATGTTGATAAGTTTATTGATAATTTACTTAAACAAAATGAAGGACATGTTACAAATAAAGGAATCATTATTCATCCTCTGATTCATGTTATTTATGATGATCTTTTAACGCCTCAAAATTTACAAGAATTAAATAATATTTATGCCAAAGACCTTAATTGAACAAAAACCAACTTTCACTAAAAAAGTCGAGGGAGAGGATAAATTAGCTATTGCAGAAATGTTCTGTGATACTATTCAAGGAGAAGGAATATCTGCAGGAATTATTTCTACTTTTATTAGATTACAAGGATGTACGTTAAAATGTGCATGGTGCTTTCCTAAAGGAACTTCTATATTAATGAGTGATTTTACTTATAAAGATATAAGTAATATAAAAAAAGGAGACATAATAAAATCATATGAGGGTGGATTAATAGATGTTTTAGTAGAAGAATCAACTAAAACTAGAAATAACAGAACTATAAAAATAACTACAGAAAATAATAACCAAATAATATCTACGCCAGATCATAAAATTGTTTATTATGATGAAAATAGTAGTAAAAAGAAAATAGGAAATGCTGAAGATTTACTGGGAAAATATGTAAAAATAATACCTTCATATAAATTTGATATATGCGATGATGAAGTTTATCAAAAAGGATATTTAAAAGGAGTTACTTTAGGAGATTGTAATATTCAACTACCATATCGAATTAAATTAGAATGTTTAGATTATGAGATGATTGAATCATATTCTAATTTTATTAAAAATATTTATAATTATAAATGTAATATTACTCAATTCAAAAATAAATATTTTAGAACTTTTATATCTAAAAAAGATATAGTTTCTGATTTGATTATTTATCCTAGTGAAAAAGAAATGAGAGGTTTTATAGCAGGGTTTTTTGATTCTGAAGGTCATATAGATAAAAATTTAAATTTTTCTCAAAAAGACCCCAAAATATTATACAGTATAAAAGAATATTTAGAAAAATTAAATTTTAAATGTAGTATATCTTCAAAAATTCAAAACTCTGGAGTTTATTTGTTAAATGTTTTGGGTGGTTTTGATGAAAAAGTAAGATTTATTACATATTTTCAACCTAAAATAAAAAGAAAAGAAGAAAAAATATATCAAAAACATTGTATTAATAATAAAGAAAAAATAATTAAAATTGAAGAAGATAAAGTACAAGATGTTTATTCTTTAAAAACTTCTCAAGGTTATTATATAGCAAATAATTTTTGGGTTAAAAACTGTGATACTTTAGATGTTTGGTCTCAAGGAAATGAATATAGTTTTACAGAAATTTTTGAAATGTTTGAAAATGCGAATTTAATTGAAAAATTTAAATACGGACAACATTTGGTTTTAACTGGAGGTAGTCCTTTAAAACAAGAAGAAAGATTAATAAATTTTCTTTGGCTATTTGAAGAGAAATATGGATTTTTGCCTTATATAGAAATTGAAAATGAAGCTGTTTTAGAACCTAAAGGAATAATAGAATATATTGATCAATGGAATAATAGTCCTAAACTATCCAATTCAGGAATGAAAGAAAAAGTTAGAGTTAAACCTAAAGTTTTAGAACGATTAAATAGTATATTTAATTCTTGGTTTAAGTTTGTAATTTCTAAAAAAGAAGATTGGGATGAAATAGAAAAAAATTATCTTCCCTATATTAGTAAAGATAGTATAATATTAATGCCTGAAGGACAAACTCAAGAGGAACTTCAAAAAACAAGAGCGATTGTTGCGGATTTAGCTATTGAAAAAGGAGTTAGATTTACTGATCGATTACATGTTACTATATGGAACAAGAAAACCGGTGTTTAACTCTATTTCCTGTCAGATCTTGTAAGCCGGGAAAACAATTAATTTTACAAGAGCTATTGAATGAAATCGATAGCGAGCTCGGAATTTAAAAGAAATATATTTTAGAAGAAATAGAAAACACTAAACATTTAATATGAAAAAACAATATATAACTCGTAAAGGTTCATTTGATAGTGGTCATAGAGTTATGAATGAAAAAATGAAATGTTTTAATATTCACGGACATACATACCTCTATGAACTAGAATTTGAATTTAATGAAATGGAGGAAATAGGTTATGCTATTGATTTTAAAGAAATTAAAAGAGTAGGATGTCAATTTATTGATGACTATTATGATCATGCAATGATACTCAATCCTCAAGACATTCTTTTAATAGAAACTACAAAATCGTATGATAGTAAATATTGGTTGATGTCACTAAATGGACCTGAACAATATTGTAATCCATCAGTGGAAAATATAGCTAAAGAAATATTTTTAGCTATGTCTTTATTATTTAAAGAATATGAAAATTTAAGAATAAATAAAGTAATATTATGGGAAACTCCAAATTGTTCCACAATTTGTACTCGTGAATCTATTTCGGAAGAAGAATTTCAAAATTGGACTAAATCAAGAAGTGAATTAACTTTACAATATGCAAAAGACAAAGGTGTAATTGAATATGATGATAGAAAATGAATCCGATAATACACGCTGAAAATTCAATGAAAAAGTTTAAAGGATATGAACACGAATAAATGGTCTCCCGAATGGCTAAAAGCTGAATTAATTAAAAAGATCAAAAAATATTTTAATGAAGAAACAGGCCATTTAAAATTAATTATATTCAAAACTACATCAGAATATAATGATGAAACTTATGATTATAATCCTATTCTTATAATAGTAGATAGGGATTTTAATGAAGTAGAACATCATATCAGTTTATATGATGTGGTACCTGATGAAGTGCAACAAAGTAAAGGCTGGGATGAAGGTACAGATATTTTAGTTGAAGATTTAACATTTGAATGGAATGATTAATTTAATAGTAGGAGGCAGACAAAAATTAATAGAAAAAGCAGTTCAATTATGCCAAGAAGAAAAAAATGTATTTTTCTATACTAATTACTATACATTTGATTCTGTCAGAAATAGAATTATAGAATTATTAGAAAACCCGGAACAGAATTACGTATATGTTGGTTTTAATAATAAAAAAACAGTATGTTGTAATAAAAATAAATTAGGTACTATACATCTTCATTCTAATTTTAGAATTAAAGAAGAAAATAATATAATTATAGATTCTGATTATGTTGATACGATTGATGTAATTAGATTCAAAGATAGAAATGTTTATTTAAGTACTTTACCCAATAGTTCTTTCCCGCAATTTTTGAGTAAAAATTTAATAGATTATAGTGTAACTTTCTGTACTAAACCAAAAAAAGAGATATTTACACGACAAGAAGTAATTAATTTACTTAAACCTTTTACAGACGACGAATTAGATAATATACTTCATGATAGAAAATAAACGTAGAAAAATAGTACCTATTGAAACATTAGAAACTGCAAAACCTGGGTTTGCTAATGGTATTTCAACACAACTTCATAACTTAATAGAAGGAGGTGTACATCGTTCTTTAACTCAAAGTGAGAAACAAAATATAATAAATGAAGCTTCTATCCATTACGGAAATTTTTTAACAGCTCTTGGAGTTAATTGGTCTGAAGATCCTAATAGTATGGAAACTCCTATGAGAGTAGCTAAAGCTTATGTTAATGATCTTTGGAAAGGTAGATATGAATTAATGAATGATGTCACGTCATTTCCAAGTGATGGTTATCATGGTATTATTTTAGAAAGAGACATAAGTGTTGTAAGCTTATGTTCGCATCATCACCAAAGTATTCTTGGCAAGTGTCATATAGCTTACATCCCAGGAAAAGAAGGAAAAGTTATTGGTTTATCTAAATTGAATAGAATAGTAGAGCATTTTTCACGTAGAGGTGCCATTCAAGAACAACTTACTGTAGCTATTCACAATGCAGTTAATAAGGTAGTAGAAAAAAATGATGGTGTTCTTGTAACTATTCATTCTTATCATAATTGTGTTAGTTGTAGAGGAATAAAACATACCGGAGCATCTATGGTAACAAGTGAAGTTTCAGGAGTATTTGCAGACCATACAAAGACGGCGAAACAAGAAATATACAATATGCTTCAATTACAAATGGAAGGATATAAGTAATATAAAAGTCATCTTTTAATGGCTCCCTAATTTCATAGGTTCGTATATTTACCAAAAAGCAAAAATGAATCTCGAAAACGGATTTAACCCCGAAAATCTCAAGCAAGTTCGTATCTCAATGCGAAATTTGCTGAAATTCAAAAAGAAGCAGGAATTAGTCTTTCACTAGGTACGATGACTTATGAAGGTAATGAATTCCGAGCTACTTTGACTGCTAAAGCAGGTATTGTAAATAAGGAAGAAGAAGCCAAAAAAGAGTGGGACAAATATTGCACGGAGAAGTTTCTGAGCGAATGGATCGCCCCTACCAACCAGACGGTACCCAAGGACATCGTTGATGCGATAGATGCGATTAAAGCGATCAAGGCAGAGCTTGGTGATCGTAGTGTAATCTGGCCGATCGACCAACGCATAATGAAACACTGCGACACAGCTATCGCCGCACTATCCGCCTCCACTGCCACTAGCCAAGAATTTCTGACCCAAACAGATAAATTTGAAGTAAAATGAATCTACTAGAAAAATTATTGGAACTTAATAGTATTCTTTTAGCCAAAGGTTTTGTTACTAGACAAGTACCAGATTTAGAGTTAGATTTTTCAAAAGGATTAACTCAAATTTCTTTCAAAGAAGCAATTACAGAAAAAATTCTAGAAAAAAAGTATGGTGCTCTCTTTTTGACAAAAGAAGTTACTTTATCAAATATGGATGTTTTGTGGGCATCTTTTAGGGAAGCTTATCGTACTCCTACACCTTGGACTCGTCAAACTTTTGAAATTGAGATAATGAAATAGTAATTTAAGTAACAAAAATATTTTAGAACAAATTAGACAAGTCAAATGAGTAAGGATTGGAGTAAATTTCTTGAAGAAGAAGACGAAGTACCTCGTAAGAAAAACAAAGAAAGGGGTAAGGGTAAAAAACTCAAGAAAATGAAAAGACAAAAAGATGGCGAATGGGATTGATCTAAAGAAATTAGAGGCAGAGCTTGATGTTGTACTTGCTTCCTATGGCAAGTCTGAGTTGGAGGAATGGCTTGCAGATTATAATAGACGTATTCTTATTATAGAATAAAGGAAGTAAAAGGTATAGTATTAGATAATAGTTATTTTGATTAAATGAAAATCATATTTTTAGATATTGATGGAGTATTAAATGTGATGCCTCCTGGTATAGATGAATTTGGTAGTTTATTTCATCCTGGTATAGATGAATTTGGTAGTTTATTTCATCCTCATTTTGAAGAAAATCTACGAGAAATTATAGAAAAAACAGAAGCTAAAATAGTAATTAGTAGTTCTTGGAGAATATCTGGTTTAAAGTTTATGAAAGACTTGTGGTCTTTTAGAAATTTACCTGGAGAAATAATTGACATTACAACTGATGTTTGGCAAGCAGCAGTAAATTATAAAATTGAATTTTTAGATAGATGTGAAAGAGGCCACGAAATCCAAGAATGGTTAGATTCTCACAAAATTACATCTTATGTAATAATAGATGATGACAGTGATATGTTAAAATCACAAATGAATAATTTCGTGAGAACATCTAACAACTACCACCATGAAGACCATGTAGAAGGTTATGGTTTAACTAAATTATGTGCTAAACAAGCAATCCAAATTTTAAATGGAAAAGTTTAAATTACTACATGTTGCTCTTTATGCTAAATATTGGTATCAAAGAGGTGATATATTTGAAGATTTAAAACGATGTTTAGAAAAGGATGGTTATACTCCTTGGGAAAAAGAAGATATAGTTCGACTTATTGTTAATTACACACAACCTTTTGTAACTAATCGATTTGAACTTTTAAATCATATTTCTCCTAAAGAATGTTGGAAAGTAGGATATTATACTAAAAACAATGTTTGGGTAAGAACTAAAAATGAAAATGAAACCTATCCTGAATATGATTATTGGACTGCAGTATTATATGCTCATTTATCCGTTTTAAGTATATTAAATGGAGAATATTTTGAAACTTTATGTGATATGAATGGAGAAAAATGGCAAGAAAAAGTGTATAAAATAGCTAAGGCATTACCTTTACGAAAAGATGAATTAATTAAAAAAATAGGTGTTAAAAGCCCCAATAACTAGAGTTGAATTTTTTCAAATAGAATTTGATCCTGAAGAGTTAAAAAGGCATAGTACTTTATCGTGCTATGCCGACTCTCCTTCCTTTAGACGTTCTATTAAAGGAGTATGGGAAAATCAAATGTTAGATGATTGGGGTGATGTTGTTTGGAATATAGTTTATGATAGTACTGAATTAGAAAATTGGTTTAAAACACAAAATTTATGAGAAGAATTAAATGAGGAGAAGGAAATTTGTGGTATTTATAATAAAATGAAAATTTGTGCTAAATGTAAACAAGAAAAATCTTTAGAAGAATTTTTTAATTTAAAAAAATCTAAAGATGGTAAAGATTATTGTTGTAAAAGATGTAATCATCTTTCAAGTAATGAATCTAAAAAGAAATGGAGGGATAATAATAAAGAAAAGATAAAGAAAAATAATTTAAATTATCAAATAAATAATCAGGAAAAAATAAAAGAATATAGAAAAAATTATTATGATGAAAATAAGGAAAAAATTTTAATTTATTTAAAGTTATTTTCTTTAGAAAATAAAGAAAAAATTTCTGAATGGAATAAAAATTGGAATTTAAATAATAAAGATTTTATTCAAGAATACAATAAAATTTGGAGAAATAATAATAAACAAAAGATAAAAGAATATAATTCTAAACCTGAAATAATACAAAAGAATAATAAGAGAGCTAATTATAGATATCATAATGATGAGATATTTAAAATTACTATGATTCTTAGGACTAGATTTTATCAAGCAATCAAAGAAGGAATAAAATATGTTTCAGTTTTAAATCTTTTAGGTTGTTCAATAGAAGAAGCTAGATTACATTTAGAAAATAAGTTCACTCCCGAAATGTCTTGGTCAAATCACGGTTCTGTTTGGGAAATTGATCACATTTTACCTTGTTCAAGTTTTGATTTAACAAAAGAAGAAGAGCAAAGAAAGTGTTTTCATTATTCTAATCTTCAACCACTTTTTAAAACAACAGAAATTGCTAAATCTTTTGGTTATAAGAATCATACTGGAAATAGAGATAAATTTAATAAATAAAAAAATGGATATTATAAAATGTGTTGAAGAGTTTAATGGAATAATGGGAAAGGTTAATAACTATAAACCTATTATTCCTAAAGATAGAAAAGAATGGATGTTTGTTTATGATTTCACAATAGAAGAAAATTTAGAATATAAAACAGCATGTGAAACAGGTGATATAGTTGGAGTTTTAGATGCTTTGTGTGATTTAGCTTATGTAGCTGTAGGTAATCTTTGTATGTTGCATGGCCTTAAAGATAAATTCCCTGAAGCTTTTGCAGAAGTACAAGCTTCAAATTTAAGTAAGGCATGTAAAACTCAAGAAGAAGCAGAACAAACAATAGAAGTTAGATCTAAAGAACAAGGTGAAGCATGTCATTGGGAAAAACACGGTGAATATTATATTGTTTATAGAAGTAGAGATAGAAAGGTTTTAAAGAATATTAATTATTTTAAACCAAATCTTTCTCAATTTTTTACAGAAGACGAAATAAATAATGCAGTAAAATAGTTACTTTTCGGTCTCTTGTATGTATTTATAATAAATGAAAAGATGTAATACTTGTTTAAAAGATAAAGAATATAAATCTTATTATGTTAAATCTTCTACTAAAGATGGTTATGATTACAAATGTATTGATTGTCATAAATTATATAAGATAAATAGAAAAGAATCTGAAAGTAAAATAAGTAAAAAATATTATATAAAAAACAAAGAAGAAAGAATATTAAAAAGTAGACTTTATGAATTAAATAATAAAGAAAAAGTAAGAGAAAATCATAGACTTTATATGCAGAAAAGAAGAAAAGAACCTTCTTGGAGATTAAAAGAATCGATATTATCTTTACTAAATATTAAATTAAAGAATAAAACTCAAAGTCATATAGCTTATTTAGGTTGCTCAATAGAAGAATACAAACTTTACTTAGAATCTAAATTTACTCCTGAGATGTCTTGGGAAAATTATGGTAGAAAAGGAGGTTATTGGGAAATTGATCATATAATACCTATTTCAAGTTTTGATCTTAATAATGAAGAAGAAGTTTTAAAAGCTTTTAATTATCTGAATACCCAACCTTTAACTATAACAGAAAATAGGACTAAATCTAATAAGATATGAAATTAGCATGTATTATATGCGTTGAATGGACTAAAGAAGTTATAAAAATAAGAGTTTAATGTACCAAGCAGTATTTTATGATTATAAAACTTATACCTACTATTTAAGAGACGACGTTGAGGGCTGGACTTATAATTTCAAATATAATCCTCCTGTCTATATTGAAGATTATAAAGGTCAATATCTTACTTTAGAGGGTAAAAAGGTATCTCCTATATCAAAAATTGAAGATTGGAGAAGTTCTAAATATTATGAAAAAGATGTAGAAAAAACTACTAGATTATTAGTAGATATGTACTTTGAAGAAGATGATCCTCCTTCAAATCATAATTTAGTTTATTTAGATATTGAGTGTGAAATTGGTGGGGCTCTTACTCCTGAAAATATAAAAGCAGCCGCTACTAAAATTACTTCTATTGCTTTATATGATAATAATACTAAAAAATATTTTTGTCTTATTTTAAGCGATAATACAAAGTTAATAGAAGAAACTAATAAAGCTGTATTAATTTATAATAATGAAAAAGATTTATTAAAAGGGTTTTTAGACTTATGGGAGAAACTAGATCCCACAATAATATCAGGATGGAATAGTGGTTACTTTGATATTCCTTTTTTGTATAATAGAATTAGAAGAGTATTAGGAGAACAAGAATCATTAAGATTGTCTCCTATAAAAAAAATTATAACTCAGGAATTTACCCCGGACAATCCTATAAAAATAGGAGGTATTAATCATTTAGATTATATGCTCTTATTTAAAAAATTTGTAGCTAAACAAGAATCTAGTTATAAGTTAGAAAATATAGGAAAAAAATATGTTAATTTAGGTAAAGTAGAATATCAAGGTTCATTAGATAAATTATATAAAGAAGATTTAAATAAATTTATTGAGTATAACTTAAGAGATGTTGAAATATTAGTATCTCTTGAAGATAAATTAAAATTTATAGATCTTGCAGTTATAATTTGTCATTTATGTCATGTTGAATATGAAAAAATATATTTATCAACAGCTTTAAATGAAGGAGCTATTCTTACTTATTTAAAAAGAAAGAAAATAATTTCTCCTAATAAACCTACAACTTATAACCCTGAACTTAAAAATCCTAATGAAGAATATGCAGGTGGTTATTTAAAAGATCCTATTCCGGGATTGTATGAATGGGTTATTGATTTGGATTTTACTTCTTTGTATCCTAGTATTATTAGATCTTTAAATTTAGGTATTGAAACTTTAATGTTTCGTATAGTAAATAGAGATAAATATGATAATAAATGGTCATTAAAAGAACTTAAAAAATTAGAGTCGGATGTTTTATTAGACATAGAAAAGGTTAAACTTAATAGAACAATAGAAAGATCTCAAATAAGCGTTAAAGATTTAATTGAATATATAGAAACCAACAATTTAATTATCTCAGCTCCTGGAGTAATATTTAGAAAAGATAAAGAAAGTATAGTATGTGAAGTTTTATCTGATTGGTTTGATAAGCGCCAAGAATATAAAGCTTTAATGAAAAAAGCATACAAAGTTGATAAAGATCCAATTAAAGGAGAATTATATAATAGAAGACAACATGCATATAAAATTAAACTTAATGATGTTTATGGAGTATTTGCTATAAATGGTTGGAGATATACTGACGGAAATTTATTTATATCAAAAGCTATTACTTTAACAGGTCAAAGATTAATTCAAGAATCTGTTAATTTTGTTAATGAATACATAAATAATTGTCTTAATACAAAAAAAGATTACATAATTACATCAGACACAGATAGTTTATTTATTCATATTAAAGATTTATTATTAAGTAGACATCCTAATATTGATTTAAATAATAAAACTGAAGTAGTTTCAAAAGTGTTGGAATTAGCAACAGAAATTCAATCGGTTGCTAATAAAAATTTAGATAAATTAGTAGTTGAATTATTTAATTTACACGATAGAAAACATTATTTTGAATTAAAACAAGAAGTTATTATAGAAAGAGGTTATTTTGCAGGAAAACGAAGATATGCTCAATTTATAATAAATAAAGAAGGAGTAGAAGTAGAAGAATTAGATATGAAAGGTTTAGATTTGATGAAGTCTAATTTTCCTCCTCTATTTAGAGACTTTGGTGAAGGTATAATTAAAGAAATTATGTTTGGTAAATCTAAAGAAACTATAGATTCACAAATTCTAAATTTCAAAGAATCATTAAAAAACATTGATTGGAAAAAATTATTAAAACCAACGGGATTAAAAAAACTCAATGAGTATGTAGAAAAAACACCCGAAAAAGGTGAAATATTTACTTATTTTAAAAGTAAATGTCCTATCAATACTCGTTCTGCTCTATATTATAATGATATATTAAAACATAAAAATTTAGATAAACAATATCCTCTTTTTCAGGTAGGAGATAAAATGTATATTTCGTATCTTAAAGACAATCCGTACAAAATAGATGTAATTGGTTTTAATGGATATAATGATCCTCCTGAAATAACAGATTTAATAGAGAAATTTGTAGACAGAAATAAAATTTTTGATTCTGTTATGAAAAATAAATTAGACTCATTATACGAAGATTTAAAATGGGATTTACCTGTTTATAATAAAAAAATATTTAAATTTTTTAAATTTGATAAATAAAGTTAAATTACAATCTATTATAAATAAATACTATTTAAATGGATTAATAGAAAAAGTTAGATGGACTATTAAAGATGATGTAATTTATGTAAATTTTGTATCACCTAGTTCAGACATAGTAGGAAGTATAGAAGGTAAAGGATTTACAATAAAAGATGCTACTGTTGCAATATATGATACTACTCGTTTACTTAGATTGTTGTCTGTTACTAATCAAGACTTATTTGTAGACTTAATTAAAAAAGGAGGAACTTTTACTAAACTAACAATAGAAGACAACCAGTTTAATCTATTTTATTCATTAGCAGATTTACATCTTGTAAAATTACCTCCAGAAGTAACTGAACCTGATTATAATATTATAATTAATTTAACTAATGATGATATTTTAGCTTTAATTAAAGCAAAAACGGCATTAGTAGATACTAAAGATGTAATATTTAAATTAGAAGAAAGTATAGTAGGAGACAAAGAAGTAGAAATAACATTTGGAGAAGATTCTGATCATTCTGATAAAATATCATATGTTTGTAAAGACATTGTTACAGAATTAAACAGTACAAATAAAATAACATATGATGCGGATAAAATCAAAGAGATATTATATTGTAATAGAGAATTTAAAAATGCTAAAATTAATCTTAGTTTAGAAGGATTAATGAAAATTGAATTTGAAGACGAAAATATAAAGAGTACTTATTTTATAGTTCAAAAAGAAAATGAATGAAATACATGACCCTTTAATAGAGCCATATCATTTAATTAAACAAAAATATGGTTGGGATATAAGTGTTTCAGTCAAACCCCAAGAAAAATATGTTGTTAGTGGAAATGGAAAAATATATATTAAGTGGGTGCGTTATTATAAAGAGATAAGCGATTGTCTGGAATATATTGCTAGAAAATTAACTAATCAGAGATCATATAGTTCAGTAAAAGATTATTGTAATGCATATAATAGTTTGTTTGATAAAATTAAAAAATTAAATCCATCTCATGACTGAAGTTCGAGATCCATTATTAGAACCATATTTTATAAAAATACATGAATTCGATTATTCTTTATGTATTACTATTACCCCTAAAGAAAAATACAGTGAAACTGGAGGAAAAGAATATACTAAAACACTAGGATATTATAGTTCGGTAATATCATGTGTGCGAGCTTTTATCCGTATAAATGGAATTAAATTAAAAACTAAATATAACTCAGTAATAGAATATATGGAAGAACTTAAAAAAATAGATCAATATAATACAAATGAACTTAAAAAATTTGAAATATGATAGAAGCATTATTTGATTCGATAATTGTAGAACCCACTAATTTAGAGGAAAAAAAGAAAAGCAACATAATTGTGCCGGATTTGGGAAAAGAAAAAGTATTAGGAGGCACTGTAGTTTCTGTAGGTCCGGGTAAATATTCATTAACTGGTACTTTTATAAATACTATTTTAAAAGTAGGAGACAAAGTTATTATACCACCTATGGGTCCTGTAAGAATAGAATTTGAAGGAAAAGAATACTATGGTTTGTCTGAATCTATGGTTTTAGCTAAAATAAAATAAAATGAATAAAATAATAAATTTAGGAAAGGAATCAAGAGAAAAGTTAATTAAAGGAATAAACACATTAGCTAATTCAGTAGTGTCTACATTAGGACCTAATGGTAGAAATGTAGTTTACATGAAAAATGGAGAAGTTAGGAGTACTAAAGATGGAGTTACTGTAGCAAAAAATATTAGTTTAGAAGATCCGTCTGAAAATTTAGGGGCCGAAATGATTAAACAAGCAGCCATTAAAACAGCAGACATTGCTGGAGATGGTACTACTACTTCTACTCTATTAGCTCAGGAAATGGTTAATTTAGGAAATAAATATGTAAATAATGGGGCTAATGTAGTTGACATCAAAAAAGGTATGGAAGAAACTACAGATGCGCTTATTAAGATTCTTGACTCAAATAAAGAAGACATAACTTCAGAACAACAACTCCAACAAATTGCTTCTATATCTTCTAACAATGATGAAGAAATAGGTAAATTAATATCTGAAGCTATAAATAAAGTAGGTAGAGAAGGAATAGTTCATATTGAAGAATCTAAATCGGGTGACACTTATTTAGAATCAGTAGAAGGAATACAATTTGAACGGGGTTATAAGTCACATTTTTTTGTTACTGACAATAATACTATGACTACAGTATTAGAAGATCCATTGATTTTGATTACAGATAAAAAAATAACAAATGTTAAAGACATACTACATATATTAGAATCTGTATCTAGTCAAAATAAATCATTGTTATTAATAGCAGATGACATTGATGGAGAGGCATTGTCTACTTTAATTGTAAATAAAATTAGAGGAACTATTAAAGTGTGTGCCGTTAAAGCACCTGATTTTGGTGATAGGAAAAAACTACTATTAGAAGATATTGCATTTTTAACAGGAGGACAAGTAATTACTTCTGACAAAGGAATGAAGTTTGAAGAATTTGAATTTGAATGGTTTGGAACTTCTAAAAAGGCAGTAGTATCTAAAGACCAAACTACTATTATAGATGGAAAGGGAAATGCTGAGGAAATAACAAATAGAATAGAAGCTATCAAAACACAAATAGATAAAGTTTCTTCGGGATTTGAAAGAGAAAAACTACAAGAACGTTTAGCTAATATGGCTGGAGGAGTATCCATTATATATGTTGGCGGAAATACTGAAACCGAAATTAAAGAGAAAAAAGACAGAGTAGAAGATGCATTATATGCTACCAAAGCTGCGGTAGATGGAGGAATAGTCCCAGGGGGAGGAGCGGCCTTATTACATGCTATTGGAAAATTCTATGACGGAGGACAATTTGATCTTTCTAAATTAGGTCAAACTATAGTATTAGAAGCATGTAAAAAACCTTTTATTCAAATACTAAAAAATGCAGGTTATGAAGACACTTATATTTATTCATTAATTAATGAAATAAAGCAAAAAGGTGTGTGGAGTGGATTTGATTTAAGATCAGAAAAAGTAGTTGATATGAAAGAAAAAGGAATTATTGATCCTACTAAAGTGACTAAAAATGCGTTAAAAAATGCAACATCTGTAGCTGCTACAATTTTATTAACTGAATGTACTATTACTGATAATCCTGATTCCTCTAAAAAAGATGAAGGAGGAATGGGTATGTTTTAAAAATTAGACAAATGAGAGATGCTACTATATTAGAGGGCCAACATATAACTTATGAAGGAACAGCATATACAATTGAAAATTTTTGGTTAATTCCAAAAGGTGAAGTATATGTTAAATTAAAACAAATTTCACAAAATACTTTTCTTAATGTGTCTCTTAATTCTCTTTTAAATATATTACGTTTACAAATAAAATTATGAAAGAACACAATATTTGGGTTGAAAAATATAGACCTAAAGATCTAAAAAGTTATATTGGAAATCAAAGTCTAAAAGAGTCAGTTCAACAATGGATTGAAAAAAAAGACATTCCTCATTTATTGTTATATTCATCGCCCGGAACAGGAAAAACATCTTTAGCTAAATTAATAATAAAAAATATTGATTGTGCTTATCAATATATTAATGCTAGTGATGAAAGAGGTATAGATACTATTAGAGACAAAGTCCAAGGATTTGCTCAAGCTGCGTCTTTTGCTCCTATAAAAATTGTAATTTTAGATGAAGCAGATTATTTAACTATTCAAGCTCAGGCGTCTCTTAGAAACATAATTGAAACTTATAGTCTAAACACTAGATTTATTTTAACTTGCAATTACATTGAAAGAGTAATTGATCCTATTCAAAGTAGATGTCAAATATTTAAAATAATTCCTCCTTCTAAAGAAATTGTATGTGAACAAATAATTGATATTCTAAATAAAGAAAATATCACATTTAATTTAGAAGATGTAGCTACAATAATAAAAAAGAATTACCCAGACATTAGAAAAATAATTACTAGTTGTCAAGGATCAATCCTTAAAGAAAAATTAGTATTAGACAATAATACTATATTAGACAATAATTATTTACATAAAATATTAAAAGAACTTCAAAATATAAATTCAAGTTCTTGGAAAAATATTAGACAAATAATTACTGATTCTAATATTTC
>ERZ869929.526-NODE-526-length-21901-cov-5.569624_pt1 | contig 21901 bp, 35 predicted proteins | sample MGYA00579312_ERZ869929 | MGnify/ENA primary metagenome ERZ869929 (study PRJEB32216, sample SAMN09231818) | wastewater metagenome | place: USA: Maryland | collected 2016-08-09 | study: EMG produced TPA metagenomics assembly of the PRJNA472060 data set (Reclaimed... | reverse complement strand
TGGCAGTGGATCCACATCTCCGCCGGCACGCGCTTCTCCCGCCAGGCGTGCGGGTCGGGGAAGTCGCCGTGGCGCTGGATGTGCAGGTGATGGCAGCCATGCTGGCTGAGCCGGTCTTCCACGATCCGGTCGCCGCCGGGCACGTCATCAGGCAGCGGGCTCTTGGGGGGTTCCATCTTCCACACCGATCCACATATGCCCCGGCATGATCGAGCGGCTGGACCGCAGCGCCAGTCCCAGGGTGTGCTCGGCCGGCAGATCTGCCGGGTTGACCAGCACCAGGTCCGGCTCGCCGTATTTCCTGCGGTAGTAGGCCAGCGCCTTCGAGATCCGCTCGGCCATCGGGACCTTCCTGTCGTTGTCGAACCACAGCATGCCCGTGTCGCTCATGCTTCCACCGCCTGCTGTACGGCCGGCGCCTGCACCGCTTCGGCGAACCCGAAGCAGCGCCCGCAGATGCACTTCGGCGGCGTGCCGGAATCGATCGCCGCCAGCACTTCGGCCGCCTTGGCGATCCAGCGGTCCTGCTCGCCCTTGTTCGGCCAGACGTCCGCCACGTAATGCCGGAAGGTCTCCGTGTCGATATAGACGATCAGGCCGTGGGCGTAGCCGCCAAAGCGCAGGTAGAGCTGCACCTGGGCGATGTGACTGTCCATCGCACGGCGGGTGCGCTGGATGCGCTCGAACATAACGTTGGTGACGCTCTTGATCTCGAGCAGGTCCTTCTCTGTGGTCTCGCCGTCGGTGTGGCCGCGGAAGCGCTCGTCGAAATCGGCACGCACTTCCTTGCCCGATCCGGGCAGGTAGATGCCGGCGGCGGCCAGGCGCTGCTGGGCATCCCGCTCGAACAGGTAGCCGCGGTAGCAGCGCCGGGCGGATGCTTCGTTCAGCTCGTGCGCCCGCCCGTTCAGGCACTCGCGGTACAGGCGTGCCGGGCACTCGGTGATGCGGCTCATGCCCAGGTACTTGCGCCCGGTCTCGAAGCCGCTGGCGTGCAGCAGGTGATCCGCAATGCGATGCTTGGCCGTGATAGCGTCCATTCAGTTGTTCTCCGTTGTGTGTTGTACGAACCGCTCATGGCGTTCAGCCAGGCGCAGCGAATAGCGCTCAGCCTCGCTCGCCCGCCGGAACACCCGGCGCGTCATCCGCGCGGGGCCCATCTGGCCCAGCCGCAGGCAGCCCAGGTAGAACTTCTCGCCGGTGCTGACCATGCGAAACCTGCGGTAACCATCCGCATACCAGGTGCGCGTGTCCATCACTCCCCACCCTTCCACTCGCCCAGCTCCACCAGCACGTCCGGATCGCCGGGGTTCTCGGCCTTGGTCACCACCATCCAGCCGGCCCGCGGGTGATGCAGCTTCTGCCCGGCCTGGAACGTGCCGTTCGCCAGGCGCTCCTGCAGCTCGTCCTTCGAGATCTTCTCGGGCTCGCCTTCCACGCTCCAGGCGCGCATCGGCTTGCGTTCCTTGCGGGTGGCGACGGCGACGTCCATGCCTTCCTGCGTCCGGCCCACCACCTTGACCTGTATATCCTTGGTTTCGATCGCCTTACCATCGGCGAACATGCCGGTGACTTTCGCCGGCAGCACGTCGATCGCATCCGGCTTGAACAGGTCCTTCAGCATGTAGTAGGCGTGCATGTTCTCGGTCTCGATCAGCACCACGCTGCGCACCGTCACCTTCGAGCCGGTCAGCCGTTCCAGCGACCCGGCCAGGGTCTCCAGGTCGTCCAGGTCACCCTTCAATCCGTCCAGGTCCAAAGTCAGTGTTGGCATTCCTTCCTCCTGTTCACAATAGCGGCGACTGGGTCGCCTTCGTCGCCGGCACGAAAGTCTCCGGCACCTGGTAGAACTTGTGCGCCTGGCGGATGCGGTCCTGCAGCGCTTCCACCCGGGCCTGCATCTCGGCGATCATCATATGCACGGCCGTCGGGCTGGTGTCCAGCCGGTAGCCGGCCTCCCGGCTCGTGCTCACGATCGGGATCAGCCGTTCGCGCAGCCGCTGGATCGTTTTGCGGATCATGCGGTCGTGGACGTTGTTGGCCAGGCTTCCTTCCGGCTTCTCCTGGTAGATCATCAGCAGCAGCTCGGGGCGGGTGAGACCTGCGGGGTGCTGCTTCAGCGCCTCGAAGATCTGCTTCTCCAGCCCGGAAAGCTCCCCGGCCAGTTCGTTCTCGATCATGGTGTGCATTGCATGTGGGTCCATCGCTCTCCTTCCTTCCATTCTCGTCCCCCGGATCGTTCTGCGATCGGGGGGACCCCAGGGGGTCAATGGGGCTGCCAGGATTCGGACCTGGTCCCGGGCAACCGCCCGGTGGCCTGCTGCGGATCTGAGCCTCGCGCTACTCCCGCCAGCCCCGTGTCTCCCCGCCGCTCTGACCGTCGCGCCCGCAAGGGCACTCAAGTGGACCGGCGATCCCATCTTCACGCCTGCGGCGGGGAGTTGCAAAAGCGGGCGGGCAGGACTGTCTCCTGCCGGTTCCCACGTCACGCGTGGGCACCGAAATGGTGGTCGGCCAGCCCGGGAAGTCGCGGTTCCGCCGCCGCCCGCTAAATGCCTAGAAATGGGCGGCTCGGTTCCGTACTAAACCGACTTTATGGAGGCCATCCGTTCCAGCGTGACACGGAAAGCGCCGCCCGCATATTTTTCTTGTAAGGTTCTTCCGGCTGGCCGGGGAGCAGGGATCTCTCCCCGGCCCTTACCGGTAAAAGGCGGATCAGGTGGCATCCACGACACCCGCCCACATGGGCACCCGCCCGTTCTTTTCGATCAGTCGCCCAGGCCTGGGCGCATCCCCGCCGGCTCTTCGGCGTGCGGCTTCTTGCTCTTGGCGTCGAACAGGATCCGCCGGGCCTGGTCCAGCCGCAGCTGCATCGTCTGCGCTTCCACTTCCGTGTCGGCGATCACCGCCAGGGCATCCAGGATGCGGTCCTCGGTCGCCCGTCGTGGGTTGGCCCGCAGGTCCGTCACCTGCTTCTCCAGCTGCCGGAGCCGTGCTTCCCGCCGGCGTTCCCGCTGGTACAGCATCGCCAGGATGCCCGCCAGCAGCACACCCAGGAGAAAAGCCAGCGCCAGTTGCGTCATTTCAGCCATACCAGCACCACCAATCCGATCACGCACAGCACCGCCAGCACGTAAAGCCAGATCATTTACCGCCTCGATTTCTGACAAAACCGGCTCCTTGTGCTACGATGAAAGTGTGAAGGACAGAAACCTTTTGACTGCCAGATGCACAGCCCGATCACCACCAGGCCCCAGACGATGGCCCCGGTCATGGCGTCCCCCGCCCATGCACGACGCAGGCAGGCTCGTCACCGGCATGCTCCAGGCAGGTGCAGGGCTCGTGTCCCGCCCGGGTCAGGTCCAGCTCCGAAGGGCCGGCAGCAGGCTGGCACAGATCCGCCAGCAGCCCCTGCACCTGGTCGATCTCGGCGCCGGTCAGGTTGCGGCCTTCGGCCAGCGCCGGGTCCATCAGCTTGTTCACCTGGGCGGCCACTTCCGGAGCCACGTCCGAGACCACCTGCACGAAGCCTTCGGACTTCAATTCCGGCATGTCCTCGTAGCCCATCACCCACTGGTAAAAGCGCCGCGCATCTTCATCCGTCGCCGACACTACCAGCGCCCCCCACGGCTCGAAGCCGCGCTCCAAGGCGTCGTTCACCTTGACCTGCATCTCCCGACCCGATTCCGCCTCGATCAGCTCGAAGCGTGGCGAGCGGATGCGAAAGTTCACAGGAACAGAATGGCCGCTCATCACTTGCTCCAGGTGGCCGTGGCCGCCAGGCCGTGGATCCCGGCCTTCTCGATCAGGTTCACCAGGCTGCGATCGCACGGCAGCAGGGCAGCCAGCAGCACCGCCGTGGCCAGCAGCAGGGCCAGCAGCACGAAAGCCGCCACCAGCCAGGGATTGACCTTATGAAACCAACGCTTGTTCGAGATCATGGACTTCCTCCTTTTCGATTTCCTTCCGGACGACAACGGGGGCACACGCCTCCGCCTGACGCAATTTCCAATCGATCACCGCCTCCCACAGCGCATTGGCGGCTTCCACGTTGGGCGTTCCCACCGAAACGGGGGCCGGACAGGGCTCTTTCATTCGCTCTCCACGGCCTGGCCGGGCAGGACGATCAGCGCCCCGCAGTCGTTGCAGTGAAAGACCGTTACCGGCACCGTGCGTTGATCCTGCGGATAAAAAACAACCGTGTGGCCCTTTGGCACCCGGTGAACGTGTTCACACGGGCGCACCAGGCGCCGCACGGCTTCGGCAGTCGTCTTCCCGTGACCGTCCAACAGCGGGCGGTCTGTTCGGTAAACCTTGATCGTGGTAGTTGCTTCCAGTGCCATTGCCTATCCTTCCTTGCATGTTTTCTCTCATGTTATTTATGCTTGCGTGCATATTGTATACCACGCTATACGTTTTGTCAAGTGGTTTATGACTGAAATCATGGAAGTCCAGTGTATTATGTCTGCAATCATGGAAACCGTGTTTTCAAGCTGGCTAAACGCAGAAATGGGGAAGGCAAGCCTAAATCAAAGCGAACTGGCAAAGCGGGCGAATATCAATCAAGCGGCTGTCAGTCGGTTATTAGCCGGAACGACCACGCCGTCAGCCGAAACTTGCAATGCCATTGCCAAGGCTCTGAAACTTCCCCCGGAGCAAGTCTATCGGGCGGCGGGTCTTTTACCCCCGAAATCCGAACACGACGAACTGGTCGAGCGCGCCGAGCACATGCTGCGCTCGTTCAAGACCGAGCAATACCGACAGATCGCCCTGGCCACGCTTGAAGCCCTGCTGGTCCAGGAAGAAAAGGGCGGCTACAACGCCAACGGCATGAACCCGGCAACGTCACAGCCCAAACCTTGAAAGACGCCGGCCGCCGCCGGCAAGGGGTCCACATGCACGCCGAACTGAGAAGACTGTCACCGGGCGCACTGCGCCGGTACCTGCGCCGCCTGCGTTGGCTGCTCTTACGGGAAGGCTGGTCGCTGCTGCCGGCGCCCGTCCGCTTGGGGCTGGTCCACACTGCCGCCACCTTCGGGGTCCTGCTCCTGGCGCCGCCGCCCGGCGAGATCTCGCCCGTCTTCATCCCGCTCGCCTGGGCCGGCTCGCTGGCCTTCTCCACCGGCGTGCTGGGGGTGCAAAAACTGTATCTGTTCAGTCAGGAAAGGGGAAAATGAACCCAAACGAACCGCTCGATTTCGACGAACTCGCCCATCAGATCGGTGGCCTGAGCAACATCGAAGACATCTGCGCCAGTTATATTTTCACCCTGGAGCGCACCCCCTACCCGCAGCTGCATGCCCTGGTGGATGACCCCGCGATATCGCCAGAAGCCCGCCGCAAAATCGAAACATACCTGGCGGCCGTGGAAGCCGTCAGGAAGAGCCTGCAACCAGCCCTGGAAGCCCTATTTCTTCCCGGCTTGCCGCCGATGGTATCCCCGGACTAGAGCGTTCATCGGCAGATCCAGCACGGCCCAATCATACAGCCGCCGCGCCGGCCAGGTGATCACTTTGACCACCCACGCAAAGACACGCTGAAATCGCCACATGACCCCATGATAGCACAGATGTTCCAGGAATGAAAAGGTGAAACCATGCCCGATAAATCCATTCACGACGCCATCCTGAAAGAAACCCCTCCGGAGCCGGTCAGCGGCGAAGTCAAGGTCACCCTGCGCCAGAAGGGCCGCCTGCTGATGATCACCGTTCCGGAAGACAAGGCCTGGCTGTATTACCTGCTCGAAGAGCAAAAAAAGACGCTCGACAGTATCAACGGTTCCCTGACGCTGCTCCTGATCCTGACCGTTGCCGCTGTGATCCTGGGTTTCCTGGCCAGCTTCTGATCCCCCGTTAAATACGGGCACGCCGCCCGGTTGCCCGAACGGCGTGTCCTTCCAGCCATAGGTTAGTTCGTTGGATCGAACTGCCCGCTGTGGTCATCATAGCACGGAAAGTATAAAAATTCAAGTATGCCCCGGACGAGATTTGAACTCGTATCTATGGCTTAGCGGGCTATAATTCTTTCCATTGAACTACCGGGGCACATAATAATTCTATATCCGATTCCCGGAACTGAAAAGCGGTAATTCCCTTATGCGTTTCGCCATCTGGGCCGCCGTCTCGTCCAAACCCCAGGCCAGCGAAGACAAAGCCTCCCTGCCCTCCCAGATCGACCGCTGCCGGCAGGCCGGCCTTGCCCACGGCTGGACCGAAAGCGCCGGGCCGTTCATCGTCCCCGGCAAGAGCCGCACGCGCCTGATCTCCCTGCGCGATGCCGAAGCCGCCATCCCCCAGCTGCGCGACATGCTCAACGCCGCCCAGGGCCGCCGCTTCGACGTCCTGATCACCGTCGACCTGAACCGCTTCCGGGATCTAATGGACCAGGTCTTCCTGGCGCTGGCCGGCTACAGCGTCCAGCTCTACGCCCTGCAGACCCCGCTCGAACCCGTCCCGCCCGATCGCTACACCCTCGAAGCCGCCCAGACCGCCCGGCAGCTGGTCGGCATTAACATGATCACCAGCAGCGCCGAGATCACCCAGATCCGCCTGAAATACCGCAACGGCCTGCCCCTGCGCATCCGTTCCGGCCTGCCCTTCCAGCTCCCCTACGGCTACACCTACCACCGCACCGGCCAGCGCGATCACGACCGCCGCGCCGTGCCCCAGCCCGTTCCCACGGAAACGGCTGTCCTGCTCGACATGAAAGACCGCCTGCTGGCCGGCCAATCCACCCGCCAGATCGTCGAAAGCCTGCACGCCCGCGGCATCCCCGGGCCCACCGGCGGCGCCTGGCATCCCCAAACCGTGCGCGACCTGCTGCGCAATCCGTTCTACGCCGGCCAGGTCCGCTTCGGCGTCTCGTCCATCCTGCGGGATACCCGCACCGGCACCGCCCGCAAGCTGCGCCGCGGCGTCCCGCTCGAACTCGCCCAGGGCAAGCACACCCCGCTCTGGGACCTGGCCACCCACCAGCGTCTCCTGGACGAATTCCGCCGCCGGTCGAAGAACTACCGCGGCCGCTCGAACAACCAGTTCACCGGGCTGATGAAATGCGGCACCTGCGGCGCATCCCTGTGGATGAATTACAACGGGCCCCGCGGCGAGCAGCGGGCCATCTGGCGCTGCTCGAAGAACAAGGAACACCCCGCCATGCCCCACGTGAATGCCATCCAGCAGGTCGGCCAGCGCTTGGTGAAAAGCCTGCCGGCCTACACCGGAGCACAGCGCCAGGCGGGCAGCATCCCCACGGCAGCCGATCCCCAGGCCGAGCTGGACGAACTGCGCAAAGAGCGCCAGCGCCTGGAAGTCGGCTTCTTGAAAGGCGGCTTCGACATCGACAGCTACCTGGGCTACGTGCGGTCCCTGGATGGCCGGATCCAAGAAGCGCAGGCAAAGCTCCAGCGCCAGGCCAGCGACGACCGCCAGCGCCAGGACTGGCTGGACAAGCTGCAGGCCCTGCAGGAGCTGGCCGGCGACCTGCCTGCCTGGCTGGCCACGGAAGACCGCGTCAAAGTGAACCTGATCCTGCACCATCTGCTCGAGAAGATCGAGCTCAGTCCCGCCGGTGCCCTGGTCCTGCACTACAAATAGGGGCTTAAATCAAAACACCCGACCTTGCGGTCGGGCGTTTCTGTAAGTCCCTTTGGCAACGATCGGACAGAACCGCCCGGGTTATTTATTGACTATGCGCTTATTAAGCGTCCACAAGTGTACCATTCTTCAGCCATCCATGCCAGACGCCGATCACATTGATCGACGGTGAGAGCGTCGGAGCTTCCTTATTCCCGTCCCATTGCCAGACCGGGGGAACGGCGCTGCCAGTTAGCGAGATCGGCAGGCGCACCAGGCCCTTCATGGCATCCGTGTGCGGCACATGGACCCAGATCGCCGTATAGTCACCGACGAACTGCCACTCACCGGGCTTGAGATCAAATGGATCGATCATTTCGGCTCCTTCTTCGGCGCCGCCGTGAACTGTGCCTTCATCCCGTCCTGCGGATGCCACAGGAAGCCCTCCGCCGCATGCAGCGCCCCCACGAAGCCCTTGTCGAACGTCCAGGCATCCGCCGGCGCCAGCGAGCGCAGGATCCGCACCGTCACGCCCAGCCCTTCATCGGTCTTCCGGACCAGGTCGAACCGCAGCTTGTCGTTCGGCTTCAGCTCAACGTCCACCTTGTGATGCTTGTCGCCGGTGTGCCATTCCCGGTAGCGGCTGGCCGCCCACAGGTCCGGCGCCTCGAGCGACATGATCGCCTGCAGGTCTGCGACCTTTTCGTAGTAGCCGTGCGTCAGCCCGATCAGGTTCGCCCCAAAGGTGTAATATTTGCGCTTCACGGCCCGGTTGTCCACCCGCACCCGTTGCGTGGCGTGGTACCAGCACTCCAGGGCCTCGCCCAGGTAGAAGACACGCTCTTCGTCATGGTTGCCTGGCACGATCACCACGTCCACCGGAGCCACCGCGGCGCAGGCGTCGATCATCTCCACCGCCATCAGCCGCCCGGCCCGGAACGTCTTCTGCCAGCGGGTATCTTCCTGCTGGCGGGTGCCGTGCGTCGTGGTCTCGTCCCGGCTGTTGACGTTGAAGAAGTCGTTCCCCAGCGGCAGCAGGATCCGCTCCACCTTGAACAGGGCGGCAAACCCCAGCAGCTCGGCCAGCACCTGCCGGACCATCTCCCGGGCGATCTGGATGTCGTAATTCTCGCCGCTCTCCTCGTCCCAGGTCAACCGTCCGAAGTGCAGATCCGGCATGCCGATCTCGTACAGCATGCCATCCTTCGAGCGGACCGGCTTGAGCGGGGCGAAGTGCGGCGCCGCCTTCTTCGCATCGGCGATCAGGTCCTCGAGCGCCAGGCGGCCGCGGATCTCCTCGACCTTCGGGATGAAGCTCGCCCGGATGTGATACAGCGGCACCACCAGCATCTTGCCGCTGTCGTCCACGTCGCCTTCGAGCACGTGGCCATCCTTGACCACCCAGCGCACCTTGCGGTCCTTGCGATATCCCTCGCTGGTCTTGACCTGGAAGCCCCGCTTGGGGTCGATCATCCACACGTTCTGGTCGATCTTGAACTGCTCAATGATGTCCGGAACGGTCAGCATGCGCCGGGAAGCGCAGATCACGTTGATGAAGTTGTCGCCTTCCTCGTAGGTGGCGAACTCCTGCTCGGCCTGGTTGGCGTCCCGGGTTTCGTTCGTCAGCTCCAGCTCCTGCATCTTGATCTTCACGGCCGCCCGGGTGCGGCCGTTGGCTGCGCCCCACTGCACCCAGAAGCTGGCTTGACTGCCCTTGAAATCGGCCCAATCCTTGCGCAGCTTATCCAGCGCCTCCGGCGTCCATTTGGCGTTATTCAAGCGGGTCTTCCTTTCCCAGGATCGCTGCCGCCAGCCCATCCAGCCCCCCGGATCGCAGCGCTTCGGCCAGCGCCTTCCCATCCAGCGGATGCAGGGTGATCCCCTCCAGCGCCGGGAAGACGTGGTCCAGCATGTTTTTGTGCCAGTTGCAGCTCTCGAGCGTGGCCAGCAGGCAGGCGATGCACAGGTAGCCGCTGCGCATCAGCCCGAAGCGGGCCTTGCTGTGCTGGATGCCCTCCCCCTCCCCGAGCCGGCACTCGCAGCGCACGCAGTGCACTGCCCGGCTGTTGTGCTCCCACAGGCAGAGCACCCCTTCACCGGGCAGCGATAGCGTCAGCCAGGGACCGGTCATTTTGCGAACTGGACCGCCCAGCCGACGACGTTGGTCAGGATCAGCAGGATCACGCCCACCAGCAGGCTTTTGTTCAGGTCCCAGCGCCGCCCGTCTTTTTTCTCGGCCAGCTTATCCTCGTCGCAGTGGCGCTTTTCCACATCCGCCATGCGCTTATCGAACCCATCCAGCGCCTTTTTCATGCTGGCAGTTTCATCCAGCACCTGCGCCGTGGCCTTCAGCATCAGCCGCTGGAACAGCTTCGGCGGCAGCGACGTTTCCTCCGCTTCGGCGTAGCCCTTCAGTTCGAGCAGGAATTCTCCATTCGCCATGACCCCTCCGATCAGCGATCGTGCAGTTCTGGATGTGCTGTCCAGAGCCGGGCCAGCTTCTCGGCGTCTGTCAGCTCGGGCGCAGGCGTGACCGGCGGGGTGGCCGGCGGGGCATACGCTTCCGAAAACTTGCGCAGGGCGGCTTCGTCGCCGTTGAACACGTCGACGTCCAGCTCCTTGCTTTCCACGCCCAGCGCCAGCCCATCGCCCAGGTCGTCGTACTGCCAGAAGGTGTAGGCGGTCCAGGGCTTGGGGACCATCGGCTTGGCCGGCTTGCCCCAGAACGTCGGGCGGTAGTGAGCCAGCCACAGCGGGTAGCGTGCCCACTCAACGTTCGTTGCGCCGAATTCCATCCAGAAGTACGGGCCGCAGTAAATGCCCGGCACGACCTTCAGCTCCCGCTCGACGTAGGACAGGAAGTTGTACAGCTTGCCCGCGGCAATGGGCTTGCCCGGGTTATTTTCCCGCATCTCGAAATCGCAGCACGGGGGCAGCTCGCCAGGGTCTTCCCGCAGCAGGTCGACGAACAGCTTCGCCTGGTCCATCTCGCTCTTGCGCCAGTCCAGGTAGTGGTACGCGCCGCGCAGCAGCCCGGCAGCCTTCGCCCGCTTCCAGTTCTCAGCGAAGTCCGGGTCGGCCACCTGCTGGCTGGCCTTGACGATAATGAATTTCATCCCGGCCTCGACCATCTTCGAGAAGTCGGTCATCTGCGGGGTGGTATCGGCATCCTGCCAAAAGCTGATGTCCGATCCCCATGCGCCCTGGGGTTTGGGGTACAGTCCAATTCCTGGCATGGCTATTCTCCTATCCTTGCAGAAGTGTCTCGTGAGCCGGAATGACCGGCTCGACGGGGATCGGCGTGGCGGTTTTCATGGCTGCTCCTAAATAAAGGTATCAACGCCGATCATCGCGAGACCAACAATGAACTTGGCGTTCGCGTTGGCGGTCCCCATTTGCACAGTGAGCTTGGCAGTCTGCGCCGAGGTCGAGTCGATCGCCCCAGCAGTTGGAAGCAGCCCATTTCCGCCGTTATTTGCACCGGCGTCGTCTTTTTCGTAGTATCGCCCCCACATGTTTTGGGCGTTCGTGGCAGTGCTTTGATGACACCAGGCTTCCAGAACGATCTGTTGATAATTCGTGTTGTTATCTGCGATGACGACCGTTTGCGTCCTTGTCAGCGTGGCGTAGTGCGCAGTAACCGTGAAGTTGACGTTGCCACCAGTGTCATTGTACGGAAAGATATCCAGCCAATAATATAGGCCCGCAACGGCGAGAGTATTGGCCGGAATGCTCACGGTGGCGATCGTTTTTTCTGTGTTGTCATTGGACACCAGAGAGTACCCGACCTGCTTCAGGATGCGCCGGGCCACGCCCCACTCAGGGGCGGTTGCCCCCGAATTCACCATCAGCGTCTTGTTTGCTGCACCGATCGCCAGCCGTGATCCCGCCTTCGATCCGGTGCCATAGAACAGGTCCCCTGCAGTTGTAAAACCGGCGACTGCACAGGCCTCGTCGTTGGCGATCAGCTGGTTCCATTCGCTGGCCGGCACCACGTAACCGGCCGAGCGGGTTGTCATCGTCGAATAGGCCATCTCACACCTCGTGTCCGAATTGGCGGTTTTCCTCCGCCAGGTGCTCCACCGGCTCGCCGGGGAACCAGTTGCGGTTGTAGGTCATCGGCCGGGCCAGCAGCAGGCGCTCGATCTCTGCCCGCTCCGGCGGGAATTCCACCGGGGCAATCCGTCCGGGCCAGCCGCAGGAAAGGCACAGGAACACCGGTTCGAGCGGATCCACGTCGATCGCCCCGCCGCATACCGGGCAATCGGCCAGCCAGCGCCCGTAACAAACGCGCGCCGGCACTGCGTGCTCATATTCCCCGGGCTGCACATCGATCAGCACCTTGGCGGCTTCCAGTTTCAGCCAATCCTTCAGTCGCAGGCTTTTCATCATGCGCAGCGCCGGAACGGTATCCCGGCAGGTGGCGATGCGCACGCCGCCGCCGGTGGCGCGTTGGATGTAAGCCGCCAGTGGGATATCGGCGTGCTGCCGCAGATGGGCTGGAACTGTAAGCATTTTCAGCATGGTTTCTCCTATACCGCCAGGCGGGTGTCGGTTCCCAGGGCGGACGTGCCCAGCACCCACACCGACTGCCCGCTGGCCGGCACGACCATCCATTCCATGTCGAACTGTCCGCCCATACCGATGCGCCCTTTGCGCGAGTTGACGAACCAGTCACCCGCCAGGGCCGTCTGCGTCTCCACCAGCGTCCAGCGGCTCGAGACCGTGCCGGTCAGGGCGGCCAGCATCAGCGTGGAATCGTTATTGGCCCGATAGGTGACCACGGCGCCGCGGCGGGTGTTGTCATCGAACACGCTTTGCCCGAATGCAGCCACGGAATCGGCCACGAGCGGGTTGGTCTGGTAGCCCATGTCGAGCGATTCCACGCGCAGGCCTTCGGTTCCGACCGTGACGATGTAAGTGTCATACGGGTAGATCCCCAGGCCGCGCAGCTGGAACAGGTTCAGGTATCCGCCTGTAACGCCGGTGTTCTGCACGCTGAAATCGGTGGAATTTCCGCCGGTGCGCGTGCGGGTGATGCTCAGGCTGGCGTTCAGGTCGTTGGCCGTGCCTTCGCTCGAGCCGAACTTGTAGTCGGTATCCGCCACCTGGTCCACGATCGTCTGCCCGGAAATGGGGGAGCCGCCGTAGGGGTCACGGTATTGGAGCGTAAAGGTGATCGTTTCCCCGGGTGCGATGTAGCGCTTGTAGTTCAGCGCCGCCAGGACCACGTTGGACGTATCTACGCGCTTGGGGGTGATCTGGACCTTGAACTGGTCGGCCACCAGCCCGGCATCGTCCTGGATCTCGACGCCCTCCATCGTGTTGCTGATCGTGCCCAAACTGGTGACGTTGGCCGCCCGCCAGTTACGGTTCTGGAAGACCAGCGCCCCACCGCTCAGGAAGACCAGCCCGAACTCGGACCGGGCGATCCGCGAAAGAACGGTATAGACGCTGTCCTGACTGGTGTTGTCCGAATCGAAGGCGCTCACGAAGGTACTGTCGCCGGTGGAGAAGGATGTGGATGTGGGCTGCGTGGTAATGGCTGCCAGCAGCGTGGTGATCAGCTCGTCGGCTCGCTTGTTGGTCTGCACGGGGATGGCCGGCAGCGGCTGGCTGGACATCAGCTCAAGCCAGTCGGTGGCCTTGCAGTTGGTCACCTGCTCGCCGAACAATCCGGCCGTCGGGATCGGCTTCTTGAGCCAGTACACGCCCTGCACGTAGGGGTCGCCATCGTAGGTGACCGTGAAGCGGATCTGGATGTTCTTGGCGAAGCCTGCCCGGCAGTTCGCATGGCCGGGCGTGTAATATCCCGCCAGGCCGCCGCTGTTGGCCGGGGAGTTGTCCAGCACGAACGAGATCCAGCCCGGGTTGCCCATCAGGTTGATCGGGCTGATCGACTTGATGCCTTCCTCCCACTCGATGCCGTATTCGGGCAGCACGTCGCCGGTGATCTCCACCCACGATCCGCCCAGGTACGCTTCGAGTTTCCAGGTGATCTCTTCCATCTATCCCTTCTTGATCTCTGCCGCCAGCTGCTCGGCCAGGGCTTCCACGGCCCGCCGGGTGGCACGCTGCTCGTTGAGCAGGTCCTGGTTGGTGCGCTCGATGGTCTGCGTCTGCTGCGAGACCTGGGCGGAGTTCTGCTGTTGGCTGGCTGTGAAGGTGTCCATCGTGCCCTGGATCACAGGCGCCACGGCTTGCACGGCCGCGGACGCAGCCGAAACGGCATCCGTGCTTCCGGAAGGCGAAGACGGATCGGTCGATTCCGGCTTCCAGGTGCTCGTGGAGCCTTCGCTGCTCCAGCCCTTGGTGCTGACACTGCCGCCCTTGACCAGGCTGCTCACCAGCATGCGCTTGGATCCACGCTTGACGATCCCGCCGCCGATCGGCCCACCCCCGCCGAACACGCCCGAGACCGGCAGCAGGCCCTGCTCCATCAGGAAGCGGGAGACATCGTGCGGGATGACCACGTGCTCGCCATCCGGGCGCTCGACGATCGCTTCCCAGCCGCGCTCGCCCACGATGTTGGCCATCCCCAGCGGCCCGCCTTCGGCCAGGCCCGGCACGCCTTGCAGGGCCGGATTGCTGGCCAGCCACTGTGCTTCCTGTGACGTGGCGCCATAGCCCATCGCCTTGGTGATCGTGATGCGAATGTTGATTGGGATGTCCGCCGGCAGCGTGCTCAGGTACTGGTTCACCGCCAGGGCCTGTTCTGCCGCGGCGCGCTCCAGCTCGGTCATCGTGCCCAGCGCCACCTGGTAATCCAGCAGGCGCTGCATGTCTGCTTCGTCGAACACGCCATCCTGCGCCAGGGCCAGCTGGTACATCGACACACTGACGTCCTCGACCGACTGCCTGGCGATCGAGCCGAAATCCTGCATCTGCTGGCTCGTATCCTGCACGGTCGTTCCGAGAACGTATCCTGCCTGCTGGGCTTCGTACATGTGTGTCGCCCAATCGGTCAGATTCCGGGTGGGCAGGATTGGATCCCGGCCCTGGATCTCGCGCAGCAGCACAAGGAATTCCAACCAGGCTTGCTTGCGCTCCGAAACGCTCGCCGTCAGGGCGTTCACCAGGAGAACGTTTCCCTGCAGTCCTTTGGCCAGCGTGGTCAGGACCGGAATGCTTCCCATTCCCACCCCGGTCGTAAACCCGGTCCACGCGTCGTTTAGCTCATCGACAGCAGCTTTATATTCACGTGCTCTTTCCACCCCCGAATCGGTCACGACAAGGCTGCCATCAATCGCTGCCATGTATTCAGCGATACCATCCTCACCCAGTTCGAGCAGGCGCAGCATATCCGGCCCGGACGCCTTGCCGAACAGGCGGATCGCTTCCTCCGCCCGCTGCGCGCCGGGCGGCATTTGCTGGATACGGTCGGCCATCTGGCCCAGCCACTCTATGGACGGCTTGAAGCCTTGCCGCACAGCGAACTCCAACCCGGTTGTCAGCGTTTCTTGCGAGATCCGGACGTCATCGGCGGCCTGCACCAGGCGGCTCATCTGGTCCACCTGGATGCCGGTCACGCGGCTCAGATCGTCGATCTTTAGGGCATAGTCCGCAGCCCGATTCGCATTCTGAATAAAAACCTTGTCAACGATTGCATAAGCCGCCGTTACGCCACCGACAACGCCGAGCACAGTCGACCAGGCGCGCTTGACGTCGTTCAGGCCGCGGATGGTGTCCTTATCTCCGCCGCCTTTTTTCGTCAGCTGAATGATGACTTCAAGCGTGCTGCGTGCCATTGTTCACCTTTTCAGTGGTAACGCTTGCGATAGGTCGGGTGGGCATTGCGCCAGGCTTCCATGCGGGCATCGATCTTGCGCTGCGCTTTGCGGGCCGCTTCCAGCCGGGTGGTGATCGCCAGCGCGCCTTCGAGCCACTCCGGCGGCAGGTGCTGTACTTCCCAGGGCGCCACGAACGGGCCGCCCGCCGCCTGGTTGATGTGCTGGGCCTGGAAAAAGGCCGCCAGAGTTACGTCGCCGGTTTTTCCGGTGCGGGCGACTTCTCCGATGGCGGCCGTGATCCTTTTTTTGTGTCGGCCCCGTGCCCGTCGATCAGCGCCCAGGACTGGCGGCAGAGCCAGTCGTACAGGCTCGGGTTGGCGGCGTCCATCTGCTCCAGCTCGTCCGCCGTCCAGTGCGTGGCGGGGTCCGGCCCCTGGCTCCACAGCGCCGCATACCAGGCGTAGATCGCCCGGCGGTAGCCCTCGGTGAAGGCCTTGAACTCGGCCGGCACCTGGGCGCCATTCTTTCGCCCCAGCACCAGCCCCAGCCAGGCCCACGGCCGGCTGGCGGGCTTCTTCGCCGGGGATTTCCCGGCCTGCGCCTGGCGGGCCAGCTCGTCCAGCCGGTCGACGTAGGAGCGGTTCAGCCGGTGGAACTCGAGCAGCACCGCGCGGGGGGGATCCACCCAAACATGGATCGCCACCCCGCCCAGGCTTGCGTTCTCAGGGTCATAGCCCTGCAGCGGCAGTTGCCGCACCGTTATCGGGATCTCGAATCTCATGGCAGCCCTTCCCTGTCGTGACGCAGCATGCTGCGTCCTACACCGAATTGCTGTTGGTCGTGCAGGTCACGGCCAGCATGGCCGCGCCGGTGGTGTCGTACTGCCCCTGGAACAGGCAGGTGTGCAGGTTGTCGCCATCGGCCTCGCCGCCCATCGGCACCATCTCCATGAAGCGGCCCCACAGGTCCACCGTCAGGTCGTAGCTGCTGCCGGAACCGATCTGCGAGCCCGGGATCTTCAACCGGATGGCGTAGGGTGTGCGGGCGATGAAGCCGTCGTAGTAACCGTCGGCCACGCTGTCGCCTTCGAGCGTCATGCGCAGCATCACGTCGATCTTGCCTTCGCCGTGCGCATCGTAGGTCAGCCCGTTACCGTGGAATTTCGGGTGCAGCCCGGTCAGGATCTCCAGGGAGAAATCCCGCAGCAGCCCGGTCTTCTGCGTTCCACCGATGCTGGCCCAGGCTGTGTCGATGAACAGCTTGGTGTTGTTTGCCACCATCGGCTCCACCGCCGGCAGGGTCAGCGCTGCGGTGAAGGCGCTCGCGGCCACGGACTGGGCGAAGCACTCGGCCGAGAGCTTGACCGGCGCATTCTGGCCCATCGCGCCCTCGATCGTCAGCCGCTTGGCCATCACGTAGGGCAGGTCGAACTGCTCCACGTCGTCACCCACTTCCAGGGTGAACGAGTCCTGCGCGTTGGTGGCCGTCAGGCTGGGCGTGAAGGTCCACAGGTAGTCGCTCTGCCCGGTGGTCACCAGGCTGGCGGTGATGTCGCCCTTGAGCGCCATACTGAGCAGCATCGGCAGGATGTTGAAATAGCCGTTTTCCACGCTCAGCGTGAAGCCATCCGCCAGCTGCTGGTACAGGTGCAGCTCCTTGCTGGCCGCCCGCAGCGCCAGGTTGTAGCTCGGCGCCACGTACTGCCTGTCAGAAGGCACGGGCATGTCGCCCAGGAAGATGCTGGTGGAATCCACCAGGGTGCCCTTGGCGGTCTTAAGTTCCTTGCCGTACTGGATCTTCTTGAAAACACGTTCGCCCATTGCTCACTCTCCTTGCGGGGCTTCGGCCCCGGGTGCGGTCTCGCTCATCGAGACCGGTCGATAGTTGCCGTTGGCCAGCGCCGCGTGCAGCACGTCCAGCAGGCCCAGCGCCTGGGCCTCGCCGGCCGTCACTTCGTGCGGCAGGCCGGGGATGCCCTCGTCCGCGTTTCCGCAGAAACGGAAGCGGGCGTGCGGGTCGAACTCGTGGGGCTTGCTCACTTTTGCCATGCTGCCTCCTTACGTCGAGATCGTGATCGATCCGGTGATGTTCTGTTTGATCGTCCAGGCTGCCTTCAGGCCGTGGTGGCTGGCGCCGGTGGCCGGATCGCTGAACCGCACCAGCTGGATGGCGCCCGGACCGTTCACCAGCTGGAAGTACTTCACCGTGCCGCCCAGGGTCATGTTGCCGGCCGCCGCGCCCAGGATGCGCCCGTAGAACGGCAGGATATAGGCCAGGTTCGACGGCTTCAGGTCGCCGCACAGGTGGAACTCGGTGGTGCCCTGCCAGATCAGGATCGTCGGCCCGCCGGTGCTGTACTCGGCCTGCAGGTCGATCGGGAAGCTCAGGGCGCTGGGGAAATCTGTGATCGCCGCCGGCACCTCGTTGCGCTCGAAGACCCGGTAGGAATGCACCGCGCCCAGGGCGCCATCCGAGAATTCCCAGATCTTCGCCAGGGCATCGATCCACAGCTCCGCCGTGCGCAGGTCATCTGTCATGGCACCGCCAGCTCCCGCACCACGGCCTCATTGGCCGCAGCCATCACCCCGTCAATGCCCGCCTTGCTGCTCTCCAGGCCGGTCTTCATCAGCGCCCGGGCCGGGAAGCCGGGATGGTCCACACGAACCACGGAAACGATCGAGCCATCCAGCCCGTTGAAGACCATCCGCCCGCCGTCCCTGCCGGTGATCTCGTGCGGCTTGGCGCCGTATTCGACCACGTTCATGTACCAGGCGTCGCGGTCGCTGCGCGCCGTGCCCCAGCCCACCTTGGCGGCGATGTTCAGGCCCTTGCCCGAGACCTTGGCGCCGAAGGCGGCCAGGGCCGTCCCGGAAAGGACCGGGATGTTCGGCTGGATGGCGCCTTCCAGGATCGTGGCGGCCTGGTCCATCGCCGGGCGAAAGTGCGCCTCGGCGATCTCCGGGTAGAGCTTCAGCAGGTCGAGCTGCTTCTGCAGGTCCGGGCTGGCGACGCTCTGCTGCAGGCTCATCCGGCCTCCGGAATGTGGTAGGCCTGGGAGATCTCGGCCAAAGGACCGCGCGGGAACTCGTTGGTGTAATAGACCTCGCCCAGCTCGCTGTTGCCGGTCTTCCCGGCGAAGCCGCTGGATGCCTTCTTGAGCATCAGGGCGGCGATCTGGCGGGCCAGGTAGTTCACATCCCCGGGCACCTGGTAGCGGTAGATCACGTCCGCAGCCGTGTGCGCCGCGGCGGTGGTGCCGTTCACCCCGCGCTCCACGGTGAAGGTGCGGAACACGTCGATGTTGGCGGCGGTGGTGTGGGCCACCTTCACGGTGCCATTCCAGCCGCGCGTCACGGCTATGCTGTGGGTCTGGATCTCATCCACGCGCATCTGCTCCCACTCGCAGCGGATGATCTCGCCGACCTTTACCTTGGTGCCATCCGCCAGGGTGATCGTGTCCTGGGCGGCGGTGATCGTGCCGTTCAGGGTGGTCACGGCCGTGCTGGGCGTGGAATAACCGGTTACCAGCTCCTGCTCGCTGCCGATCAGCACGTGCATGCCCGGCGAGAGCTTCGAGCCGTCGTCTGCCAGCAGTGTGGCGGCGCCGCTCGTCTGCCCGCCGGTGCCCACCGTGGCCCCGCTGGCTTCGCTGTACTCGTACTTGCCCCAGCGCCCGGCGATCGCCACGCCTTCGCGGTCTTCGTGCCAGGCGGCCAGCAGCGTGGAATCGGGGTCGGCCTCGATCCACGAGTACGGGCCGTTGCGCCAGTGGCGCTGGCGGGGGTTCAGGATGTAGTCGACGCTGGTCAGCGTGTCGTCGTCGTTGGTGATGCTGGTCACAGCCAGCAGCGGCGGCACGTACAGGCGGGCGTGGCCCGTGCCTGGCAGGGTGCGCGTTTCGGTCACCGGGATGAACTCACCGATCTTGCCGCTCAGGAAGATGCTGGCATCCCGCACGGCGCGCAGAAGCACGGCGGCCTTTTCGGTCCCGCGCAGCTTCAGGTCATCGTCCAGTTCGGCGATCGTGCAGAAATACTGGTGGTATCCCATCGGGTTCTCCAATCGGCGGGCGGTTGCTTACCGGAGCGAATCTCTGGCAGCACTTGGCCACGTGGGACCGCCCGCCGCGGGGTTCGCAGCCAGGGAAGGGCTGGCTGTTACCTTCGTTATTTGCGCCGCGGGCGGCGGATCGCCTTTTCGGGCGCGGCCGGGGCTTCGGCGGTCTCGACCGCTTCGGCCTGCGGCTCGATCGGGGCGGCTTCGGGCGCCAGGCGGCGTTTTTCCACGGCCACGGCATACCCGCCCTGGATCAGCAGGGCCGCCTGGGTTTCGGGCACATCCAGCACCGCGCCCGCGCCTTCGTTCCACTGCGGACCCGCCGCGCGTGTCAAAAGTCGGATCTTCATCGTTCGCTCCTTACTCCGTCACGATGTAGAACGTGCCGGTCTTGGTGTCGCCGCCGCTGGCAATGGCGACCTTGATGCGCTCCCCGGCGATGACCACATCGGCGGGCACAGCCGTGCCGCCTGCGGCGAAGAGCATGGCAGCCCCGGATGTGTTCAGGTAACTGGCGGCCTTCGGGTGGCGGATGCAGGACGCGTTGACATCGTCCTCATCCCACACGATCGCCCCGGTGGATTCGCCGCTGACGATCACGTCCACGCCGTCGGCGTAGGCGTCCGAGCCGCCGTCCTTGACGTACTGGACCGAGATCACCCGGCCATTGATGACGCCGGACGTGTAGCCGGTACCATTACCGTCGCTGTCGGTCGTGACTGTGACAAGATGCCGTTTAGGGGCCATGCTTCACCTCGTTCTCCCCTCCCCGCTCGCGCGGGGAGGGGTGTTATGGATCGGTATCCGACTAGGTGGTCGGGTTGGTCGAGAGACCGAAGCCAGCGTTGGGCGCCGGATCGGCGCTGTAGATGTGCGTGACCGTATCGGCCCAGCCGCTGTTGACGCCGACAGCCTGGCAGTTCTTCAGGATCACATAGTGCGTGGATCCGCCAGCAGGCATGTCGAAGACGTTGTCGATGCCGTTGGCCCAGTTCTCGGTGTAGTTGATGAAGACACAGTCCTCGAACAGGGTCCAGCGCAGGTCGCCGCCGGAATTGTCGATCTTGACCAGGAACTTCCCGGCCGTGACCGAGTTCGACAGGATTCGGCAGCGGCGGAAGTGGTTGCGTGCGCCGCTGATGATCAGCTCGCTGTTGGCGGCTGCGCGCACGACCGTATCCAGGCCGATGGTGCAGTCCTCGAAGTAGTTCTCCGAGCCACTCAGCGTCAGGCTGTACATGCCCGCATCGGCGGCCGGGGTGGCGTGCCCGCCACCGGCGAAGAAAACGTTCTTGAAGTAGTTCCGGCTTCCCGAAACCACCGCGCAGCCGAGCGCCGTGGCGGCATCGCCGCCCTGGAAGAGCTGCAGGTTCTTGAAGATGTTGGCGTTGCCCGAGATCGTCATCAGCACGGCCAGGTCAGCCGCGGCGGAGCCGGTGATGCGGCAGCGCTGGCCCATGCCGGGCAGGTCGCCGGAAAGGCCAATCAGGTGCGTGTGATCCTTGCTCCAGGTGACCGCTGCGGCCAGGGAGTTTCCGGTGTCACCGGCCAGCGCCAGGATGGCGTCGTGCTGGTCGCCGGTGGTCAGGGCGTAGGCCGCCTCCAGCCCAGCCAGAGGCTGCTTGTACGAAGTGCCCGGGTTCAGGGCGGACCCATTGACAGGGTCGTAGATGTACCAGGCGCTCTTCGGTCCGCGCGGCAGGCCAGCCTGAACCACGTACTGCTCGATGTCGAATGCAACTGCTTGCTTGGGCATTTCTCTGCTCCTTGGGGCGGTCCTTCTGTCTCTCGGGCCGTCCCGCTAATCCCCGCCAGGTCCCCCCGCCTCCGTCAGGGGGCAGGGGGACGCGCCGTCAGGCGCAGGCGGCGGGGGAAAATTCGTTACACGCCGACGGACGAGTCAACGTCCGAGACGGTGGAATCGTCGGTGATCGGCAGCTTCTTGGCGCCGTACTTGATGGCGATCATGTTGCCGAAGGCGATGTTCTGCGTGGCCGAGACCACATTCCCCTGGATGTAGCGCTTCAGGGGCTTGTGGATGGCGACGACCAGCAGCTGGCCGTTGATGTCGTCATTGACCGCGCTGGTGACCGTGGCGGTGTCGACCGTGGTCATGCCGGTGTCACTGTTGGCCGTGTTCTCCTGCACGTTCAGGGTGGCCACGCCGTTGGCGACCGAGTCGGTGATCGGGACGATGAAGATCACGCCCTCGTACCCGGCCATGTCCAGGATGTCGGAATTGCTGTCGGTGTTGTTGGCGGCCGCAACCGGCGCCAGCACCTCGGCGATCACGACGTTCTTGATCAGTTCTTGGTCCATTTCTTGCTCCTTTTCGGATCCATCCGCCCCATCCCTGCCAGGATCAGGCAGGGATGGGAACGTGTCAGGTCAATCAGGCCAGCTTGACGCGCACGAAGGCGTCCTGCAGGACAGGCATGCCGTCGGTCTCCAGGCGGCCGATGAAGCCCACCTGGTTGGTGGCGGCGAAAAGCTCGTCCAGGCGCTGGATGTCGAAGGCCAGGCTGTCGACGATGTGGTAGAACC
>ERZ869929.524-NODE-524-length-22067-cov-4.732737_pt1 | contig 22067 bp, 9 predicted proteins | sample MGYA00579312_ERZ869929 | MGnify/ENA primary metagenome ERZ869929 (study PRJEB32216, sample SAMN09231818) | wastewater metagenome | place: USA: Maryland | collected 2016-08-09 | study: EMG produced TPA metagenomics assembly of the PRJNA472060 data set (Reclaimed... | reverse complement strand
TACAACGAAAGGACTTACAGGCTATCAAGTCTGTGGTCGTAGAAGCCCCTGTTACTGGCGAAATCAAAGATAAAGATAAAATCACCCCGGCGCAAATTAATTATCTCGCCAAAAAGGGATATGAAACAAATGTCAATGTTATGGCTTTTGTAAAATTTGTGCTAAATAAAGAAGTAAATAATATCAATGATGTTACTAAAAAAGAAGCATCAAATGTTTTAGATGTGTTAAATAGTGTTCAGAACAATAAGATTCCACGTTCTGAAGTTTGGTCTGGTTATATTGATAGTTGGAGAAATTGATTATGAAATTGAGTTACACAACGGAAGATGGTAGAATGACGGTTGAATTTGAAGGAGCTAACGACAAAGATTTGTTTCGTCAGCTAGCCCACTTCCAAGAAATTTATGAAGATACTCCTTCAGCAAAGCTTGGAGATAAAGTCGTTTCAGGCGGCAAGGTTGTTTATCGTGTTCGCAAGGCGAAATACACCGACGAAAAAGGCAAGGAAAAGGAAGCCGAATATTTTGAAAAGGTTGTTATTGGGGGCGAATTAGCTTGGTTTAAGAAGAGTTATGGCGTACTAGATGATGGTAGCGATAACTTGTTCCCTAAGAGACCGGGCGACGAAGAAAAGAATATCGAGAGAGGCTTTAACGGCTGGCATCGATATAAGAAGGAAGACTAATCACAAAAAGAAAGGGGGCCGTAAAAAGCCCCCTTTTTTATTTATCACCTACTATAGGCACAAAAGACGAGTATGGTTAAATATCAAAGATACTCGACGCTCATGTAGCCTGCGAATTGTTCCTTGCTACCAACACTAAGCGGAGTCGCACTAATAGCTAATCTCCAAGTGTGTCGTCTATCTACACCAGTACCACCAAAGGTTCTAGTTGTAGTATTAGCACCAATATTTGGAACATCTGGGTTTGAAGTATTGTAGTACTGTAACCATTTTGGCTTAAAGGCTGTGTCATAAGTACCGTCTAAGAATCGCTGACCGGAACCGGGGCTATTCAATAGAGGAACAATAACGCCACTACCACCAACTGTATCGTCAGCACCAACAATACCGGTCAATCTTGAGTCGCCGTTGGTTACAGAATCGCTCGTTCTACCGTTAAAGAACCTAACACCAGAACTATTTTCCCAATAGCCCTGAGAAACATGGCTAGAAGGCCAAGGATCGCCCCACCATACCAAGTCACCAGAGCCTCTAGGAGAGCCGCCCACGGCGTCATTAGCGGTGTTTGCATCGCCCGGAGTAGCCAACCAAGAAGTGTAGTTTTGGCCATTGAAATTAACCAATTCAGCCACTTTGGTATTAACGCCAGAAGCCGGATTATTAATGTTAACACGGTCATAAATACGAAACTGGGCATTTTGAACGTTTACAGGGGTGGTATGATCAAAATGAATATCCAGTGTTCTATGGAAGCCGTTGATACGAATCAAAGGAATACCGCTACCAACCCCAAACGCCTGACCAGAAGCCGCCGCCGTATATTTGTTGTTAAAAGCGGCCCCACCGTTAGTAGTTCCGTTGGAATTAGTAATAAAAGTAGAGTCATTATATGAGCCAATTTGCACAGAAGAGCCGAAAGTTGAGCCAAAAAAGCCCAAGCCCGATCCCTGTATATTTGGTGTTGAGTGTGTACCGAATGTAATTTCTGCCATTTTTAGTTATCTCCTATTTGGGGAAAAGTCATAATATTATACACAATTTAGGTTTTTTGACACCCACAGCCGCCATTAGAGGCCGTTTTTATATCGTGCCATTTGCCTATTGGGCATTTCGCGTCAGCCCATGTTGTCTTATCTTCTAAATTACACCCACAATGATTACATATAGGTGATTTTTTGATAGAATTAAAGAATGGACAAGATTTACAAATTGCCATTCTTTCTTTTTGTACAGAGGTAGAAACCTTTTCGGAGCCTGAAACCACATGTTTAATTACAGCCGGTATGAAATTAGTCACTTTTGTTATAAAACTAGGCTCTTTACTAAAATCTTCACAAACAAAACTACCGCATAACTCACATGAGCAATTTTTAACAGAATTTAATGACTTACAAAAAATACAATTATTCATACAAAGCCTCTAGTACAATAGGAGAAGATTTTGGAAAATCTATTATAACAGATTTTATATTTGTTGAATTCATATCAGAAGCTACTGCGCTAGCATTAATAGCAGAAGGGGTCCAATTAATATTTGGTATTAACGCAAATGTTTTGTTGTAAGTTTCGTCTGGAAACTTGGTTCCAATGCCGGGAAAAAGAAAAACTAGATTTGAATCTATCCATTGGCTATAAAGAGGGGCTTTAACCACACCATAATGTTTATAACATAAATTTTGATCTTGTGTTTGAACTAATAATGGATTATTTAATTGACTGTAATTAACAAAACTTTTAGAAAAAATAAAATTAATAAAATCTACATGTCTATATTGAGCACCATTATATCTTAATATTCCTATCCCACTACATAAAGATGTATCTATGTTTCCACATTGATTATCACAACTACTTAAAATTTTAAAATAGTTGCTATGATTAATTGGTTGTATAATATTAATTATGCCAGATATAGTGGCCTGACTATTTGGCTGTTCAAACCCAACTACTGCATATTTTTGATTTATTTCTTTTTTAGCATCATTATAAGAAGCACAAAATTGACATGGGTCATTATATATTGGTTCACACAACAACGATGGATTAGCCTCTCCGCTAAAATAACTTTGTGCAATTAGTTTAAATTGCTGTATAGAATCTATACTACAATTATTATAATTAATATTTGGTTTGTGTATTAAATCCAAAATACTAGACATAAAAGGATAAAAATTAAAATGATTTGCAAAATAATTATATACCGCCCAAGGCTTAGACAAATTACCAAATCTATCTATCCTACACGGATAAGGCAAGAATAATTTATGATAAATTTCATAATTTATATGATATCCATCATAATCATCAACAAATCCATTTCCTAAATTACCATATAATGGGTTTCTACAATCATTAAATAATTGAGGGGTTCTAATTAAACCTTCGCAAGGTTGTTGACCCACAGTTGGACAAGTTGTACTTTCTCCCCAGCATCTATCGAATACAATATCTGTATAACTAGGATATCCCGCATTTAAATATATGCCCTCTTGAATAATTTCTGTCTCTTTTAATACTGCAACAAAAGAAACCATCGGAGAGAAAAAATTTGCATCAAATGGCATATGGTTTTCATAAGAAGTATTTTGACATCTATTACTATTTTCCATTTTGCCTAAGTCACAACTATATTCTTCCGACATTAAATAAAAATCGTATTTACAAACACAACCTATTTTCCCATTCCAGTCAGAAGGAATATCGGTTTCATATAATTGGTCTTCATAATAAGGAGCCGCCGGAGGACTACCAGAATTACAAGGATATGGGCAATTAAACAACGCAGCAGCCCTTGGAAAAAAAGCATATCCTTTTCCGCTCATGGTATGTTCTATAAAATTAGTTACAATTACCTCTCCTAAAAATTTAGATTTTTCAATAGGAACAAATTTATTGTTTTGTAAAATAAATTCAGAAAAAGTATTTAATTGATTTAAGCCACTAATATTTAAATAATATCTAATCATAGCGGTTCCGTCAAATACAAAACCGGTTACAGGAGTAGTGCCAAAAAATCCTATGCTTCCTCTTATAATAGGATTGGTGTTCGCCTGTCCAAAATTTTGATATTTTGTTGTGTCTATAAGATAATCATTAAAACCAGATATTGTAATTTTTGATTTAGATATTTGATTGGTTTGAATTAAATCCTTACACAAAAAACAATTACCAACAGTTTTGCAACAACATCTTCTCATTTTAAGTCTCACAATTAATCCAGAAAGTAGTCCATTTATTATTTGCCTTTATTACGCCAACATATACAAGCCCCTCAAGGGCGGGCGTTAAAGTAAAAGAAAATGTTTTATCTCTATTGGTAACATCTATAATATCACCATCTTCCCAGTTATTTTTTTTAGTTTGTATTTGAAAGGTAGTAGGATTATCAGGATCTGTTGGGGCGACAATATCACTAACCAAAATACCTTCTCTAACATCAAAGCCCGAAGACCATACTTTTCTTTCTTCATCCCAGCGCAAATCAATGGGGCCTGTCTTCCATTTGTTTCGATTTGTAGGGGCGTCGTCAGCAAACTCTGCGGGGTCATCGTCTTTAGCTGGCACAGGATTACCATATAAATCAAAACCCCAGCCAGAAAGAAGTATAGGCCCCCTTAATGCCAATGTTCTTACCGCTGTAATATTAGCCTTATTTTCTTGAAAGTCTAAACCGTCACCACCCTCGCAAACAACATGGGCAAAATCATTATCGGCAAAAGCAAAATATGGATTAAGAGTAGAAGGATTATTACCATTAGGCTTTTCAATTCTTACGGGTGTAAAAATTTGTTCTTGACTACAAGCAAATCCCTGTTGTCTTTTTTGTGGGGCTGCAAAATTAACCATAGCATTACCAACGGCCTGCCCCTGAACATTAGCTTTGCCGTTTAATAAGCTAGCACTAATCAAGTTAAAAGCGCCCATATTAGGCATATAGTAAGAATTTGTTCTTAGTGGCACCATAACTTTCGGAGGGAATGGCGTTTTGAAATATTTATCTCTCTGATCTTGTAAGAATTGTATGCGCCCTTTATTTATTCTACTTAATCTATCCGCATTATATTTTTGCAATCTACCAAACTGTGGTGTCCAAGTATTAAATTTATAAGTAGTTTTAACACCATCTAAGGAAACAGAGCATTCTATATTACTTACATAAGGGCCCGATACAGCAAATCTATCAGCTAAATTGTGAATTGGTAATTCGGCCACTTCTATATATCCAGCTTCGTTTCCAGCCACATTAGCAGAAGCAACAAAAGCATAATCATATCCTATTGAATTCAATGTAGATGAACTACCAAAAGTCTCTGGACGAAGACTTTCTTCATAAACAACTTCCGCTTTACCCTTTTTAGAACTATATTTCCACCAAGGGCCCCATGTATAGCGACTACTTTCTTGTGGTATACTAATAAACATAGGAGTTGTTTTAGCTGGAGCGATACCAATATTTAAAGCACTTTCAGAGCCAAAATCTAATATAGACTCAGGGGATATAGTGATATTCTTAAGAAGTTTTAACAAATGAACCAAGGCAAGTTTATCAGTTGTATATTCATCAAATTTCAAAACTTCTGGAACTTCTACCACACAATAAGGAGCAATGGGGCTAAGGCCGATTGTAAGCCAGTATATTTCCGGCTCTACAGAAATAATAGATCCAAGACCAGCCATACCAAAGGCATAATTATTATTAAGGCCCGAATAATCATTAGTTGGGTCTATAACCCAAGACGCTACAGGCTTTAATTTCCCTTCAGAATCATAAAAAGATACATCTAAAAATGGCTTATTGTCAACCCATGCAGAATCAGCTATTTTCCAAGAGGTTTCATATTGTTGATCTTCATTAATAAATCTTATATTGTTATCAATACCACCAATTTCAAATGGCAAAGGAACTAAAAACTTTTTACCGTAATATTGATCTCCAACAGATTTGATACTATTATAAATTTTTGTTATTTCTTCCAATGGGTTTAAGCCATCATAATATCCGCCATATGCTTCGTCTAGTTCTTCTTTTGTATTAAATAGTTGTTGTATGGTTATTTCGCCACTAATTATTCCGTTAATAGCATAATCATCTACTCGAATTTTAGTATATTTAGATAAATCACTAGCGCCAGTTAAAGCTTTATACAAAACCCAAGTATCAAATGAAGAAATAGCACATCTAATTTCTAAAACCGTTGCATTATAAAGAGCCCCAGTATTTAAAGAAATAGGCACAATAGCATTATTACTTAAGCCACCGGCATTTACTGTTTGTGTTCCTATTATATATTGTGGTCTAATACCCATAGTTTTACCCCAAATAGGATAAAAATTATAAGGGGCCCCAGTATAGTGACGACTAGCTGGCCCACCAATAACTATTTTCTGGGTAGTAGTATCCAAAAATTCTTTACCAAAATCACCAGAAATTAATTTAGCTTGAGATTCATATTGACTTACAATAGTTTTAATAGTTTCAGGATTTGGTGGTAAACTTTTATCTATAATACGAACTTTGATAACTGGGTCGTCTATAACTCCATTTTCTGCAAAACCGCTTTTTGAATAAACAGAAATAATATAATCACATGCTGCGACTTCACAACATTCTTGTATAATAGCATTTAAGTTTTGAGTGGGGCCTTTTACTCTAAAGAATTCTGGGACTACGGCGATTAACTCGCTTAAATCTACCTCGTATTGTGATTCTCCAAATACAGCTTTTCCACCAAAGGGATGTTCTCCTCTTGAAATCTCTTCTATTATTTCAAGTAATCTTTTTGCTGGAAAGCCTGCACTATTAACATCGGCTCCTCCAAAAGATCCACCATATTGATAATTTTCTAAAACTGCAAACGGATTCCAAATATTATTAATCTCATTTGCAAATATATAATTAGAACTAGTACTAATTTTATTTGCGTTTAAAGTTATATTATCTTGGGGGTGTACGTGTGTTACTGAAGGAAACGTAGTTCCTTGAAAACCACTTATAATTACATGTAGGCCATCTAACCATTTTGAAGGCGATTCTATAATAACATCATATTTATATCCAGAAATAGATCTCTTATGAGTCCATCTTTGCAAAATACCACAAAATTCAAAATTATTTATTTTTAAGCCTACGGCAGTTCCAAGCTCTGGAAAATTATTATCCATGTCGGTTGCTCTAAGTGGCCCATCGGATTCAAATACCAAAGAGAACTGACAAGACGAAGAATCTCCACCGTATCCAGCATTGGCTGTCAATTCTTCTACATATCCACCAAAAATAGTAATAGGCTCTGATATTGGAGTTGTCATTATTCCTTAGTCCATTCCATATTTAAAGTATAGGCTCCCGTATTAGGTTCCCAATCCTCGTCAAAAACCGTAATATAACTATCGGTCAAAGCATAAGTATTGTAAAAAGATGTCAAATCAGGCTTTGTTGCCCTGTTGTTTCTATTCATCACTACAGAAATTTCTAAACCTCTCTTAGATTCAGGTGTAGTATTCATATTTTGAATAATTGGGCCACTTGGTCTACTAATAATTGGTATTATTGCTATAGTTTTTACATTTTTATTTAAATTAGTATCTCTTATTTTAAAAGAAGAAGAAGTCGCCCCATTTATAATAACCGGAACATCATTATAAGTATAATTAAAAGTTATCACGCCGGTTCCTTTGTTTCTACCAATGCTTTTTTGTCTTGGTATATTTACTAAAGAAAAACCGCCCGTATTAGATGGGTAATATGCCGATAAGATATTATAAGCTTTACTATCTATAGAAGTTAATACAGTCTCGGCGTTTAATAGCTTATTTATGGCGTTATTATTAACATTAGAGCTATCCAAGCCATTAATAGTTCCGCTTAAAGTCATAGTAATAGTACCAGATTCTTCTTCGTTTACTTCAATTTCCATATCTACCGTAGCCGGAGCATTAGACAAAAACCAAGTTTCTGTAACTGAATATGTTCCACTCCCAATATCGCAAGAAGGCACTCTTAAATGATTATATTGGGTATAGGTAGAAAGGTCTGGGGCTAATATAGAGGCAATATTATTAAAGAAAGAAGGATTAAAATATGTGCCAGACGATATTCTATCTGTATTATTTGAAACATCCGAAGAGACAGAAGAAGAAAACGAAGACACTAATCTTGTTTTTACCCATTCTGCCGCATTTTTCCACGACAATGTTATTTGGGTGGCATCATTGTTAACGCTCTTTATGCCAACAGCCGAAACATTGTGTGTTAATGTATAAGTCTTATAAGGGGTTTGATCTACATCGTTATAAAAAGATGCTTCATCTTGATTTAAAGATAATTCCCAAGATTCTTCAGCGGAAGACACTTTTAAACAAAAGCTTTGATTATTATTACTAGCTTCTAAATAAGCTTCAAATTCAAACGTATAATCAGAATAAATAACGCCCCGGCTTTGTTCATCTTGATTAGGAAACTGAATATTTCTCAGTCTGGCGTCTACAAAAATAAAGGGTTTATCTTTACCTCCGTATGGGACAATTTCCAACTTACCTAAATTATGAGATTGGGCCGCTAATGTTTGAAGATGCCATATCATTTGCTTGTGTAATTCATTCTGTCTTTCGCCGCTTATAGTAGAATCTACACTAGAGGGGACTATCAATTTACCAGTTACCGATATATTATATCTGCTTCCTAAATTAGAATCATCCCCGGATGATATCAATTCCCTAGAAATAGAATAGGAAGGAAAGGGATTAACTATAGCCGGACTTTCAGCGGCCCCTTGATTAGAAAAACCAGATCCTATTTCAAATTGTTGTCCACTGATTGTATAAATAATCATTAAGTATTATATCCTCTAATAAATACGTCTATCTCATTAGATAATACACCGTTTCCGCTAGGCATATAAAAGTTAAGGTTTGCCGAAACACCGGTAGAAGGATTTACAAACAATGGCAAATTACCAATATTTTGATTTTGATTTAAAAATAGAGAAACCTGACCGCCAATAGTGTCAGAATTGTTAAAACCTTTCATAGGCATAACAAGAGTCATATTTCCAGACTCCAATACGCCTGTATTTTTTAAACTAAAATTAATAGACTCATCTGTGGGCGAACCACCAAAACCACCAAGAGCACGAAGATTTATATTGTTATTTCCAGAGCCAACTATCTGACCAATATACATTGGAAAATTATTAGCTTGGTCTTGAATATAAACAGAAGGACCAGAAACAAACAAGCTAAAATCTTCTATTATAGTTTGTCTTGGATCATTAAATACGCTTAAGTAAAGTGGTATATTATTTACATCAAAACTCGAAGATACGGTGTTACCATAAACAAAAAGATTAGTATTGGAAGACAAAGACTCTAAATCTCTAGATTTTAAATAAAGAGGAAAAGTATTATCATTTTTTGTGGTGGTGTATAGCGATAGATTATTGTTTTCGCTACCATAAGCCCTGATATTAAAATTCATAAAACCAGAAGCTGGCGTAGGAACCTTGATAAATAAGCTTAAGTTAGATGCGGGGCCGCCAACAATAATATTATTTAAATCGCCGTTATACGCATAAGCGGCATTAAGTAACATATTTTGATTATTAAAAGCACCAGCATATGGCTTAGTATATAAAGATAAATTACCACTAGAAGCTGTATTATTTAAATAAAAATTAAATGCTTTATTAGCCCCTTCATTTGTCTTTAAAAAGAAATTAATATATGGGATGGTCTCTACACCCTGTAAATATAGGGGCAAACTTTCAAGATATTGTACATCCAAACTGCGAGCATTGTTAAATACAGATGTTTCGGGGGTTGTGCCGTAATTATCTACAGACAAAACCTCGTAACCCTTAGAAAAGGCCCCAAGTTGGCCGCCTCTATTGTCGTTGTATGATGAAGTAGGGACTATACCAACACCAAGGGCTGGATTAATATGTATTAATTTTCCTTCTATTTCGGATACGGTGGCCTTATTTACAGGAGAATTGTAATAAGCTCTATAATAATCTAAGCTGGCAACTTTGTTATAAACACAAGAAAAAGTGTAAGATAGATCAGAGTTGGGCTCTGTTGCTAGGGCCGATTCTCCTTCGAAAGTAATATCTATGATTCTTACATCTGCTCTAGCGTTAAATTCTGAATCCATTTTATAATTCATTGGCTGATAAATAAAGCCAACAATTAAACTAGCCTCAACAACAACACTGGGATCATAACCTATATTAGATAAATCATCAAAAACAATAGACTCAGATCCAACAAATCTAGTAGAATTTAAAATTAAATTATCTGTAACAATATAATTATTTATGTCTAAAATATTATTATTTATATTAAAGACATAATCTCTTCTAGCACCAGAAACAGTAATAGAATCAGCCGAAATCAAAGTAGCCATACAATTAGAGCCAGAGCAACTTATAAAATTAGAGCCGCTACTTGCATCGCTGTAATTAGAAGAATCAAAAACGCCCCCTTTTAGATACGTAGTGGTTGCAAAACTTTCATTACTAGACCATTGTTTATTAGCATCTAATGTAGGAGTAGAAGCACATAAATTAGAGTAAAATGGATAAACAGTAGTTCTTGGGTCTTTTTTAAATAGCACTAATTTTAAATTTACTCCGGCGTCAACTGATCTAACTTCTTCTAAAGTTAATCGAATAGAATTAAAATTAACTATATTTTCCGAAGAAATAGGAATATTAATAAAATATATAGGCGCTCTATAGTTTAAAATGCGAGAGTTGTAACTATTTTCACAATATAAATTACTATAATCATCTAAGTATCTATCATACTTGTGAATAGCACTAACTCTATCAAAAACAAGGTTACAAGAGGCCGCTATTTTTTCTTCCGCTTCATACTTTTCTTCGTACGTAAAATATTTATCTAGAGTCAAATTATTAGAGTACATCAATCCTTGAGAACTAGCAGTTCTTTGGAAAATAGAATAACTTAATGGGTCTTTCATCAATATTCTATCATTAACTAAATCAAAGGCCCCTGTTAAATCAATATCCCAAGTTCTAGAATTTAAATCAGAATTAGAATAATTAATATTGCCTATAGATCTAATAGAATTATATACATTTGGCCCCAATAAAGTATCGTATTCAAAATCTTCGTCGTATCTATCAAAAGAAGGGGCTATTTTAGTAACAAAATTCCAATCGTTACCATTTTTTTCATATATATGTAAATAGTCTATAGGGCGATTAAATTCATTAGACCTTGTTGTATAAATATTGTTATTAGAACCATGATATTGGCCCTTTTCATTATATACATCAAAAGCATTACAAACTAATATGTCTCCATTGTATTTAAAATACGCCCCGAATCTATCGCTAGGATGATATCTTCTATTGTTGATAGGATATAAAGATAAAGACCCATTAGCTATAACAATGGCTTCATTACCGTCTCTTAAAAAAAATTCTTTTTGGTCTGGAAAAGAAATAGTATTAACAAAAGAAAAAGTTAAATTATTTTGATTCTCTATTGTATGCTTTTTGTAATATTGCCCATTTATTCTTTTATAAACAAAAATTTTAGATGTTTCAATAGTTGTAGAGGCGACCGTGTGATAATCTATCGGCTTAGGTTGGCCAAATACTAATTCATCCCCCTTGGCGACAATACAACTTGCAAATTTTTGAGCTTTGTAGTAAAAACCCCTCCAGCCGCCGCTAGGTAAGATAAAGCCATCTTCATATATTTTTTGTATTTTTACGCCATTTCTAAAGATATGAATATAACCACACTGAGTTTGATTTAAATCACTATTTTCACAAATTTCTGATTGTGGACTTATATCGATACTAATCACATCAGAACCAGTGTTATCCGGTCTTTCAACTATAGGTTTTACAGTAGAAGAAGAAATAAGATAAAAATCAGGGCCGTCTAACGACAACGCAACAGCTTTGCCAAAATTATCAATATAAGGATAAACATTAAAAGATGCCCTATGATAATAAGTGGGGGGAGTTGAATAAATAACAGAAGTAGTAGGCAAAAATTTAGGCACTGTAAGATCAGAGAAATACGCCTCTCTACAGCCGCCAGCAAGATAATCTAATCCAGAGGGATCTATTGGGCCAGCGTCTTCACCGCCCGATCTAAGTAAATCAGTCAAGCTATAAACCATAGCGCCATACCAATACTCCATTTTTTCTCTATATTCAATACGTCTATAAAAATTAGAGTCCCCAAAAATCTCTTGATTGCAGTAATCAAAAAATCTATCAGCTTTTTTAGTATTAATAGAGTCAGAATCTAAAAAACCACCAGTGGTATGTGTTATAGAGCCATAATAATAATCAAAAGAAGAGGTGCTCAAAAACTCCGAATCATCTCTAAAAAAACCACTTTCATTATCGCCCGGCGTCAAATATGGAGGCTCTTCGATTTCTGTATCTTGTGTATAAGCGTAATACTTAGAATTAAAACTAACTGGTCTATTTGGATCACTTGATGGATCTGATATTTGTTCATCGGTCATGTAAATATCAAACAAAAAAACTTTTCCATAAACCGGAGAAACCGGCAATTGTAATGGAAAATTTAAATTTGGTATAGACTCTAGGCCCGGCTCCCCAACAGCTAAAACGTATTTATTTCCTTGTTTAATTAAATCTATACTTTCCCCAAATCTAAAATTCTGCAAATAATTATTAGTATTGGTCCAGTAAGTGTCTAAAGGTGAAAAATTGTCATTTGCTTTTAAATTAGTTTCTCTAAAAATCAAAGCTGAAAACAAAGAATCATTGGCGATCGATCTTGTTGGAACGCCAGATATAATAGGAAATTGTTTATAAGTATCAAATATAGAAGAAGATATTCCAAAATCGGCTTGTAGCAATTCGTCCATTGTTTCTAAGCCATTAAATTGGTCGCCTATGGTTTCTGTCTTATAAAATGTAGCAATGTCGTGTGTTTCTAATCTTTCATAAACATATCCATTTCTACCTTCGGGCGATGTTAAGGTGCCCAAATAATCCCATGCTTGAGATTCTTGATCATAAACATTTCCACAGGCAGTCCAAACTGGATTACCAGTAAACTCAGAATTAACTCTAGTGGTAAAATCTGAATCAGAATAAATAATAAAAATAGAAGAATCAACCACCTGAACATATCTAACCCCGTTAATAACAGAGTTTAGGGCGTCTGAGATTTTTATAATATCGCCATTTTTTAAATTATGTTTAGAGCAAACCAATTTACCATTAGATAAATAAGAAGAAATAGAACCTCTTTTTTTAGTATATAAATCTACTTTGCCGCACTCAATAACTGGCTTGTATTTTACAACATGAATATCGCATTCTATAGAACCAAAGCCATAAACAGTGTCACCGGCCACCGAAGGACCAACGGAAAAATAATCAGTAGCACCTATGTCTAAATCGTGACCAATTCGGGCAATTAATATAGGCTTACTATTAGCAGTATCGCCACCCGGAGCAAAATCTATCATAGTAAATTCACCAACCTGCAACGATGTAAAATTAGAATTATATGACAAGATTTGTCGTTTTGCGTCTAATGCCGCTTCATAATAATTTGATGCGCCCACACATGGATCGATATTTTTCTTTGTGTAATAACCATTGTATTCTAAAACAATATACATGCCGTCTAAAGCTGGCGTGAATCTGTCGTTAGAAGAAGGATAACCGGGATAAGGATTTGTTAAAATATCAAAATTAAATTGTGGCAATATTACATATCCAGAGTTAACTTCTTCCCATTCTATACAAGTATAATCGTAAGAATTTATTTTAGTCCCAATTAGATAAGATAAAACTTTACTACTAGTCAAAACAGAAGTAGACTTATTAATGTCAGTAAATCTAGGATAAGAAATAGCCGCAAGATTGTCAACGATTTTAATATCCTTAGCCCCAAATCGGATTTTTTGGTCCGAAATAGTAGACATATAATCATCTAAAAATCTAGTGGCTATTCTAGACTCAAATCGCTCTTTAGTGGTATTTTCTAATGAAGTTAAACCAGCATCCCAGTTTGTAAAATGGGGCGTTCCAACAGGAGGGGCCTTTAATACAAAATTAGCCCCCCTAGTCCTAATATACTTACCTTCTACTGGCCCGTCTGAATTTATATGTAGTCCTAAACTTTCTTTTAATTTATCCATTATATTTGAAGTCCTTTTTTGTTGTCCATTAGTCTCTTAACTTCAGTAACAATAAAATCACCTAAATACTGTTTAATAGCTTCCGCTACTTGTGTATTATTAATGCCATTAATATTAAGGGCCCCATCTACAGTAACTTGGTGAGTCATATGCATATTATTTAATACACCTGTTAAGTTGTCAAATGTTGTTTTTAATACGCCCGCCATATCATTCATATTACCCATTTGAGGATTGTTTTGACCAAAATTAGGTCTACCCATCCCGCCTTGTGGTAATTGTGGTATATTTTGTGGGGCAAACTTTTTATCTTGCCAGCCTTCATCACGCATATAACTAGGCATAGAACGTTGTTTTCTTTGATAAGCAGCTTGTTGAATATTTGAGCTTCTTTCATTTAAACGATCTTGAATAGCTTGTCTACGTTTAGCCATAGGATCAATTCGACCCATGCGAATATCTCTAGCTTTAACTTGCTCTTGCCTTCTTTTTGCAGCTAATTTCGATTGTTGGATAGGGTCATGATGTCTACCTTTTCCATAAGTTCCTCCAAGTTCTTTAATTATATCACTATCTTGTTGTTTTTTCGCAACAGGAGATGGTATATTAATAGGATTTAATGACTGCTTATTTATTTTGTCAATGTCTGGACCGGCAAAAGGCTCTGTGTTAAAATATTGCTGTCCTATAATTTGAGCCCATAAATTATTATCTGTTTCTAATTTTTTAAGCTCTAAAGGGTCTTTATTTTTAGATAATTCAAAATTAGGCTCTTTTTTGTTTCTTGATAATCTAGGATTTGACAATAGTTCTTCGTTTTTATCAGATAAAGCCTTATCTCTAGCAGCTCTTTCTCTTTCTTGATCTTTGATTTTATCAGACATTGTATAAGGTTTGCCATCTTGTACAGTTTTCATATATCCATCTTTAGTAATTCTATATTTCTTATTAATAGAACCACCTTCGTCAGCATATACACCCTTATTCATAGCATGCATAGTGTCTTCACCATACTTATCTACGGCTGATTTACGCATAACAAATTCGCCCGGTGTCAACATAGCAGGAACAGTATCGGTTCCCTTGGGCTCCATATTAACCAATTTACCCTTAGAAGCATAAATAGGACCACCTTTGCTACGCATGAAAACACCTTCCATCATAGCATCGCTTTGTTGCGATCTAGCATCATCTCGCTCTGATTGTTTATCTGCTTTTAATTGTCTTTCAGCTCTTATTTCTTCTACTAGAGCATCAATAGAGCCACCTAGTCTTTTCATTTCTGAAGCAACATATTCAGATTTAGTCGCTTCATCTGCTATTCTTTTAGCTTCTGCTTCCGCCGCCAATTGTTTTTGGTCTATTTCATATTGTTTAGCGTTAGCCTGTATTCTTTTTTGTTCATCGTTAAATTCTTTCATGGCAGCGGACATAGCTTCTTTGAATTTATCTGGCATAGATTCAATTACTAAAGTAAGCTTGTCCATTCTACCATACAAAAACTGAGTTTCTTTAGCAGTGTTGTCATTCAATAGTTGCTGAAATTGTTTTTCTTCAGCCGCAATAGCTCTTAATTCCTGTATTAACATTTCTTCTTTAGGTGTAGCATTAGCAATAGCCCCAGCCACGCCCGGATTAATACCAAGTCTTACGGCGTCATTAAAGATAACTTGCTTACGGAATTCTTTGAAGCCATCATCTAGGCCCGCTAGCTCATTCAATAACGCACCAACCTGACCACGCATTTCTTCATTAAGAACTTGTAGTGTACCAAATCTACTAACTGCTTGTAATCCCTGAAATTGTTTAGCGATATTCTTACGATCATCCTTACCGCCCGTAACAAAGTCCGCCGTAAACTTATTAACAAAGTCTCGCTTGCCTTGTTCCTTTTGAATTTCCGACATAACATCGGTAGCTCTATCGGTTTGATCTGTAAGCTCTTCTACAACGCCTTTCAAGTTAGAAAATCTGTTAATTAAATCAGCTTGTTCTTTTTGTAGGCGAGAAGTTAACACAGCATCATTAGATTCTTCAATGCGGCCCTGTAGCTCTCTTAAAGAATCCGCCGTTACTCTAAACTGATTAGCTAAGCCGTTTCTATTACCAGCTCCAAACCCGCGACGAGCATTTCTTTGGGCTTCTTTTTCTTCAACGCTAATAGTTTTATCTCTAGCTTCAGCCAATCTTTCAGATAAGCGAATATCAGAATCAATAATTTTTCTACGACCATCTATTTCTTCTTGTCTTAATTTATTAATTTCGTTAAGATAAGAAGCATTAGCGGCAGTAAGTTCCTTTTGACTATTAATTAAACCTTCTATGGTTCTTCTAAATGGCTCAGATTGTGCCAATAGTGGAGCAAAAATATTTTCAAATTCCGACGCCGTAATAGTAGATGCGCCTTCAGTAGAGGCTTTAGCGGCGTCTTGAATCAAACCACTAATGGCATTTTTTAAATCTGCATTAATATTTATACCTTCAAATAATTCTTTAATTGTTTGAATAACGCTAATTTGACCGAATCGAACATTTAGCAATTTGTTGCGGGCCCTTTCTAGGATTACCGCCGTTTTAGATAGTTCGCCAGACACAACTGGACCAAAATCACCCAAAGGAGCAACGGCTTTATCTAATTGAGCTTTAAACAGCTTTGGATCAATAACATTGTTTAAATTATCTAAACCAGTTATAGAAACAGCAGAGCCCGTATTAACACTTCCACCCAAACGATCCATTGTTCTTTCTAGGGCTGAAACAGATTTAGACGCCGCCTCAGTTTGTTTACTAAAAAATTTAATAGCTCCCTCGGCAAGAGCAAAGTTATCTCTTTGTTTTTCCATTGCTATATTGAGATCATTGGTAGATTTCATTCTATCCGCTTCTGCTTTTGCATTTTGTTCTAAGGCTATTTTATTATCATAAATAGCTTCAATGGCTTGTTTTAGCTCATTATTAGCAGAATCCACAGCGGCTGCAAAATCTTCAGAGGTGCTATTTCTTGCTTTTTCTATCTGTAAAGCGGCCCTTTCTTTAGCCGACTTCAATATAGAAGCCTCAACGGTTTCAATATTTTTACCAAGTTCAGTAGAGCTTTTTAAAGATTCTAATATTTCTTTACCAGATTTGCCTATTAATTGTACATCTAATTCTTTTAATATAGAATCAAAATTTCTACTTAAGGAACTAGTAAGCTGACTTAAGCTAGATTGAATTTGTTCTTCTGCTAGTTTAATAGCACTATTGGCATCTTCAAAAGCCGTCTTATCTGGACCCTCTAGTTTTTCGAAATTAAAATTATCTCTATTTAAAAATTTATTAATTACATCGCGGCCCTTGGTAAGACCCACTAATGAATTATTTAAATCTTTTTGTAAAATAGAAATAGATTGATCAGCTTTTTCTCTATCGGATAAATTATTATTTTTTTCTATACGGGCCAAAGACTGCTCTAGGGCTCTGCCAGATGTACTTAAATTAAATAACACAGAGGCGGCCTGACGAGAGGCTTCTAACTCTTGATCTTTAACTGCCTTTGTAGCAAACCAATATTGTTCTTGAACTTTTGCAACGGCCTCTAGTCTTTTTGCGACAAATTGAGATTCTGTGCCACTTCCACCCTGTTCGGCTGCTTTTAATATTTCGTCGGCGGCCTTATTATTAGCTTCAGCTAAATTCTTTGCTTTAGAAGCCTGATAGTAAAGTATCAAACCAAGGCCGGTAAGGGCTACACCTAAAATAGCAACAGGGGCAAGTAAAGCACTCAAACCTATACCCATAGAGGCGGATACTGTAGTTAAGCCCGCCATAACACCAGTATATATCTTTGTTTGAATAGCGAGAGGAACAAAGGACTGAACTAATCCAACTGCACTATCTGCTACAGTACCAGCAATACCAACCATTGTTGTTGCAAATACAGAAGTTTCAGAAATAGCATCTTTAGTAGCTTGCTCGAAACTACCTAACTGAGCTGAAATAGTAGCTACGCTAGACCCCAAAAATATCCAATTTTGAAGTTTAGCAGTTGCATTAGAAAGTTTGTCTGTAAAGTTTTGTACTTGTTTTTCTGCGTCTTTTTGTGCCTGCCAAGTTTTTAATTGTTGTTCTTCAGTGGCTCTTAATGTTTTAGCATGAGCTAAATTTGATTTAATAACATCTCTTGTTACTTTGCTTAATTTAGGGAATTGTGTTTTAAGTTCTGCAAAAGCTTCTTTAAATATTTTCTCAGTTGTTTTTGTGCCACCAGCCGCCGCTGACTTTTGCTTAACTAAATCTAAAAACGCTCTAACTTCAGTTTTTTGTTGTTGTCTTTGTTTAGGCGTACCAGTATATGGGACATTATAATTTCTACCATAAGCCTGACGAGTAGCCTTAGCCGGAGTAACAGGGCCCCCAGTAGCAAAATACTTAGGCTTGCCCGTTTTATTCATGTGACTTAAATTATCATAACCAATTTTTCTAGCGGAGTCTCTATTAACAACAAACTCGCCCGGAGTTAACATAGCCGGAACAGTGTCGGTTCCTTTAGGCATGCCGCCCGCAGCAAATTCTTGAACGCTTGTTCTAGCTATTTCATCTTTTAACATAAAGATAGTAGCTGGGGCCTTGTTAGCACCTCTTGTGCCCTGTCTAGCTTCTGGATAAAGTCCCAATTCATTTAACTTATCAGCCATTTGACCAACGGTACTGGTTTTTAACCCTTTTAAATGAAGAGATATAATATCGTTTGTTGTCAAGCCACCAGTTGTTTCTAAAAGATTTTTTACTTTTGGGTTTTTTTCAATAGCTTGAAGTAAATCTGCTTTAGTAGTACCACCAGCTTCTACATAGGCTTGATTAATAACCTTTTCTGTGATGCCACTAATTTTATATTGACTACTCTTTTTAGCATCTTTATACATATAATCATCTGTATTAAGAAGATGACCATTCTTAAATAACTTTGCGGCATCTCCAATAGAGCCAACATAGTCAAATGGTCTTAAAGTAGATGCGTTAATTTTAGAAGGGTCGCCATTAGAAATTAAGGCAGTAATAACACCCTCAAATAATGACCCTACAACACCATCACCAAGAGAACCCATAAGTTTTTGACTATATTCATTAGAGATACTTTCGCTAGGCTTAATATTTAGAGCCCCTTGAATAGTTCCGGCCACCGCCTGAATAGCTTGAGAAGCAGAAGTACGAATTCCCTCTCTAAAAGTTTGTACAGCCTGTTGGTTTAATGGGCCACTAGTATCAATAGGAAAATCTTTAATATTATAATAATCTTTCTTTTCAAGTTCTGGGTGTTTACCTACCACATGTTGCCATTTAGCGTACATAGAGTTATTATTTCCGTTATCTTTTGGATTGATACCGGCTGTTTTAACTTGTTGATCGCTACCATCTAGCTTCATAATACCAACGTGACCAGATGTGTTTTTAATCAAGTTTTCAACAATACCACCCGAAGCAAAATGCTGTACATGGCCGCCCGCATTCATTTGGGCTAATTTATCAGCCCCTATTTTATTAACACTGCTCTTCTTGATAACAAACTCGCCCGGAGTAAGCATTGCTGGTACGGTATCTCTATTACCACTACCCGGAACAAAGCCCCCGCTAGCAAAAGCATGAATACGGCCCCCGTTGTTTCTTCTTTGGGTAATACCACTGCCAAGCAAACTAGCTAAACCACTACCAAATTTCATAGCGGCTAAAATTTCAATCATTGGTAAGATAGGCTCAAGGGACTTAGCTACATTAATAAAAGCCCTCGACATTTCTAAAACTAAATTAAGCATATCTCTAAATGCTTGACTATCAACAAATTGTCGAATTAAAGCCTGAAACTCTTCACGAACTCTAGCGATTTGATTAGCTAATGATTTTTGAGCAATAGCGGCGTCTTCAGACAAGCTATTACCAGACGCTTGAGCTGTTTTCAAAGCTTCTTGAGAAGTTCTAAATTGTTTAATAAGTGGAATAACTTTACCAATTTGGCGGAAACCACCCAATTCTTCAGTAATAGCCGCAAATCTAAAGTCACGGGCATCAATACTAGACAAACCCTCAGAAATTCTTTTAATAGCTTCATAAGGGCCTACGAACTTACCCTCAGCATCTTGTAGGGCAATACCCAATTCTTGCAACTGACGAATGGTTTCTACGCGCTGAATACGTGTAAAAATAGTACGCAAACCGGTCGCAATAGTTTCGGCTGATTCACGGGTCGTAGCACGAACGGATGTAAATAGGGCCAAAAGCTCATCTAACGAACCACCGGCGGCCTCAAACGCACCACCAGAGCGACGAATAACAGCAACCAAGTCAGCAGATTCAACGGCGTATTTCTTTGAAATTTGGTTGATAGAATTCATAGCTTTTTCTAGGTAGGCCACATCACTAGCAGAATTAGCAGCTTCTTTTTTGAACTGTTGCAAAATAGCAATAGCGCCTTCTGTAGTACTGGTAATATCATCGAAAGATGAAGCAAGCTCTGTCTTAGCCAATACTTCCAAAGCAGCTTTTGTTTTTCTAGCTTCCAAACCAGCTTGAGCTAAAATAATACCAGTCTTTAAAAGACCGTCAGATGATACGCCCAAATTAGTAGATAAGCGAGTAATTTCATTAGAAATATCTTTTAGTTCTTTGGCTGTTTTACCTGTAACCTGCGACAAGTTACCAATTTCTCTTTCGAACTCAATAGCGTCACCAACCGAAGAACGTATAGCCCGGCTCAAGCCCAAAAAGGTACTAGTGACAATAGCAATAGCACCAAATCTTTTTGCAGCCCCACTTAAAGATTTAAATAGGTCAGATACAGAATTACGAGCCGCCTTGGCTTGTTTAGACATATTATTCAGAGATGTGGCGGCATTATTGGCACCCTGAGCAGTTGCACTTAAAGCCTGAGTATTTGCCCGAACATTAACAGTAACATTAATATTCGATAATCTGCTCTTTATTTGTTTAGCTACAGCAGCTAGGTTTTTTGGTGGTAAAAGAGCCAAATGTCCAGTTAAAACAAATTTTGCCATTTCTGTATCCTATAATAAAAAAGCAGCCCACGATAAAATGGACTGCCCTATGAACCTATCTAATCCCCAATACTATTTACACATTTTCAGGGGAAATGGTTTCTTCTTGAGGCTCTATTATAGGATTTCCATCATCATCCAAGAAAGGAAGGGATTTATGGATAGAATTTCCATTTGCATCTACTTCTTCGCCCATTTTATTTACAAAATACTGAGTTCCATCTTCTCTATATGCAACAAATCGCCCCTCTTCGTTAATTAAACGCCCTTCTTCGTCCACCAAATGACCATCTTTATTTACAAGCTTTAAGTCTTCTCTAACAAACTTATACTTCTTTAAAAACTGGTTTTCTGGTAGTTTATCATCGTAATCAACATCAAGACCATAAATCATTTTCGCCAAAGCAGAAGCCGCATCAACAGCATATGGTTCTCTAGAGTCGTCATATTCATCAACACTAGCCCAAGTTAAACCACCGCCCTTATTAAAGGTACATACGGCCACCAAATAATTAAATCTAGCGTTATCTCCTTGCCCCTCTGCCGTTACAGTATCATAAGACTGTCTTTCTGAAATCAAGTCCCTGAGTTCTCCTCTTAGCTTACGTAGCTCTAAAGCTAAATCTTTGGCTTTTTTTAGAGTAATACCGCCCCCTTTTAAGATATTTTCAGATTCAGAGATTGAATTAATAAGGCCCTGATATTTGGCCTCCTTTTCTTCATTCCAAACATTTTGCTCTGTTAAAAAGTCATTCATTTTCCCTCTTAACATAGAGCCGGTTTCTAAAGCTTTCCTAACCGTTTTATTGTAAACCAATTCAGCTTCGCGAATATTTTTTGGTGATGGCTTCTTAACAATTAATTCAACTTCTTTTCCTTCTGAATTCACGCTTTTAATTTCTACTTGTGTCATTTATCCTCTCCTAAATGGAATCTTAATACTATATTTCTTGTAATTAATATCATAACCATTAAATTCTGATTCTAGGTTACGTATTTGTGTATTTCCTCGGTCCAAAATTTCACTCCGAATCTTATCAAATATTAACTTTAGCTCTTTTTGATTTGGATCTGTTTCGTGAAAATCCCATAAAAAACCAAAATTTTTTTCGATAGTCTCAAGAGCCCCAATCATTGTTGTTTGAATTTTCTTTTTAGAAGCATTAAAAAGCCTTTCCTTTGA
>ERZ869929.521-NODE-521-length-22125-cov-56.888808_pt1 | contig 22125 bp, 32 predicted proteins | sample MGYA00579312_ERZ869929 | MGnify/ENA primary metagenome ERZ869929 (study PRJEB32216, sample SAMN09231818) | wastewater metagenome | place: USA: Maryland | collected 2016-08-09 | study: EMG produced TPA metagenomics assembly of the PRJNA472060 data set (Reclaimed... | reverse complement strand
TCCCCCACTCTCTTTGGGTTCGGGTTTAGTTTCTTTGAGTAGTCCTACCATCCATTCGGGCATGTCGGATAATTCAACCTGTGACGGTCTCACAACCCATTCATAAGTATTCCCGTTCGGATGCAGGGAGGGAGGGGCGACCACATACCCACCGTCCCCACGGATGTCTAAGCCCTTGCCTAGTTTGCTTGCAGAGTTCCGAATCTCAATTCCTGGGTGTTTGAAAAAGATATGCTCCCCACCGCTCCCCGTTTTACTGACTGGAGTTTGTGGCAGTGGGCCGTACTTATCCAGTAAAGCGGTAAGACTATCATAACCGCCGTGGCCCGCGTCAATGTCAAGGACTACAATCCCCGAACGTTTCCCGCAAGCAATCCCGATGTTAGCATCGGGGAAATTATCCCACCAGCCTACTAACATATTTTCTTCGGTTGTGGCAACGTCAGCCCATTTCACAAGCGGGGTTTTATCATGCGGGCGGCAGGGGAAGGACTGCCAGCCTTGTTTCGAGTACGCCTTAGCAAATAGTAAAGTATCCATTAGAGCAACCTCAGTTTTTCACCGTCATCATACATCGCGGAACTGGCAAGAAACGAAGGCCAGCCAGTATCCATAAATACACTCGGATTCATCCTGATCTGCTTGTTACTCATCGCGTCATATTTACCCTTAGCCTTGCGCCAGTCTGAATAATCCTCCCAAGCGGTAAGCCTGCCAGAATAGGTCGCAACCACCCATTTTTTGAACTTCTGCCACTCAGCCGTAGAGTCCCACGGAAGAGAAGAAAAGCCAAGTTTAGACTCGAATTCATTCACGGCGTTTTGCGCCATCTGGTTCTGGTCAATAAGATGCGGGGGGATGGGTAGGCCATGCTGGATGTACCATTCAAGAGGGTAGTTTTCAGGTATTGTGTTATTCTCTGCTGTATTCTCTGATACATTTAAAGAAGATACCAACTTGGGGTCATCGATAGCCTCACTTTTGGTATCCTCGAACACCTCCAACTTGGTATATTCGATACGGTAATACTTGGTGCGGTCGTACTTGCCCTTCATCGGCTGAATTGACACAACTAAGCCCATTTCCTCTAAATTGGCAAAAATGCGCTGTATTGTGTTCTCGCTCCAAAATGGGAAGTTTGTCTCTTTCCATTCAGCGTAGGTGTTATAAACCCACTTATAACCATCCTGTTCGTATCCCTTATTTTTCACATTGTTGATCCAGTAATGAATTTGCTGTAAAACAATGGCTTCATTTATCCCAATAGCCACAGCTAGGGAAGGCTGAAAAGTGAGGGGGCTTTCTTGAATAAGTAGTTTGCTCATATATCACCTCTACTTTGTGCAACAGTAAGAAAACGGAACAAACTTTAACAAGATTTCGTCATCAAATTCCCCACTAACTTCTACTTCAAAACGACCGCCTTTTAATTGCCGCGTGTCGTCGTCAAGTAAATCAAGCAGTTCTTTTGCCGATTCTTTAAATTGCTCAAGCGTTGGAACACCATAATAATATTTAAACCCCTCCTTGATAAATATTGCATATGCTTTTTCAAAGTCAAAATTTTTCATAATTTCGTTTATAACCGTCTGCTTTTTCTTCATTGTGTAGCTCCTTTTTTAGATAACAAAATACCTGTCCTTATCTCACTGGCGTACAGTGCTGGCGGCATCCGTTACGAGATAAACGGGTAACGCCAGTGAGATAAAAACAGGTGCTTTTATCTCGTCTATTAGCCCCGCCAGAGGCTTCGCGCTTCATCGCGCTGATTTATATTATCACATCTTATCCGCCAATGTCAAGCGGTAGTTTCAAAACGGCATCACTTCCAGCTTATCCAAATCTACACACTTGCTACTGACTACCGCCCAGCCTGTCGGCCTATCTTGCGCCTTGCCCATCATCTGCATTACGTCAGTAGCCTGCCAGTCAGGAAATAGGGCGGGGAGGTTGCCCCACTGGTAACGCTCGGTCAGGTGCTTTTTTTCACGTAAGAGGATGATGTACATTATTTCAGCCGTTCAATCAGAAAGGCGAATTGCTCGATCAATTTCAACGTATCAACCGCGTCAGACAAGCAGATAATTTCATCTTCGCAATCGCTAATCCATTCGGCGTTACCGCTTTCCTTTGCCTTTATCAATTCCCGCTGTTTGTCTTTCATCGCTATTGCGACTGCGGCACGTTGCTTGTTTAGGTCTGTCATTTCATCCAACTTTCCGCCCGATTAGGGCAATTTGTTTTTGAACACTCAGAAGATGGGCGCAGAATTGCGGTTTTTATAACCCATCCAAACCAGCGCAATACAGATTCGGTAGAGCTACCGCGCCCATCTCTTGAATGTTCAATCCTTCGCCCTCGCCCGCCGCCATGGATAGCCACGGATAGACTCCGTTAGTTGCTATGTGTCAGCGGCGGGTTCAGGCCCAAATAAGGAGAAGACGCAGGCTGGTTACTGCTTGGCTCCTTCCCGCCGCTCGACTCTTATTACACCCGTGATAATGCCGATCAATTTGACGTGCCACCCAGGACACGGCGGGGAGGAGATATATCGATACTAGCATAGCGGGCGGGTGATGTCAAGAAAAATATTAGAAAATTAGATTAGAATCTTCTTATCTAACACTTAACTTGTTTTAAGCTTTCTTTTGTGGTTGATGATATTATAAGCATGTCCGTGTTTCGTATTTCGGTGTTATGCAGGAATCATAGTGAAACATTTACAGAAATCCTATTGCCCTGAAGAACGAAAGAGCCAACCGAGCGGACAACAACAAAACAGGAGCATGACATGTTTAGAATACACTACAAAGCGAACGGCGAACACGGCGGCAGTTTCATGTCCGCTCCGATGACCCGAGAATCCGCAGAGGCTAAAGCGGCTGAGATGCGACAAGATGTAACCCTGTATGATATTGAGATTAGAGAGGCATAACCATGACTACAATCAATGACCTGTATTTCTATCGCGGCGAACTTCTCGACACAGCCGCCGAAGCCGCAATCCATGAACGCCCGTTCTATCTGCAATCATCGCTTGACGACATCAACGACCAAATCCGATTACTGGAAAATGTCACGGATGAGGCACAGGCTGAATACTTCCGAACCGATTCGGCATCCGACGGACGCAACGAAATCGAACACGCCCAAATTGCCGCAACCTTTGGCAAGGTAAACGTCACCACCTCCGCAGAATGGCGCAAGCGTCACCTGCACCAGACAGCGGCACAGGTAGAAGCGGCGAGAGTACAAGCGGAAGGATTACGATCATGAGCGCATTAGATTTGTTTTTATCAGAGGTAAAAGCATACGATTATAAATGGTTTGATGAGATTGGCGGAAACGACGTATTGCAAGAGATTGGAACCCTCCGCGCCCAGCTTGCAGAGGCGAGGGAGATTATCTCAGAGGCAAAGATTGAAATAGGCTTTTCGATTTATGGGAAGACTCAGCCATCGACCAGTACATACGACAAACTGACCGCATATTTGCAAAAGGTAAAATCGGCCTAACCGCCGTTTACATATTCGGGACTCCCACCTAACGGGAAAGGAGTCCTTGGATGATTTTTTGGCGAGTGCCAGCGTCAAGTTACTGGCACAACACAGGTACACGTGTACCAACGTCAGCCGCGACGACTAGCGGCACTCAAACCGAAAAGGAACCCGAAAATGAAACAGAATGATGCTTTCCCCTCCAACTATCTCAAAGCCGAAGATTTCGCAGAAGGTGAAGAAAAGGAACTGGTTATTTCCAAACTCACCCTTGAGGAAATGACGGCCCGCGACCAGAGCAAGGAAAACAAGCCCGTTTTACACTTCAAAGATTTTGGCAAGCAGATCGTCGTCAATGCCACGAACTGGAAGCGCATCGTACAGGTGACAGGACAGGAAGACTCTGACAATTGGGCGGGGAAGAAAGTCACCCTCTATACTGAAATCGTTGACGCATTCGGCGAAATGAAACCCGCTATCCGCGTCAAGCTGGTTACGGCTAAACAAGCCGCGGTGGATGCTTTTTGGAGCAAGGCCCGCGAGTTGGGTTATTCCCGCGAAGATGGACTCGCCCTCCTGAAAAAGCACGACCAGAACTTCGAAGCCGCGACCGCTGAATTGATTTTCTAGTTCACAACGGGGCAGGTGAAAGTCTGCCCCGTCCTCTAATGGCATCCAACACATACACCTGCCACACGATCACAGGCCCACGAACCTACTCCCGAAAAGGGAGCCAGGGACGGAAGCCAAGCGGACTTGGAAAACCTGAACTAGGCTTTACGCCGAGGACGAAAAGAAGTTACTTATACTCAAAGAAAAGCTAGGCGATTACTATAACAAAAATGAAATTGCAAGGCAAGCGGTACACCTAGCAATACAGAATTGCTTAAACAATAGTTAGACCCCTAAGGAGGAGTAGGTATGAAAAAAATTTGGATAGTTGGAGATGAAGAATATCGCGCGGAGGTTTTTACTCAAGACGAAGAAGAACCAACAGAATATAAAATAATCGCCCATTGCGCTTCAATGGAATTAGCAGAAGAAATTGTATTTGCTCACAATATCTTAATTGACATTGAATTGCAAAAAGAAAAGTTTTGGGACTGGTATTTTAATCATCGCAATGATGATCTTGAACTATCTGATTTTCTAAAAAAAGCCTTTCTTTCTGGCATAGAAGCAATAAGCCAACAGCCTATTTTAGAACTAGAAATAGAGCCACTTTCCGAATCAGAACTATCTAGCGATGAAATTGATGATGAGCGTCAATTATTAGATAATAGTTAGGTAACTAATGCAAAAGTATCGAACGATTTTAGCAGACCCGCCCTGGAAGCAAACGCTCATCAGCGGCGGAGAATACAAGATAAGACCTAATATAAATAAACGAGTTTTGCCTTATCAAACCATGAGCCTTTCAGATATTTGCGCCTTGTCAGTTGAACAATACGCTGATATTGGCTGTCACTTATGGCTTTGGACTACGAACGAGTTTTTACGTGCTGGCTTTGAAGTTATGGAGGCGTGGGGCTTCAAATATCTCGCTCCAATCCATTGGATAAAGCCACAAGGAACAGGAAATTATTTCATACATAGAACGCAAACACTTTTATTTGGTTATCGCAAAAAATGCTATTTCAATCTTGAGCGTTATTTACCAAATATTATCGAAGCTAATGCTGGAAAACATTCACAGAAGCCACAGGAAAGTTATGATTACATCGAGAAAATATCTGACCCTGACAGACTTGAGTTATTCGCCCGTCCTATTTCACCAATGTTCCAAAAGCGTAATGGGTGGCACGTTTGGGGAAACGAAATAGAGTCTGATGTTGAAATCCCTTTACGGGGTCTAACACCGCGTGCAGCGGATTTGGGTGGGGGGCGTGAAAACTTTTGTAAATTGCACAACACAAATTATGTATTGGTTGGGTACTGTCCTATATGCCACCCAAACCGCTAACGCAAACCGTTGGGCGGACTCGCCCGGAAAGAATAGATACATGGTCACAAAGGAACAGATTGAAAAAATTATCCGTGATGAAACATGGGTTGAAGTTGATAGTGCCATCGTCTACGGGGTGAACGATGCGGCAGAAAAGATCATACAAGCCATAGAAGCCGCCCAACACCGTGTGCAGCCGACTGGTGGTACACCCTGCCGCGAATGTGGCATGATCGGCGGTCATTTGTGGGAGTGCAAATTAGGTTAGTCGCAACTCACCAGCGGCTAACACCTACCGTTCTACCGCCACCTTGCAAAGGAGAGATATGGCAAACGATGAATTGAATCAACTAATAAAAGTAGCACGCGAAGCGGCATTTTTTATCCGCTCAATTGATGGCTACGAAAACAGTAAGATTGCAAATGAGTTATCTTCGCTGGCTGAAAAGGTTGAAAGTCAGAAGTTACTTGCAATCGGTCGCCTTGCCGCCCGCGTTGTTTATCGCAATGCAAAGAAGGCGGTAGAACACAGCGTGCACCCGACGGGGCTTTGGCTGTGCAAAATTTGTGGCGAGTCAACCGATGAGCCTAAGCAACGGTGTAGCGTGTGCAACGCGCCCCGCGGGTAACGCAAGCCGTTAGCCAAACAAAAAAATCCCCTAGTCATCTAGGGGATTTTCATTTTTACATCACCTTGCTAACCGCCGCCTTGAATTTCTGCACATCCGCCAGCCGTTCAAACCTCACGCCAGCGCATGACGCGCTTGATCTTGTGGCCGTGATGTACCGCGCACCGAAATAAACGCGCCAGCCGCCGAAAGTGGGGAGGGTAAGCACAATGCCCCTGTACGGCTGCGCCGTTTGTCCTGTGGCTTCCTGTGCCCAATCTAAGGCCTGTTTTGTGGCGATGTCCACCGCCCGCCAGAGGGACTTGCCCCCGTTCTGGAGTCCCTTGAATACGATGACGGGATTGTCACCGTCTTTGTAGCAGTTGAAATATATGTTGTCGTAGTCTGGTTTAGGGTAATTCATTTTTTCCTCTTCTAACGTGTTAGTGGCGGGGTTCGCCACACGCAACACACTGTATATTATTGGCGTCATTCACCCAATCACACTCGCAAGCCCAAAGACCGTCCGTAGTGAGCTTTGTTGGGTTTCTCCAATATTGACGGATGCCTTCTGATAAATTGCCTTTACCAACTTTTGTATAAAAAGCGATTGTTTCGGGATCAAACATTACGTTTTTTCTTTTCATCGCCTTTTTGTATAGGGCTGGTTTCCCAGCCCCAATCCTTGCGCCGCCATGTTTATTTGTAGGGCTCGAGTTCTTCATCGCTCATGCTCTCAACTGTTTCGATTACTTCGCTCAGGCTCAATCCATTGGCAGGGAAGAACTCGCCATTCATTGTGTAACCATGCTTGATATTGATTTCTGACATTAGGGCTTCGTTGTTTCCGTAAAAGGCGTTGCGGGCGATTTCGTTTTTAGTGTTCATTTCGTTTCTCCTTGTTTTTGATTATGATGATATTATACACACCATATCAAGAATTGTCAAGGGTTTTGAAGCACCAATAGCGACTAGTCTAGGGCGTGGCCGCGTCAGGTGCACGCGGTGTTGTACCGCGCCACGCGTCAGGGTCTAAATTCATCAGCGCACCACACGCGCAACACTCATTATCATCAGTCATCATGCAAAAAAATTGCGGAGTGAGGCAATATTCGCAAGTAAAAACAGCCTGATCCATTGAAACCTCATTTAGTAAAGAGTTGTATCATCAACTCCCATTATACTCCCACGCGCCCGCATCCACTGGATACGTTCGCACATTCCCGCCGAAGTCCGTTTCAACGTCATAGACAGGCGAAGCGGGGAGGGGGCTTGTCAATTTGAAATCATCGGGGCCGTAACCATTGGTAGACTTTACCAAATTACCAGAGACTACCGCGCCCCTCACTGAGATTGTCTTATTAGCGATGTTATTCGCAACAAGTAAACCTTTTTGATTCGGGTAATATGTGACCGAGACTGGCGTATTTTTGCAGTCAGAAAACGTATTAAATGCAATCGTCACATTTACAAGCCCTTTGCCGTTGTCGCTCCGCCCGTACCGATAACCGTACTTGCAACCGACCACGATATTATTCTCAACGGTCGCGGAATCATGTCCGTGTGCGCCCCACTTCGCAAATGTTTCCTCCGCTCCGCCGATCCCCGCCATCGGATAACCCCCGCGATAATAGGCGCGGTCTCGGGCTACGACGAAGTTGTTGTGTATCTTCACATGATCTGAATTGCTGTAAATCCCGAATGAATAGCAGTCCTCTACCGTGTTTCCGTAAACCTCGATGTTTGACCCGCGCAATCCCATCCCCTCCCCCCAGCCGTGATGAATGTAATTGTTACGGATTACAATATTCTGCGCTAGGCCATTGGGTGTCTCATCAATGGACTGCACCTTCACCAGCGAAGGCCAGCCGCCCGAAATCGTGTTAGGTCGTGAGCGCATCGCACAGCGGACAATCTCGCAGTTTTCCAGCGTCCCGCCGTTCGTGCCTAAGAATAGAACGCCGTGGTCTTTGGTATCGTGTATTTTGCAATTTCTGACCGTGACGTTATTCCCTGTGATTTTCAAACCCACCCCGCCGCGTGTGTTGGTGATGTCGTACCCCTCAATTATCGCGTCATTTTCGGTTACTACTAAGCCCGTTGTAATTGTTTTCATTTCACTCCTAGAAAAACATATAATACGCACCAGTAGCACCAGTTGCCGCTACTGTGTAATAAACTTTGATTTGCAGGAAGTCAAGGCGGCAGGATGTCCCGGCGAAATCACTCTTTCCTTCAACCTTTACTAAAAATGTTCCGTTCGCAAATTCCGAATAAGTCCATGACCGCCCCCACGTATCCGTTGCGCCTCCTAAAGTTGAATTCTTGTCATTGGTTGACCCCGTTACCGTGTCACTTTTTGTTGCCGTATAGTTTGTACCGTTATCCCAGCTTAAAGATATTCGTAGTGTTGCCTTTTGGAATGCGGAGTCTGTTGAAAATTCTGTATTTACTTCTATCCCGTCAATAGTTATGCCAGAAGAAAGGCCAAACGAATAATTATTTAGAGTAGCCACCGCAAACGTTGTTCCCGCTATCGTCGCCCTTGAATTGTCCGCCGTATTGATTCGGGTTGTGGTCATATTCGACCACGAACCCGCAGAGACTACCGCCCCCGTTACCTTGAATCCAGTGTCAGCCATTAGGCACTCTGCCTCACGTCCATCAGCTCCCACTTACTGAGAGCGGTAGACCACATGAACAACTCCATGAGCTTCTTATTTGCTACCGTTGTACTGGCTAGGGTAGACGTAGACGTACTCGCAAAACTTGCCCCGTGAGTAATCGCCCGCCCCGTACCGTCATCGGTTATTTCGATAAGCATCATTTGATTTGCTGTTGGCGTACCAGATAAATTGGTAGTCAGTGACGTAATCGCCGCGTTTTGGCCAGTGATTGAAAATACATCCCCGTTATCTGTGTTTATGGTGGGCGTTCCAGAGGCCGCGACAGACACGACCCGTTTAGTCACCCGCTTATTCGTCATCGTCTTTGTATGCGCCGCGAATAAGAATTCATCATTGCCCGTCAACAAGGGGAGTGTTACGATTCTATCTGCTGTGAGTTCATTCACCGCTAGGACGTACTGGTGATCCGCGCTAGTGTCTTGAATCTCCGTTGTCTTTGGGATTATCATCGTCCCCGTAAATGTCGGAGAGGCTAGGGGAGCTTTCAGGTCTAAGGCGGCCTTTGTAGCTTTCGCGCTGGGTAATGTGTCGTCACTCCCTGAGACTGTGGACAAGTCCGAATCAATCGCCAGTGCAGAGATATTCCCACCCGTTGCCCGTCCCACTACCGTCTGTTCACCTACCGTCAAGGCGGCAGGGGTGTTGTCTGTGGTCGCATATAGAATCGTGTGAGCGTCGTATAACGCCTTTGTCACGTAGTCGGACAGGCTTGCAATGGTTGCGTAAACCGTGTCATACGTTGTCTTGAAAAGCGTCCGAACGGATGACAATAAAGCGTGTTCACTCACTCCGCCTGTTGTTTCCAGTTCAACAAAAGAAGTCGCGGCAGGAGAGGCGTTCTCTGACCCTGTTTGTGATATTAGTTTTCCCATTAGCTCACCTCGGGCGCAATAATCATGTAGTTCCTCTTATTGGCAATTAGTTCATAAGGATTGGATGTCTCGCTTACGTGGATAATTCTTGTGTCTCCCGCATCAATGACTCTAGTATCCCCAAAACTCGTCACCCTGTCGAATTCCGCCGTGTATGTCACCTGCGAATCGTTCACGTCAAATTCATTGGCAACCAAAGACCAGTCTCTAGGGTTGGCTTCCACCGTCAGGGAGACTTCATTGGCAATGATGACGTAATCGCGCGGATTCGCGGAGATGTCCATTAAACTTGATTCCTACGCTTGACGATAAACGGTACTTTGATAATCTCCCTCAAAACCCCATCAACCGTACCGCGCACATCCCAAACCCATTCGCCCGCTTTTAGGCTTTGGAATTTCTTAGTAACAATCGTAAAACCTGACACAGACATTGACCCCGTTAGGTAGGTAGATGATAAGTCCGTTCCAGTGTTCTGCTTGTAGAATCCCATCACTAGGGTTGCGTCATCGGTAATGCTTGACTGCACCCCTGGGACTTTGATTGTATAAACGGGTTCTTCTCCCTCGGTTGCAATAATCGGGGAGACTAACGCCTCATCATTCACTACGCTTGTTTTCGTTGCCATGTATTACCTCCAAAAACCTAATCTTTTTGCCACTTTATCGGCGTCTTCTTGGGTGTTCAACTCATAATCATAAACGGATTCAACTTTGAAAACAGGGTAGCCTTCTTTTCTTAGCCTTACTGCTATCAATAATTCGTTCCAAGCGTCTTGCGCTCCAGTATCAAGATGAACAAAAGACGCACCCTTTACAGATATTGCTATCGGCTTAGATGGTGTAACTAAAAATAAGTCAATTTCCTTCCAGCCTGGCATACCTTTCTTGAGTCCTGGACTGTACCTAAACTTGAAGTCAGTCACCAGCCCTTTGTTCATCGCTTTATAAACTGTCCGTGATAACCTTTCCTCGCCTTTGGCCGCTTTCAGGTTCTGCACCATTCCTGTCAAAGGCATTTCAGGCTCTTTGTTGATAGCACCGCGAAAACCGCCTCTTGTCGCTTTGGGAGGCGAAAAAGATTTCTTTCGAGGACGTTTACCAAAGTTTTTTAATTTCATTATTCAAAAAGGTAGTTATCGTATAAACTTACACCGCTCGGGTACAGGACTTCAATGGGGTAGGTTGTATGGTTGCTGTTTATAATAGTTCCGATAGCCTGATGATTTATCCTGATAGTATCGTTTACGACCGCATTCTCTGTAATGTTTCCAAAAATATATCCCGCTGTTTCAATTCCCACCGCACACCCTTGCACGTAATTTTGGTAGACGTTCACCCCGCCAATAAGCCTGATGCCAACATTCACCGAGAATTCACACTGAGAAACATTACTTTTTATAATAGAGCCGTAGATATTAGTACCGTAATTATTGAAAGCAGAGTTATTCTCAATACTTGCGGTGGTTGAATAAATCCCATTTCCGCAGTTGTTGTAAACGCTGTTTCCTTTGATGATAACGGGGCTTTTTGTTGCCTTGATTCCGTGATAGATAGGCTCGCCCTCGCACCATCCAGCACCACCGCTTACCTGTGCATTGTCAGTTACGATGGAATTCTCAAAACGTACATTTCGCCCCGTAATCAATACCCCATCATTCTGGCATAACTCAGCCACAACATTAGACACAAAAACCCAATTTCCTGTAATCTTCAAACATTGGATGTGTGCACCGTTGCCAGTAACAATAATCGGGTCTGCTTTTGTTCCAGACTGCGAGAATGTCAGATTAGTGTAGTACCCAGAAAGTGAGACGTCATTGTTTGCCTTGAATCCAGATAATGCAAACAATAGAACGATTGACAAAAATATTTTTTTCATTTTATACCTCCATGAATCCAACTTTTCCAGTTACTCCAAGAGAGCTTCCAGAATTTTGATACGCAAATATTGAGACTTCAATTGTTGTAACATCGTTGTACACATCGTCTCTGTATCTATCAAACAAATACGAAAACGGAACAATACAATTATCCCCACTGACAGAAGGGAGGCGGAAAAGGGTATAGTAGTTTATAGCTCCAGTTGTGGTATATGCCGCTAACTTTCCCTGCCTCAATCCTGTTGCATCTGTAGAGAAAACCAAGTTTCCACATACTAAGAAGTTGTTTTGGGTTGATATTTTCACCTTCTTACCATTACTTCCAAGTGTGAAAATACGAGAAGGCGACCTAGTTTGTACTTGATTTATATTTAGCTCTGTTTCTGTTGCCGTGTCAACGGTTAGCGATGTGTCAAAAACCGTACTATTCAGAGCGTTTCTCCATATTGGAGATTCGATAAACGGTCGGATAAAATTTGCGCTCCCATCTGCGCTAGTGTTTCCCGCAGTCTGTGCGTTGTTCTGCTGGGTGTTCTTCCCTTGCATTCTAAGAAAATCCAACTCCTGCGGGGTTAGCGTCTCATTCTTCGCCATCTTTAGCCAGAGGTCTGATAGTTCCATTAGTCTGTACTCATCATCGTAAATGTGATTTTGTCCGTTATCGGATCAGCTTTTATCGGGTAAATGTTCGGAGGGGCTAAGATTACGTCGTGGTCGTCAATATCCCAAAACTTAGACTTGACGTGAATCTTCGTCGCACTCTGCGCGGCTTCTTCCATCCAGTTCAGCGTGGCTTTTGCGCTTTGTACCTTTCCGTTTACCTGCACATTCTTTACATCTGCTTCACAAGTAAAAATCTTCCGAGCGGGAGAGCGGGCGAATCCGTTCGGCACAATCCCGCGAATATCGGGAGGGGTTGCGCTGTTGTCTGTCTGTAAACGTAGACGATAGGCGAATTTATTTAGATTACCCTCTCTAATCTTTACAGTATCTTCAGGTGATTTGTAAAACGCGCCAGCCTCAAACCAATTGTTGATTCCCGTAAGGCCGATTCCATCATCTAGCTGATAATCCACATCAACCCTGATACCCTGTGAGTTTAGATTTTTTGTCGTGGCAGTAAGACTTTCAATATACTTTGGAAGTTTGCTCGCACTCCCCATGTCGATTTCACAAGACTCTACGACCGCTTCATGCATGTACCTAACACCTGTATCATCGAGGGGGTTGCCCTTGTTGGACGGCAATTCAATATAGCAGGTATCCCCGCCACAATCAAACCATAATCTATTCCGCGCCCCTGATACGACCTGAATAGCCACATCCCTAATTCTTTTACCCACCGCCCAAGCCCGAGCGAATTCGTGCCAGTAGAGGCCGTCGAAAATCATCACGCTTGACGTTCCACTAGCCCCAGCATCTTTAGCTACAAACAACCAAGCCAGATAAGGCGAGTAAGCCGCGTCGATTCCCTCACGCCCATATGGAAATGAATTATTCTTGAATCCCTGTCCCACATCGTCTACCGTACCAGAATAGATACGACTGGTAGAAAATAGCCAATTGAAGAACGTCAGCCCATTCCAATTTACGGAGGCCGTGCCGTTGTCGGTCGAAGGGGTATTTCTGATTCCATAGTCTAATTCTGTGTATCGGTCATTATCTACAATCCCCACTTGATTACTTTTGAAAACATACAAAGAATTGTTCTGTGCAAGGATTCCATTTATAGGCGTGCCACTATCACCGATTTTTATCGAGGCTCTAAAGGCTAAGTCTGTGTTATAAGCCGCGACCTGATTAGCGCGTGACACTGTACACTTCAAGCCCGTTGACGTTCCACCAGACACTAAAGCGTTGTTATATCTCCATATCTGCGTTGAGTTATCCGCGTTGGAGTAACCCACGGCTAAGGCAGTCGCGCACCCTTGCCCGCTTGCGATGGTCTGTGCGTCCCAGTTCGTACCATCCCATACACGGATTGCCACTGTATCCCCTTGCGGGAAGTAACAGAATCCATTGACTGCAATAGGCCTGCCTGTCACCTGTCCAAGTCCGTGAGTTCCCGCGGCGATTACATCCCAATCGTCGTCCGTTTCATTCCACACATACAGGGCGGCGGTTGCCTCATTTGATACCTTGTAAAAATTCCCCGCAAAGGTGAAAAACCACCAGCGACGGGATGTGTCTGCGTCTACAATTCGGTAGTACATCGAAAACGCGGCAGTAGTCCATGAGCCAGCGTCAGCCGCACCAGAGGCGGAATATTTCGAGGATGTCCCGCCAGTGTCTACACCTACTTCCCAATGGTTCTTATCATTATCCGTATCCGCACCACAAGCGACGATGTGGTAAACGGTTGCGCTTGTCACCGCCTGAACACCCGTCCAATCGAACACCTGAAAAAGAGAGACTATATCAGTTATATCCGTTGTCGTAACCGTTGCAGATTTTAGGACTGTGCTAGACGGGCTTCCCGTGTCATCCGTTCTAAGTTCGACCGTGAGCGTTCCAGGGCTTCCCACTCGTCTAATCCATAACCAAACCTTGTCACGATTTGAAGAAGCGGACGCAGTAAATGTACGGGAAATGCTTTGGGTCGTGCCAAACAGCCCACGCCATGACACAGAGCCAGGTAACGCCTGCTCCGCGTCGCGGTATCCTGTTGATATTTTCCATTGGAGAGAGGGAAACAAATGACCAGGTATTGCACTAAATGCCTCTCTTGCATCTTTGTATTTATTCGGGTCATCGCTAAACCTTTCTCCCCCACGTCCACCGCTCCAATCTCGCTGTTCGTCAAAGTCACCGATTTTACGAGACTCGGCGTTCAATACCACACTAAAAGAGTCTTGGGTAAAATAAGAGACTGACGGTTGCCCCGTAAGGTTGAGCAACCATTGCCCGCGTGAGTGGTAGTCGTCTAATTGCAGGTTGAAAGGGGAGGGAATATTACTCATTGGTGATGTACTTGTTTACCGAGTAATCTACAAACGTAGAATAACGCGGCGCGTGTTTTGGCTTCCAGATAGGATTTTCCATTTTCGCCATTGGTAAATGCTTGTCTCTGTATTCACCTTCTAGCCACAAGAAGAAATCATTACCGCCCTGATTTTCATCCAATCGGTTGTACCAAGAAAGTACTTCAATAATCGCGGCGGCGGTTGCCACCTTTGGGTGTATGGATTCCTCAATCACTGAGTTATAAGCATTTACGTTCGGATGTAATCCGTTGTAGAAATACGCGATAGTATAGCCAGAGGGTAAAGCGGGGAGAATCAATCTACCCGTAGAGCCTGAGCTAGTCGGTTCAAACGACCAGCTACTAATGGTTTCCCACCCGTCGGTGTCATCCCCGTACTGGATCATAATCGGGGGATAGGCTTTCAAAGTGAGAGGAACGGTATAGGCCACTGTGCTGCTGTCCGTTGTCAGACTGGTGTTCCGAATAGCGATTGTCCCCAAGTTCTGCAAGGCTCTATTAACTCTAAAGATAACTTCCTGCAAAGGAAATTTATCCTGTGAGGCGATCATTATCTCATCACCTGAAGCTATCGCATCCGTAACCGTTGCTATTGTCCCCGTATAGGTGGAGTCCACATAAGCGGAAATTCTCCCCCATTTACCTTCGGGGGAGGCGTTCGCTCCGCCAGCATCACGGACGACAAAGGCCAGCATGTTCTTAAAGGCGTCAGTCTCGGGCGGGGATTCCAAATCTCCCCAAGCCGAATTGACAAACGTGGTAGCACTTCCGCCCGTTGCTGTGAATTGGCCGTAGTTCTTCGGGGTCTGTCCCAAATCACTATATATGTTTTGCAACAGATTAGACAGGTACATGATTATTCAAACCAGCAGTAAGCAATACCGCCAGTCCCAGCAGGCTTGACAAAGCACCCGACATCGAAAAGGATTCCGCCAAGGTGCGAAAGGTCAACAAACTGACCTGACGCGGTAAGTGTATCCATCGAGAACAAAACCGTACCCGTGTCGGTCGCGGCGTTCTTGAATTCACATGAAGTCGCGCCAGAACCGCCATAAAGGTACACAGCAACCAAACGGACTGGCTTAGCCCCTAACCGTGCCGCGCTTGCTGTGGTAACTGCTTGTAGTTCGTAACGTTGAGTATTCATTCGTTTTCCTCTTTTTCCCACTCTTCACGATTTACCCGCCTGAACTTTCCAACCCCATCCTTTACCCAAATATATTTGCTTTTCTTCTTCGTCTTTTTGAGGGTTCGGACAACTCCGAAATGGGTTTTATGGAATTTCTTTTCGTGTCCAGTTGGGCCGTAGTATTCGGGGTCTTGGGATGTATTCATTTTAGACATAGAAAACCCCCGCGTGTGCCATTGGCAAATCCCAATCTACATGAAGCGGGATTCCCAAATCCATCAATTTCTTACAAAGTACCATATCTTCCCCGCCTGAATTCATATCGTAAGGTTCTTCGCCTAACGCTATTGCAACCTCACGTTTCATCAACCAGCAACCCGCGCCCATGGCGTCAACCTTTTCTAAGCCCTTGCCTTCCTTCTCTCTATGCCTAAAGTAGTTGACTCCGTCCTTTGTTTCCACAAAGTCGTAAACTGTGGGCGTGTGTTTTACTTTGTCTTTATACCATCCTCCCACAATTGGCAAATTGTGCGCCATAAGCGTTTCTAGGAAATTCGGCGGTAATAAAATATCACTATCTATCATCGCCAAATACGGCATGTCTGACTTGCCAACAAAGGCTTTGTGAATCATATTTCGAGCCTTTGGTAAATATGTACCCTCGGAAGTTGCGAAGGCATCAAAGGGCATCGCGCCCGCGTGTTTCATGAAGTAAATAAAAAACTTTGAATACATTACCTCATCACACGGGACTCCCCACATCACGGGAGTTTTTCTCATATTCCTACTTTCTATAATGGGCGAGTTTCCCCGCCCATTATTATTATGATACTGTTGCAGAGAATGGAGTCGCTTCTGTTCCGCCCGCATCTGAAATAATAGACACGCGCCAATAGCCAGAGGCAATATCCTGTAATTCGTAATAAGCCCCAAGCAGGCCGCCCGTAGAATTTGCCGTACCAAATAAATCAATGGTATCGTCGTTGTCCACGGCTGAAAAACCTACCACAGTTGCGCCAGAGTCAGCAAATAAAACCGCATTCCCTTGCATCTCATCGGATGCGCTTGCGACCTTGATAGTTGCCGCGCCAGTAAACGAGGCGAGGACGTGCATAGGATACACGTCACCCGTTCCTGTGGCGGGAGGCAAGGTAACCGCAATTCCAGCGGCGCGATTCAAAATGGTAAGCCGCCCCGCGTGTGTGTTGCGGTCGAGTGTAACGGTTGAAGCTGTTACGGTCACGGGTGCGCTGTTCAAATCCGCAACCCCTGCAATTCCCTTACGAAGCATGAAGGGGCGTTTATTCCCCTGTGGTGCTTGTGCTACATTAGACATATTTATCTCCTTTCACATCAGCGGGCGAGTTTCCCCGCCCGCTATCATGTGACTAAAGGTTAGAGAGTTGACGAGAATTCTTTTACCGCGCCGTGGCTCTTATCGTAAGCAACCACGAGGCCGTATTCACCGACCACCTGACCAAAGGCAGAAGTATCCTTAGTCTTGGCAAGGCGTTCGTAGAAGAACGGGTCAAACGGGTAGTAAGCGATATTCTTAGTGGACAAAAGCCATAACTGACCAGCGGGGCAGTTACGATCCACAACCACATCGATACTCTTGCCAGTGACGGGGTTCATCAGTTTCTTGATGAGGATACCGCCCAAAGCCTCGGAGCGTTCGGTCGAGACAAAGCCCTCATAGAAGTCATTGATCTTGCGCTGAGCGTGTGCAACAGTCAAGATGAGGTCAGGGTCACCGCCATCAGTAAAGATGTTAGTGAGGGTGTCGTCGATGTGGTCACGGGTCAAAGCGGAGGCAGTACCACCAGTCGCGGCGGTTGAAGTTGCATAGGTGATGTTGTCGGTAATGAACGACGGGAAACCACCCATCACACGGCCTTGTGAGGCAGAGCCAGCGTTACGCTCCAAAAGGTACGGGGCGCGGGCCAAGTCCATCATAAGCTCTTGCATGTACTGCTCAATCCAGTAATCTTCCCAATCACTGACGCCATACTCCGCAATCTTGCCCTTAGTACGAGCGATTTCCACAGTGCGCTGGAAAATCTGCGTCACGTTCGAGTTGGACGCAATTTCATTACGCGGGCTGTCATCCGCAGTAGCACCATCCACACGAGCGCGAGAAGTGCGGGTCAAAACGGTTGCATCCGCATGAGTCGCCTGTGTGCCGTAAATGTTGCGGACAATGGTCATTGTGGTGGTGGACTTGGCGGTAATCAAAATTCCTTCGCCTTCAGCCTCCCACACATCACCCACCTGGAACAAATCCGCATCAGTCACGACCATTGTGGTCGTAGTCGAGGACGAAGCGAGACCAGAAGCGACGGGGTCGGTTCGGTCGTTATAGGTGGATTCCAACCATTCGTAAATCTTTCCATCGCGGTTAGCGAAGTTGAATTTCTTCATATCCGTTCCCAAGTACTTGTACGCTACGATGTCATAGGGTTCAATCTTGAGAATTTCATCAGTCACCATGCGCTTGTCAGGCACAGTGTCTTGATAGCTTGTTAACTGTCCAATTTGTGAAGCCATTTTTTATCTCCCTGCCTACGCAAAGACAATAGAGTCAACAGGGACGCCAGCTTTACGGGCCGCGTCTTTGAGTTCCTTTACCTTTGCTTTATTGCCTGCGGCGGCAATCATATTTTTCTGGTATTCCTTTGTTAGTTGCTCAATCCCAGCGGGGGCGTTCGGCCTTCCCTGAATCGTGGGCGACGCGCTAACAGAAGGATTCTCTTTTCTTGCACGGCTGGCGGCCAAACGTAAAGCCGCTTTTTCCTGTTCGTTCGGGTCAGAGTAACGGCGGTAGATGTCGATAACCTCCGCGTCATTCTCATCCAAACCGTATTCCTTTACGACCTCAGCCACTTTACCGCCACTAGGTACACCACTGCCAGGCGTTGTACTCGTTGGTAACACGCCACTCTTGAGAGTTTCGCGGATTTCTCGGATATAAGCCTTTGTCTCTGCTTCTTCGTCTTGTTGCTTGACGACGCCTAGAGCGGCCTCTTTCGAGATTCCGTGTTGCTCCATCAAAGAGTAAACGCGGTCAAACGTACTTTGGAAACGTTCCTCAAACTCGTCAAGTCTTTCATTGGTTTTCTTTACGGCGCGATCCTTGTTGGATCGTGTTTCGTCGTCAAGCCTCTTGATAGTCTTTTGGATGTTTTCCCATTCCGTTTTCGGGATGTTGACTGTCTCAGAACTCGGCTTATCATTTCCTGCGGAATCGGCGGGGATTGGCTGTCCCTCGCTCCCTTCGGAGAATTGCTGTCCATCGTTGGTCATGTTTTTATTTTTCCACCTTTCTTAGATTTACCCCTTTCAGGGCATTATACACTATTTCAGGCTCATCAATATAGCCTGTAATAAGTCGTACTCGTCACGGTATCCCAATCTGTCCGCTTCCCTGCGTAGTTGTTTCATTGCCTCATAATCCACGTTCTCGCCGTTGTCGTAGGCAAACTGGATTAGCTCAGCGGCAGGTGTTCCGATTTCCACCGTCCAATCTTCAAACGTTTTCTCAGGGACGGGGTTCATCGCAAGGTCATACAAATCCTGCTGCTGTTGGTCGCTTCCAGGGTCGGCCTCGGGTCTTACCTCAGCGGTTGGGGCATCTGGCAGGTATCCGCCATAGTCGATGATGTCCTGTAAATTCTGGTCGTACAGTTCTGAGCGTTCATTTAGGTACGCTTCCAGTTCGGAATACTTCGCCTCAATCGCTAGTTTGGCATCTTCGTCTACCTTGTTATAAAGCCTTGCGTCCACGATAATCTGCGGGTCAACACTTGCATTGATTTCCGCCTCTATCTTCTTTGTAAGGGTTCGCAATTCGCTTTCATACTGCTTTATCTTGTATTGCGCCTTGATTTTGTTGACGTAAGAGTAATTCGTCTTACCGTTCGGAAGTATGGATTCAGGGGAGTTCAGCAGGTCGTACCCCTCCTGAATGTTTGCGTACTTCCCCGCCAACTGTTGCGCGGCGGTTTCTTTCGCGTTCCCATACTCATACTGATATTGTCGGAGCGGGGAATACTCCCTAAAGATAGCATCTCTCTGTTCTGCGCTTGTGTTCTTGTCGTAGAGCATCGAGGCATCATTGATAACAGAAGATGAATATTTCTTTTCCAGTTGCGCCCGTGTCTGGTTACTGTAATTCATCTCTAAGGTATTCATACTTCCGTAGTATTCCATTAGAGTCGGGGTGTTGGTAATGAATTCAGTCTGCCTATCCATCGCGGCCTGAACTTCGGGGTTATTCTCTATGTACTTCTTTTTTTCTGCGGTAGACAGTCCGTAATACACGCCTATTTTTTCGTGAATGTCCGCGCCGAATTCCTGCGCTATGGTGTCCCTCATCTGTCCGTATAGTGACGTTGCGTAATTCCACTCCTGACGGGTGGCTGTTGAAGGAATTGTATAAGTTGCGGCAATGTCTGCAATCGCACCTTGAAAGGCCATCAAGTCAGATTCGGATAATCCCATCTGTGAGAAGTCACCTTTTACGCTGTAAAACAAGCGAATCATATCTGTGTCAAGTCCGACAATCTTAGCGATAGATTCCATCTGTCCAGGTGGGATACGTCCTAAGACATTATAGGTGTACGCTGTTTCCATCGCATCGCCACTCTTGCGAGACAATAAAAGCCCATCCACGAAAGAACCATATTCGGGGTTGTCGTGCATCTGTGTAAAAGCCTGTCGGTATTCATCGGGCGTCATTTGTGAGCGTGCCGATTGCAACATGCCGTAATCCTGCCAGAACTTTTCAATCTTCATATCGTCAGCGGTTCGGGGCTTCATTGCAGAACCCAAGAAAAACGCTTGCACGTCACCACCTGCGCGGGCGTCGGAGGCGCGTTCCATCGCAGCCTGCCATACATCACCACTTTTAGCGCGGGCGGCCTCAATCATTTGTTCTTCGGATATTTGCCCGTCATCTACCATCATGGCGAGAGCGGCCACTACCTTATTTTTCTCGTAAGGGTCAACTGAATTCAGCATTCTTTCGCTGATAGTTTTTCCCTCACCAAAGGCCAATACAAACGGGTCAATTTCAATCGGCTTTGTGTCTACTCCGAATTTACCTAAAACATTATCCAGCCCGCTTGTCACTGACTTTACGGTCTGCGAGAATGGTAGAAGTCTACCCGCCCACCGTTGCGCGGCTTCGGTCTTTCCCTGTTCATTCAGTTTTAGAGCTAACGCCCACTGATACAATGGCGATACGCCTACGCCCATCTTCCCGATGTCCGCTATCATTCGAGACGCCCAATCTACCCGTTTATACGGGTCGTCAAAGTCTACGCCCGTCAAGCCGTTCATGGGATTTATCGCGGATTCGAGATTGATAAAATACTGGTTATTCGAGTCAATCCCCATCAATGCCCCTACGTCGATATTGTAACGATACCATTCGGGCATGTCTGAATGCTCTTTTGTCATGTACTCTTTATAAGCCATGTACATATTGGCAATCTTGGGATTGTCCACCATCGTTTCAATACTTCGCATGTACGAGCGGGTAGACCAGTAATGCAGGGAGTTTCCAAGCATCATGGTTAGCGCGTGATCCATGTACGTCTTATTGTAGTCATGTAACGCAAAGTTACGGGTAGATACGGAAACGACCGCCGCCTTTCGTCTGACAACCTTCATCCGTGCTTCATACGCCTTTTGTGCGCTTCTCATGGCGTCCTCGTCTTGCAGGTAGGTGGTTTTTACAGTCTTGCCCCATTCACCAACAACCTTATCCTCCCACTTGCGAACGTCAGCGATAAAGTTATCCATGCCCTCAAATGCTACGCGGGCTTCGGTAATCTGTCCGCCATCGTAGGAAGGGACGAATTTCAGATTCTGCAAGGCTTCGCGGGCTTGTGAAAGGGTAATCTTTTCGTAGGGGATAATCTCTTGCCCTGCCTGTTCCAACCAATAAGCCGCCTCGTCAGCGTTTATCTGTGCGTCTGTTTTCTCAAATCCCTTTTCAAACCCTCGCAAATAATCACGGATAAACTCGTAATCGTCCGCCTGTTCTTTGGTAATAAATCCACCTTCCCAAAGTCTAACCCCAACATCATCAATAGCACGGGCGTTCTTTTTCATGAGTCCAGGAAGTACGCCAGTCGCATTAGACTCACCAAAGATGTTTTTGAAATCTTCGGGGTTGATACCGCCATTCTCTTTGAGATAAGCCAAAGGATTCGCTTTTCTCGGAGCGGTCTTAGCGGCTTCTGTGGTGTTCACAATCCGCGTAATATACTCCTGATTCAGTTGCCGCCCTTTTGCATCCCCTGCCAGTTTACTAAGCGGTACGTCTGGGGTCGCTGTAAACTGGTCAAGGTATCTTTGCCAAGAGAACATTTCCTCAGCCGCTTCGTATTTTGCGTTCAACTTTTGTAACTCGAAGTATGGATTAGTCGGACTCTTATCCATCAGAGCCACTTCGTCTAATGTCGTGCCAAGTTGCGCGGCTGTTTGCTCCAGCGCGTTCATGGTGTTGGTGTATTT
>ERZ869929.520-NODE-520-length-22139-cov-35.320322_pt1 | contig 22139 bp, 24 predicted proteins | sample MGYA00579312_ERZ869929 | MGnify/ENA primary metagenome ERZ869929 (study PRJEB32216, sample SAMN09231818) | wastewater metagenome | place: USA: Maryland | collected 2016-08-09 | study: EMG produced TPA metagenomics assembly of the PRJNA472060 data set (Reclaimed... | reverse complement strand
TACTTCAACGTCCGCACCACGGGCGCGGGCCGGGCCGTGGACCCCCGCCGCTGGGAGGATCTGCGCCAGCCGCGAGACGTTCCCGAGGGAACGTATATCGGACTTGGCTTCGACGGCTCCATCAGCCGGGATGCCACCGTTCTGAGGGCCTGCACCGCCGATGGCTACTCGTTTGTCATCAAGGTATGGCAGCGACCGCGCGATGCGGTGGAATGGACGGTCAACCGCACCGAGGTCCACCAGCTCGTGGCGGAGACGTTCGCCCGTTATCGCGTGGGCCGGATGTACTGCGACCCGCCCAAATGGCACTCGGAGATCGAGCAGTGGGCGTCTCTCTACGGGGAGGACGTCGTCGTCGCGTTCGACACGAACCAGGCGCGGCGATTCGCCCCCGCCGTCGATCGGTGGCGCACCGCGATAGCCGAAGGCTCGCACACCCACGACGGCGACCGGTTGACGACCGAGCACGTCCTGTCATCGGTCTTGGTCAAGGTGCGGCTGGCTGATGACGCCGATGACCAGCGCACCCACTACGTGCTCAAGAAGGGCGAGGACGGCGGTCGCATCGACGGCGCGGTCGCCGATGTCCTTGCGCTCGAGGCCGCCAAGACGATGCCCGACGACGGCGTCTCCGTCTACGAGAGCCGCGGTCTGCTCGTCATCTGACAGAACCCCCGGAGGGCCCCTTGGGAATCGCATCACGCATCCTGGGTGCCCTCGATTCCGCGGGCGACCGCTGGGCACGCGAACAGCGGGCCATCGTCAACGTCCCGGCGTGGGTGGACATCCCGCTGACGGGGCGGACCTCATCCGGTCGCTCGGTCACGCCGACGTCCGCGTTGAACTATGGCCCGTACTTCGCGGCCATCCGCAACATCAGCGAGGACGTCGCGAAACTGCCGCTCATCACCTATCGGCGGTTGCCGATGGGCAAGGAGCGCGCGACCGACCACCCGCTGTACCCGATCCTTCACGACGTCGCGAACCCGTGGCAGACCGCCTTCGAGTTCCGCCAGCTCATCGAGTCGCACCGGCTCGCGTGGGGCAACGGCTACGCGATGAAGGAGTATGACCCCCGCAACGGAGCCATCCGCGCCCTGTGGCCGCTGCGCCCGGACCGGATGCTGTCCGTGGAGCGGTTCACCCGCTACGGCCGCCCCTGGTACACCTACCAGTGGCCGGACGGCGAGGTGGTCACCTACGACGCCTCGGACATCTTCCACGTCCGCGGTATCGGCGACGAGCTCGTCGGGTACTCCATCGCCAGGCTGGCCCGCGAATCCATCGGTGCCGGTCTCGCGACCGAGGAATGGGCGGCCAACTTCTGGGCGAACGACGCCCGCCCCGGCGGCTTCATGCGTCACCCCGGTCGGATGTCGAAGGACGCCCACGAGCGGCTGCGGGCGACCGCCAACGAGCACAGGGGCTCGGGCAACGCCCACAAATGGGCCGTGCTCGAGGAGGGCATGGACGTCGTCACGGTGGGGATCCCGCCCGAGGACGCCCAGTTCCTCGAGACGCGTCAGTTCCAGGTCCGTGAGATCGCCCGCTGGTTCCGGCTCCCGCCCCACAAGCTGGGCGACCTGGCCGACGCCACGTTCTCGAACATCGAGCACCAGGGGCAGGAGTACGTCACCGACACGCTCGGCGCTCCACTCGTCTCGTGGGAGCAGTCGATCGCGCTCCGGCTGATGACCGAGAGCGACCGCCGCACCTACTTCGCCGAACACCTCGTGGACGCCCTGCTGCGGGCTGACACGCTCGCTCGCTTCCAGGCTTACGCGGTCGGCATCCAGAACAAGGTGATGGTCCCCGACGAGGCGCGCGAGCGCGAGAACCTGAACCCGCTACCGAATGGCGAGGGTGCTAGGCCCGTGGAGACGCCGAACAACACGTCCCCGGCATAAGGAGTCCCCATGCCCGCAACGCAGGCCCGCGTGGAGCGGGTGTTTCCGTTCGTCCTCGAGGAGCGGTCCGACGGCGAGGTCGCGCCCCGCATCGTCGGCCACGCCGCCGTCTTCAATGCCCTGTCCGAGAACCTTGGCGGCTTCCGCGAGGAGATCCGCCGCGGGGCGTTCGCCAAGACCATCGCCGAGGCCGACGTCCGGGGTCTGTTCAACCACGATCCCAACTTCGTTCTCGGCCGCAACAAGGCCGGGACGCTCGGACTGTCCGAGGACGGCAAGGGCCTGCGCATCGCCGCCGAGCCCCCGGACACGACGTGGGCTCGCGACCTCCAGGTGTCCATGAAGCGCGGCGACATCGACCAGATGTCCTTCGCGTTCTCGGTCGTCAAGGAAGCGCCGAAGCTGCGCGAGCAGTCCGCCGAGGAGCGGCTGGCGTCCGGCGATGACCTGCCGGTCCGGACCATCCATGAGGTCCGCCTGTACGACGTCAGCGTCGTCACGTTCCCCGCCTACACCCAGACCGACGCCGCGGTGCGCTCCGCGCTCCTGACCGTCGGCATCGACCACGACGCACTCGCCGCCACCGTGGCCCGCCACGAGCGCGGCATCTCCCTCTCCACCGCGGACGTGGACCTCATCCGGGGTTCCATCGCCGCCCTGTCCGCCCTGCTCCCTGCGGAGCCGATCGCCCTCCGGACGGAGGACGTCACTCCCCCCGCTGACGAGCCGACGCCCCCGGTGGTGTCACTCGCGCTGCGTCGCAAGCAGCTGGAGCTGGTCGAACTCGCCGTCCTGACCGCCTGAGCTAGGCAGCCGGTCCCCATCCCCTGAGCCCGCCGCGAGGCGGGTTCTTCGCCATGAGGACCATCCGATGCGATCCGCCGAGCTGCGCGCCAAGCGCGCGGCTGTCATCAAGGATGCCCGCGACATCGTCGATGCCGCCGAGGCTGAGAACCGTGCTTCCCTCACGCCCGAGGAGGAGCAGCGATACGACGCCCTGATGGGCGAGGCGAACACCATCGCCGCGAACATCCGGCGTCTCGACCAGCTCGCGGAGGAGGAGCGTTCGCTCGCCACCGCGGCCATCGGTGCGGAGCCCAAGCCGCAGCCGAAGTCGGCCTACGATGACGTCTTCTGGCGCTACATGCGCCACGGCAAGGCGGCGCTCGAGCCGCACGAGTTCCGCACCCTCCGGCAGGGTTTCGACCCCATGACGGAGCAGCGCGCCCAGTCGCTGACCACGACCGCCGGCGGGTACACCGTCCCGTCCAACGGCGTGTTCCCCACGCTCATCGACACGGCCCAGCGCAACGCCAACGTGATGCGCCAGGTCGCGACGGTGGTCTCGGCAGACTTCAACACCAACGTCGCCACCGTCTCGGCGCACGGCGCTGCGGCGTGGACGGCGGAGACCGTGGGCTTCAACGAGGCCGACGAGACGACCGGCCAGGTCACCTTCTCGGCGTACAAGGCCACGGCCCTCGTGAAGATCACCGAGGAGCTGCTGCAGGACAGCGTGTTCGACATGGCGGGCTACCTCGCCCGCGAGCTCGGCAAGCGCCTCGGCGTCCTCGAGGAGGCTGGCTTCGTCAACGGCGCGGGCACCACCCAGCCCACCGGCATCGTCGGTGGCGCGGGCGCGGGTGTCACCGCCGCGAGCGCGACCGCCATCACCACGGACGAGCTCATCGGCCTCGTCCACTCGGTGGACCGCATGTATCGCAACGACCCGTCGTGCGGCTGGCTGTTCGCGGACTCGACCGCGCTCTACATCCGCAAGCTGAAGGACTCGACCGGCCAGTACATCTGGCAGCCGGGCCTCCAGGCGGACCAGCCCGACCGGCTGCTCGGCAAGCCCGTCTACATCTCCGACAACGTCCCGGCCATCGCGACCGGCAACAAGTCGGTGGTGTTCGGCGCGATGAACGCCTACTGGATCGTGGACCGCGCCGGCATGTTCATCCAGCGGCTGGATGAGCTGTACGCGGCCAACGGCTACGTCGGCTTCCGCGCGTTCCTGCGCACGGACGGCAAGCTCACGGACTCCGGGGCGGTCAAGCGTCTCATCCAGGCCTGAGCAGCGACCTGAGAAGGAGACGCTGACATGGCTTCGACCGAGGACCGCACCTACCCCGACGGCCGGATCGTCCAGACGTATTCCGGCCAGATCACCCGGACGCACACCGTGGCGTCCACCCTGTTCACCCTCCAGCCCGGAGCGGTGCCCATCGGCCTCCGTGTCATCAACCACGGGGCCGCGTCCAACGCGGGGACGAACGCGCGCATCTCGGTGGGCTCCACCGGCAACTCGGCGTTCTTCCTCGCCAACCTCGACGTGAAGTCCGCGGGTGCCATCACCAACGGCGGAGGCGGCCAGTCCGTCCCCTCCTCGGTGGCGAACCTCGGGACCGCCGTGTCCGTCCGCACCGACGTGCAGGCGGTCTACGCCGAGGCCGGTTCGGCATCCAACACGGGTGGCCCCTGGACCATCCTGATGGACGTCCTGAACATCTGACCCGAACACGGGGGCCGGGAGACCGGCCCCCGTTCCCATCCCCGGAGGGATGATCCATGCCTCGCTCGACGTATATCAGCGCCGGGTCCTCGACGCGCATCAAGTCGGGCGCGGGGACCCTCTACGTGGCCCACATCTCGCCCGCCAACGGGTCCAGCCTCGTGCTGGCCGATACCCCCGATCTGGGCGCGGCAGGCCCCAACTTCAACCTCCGAACGTCGGTGACCTCGACCATCGCCTTCATCGGCACATTCGCCTCCACGGTCCCGGCGTCCATCGACCTCAACGGGGCGGCCTTCAACAACGGGCTGTCCGTGTCCGCCACCTCCAGCGCCGCCGTGACGGTGGTCTGGGACTGACCGCAAGCCTGCTAGGAGGCTCCATGCGCTACGACCTCGGTCGGGCGTGGTTCGCCACGCCCAAGGGCCGCCGTGCCCTCATGTACATCCGTGAGGGCACCAACGACCTCAACACCTGCTACGCCTCCATGACGGAGGACGAGTACCACGTCCGCGACCTGTCCCTGTCGGGGCTGGCGCTCGATATCGGTGGGTACCTCGGGTCGGTGTCCATCGCCCTGCTCATCGACAACCCGGCGCTCCGGGTCATCTGCGTGGAGCCAGTCCCGGACAACCAGGACCTCATCGAGCGGAACGCCAGCGTCAACGGCGTGGCAGACCGACTGACCCTCATCAGGGGCGCGGCCGGACGCGGAGGCGAGCCGGTCACGGTGGCCTACGGGTACACCGGCACGGAGCTCGAGCTGCACCACGCGTTCGTCGGCAACAGCACCATCGCCCAGTCGGCGGAGACTCACCTCGAGGCGCACTACACCGCCGTGTCCCTCTCGGACCTGATGGGCGACGAGGACGCCGCGTTCCTCAAGATCGACTGCGAGGGTGGCGAGTACAGCATCCTCACCGACCCCGCCGTGGCGCGCATCGCCCGCATCACCGGCGAATGGCACAACGTGCCGCTCCCCGACGGGACGACCGGCTCGCAGGACCGCATCCGGGCCCTGCTGGAGCCGACGCACGCCGTCACGTTCGCCGGCCCCGTCGAGGGCCCCGGCGGCTTCGACGCTGTCCGCCGCTGACCATACGCAGGCCGGGTTCCTAGCCCCCGGCCTGCACACCTGCTAGGAGGTGTGCAATGACCCGTCGCATCGTGCTCATGCTGTCCCACGCCATCGAGGAGTGGCAGCAGCTGGACCTGCTGACCAGCCTCGGGTACGAGGTGTTCAGCATCGGGGGCTACATCGACCCCCGGAGCCCGCACTCGCCGCTCCGGCCGCCGCTCGACATCCCGTTCTACCCCGACCTGAAGCAGGCCGTGGATGACCTGGGCACCGCCGACAACCTGACCGCCGCGCAGTCCCGCATCCCGGACGCGCTGCTCGACTGGCTGGGCGACGACGGCGCGATCATCCTCCACCACAAGGAGGAGCGGCTGTGGGGCGACTGGCCCCGGCTGCTGGACTGGAAGCGCGGCAACGGCGGCCGCCGCATCATCTGGCGCACCGTCGGGCAGTCGGTGAGCACCAACGAGCGCAACGCCCTCCCCTACCGGATGGCGGGCTGCGAGCGGGTGGCCTACTCGCCCCGCGAAGCCAACATCCCCGGCTACACCGGGCACGACGCGCTCATCCGCTTCTGGGGCGTCCAGAGCGACCGGGAGTGGACCGGCGACGACGCCCGCGTCATCAACATCGCCCAGCACCTGCGGCAGCGCGACCCGTTCACCAACTGGCGCTTCTGGGACTCCGCCACCCGCGACCTCCCCCGGCTCGCCATCGGCCCCGGTTCGGAGGTCATCGGCGGTACCGGGCCCGTCTCCCCCGAGGAGATGGCCGACGCGCTGCACACCGCCCGCGCCTTCCTGTTCTGCGGATCCCAGCCCGCGTCCTACACGCTAGCCCTCATCGAGGCGCTGCACGCCGGCATCCCGGTCGTGAGCATCGGCCCCTCGTGGATGCGGGTGCCCTACGACGGCCACGACGCCTCGGAGCTGTTCGAGGGCCACGAACTGGCCCCTCTCTCCGCCGACGATCCCAACGACGCCTTCCACCTGCTGCGGCGGCTGCTTGCCGACAGGGACTGGGCGAAGGTGGTCTCGGCGCAGTCCCGCGCCATCGCCCGCGACGTGTTCGACCGCGAGAAGGTCGGGGCGGAGTGGAAGGCGTACCTCGGATGAAGTCATACCACCGCGTAGCCACGGCGCTGGACAGGACCGAGCCGCACGTGTGGGTTCCGGTCGGGACGCAGAGCCTTCAGAGGCGCGACCCGTGCGACTGTGACGAACGAAACGCGCGGCCCGGCATCAGGACTTGGGTGGTGTGCTCCCACTACCGGGAGGACCGCTTCGTCATCCACGCCTGCGGGTGTGGCGAATGGCGGCTGGTTCTGATGGACCTCTCCGACTCGGCCGCCCATGTCGTAAACCCGCCGCGATGAACGTCCTCGCGGACCGCCACCACGCCGGGCTGTACCGCTCCCTGCAACTGCTCGGGGACCGGCTCGGCTGGAACCTGTACACCCCGGTCGGCATGGACTGGTGGGACGCGGGCATCTGGAACTTCGGCCGCAAGACCTGGGGCGACGACCGGCTGGCTCGGCAGTTCATCGCCGGGCCAGAGTGGGTGCAGGGCTGGTGGGGCGAGGGGTACCGGGACACGGTTGACCCGGAGTTCCCGCCGTCTCCCGTGGAGCCGGGTGTGTACCCGCCGGAGACCATCCACGGCGTGACACTTGCGCAAGCACGCAACATGCCGTGGGACCTTGTCATCGCCAGCGCCGAGGACAACCAGTGGGGGTTCGCGGCGTTCGCCAAGGGCGTCGGTGCCCGGTTCGTGGTGCAGGTCGGCAACACCGGACAGCACGTCGATTGGTCGCTGGACCCGCTGGCGCTCGTGTCGTCCGAGGTCCCGATCGTGGGCCGCGGCGTCCGCTACCACCAGGAGATGGACCCGGCGGCCACGCGGTTCGTGGATCCCGGAACGGCGTGGCACCGGGCGCAGAGGGCCATCACGTCGTTCGTCAACTGCTTCCCCTCCATCGGCCCCTGCTATGACGGGTGGAAGGCGATGGAGGCCGCGCTGCCCGAGTTCGGCTTCGAGGAGTACGGCATCGACGGGGCACACGGTGTGCTCAAGCCCATCGGACGCCTCGCGGACCGGATGGCGGACGCCCTGTTCGGCTACCACGACAAGGTCCACGGCGACGGCTTCGGCCACGTCATCCACGGGTGGGCAGCGGTGGGCCGTCCCCTCATCGGCCACGGCTCGCACTACGCCGGGAAGATGGCCCACCACTTCTGGCAGCACGGGCGGACCGCCATCGACCTCGACGTCGTGAGCATCCCCGAGGCCGCCCGCATGGTCCGCGAGATCGCAGCAGACCCGGACCGGCACGCCGAGATGTGCCACGCCATCCGCGCCGAGTACGAGCGCATCGACCATGCAGCGGAGGCCGAGGCCATCCGCGCCCTGCTAGGAGGGAACAAGTGAGGCTAGGGGTCATCGGCGACATCGCCGAGGCGACCGGGTTCGGTCGTGTCACGCGCGAACTGGGCAAGCGGTGGATCGAGGCGGGCATCGACTGCCGGTTCCTCGGCATCAACTACCGGGGTGCCGACGGCGAGGTCCAGGCGAACATCGAGGCGGGCGGCAACAGCGAGACCGTCCACGCCATCCTGCGCACCATCGAAACCGACCCGGTCCTGATGAACGCGGTCCCCGCCGGTCTCAACGGCGACCCTCTGGGCAACAACATGACCGCTGGGTTCCTCGCGGGCCAGTACACCCCAGGGTGGCAGGCGGACGCCGCCATCGTGGTGGGCGACCCCCGCGCCATGCTGGAGCGGTTGGTCACGGACCGGGGCGTCCTGCGGCAGGTCCCGGTGTGGAACTACGTCCCCATCGAAGGCACCCGCCTGACGCCCTACTGGCGGGCCATCTGGAGCATCGTCCAGCCCGTCGCGATGTCCGACTTCGGCGGTCGTGAGCTCGGCGCGCTGCTGGGCCGTGACGACGTGCCGGTCATCAAGCACGGCATCTCCGACGACTTCTACCCGATCAGCGAGGAACGACCCGGCTACACCTCGAAGGGCGAGGCGGTCATCAGCCGGGAGCAGGCCCGCGCGCTGCTCGGCTGGACGGACCGGACGGTCATCTTCCGGGCCGACCGGAACGTCCCCCGGAAGGATTACCCGGCCTTCTTCGACGCCATCCGCCCCATCATCGCCGCGCACCCCGAGGTGCTGGTCGTCATCCACTGCGCCCCCATCGACGAGGGCGGAATCCTCTCGGAGCTCATCGCCGACCTCCCCGGCGCGTATGACTCCGGACGCGGCTGGAAGCACTCCCAGGTCCACCAGACCAAGGCCCACGACACGTGGAAGGGCCTGACCGACCGGCAGCTCAACCTCGTCTACAACGCTGCCGACATCTACGCCTCCCCGACGTGGGCCGAGGGCTTCGGCCTGACGCTCGCCGAGGCGGCCGCCACGGGGCTCCCCGTGGTCACCACGGACTTCGCTGCGGGCCCCGAGGTGGCGGGTCCGGGCGCGGTCCTCGTCCCGCCCCGCTGGCTGCAGGGAAACCCCGCCGCCCATCGCTGGTCGGTCGTGGACACCGGCCTGTTCTCCGAGGCGCTGGAACGGCTGGTCTGCGATCCAGACGAGCGCCGTCGCATCGGCTCCCTTGGCATCGACCACGTCCGCCGATTCTCGTGGGACGAGGCCGCGGTCCAGTTCATCCGCCTGTTCGAGAGCGTCTGATGCCGTTGTCCGTCGTCCAGGTCTGGGTCTGCCCGAACTGCAGGGCCGAGCACCGATCCGACCGCATCCTACCGAACCGGTTCCACACCTGCCCCCGGCTGCGGTACATGACCGCGCCGATGGTGCTGGCCGGGACCGACGCGAAGGTCACCCTTCGTGAACGCGAGGACTACGTTGGAAAGGAGCAGGTGCAGCTCGACCCGGAGCGCGGCCGTCCCGTCATGTCGATCGTGACCGAGCGTGGCGACGGTTCCAACGACGTGATGGTCTTCGCCCCGGCCGCCACGGCGCGCGGCCGCTAGACCCTCAACCAGACGCCCCGGAGGCCACCTGGCCGGCCGGTCATTCGGCATGCCCACCCCACACAAGGAGACCTCCCGTGGCCTGGTCCGCGAGCAAGATCTTCATGGCGACGATCGAGGACATCCTCGAGAACACGACCGCCATGGACCTGAACAGCGACACCTTCAAGGCGGCGCTGTACGACAACGACATCACCCCGTCCCAGACGGTCACCTCGGCGAACACCGCCTACAACGCGGGCCAGTGGGTGTCCTCGGGCAACGAGGTCTATGACGGCTCCGAGTGGGCGCAGGGCGGCGTCGCGCTGTCCTCGGTCGCGTCCGGCTTCTCGTCGAACGTCTACACCTTCGACGCGGCCGACACGGTCTCCACCGGGTCGAGCGCCACGCTGGCGAACGTCTACGGGTGTCTCGTCTACGACGACACCATCACGACGCCGGTCGCCGACCAGGGGCTCTGCTTCAACTACTTCGGCGGCGCGAACAGCGTGACCGACGGGACGTTCACGATCGCGTGGTCGGCCTCGGGCATCCTGAGCATCACGGCCTGACCCCGTGTTCTGGTGGGCCGAGTCTGCCAGCACCATCGCCGCGGCCGGACATGCTGCCGCCGCGGCGATGGCGGCCGGGGTCGGGGCCAACACCAACCCCTCCGCGCTGCGCATCTTCATGTCGCAGCGTCCCGGTTCGGGCGCGTCCGCGTCGGCCGGGCTGGCAGCGGCCACCGGGAACGCTGCCGGAGCGGCGTCGTCCCTGTCGGCCCGCCCGTCGGTCGCCTCGGCCACCGGTGGCGCGACCCTCGCCTCGTCGTCATCGGTCCTGTATCCGTCGTGGGCGCAGGGCTGGGTGGCGACGTTGCAGTCGGCGTTCGGCGGCATCACCTACGGCACGACCTACACCGCGCCGGGGACCATCCCGCACGACGGCGTCACGTCCTCGTCGTCCGCGTTCAACTCCTGGCTGCGGTCCACGGTCGGCAGCGGGACATCCGGTGCATGGAAGAAGGCCGTCGTGCCGTCCGGCTGGACGATCCGCCTGACCGGCACGGGCGGCATCGACCTGTCGAGCCTGTCCTATATCGAGCTCGACCTGACCGGTGCCACCGTCCAGAACGCCACCGACGACACGTCGAACCTCGGTTCGTCCCTGTTCTTCCAGGACTCGCACCACATCCGCGTGGTCGGCGGCACCATCGACGGTCTGCGGACCACGACCGGCCAGGTCACGGCGGGACACGAGGGCGGCAACGAGAAGCGCAACGGCTGCGTCATCCGGCACAACTGCCAGTTCCTCGAGTTCTCCGGCGTGACGTGGGACAACCTGTACGCCTTCGGCATCCTCATCAACACGGACGGCGGCGGGCTGTCCGAGTACCCCCGCGACATCTGGATCCACGACTGCACGGTGCGTGGAGGCGAGATGGGCATCGCCCCGGTGTCAGCGGCACGCGTGCTCGTCGAGGGCTGCGCGATCGATGACACCCAGATCATCCCGTTCGACATGGAGCCGGACATCACCGGCCACATCGTCGAGGACGTCCTCGTCATCGACAACACCATCGACACCTACGGCACCGGTCAGACCCTCTCGTCGTGGTTCGTGGCGATGAACGGGATGGGCTCGGTGCAGGCGTACATGCGCCGCATCGGCGTCTACTACAACACCGTCGTCTCCGGCGCGCTGGGACCCGACAACGGCAACTACGACAACCTCGGCGGGCTCGGTATCCGATGTACCGACCAGGAGCTCGAGAAGACCGACATCTACATCGTCGGCAACACGACCGAGGACCCCGACTCTCAGACCGGCTCGTCGGGCGTCATGTACTTCTCGTACACCACGAACCTGACCGTCACGGGCAACCGCCAGCCGATCGCCGGTACCGCGACGCTCATCAACGGGTCGTCGAACACGAACGTGACCCAGTCCGGCAACTCGACCACCTACCCGTGAGGCACGCCCGATGACGTTCGGCTTCTCGATCTGGCCTGACAACGTGTCCAACGGGCCCACGTCCGTGGACATGAACTACCCGTCGTACGCGAACGTGCTGGGCACCGGCGCGAAGTCGTCATGGCAGGAGGTCATCAGCGACGCGGCGGTCACCACCACCTGCCACGGCGTCTTCGTGGAGGTCTCCAAGACGGCGACGGGCGGAGCGAACACGGCAGCCGTGCTGGACATCGGCGTGGACACCGCGGGCGGGACCTCCTACTCCGCGGTCATCAGCAACCTGCTGGTCGGCTTCGCGGACGACCCGAACGCGAACACGGGCAACGGCGGGGTGCAGCAGTACTTCATCCCGCTGGAGATCCCCAGCGGCTCGGCGGTCGCCATCCGCGGTCAGACCAACGGCGGCGCGGCGCTGTCTGCCAGCGTCCGGGTGTCCCTGTTCGGTGCGGCGACCGGTCCCTTCTCGGGGGCGACCTGCACGACCTACGGCATCTCGGGCACGAACGGCACCGCGGTCACGCCCGGTAACGACTCGACCTGGGGGTCGTGGACCAGCATCGGCAGCACGACCGCGGCGGACCTTCAGGCCATCAGCCTCGGCGTCCAGTTCGGGTCGAGCACGGTCAACCGCAACGCCTACCAGCTGCAGATCGGCGTGTCATCGGCGGCCATCAGCCCGATCTACGACGTGAAGGGCTCCACCACCGAGACCATCCACGGCCCCCGCCCGGTCATCCCTACCTACTACTACGTGGCCTCCGGGGCTCAGCTCCAGGTCCGCGCCCGCGGGGTGTCCGGCTCCATCGACACCCTGTACGTCGCGCTCTACGGGGTCTCGGCCACCTGATGTTCTGGTGGGACGCCTCCCCGACCACGACCGCCTCCGCCGGGGTCGCCTCGGCCACGGCAGCAGCGAACGGCGCGACCGGGGTCGTCGGCTCCCGCGCCTCTGCCGGTGTCGCGTCCGCCGAGGTATGGGTCGCGCAGGGTCAGGGCGCGTCACTCACCGCGGTCGCCGGGGGCGTCACGGCGACGGCGACGGCATCGCCCCCCGTCCCGTCCGTCATGCCGCAGGCGACGGCCATCGCCCTGCTCGCGGAGGCGTTCTCGGCCTCGGCCACCAGCGCCTATGCGACGGTCGCCTCGGCGACGGCGGCGACCGGTGGCGCGCTGCCGACCGTGACCCCGAGCGCCGGCCATGCGTCGGCCACGGCCACGGCGCACGGCCCGATGCCGTCGCTCATCACTCTTGCCGGTCTGGCGTCCTCCGGTGCCACGGCGCTGGCGCTCGACGCCACCGTCAGCACCATCAATCAGACCACCGTCGCCGCGGGCCACGCCAGCGCCACGGCGGCAGTGAACGCCCCGGCGGCAGTTGTGACCCCGAACGCCGGCCATGCGTCGGCCACGGCCGCGGTCGCCGATTCCGGGGCCATCGGTGCCGGTTCCAGCGTCACGTCGTCGGCCGGGGTGGCGGCCGCAACCGGTGCCGCATCCAACCCATCGGCGCAGGTCGCCGCGACCGTCGGTCCCGCCAGCGCCACCGGTGCCGCGAACGGAGCGTCGGCCAGCGTCAAGGCTGGTTCGGGCGTCGCGAGTGCGGCGGGCACGTCGCATCAGGCTGTCTCCCAGGTTTCCGGCCTGGTCGGATCGGGGACCCCGCCGCGGGGTCGCGGTTATCCCTCTCGCCCCCGTGGTCATGCCTCGGGTGGCCCGCCGCGTCTCGTGAGGTGAACCGATGCTGAAGCTTGCCGTCAACGTCGATGACCCCGCCGATCTGCTGACCGGCTACGGTGCCGGGGCGCTCATCCGCGTGGAGCGTGACACCTCGTCCGCGTTCACAGGCGCGACCGAGATCACAACCATCGCCATCGTGACCGGGACCGCGCGGTACGAGTACTGGGACACGACGGGCACCTCAGACCACTGGTACCGGGTCCGGTACTCGACGGCCAGCCCCTCCGTGGCGACCGACTACAGCGACTACAGCGACGGCTTCCAGGTCACGGCATCGGACGTCCAGGCATGGGCGACTCCGGCCGGCATGAAGCTGCGCATGGGCATCGACGACAGCAACGACGACGACCTCATGTGGCAGTACGCGATGGAGGCCAACTCGTGGCTGCAGGGGCGCATCGGTCGCCCGGTCGGGCCTGTCGCCAGCACCACCTACTTCTTCGACGGCAGCGACGTCATCGCCGACGGGAAGTGTCTCCCGGTCCCGTTCGGGATCCGCTCCGTGTCGGCACTTGCGGTCCGCGCCACGACCGGCGACGCTTACACCAGCATCCCGTCGTCCGACTACTTCCTCCGCCCGAAGCCGCAGGCCCGCGACACCGGCTGGCCCGCCACGCAGGTGTGGCTCACCGACAACCCATCGAGCGGCAACGGCTGGGGCACCCGGTTCCCCTGCCACGGCTTCGACGCCATCCAGATGACCGCCTCAGCTGGCTGGGACGAGCACCCGGCCGACCTCGTGGAGCTCGCCCACCGCCTCGCGGTGTCGTCGTTCCGGGCCCGCGCCTACGGCACCGGGGCGGAGTACGTCGTCGGCGAGGACGGCGAACGGGTGTTCGAGCGGGAGATGAGCGCCCGCGACTGGGGCACGGTCCGCTTCTACCGGGAGCTGCGGGTATGACCGGCTCGTTCATCGCCGTCAGCCTCGATCAGCGCCAGTACGACGCGGCCATGCGCCGCCTGGCCAAGTACGACCTGAAGAATCCCACGACCCTGAAGCGCGTCCGGCGCGTCTACCTCGAGGGCGCGAAGATGCTGGTCCGCCCCATGCGGGCGGCGGCACCGGTCGGACCCACGGGCAACCTGCGCCGGTCCATCGGGGCGCGGCAGCCGCGGCTCAAGGTCGGCGAGATGGCGGTCGCCTCGGTCGGTCCGCGCGGCGGCCGGTACAAGGGCAACCATCGTTGGCTCGTCGTGGCCGGCACCAAGGACCACTCGCTGGCCCCGGTCCGCAAGGGGCCGTGGGTCGTCATCCCGCAGGGCTCCGCCCCGGTCGGTGGCATCGGTCCGCGGATGGCGAACGTCTACGCGGGTGCGAACGTCCATCACCCCGGCTCCCGTGCGAACCCGTTCGTGGACCGCGTGTTCGAGCGGTACGGCGGAGAGGTCCAGTCGTTCATCGAGCGCGAGGTCGTGGGCTACGGCGCGTCGAGCATCGTGCCTACCACCGGCCCGTCGTTCATCGAGGGCTGGCAATGAGCATCAGCCGCCTGTCGATCGCGTCGAGCCTCGCCGCGGTGTTCTCCACCGTCACCCCGCCAGCCGGATTCTCGTCGCTGCGGTTCAGCACCTACGAGCTCCCGGACCAGATCCCGGACAACACCCCCGGCGTCCTCGTGTTCCCGCCCGAGGAGCAGCTGTCCTACCCGCCGTCCATGCGGTCGTCGTTGCAGGACTGGACGGTGCGGTTCTACCTCGCGCGGACCGCCGACAAGAAACGGCAGATCACCGCGCTCTATCGCTGGGCCGATGTGCTCATCCCCCAGCTCGACGGGCTGGTCCACCTGGGCCTGTCCGACAGCGTCAACTCCGCCGATGTCGCCGGGGCTAGGACCGGCCCGATCGTCTACGCCAATGAGACGTTCGATGGCATCGAGGTCAGCGTCCTCGTGAACGCCCAGGAGGCGGTCACGTTCTCCAACTAAGGAGGGCTCCCTAGCCATGCCTCCCGGCCTTCAGCACTACACGCGCCTGACCATCGGCAAGGAGACCGTGGCGGGCACCGCTGTCGCTGGTTCTCGCCTGCTCTACCCCGACGGCACCGGGTTCTTCTCTGAAGACCAGATGCAGACCTTCGGGGAGGACGCGAACCGCGGGACCAAGACCCACGTCACCCGGTCGGTGTCGCAGGGCACCGCGGCCGCCGTGACGTTCCGCACCCCCGCGCAGCGCGGCGTGGCCTACGACGAGCTCGTCATCCCGTTCTCCCAGATCAAGGGCGGCGTCACCGGTTCCGGCGGCACCGCGGCCAAGGTGTGGACGTTCACGCCCACGCAGAACGCCTCGTCCTCGCAGGAGACCTACACCCTCGAACCCGGCGACGACAACGAGTCGTGGCGGATGGAGTACGGGCAGGTCAGCCGCTTCCGGCTGTCCGCCGCCGTGGACCAGCCGACGCAGCTGGAGATGGACTTCTTCGCTCGGCAGGCGACCGTCACGTCCACCCTGTCCAAGCCGACGCCCACGGACCCCGTGACGATCCCCGGCAAGAAGTGGAAGGTCCGGTTCGCCACCGCGCAGGCGGGGTTGAACACTGCGTCCGACGAGACCAACTTCCTGCTGGACTTCGACCTCGACGTGACCACCGGGCTGGTGCCGCGCCGGTACCAGGACGGCAACGACTACTTCGGCCAGTCGGTCGAGGGTGAGCAGCTGGACTTCACGTTCACGATGCACGGCGAGTCCACGTCGCAGGCCTCCACCCGGTACGCCAAGTGGAAGAACAACGAGGTGGAGTTCGTCCGGCTGCGGGCCAACGGGCCCTCGCTGGGGTCCACGACCTACGCGGCACAGGTGGACCTCGCGGTCCTCTGGACCAACGTCCAGCCGATCGCCAGCGCCGATGCCGGCGTCAACATCTGGGAGTTCACCGGCCGGGCCGCCTACGACTCGACGTGGGACAACTCCATCGTCGGCCATCTCATCAACTCCATCACCCAGCTCCCCGGCATCTGAGCCGGGCGGCCTGCTAGGAGGCTGTCATGTCCACGGAACGTCTGCGCGGCACCACGAAGAAGGGGTTCGCCTGGTGGGCCGATGTGCGCACCGAGTGGCCCTATGGTGCCGACGCCAAGGTGGCGGGCGCGCTGCTGTTCACCGAGGACCCGGAGTCCTTCGAGAACGGCCAGCGCGTCCTCCTCCAGCAGTCCGTCACCGATGCCCACGTCCCGGACCTCGCGGGCAACCCGCTGCCGTTCGGGCCCGATGTCTGGGAGGAGTGCGACGGCCAGGTCGGTCGCCGGATCCTCACCGCCTGTCGCCGCAACTGGGGCCAGTGGCAGAAGGACGCCGACCCAAACGACACGAGCGAGTCGTCGGACGCATCTCCGGCACCGGCTCCGGTCTCGTAGAGGACCGGCGACTCGCCGACGCCTATTTCCTCGCCCGCCACCCGGGATGGACGTGGCGTGACCTGCAAGAGACCCCCGCCGACATCATCCGGTTCCTGCGCCTCATCGAGCGCAAGGAGGCCGAAGCGGCGGAAGGCCGTGCCCGTGCCGCTGAGGCGCTGGCCCGCATGAGGTGACCCGTGGGACTGTTCGGCAACAACTCGACGGTCACCACGACCTTCCGCGGGAAGGACGATCTGTCGCCCGTGGTGCGCGGCATGCGCAACACGATGGAGGGCTTCAAGCGCGACGCCAAGACCGGGTTCGGACTGGCCGCCGGGTTCTCGGTGTTCCAGGCGGGAAAGCAGGTCATCGGCGAGGTGGCCGGGTTCCTGATGGACGCGGCCGAGGCGGCGATGGAGGACGAGAAGTCCGTCGCAAAGCTGAACACGACGCTGCGCAACTCCGTCCCCGGCTGGGAGCGATACCAGGGCGCGATCGACGCGGCGACCGAGAAGGGGCTGGAACTGGCGTTCGCGGACGACGAGGTGCGCGAGAGCCTGAGTCGGCTCATCCCGTACACCAAGGACGTCAACGAGGCCATCCGCCTGAACGGGCTGGCGATGGACCTCGCCCGCGCCAGGAACATGAACCTCGTGGACGCCGCGGCCCTGCTGGGCAAGGCCTACGGCGGCCAGGTGACGGCGCTCCGCCGTGCCGGCATCGCCATCGGCGACACGAAGGACGCGACGCAGGCGCTCGCGCGGGTGCAGGAGCAGGTGTCGGGGCAGGCCGAGGCGTATGCCGGGACCGCCGAGGGGTCGTACAAGACGCTCCAGCTCACCATCGACGAGCTTGTCGAGAGCATCGGGTACGAGCTGCTGCCGTACATCAAGGACTTCGCGACCTATGTCCGGCAGGACGTCATCCCGCAGATCGACGGCTGGACCGATTCCATCCACAAGCTCATCGACGCGGCGGCGATCGCGACCGCGATGGTGCCCGAGTTCGGCAGCAGCCTGGGTGACACCAGCCGGGTGGTGTCGCTCCGGCTCAAGCACCTCGAGCGGAACGCCTTCCTGTTGACCGATGCGTGGACCGGGCTGGGGGATGCAGCCGTCGCGGCCGGTTCCGACATGAGCCCCGACAACCCCGCCGGGCCCGCCGCTGCTGTACGCGGGACAACCCGCCGGATGCTCCGGTCCATGAACGCGGTCACCGAGCCGTGGAAGCAGGACTGGAAGAACCTCGCCGAGTGGGCCAAGGACCCGTTCACGCCCTCGAAGTTCGAGAAGTGGCTGGGCGAACGAGCCGAACGGGCGACCCGGAACGCTCAGCGCGCGGCGGAGCGGGGCAAGCCCGGTGTCGCTCGTCGCTGGCGTGCGATCGCTGCGGCGATGAAGAACCCGGTGACTCGCGCGTTGCTCGACATCGGCGTCGGGGTGGATCAAGCCATCATCGACATCAGGACGGTGCAGTTGGCCGGGCAGAACCTCGCCGGTGTCATGTCGGGGTTGTTCAACGTATTCGGCAATGACCATGACGGGCCGTGGACCAACAGCGAGTTCGGTGACCGGACCAAGAAGGGCGGCGGTCGCCGCCGCCACCGCAAGGCCATCGGTGGCATGACCTCCGGCTACGACGTCGTCGGCGAGTACGGCCCGGAGATCATCCGCAGCGGCTCCGCCAAGGCGCACGTCACGCCCTCTCACGCGGGCCGTGGCGACATCGTGCTCCAGATCGACGGGTACACCCTCATGCGGTGGATCGACAACAGGATGGGCCGCCAGATGGCCTTCAGCGGACTGGGAGACTGACCGATGGGCGACCAGGGTTTCGACATCACGCAGGGCTCCGGCACGTCCATCCACTCGTGGAGCCGGACCGTCGCGAGCACGTCGCGGCTGGATCAGTTCTTCCTCCACGGTGAGCAGCCCTACGCCACCCACACCGCGCAGGCGGTCGTCCGGACGAACACGGCGAACAGCCATCTCATGTTCCTCCAGGGCGACGGCACCAACTACATCCGGGTGCGGCGCATCACCATCCGCAACGCCAACATCGCCTCGTCGGCCTCGACCCTCGACATCCGCGTCTACCGGACCTCGACGGCCGGTGCCTCGGGGACCACGGTCAACCCGCGATCGTTCGACGAGAGCGATGGCGTCTACTCCGGGACCATCCAGACGCTGCCCACATCGAAGGGCACCGAGGGGAACCAGCTGCTCGCGCTGCGTCTCGGCGTCCCTGCCTCCGCCCCGTTGACCGGGTCCGTGGAGTGGCGGGAGTCGGAGCGAGCCAAGCCGCTCATCTTCGGCAGCGGCACGGCCAACGGCATCGCCATCAAGAACCTCAACTCGCTGGCGACCGAGGTCGATGTCGAGGTGGAGTTCTCCGTCCTCAACTACCTCTGAGCCGATGAGCGCCGGCGCACTCGCAGCGGCCACCACCCCGACCCAGAAGCCGTTCGTCATCAAGGTGGGCGGGCTGGACGTGACCAGCATCGTCCCCCTCGGCGACTTCCCGGTCCACATCACCGAGACCACCGACGGCGCGGCGCAGCTGACGTTCACCATCGAGGACAACGACCAGCGGCAGTTCGGCATGGGGTCGCTCGTCGAGGTGCTGGACAAGCGAAGCGGCACCCGGACGCTGTTCGGCGGGCACCTGGTCAACATGCGCCACCGGCGACGGTCGGCGGGCTACGGTCGCCTCATCGACTGCACCGCCATCGGGCTCGATGCGTGGCTGGACTGGCGGACGGTCATCTCGTGGTCGTCGCGCAACTCCAAGACCGGCTCGCTGATCCAGTCGGACCGCGTCATGGTCCAGCAGCTCGTGGACAAGTACGGCGGTCGGCGCGTCGTCGCCCCGGACGCCACGGTGCGGGCGACCAACACGAACATGGAGAAGGTCATCGTCAAGGGGGCGACCCTGCGCGAGGCCATCCAGCGCGTGGCGGACACGGCGACCACCTCGGGCGATTCGACCAACCGCTACTTCTACGTGGACGTGGACGGGCGGCTGCACTACTTCCTCGACCAGGAGAACGACACCGCCCCCTACCGCATCGCGGACGGCTTCTACACCCGGACGGTGCTGGAGACGTCGGGCCTCGCCGCCCTGTGGACGATGCGCGAGGGGTCGGGCGCGACCGCCTTCGAGACCGACAGCGGGTACCACGGGACCCTGTCCGGGGGTTACCAGCGGGGCGTGTCGGGCGGGCTGGCGAACGAGCCGCAGCTGACCGCGACGTTGCTCAACGGCTCATCGGGCTACCTCTCGGCGAGCGGATCCGGCCTGCACCCCGGCGACACGTTCACCATCGAGTTCTGGGTGAAGCGTGCCGCGGTGGGTTCGGTGCAGACCGTCTGGTCGGGAGGCTCGGGCGACGTCGAGGTCGGCTTCGACGCGAGCGACCGGCTGGTGGTGTACAAGGAGGCCACCGGCAATCACTTCGTGTCGGACACCTCGTTCACGTCCACGACCGACTGGTACCACGTCGTGGTCGCCCGGTCCCCCGGTGCCACGTCCGTCTACGCCAACGGGCTGAGCATCAGCGGGACGACCACCTCGCGGACCTTCGTGGCCGCGGCCGGTGCCATCAACATCGGCCGGCGCGTCTCGTCCACCGATCGCTACTTCCGGGGCGCGGTGCAGCACGTCGCGGTCTACTCGTCGAAGCTCTCCGCCGCGACGGCCACCGCCCACTACCAGCAGGGCGTCAGCATCTGGCCCGAGGACCTGGTCCTCGAGCGGGACGCCAGCGACGGGCGCGAGGAGGTCTACGTCGCCGGGAAGAACGACGCGGGGACTGGCTGGGTCCGCCCCGGCGACCTTCCCGGCGTGACGCTCCGGTCGTCCTTCGGTCGTGACGAGCCGCCCCGGTGGGAGATCATCGAGCGCGAGGATTCCACGGGCCCGGACAAGAAGCGGTCCTACGGCGGCGCGTTCCTGAAGCGCCACAACGACCCCCAGGTGTCCGGCTCGTTCTCCGTCACCGACTTCGATGGCTGGCGGGTCGGGCAGCGGGTCTACGTCACGGACGCGGCGCTCGGCCTCGACGCCTACCCCATCGAGATCAAGCAGCTGGAGACCGACCTGTTGCTCGGCAACGGCACCATCCGGTACGACATCACCCTCGGCCGGAACCGGCGCACCGCGACCCGCAACCTGAACCGTTCCCTTCCGAGGAAGCGATGAGTACGATGCGCACGGAACCTGTTGCTGGAGGGATGGATGCGAGCCTTGCTAGGGGCGCTCGCGTTGCTGCTGGTGCTCCCGATGGGCGCTAGGGGCGACGGCGACTGGAACGACGATGACCTGCCGTACACGATGGCGACGCGGGTCGTGTCGGGCGATGTGCTGTCCGACGCCAACCTGCCGTTGCGGCTGCTGGACCCCGATACCGGCGCACTGGTCCTGTCCACGGCGACCGATGGGGATGAGGTTGGATTCGGGTCGGGGTTGCAGCGTGGCATCCAGACCAATGTCCTGAACGGCGACTTCTCGCTGCCGCCGCCCGACATCACGCAGCCCATCTCCGACTCGAACCCGTTGCCGTACTGGCGATACGTCGATGGTGGGTACGCGCAGCGACTTATCTACGCGGCGAACAGTGCATACGCCAGTGGCTATGTCATCCAGCCGTTGAACACGTTGGTGTCCGGTTCGGGGGATTCCATCTACCAGTTCGTGGATGTCCCACGGTCACAGGGCCAACAGTATCGGGTGCTCGTCTCGGTCTATGGCGCGAACGGCGGGGTCACGACGAACTTTCTGCGAACGCAGTTCTACGCCGCAGACAAGACGACGGCCATCGGCTCGGAGGTCTCCTCGGCGTTTCCCCAGACCTCATCCGAGCTCAAGATCGACGCCGGTCTTGTCCCGGCCAACGCTGCCTACCTCCGTGTATCGGTGGCTTTCGATGTCGTTGCCGTCAGGCCGATCGGCGAGGTCCGCGTCGCGTTCCTCCCCGCCGAGGCGACCGTCGGTCTCTACAGCCGATCCTCGACGACCGGTGCCATCTCCACGACCGAGACATCCATCGCCTACGCGCTCATCCCCGCCAACTCCTTGGTGGCCGGCAGCCAGTACGTCATCAAGGCGTTCGGGACGATGACGGTGACCGGCGGCGTCGCTCGTGTCGCGACCTACAACCTTCGCGTCGGGCCAACCTCGCTGACCGGCACGATCGTCGAGGCCATCAACCCCACGACCACGACGAACGCGACGGGCGACGGGTACATGCTCGAGGCGACGTTGACGGTGGCGTCGGTCGGCGCGAGCGGGACCGTCTACGGCAGCATCGAGATGAACGGCGGGTCGCAACCGTTCGCCGTCGGTTCCCGCGTGGATGTCGCGGGCTCGACGACCACCATCGACACCACCGTCGCCAACTACATCGAGCTCACCGCGGAGACCTCGAACGCCGCGGCCACCACCACGTTCCGACAGGCCTACATCCAGTGCGTCATGGCGTCGTAGCCCAGGCGACGCCGACACACACCAAGCCCCCGCTTCCCATCATGGGAGGCGGGGGCTTTTCTTCGTTCCTACCGCCCCAGCGCGGGGTGCGTGACCTGGTGGGCGATGAAGGCTGCCAGCCCACCCACCGCCA
>ERZ869929.517-NODE-517-length-22292-cov-3.763997_pt1 | contig 22292 bp, 27 predicted proteins | sample MGYA00579312_ERZ869929 | MGnify/ENA primary metagenome ERZ869929 (study PRJEB32216, sample SAMN09231818) | wastewater metagenome | place: USA: Maryland | collected 2016-08-09 | study: EMG produced TPA metagenomics assembly of the PRJNA472060 data set (Reclaimed... | reverse complement strand
ACCGCATCGTCGGGCACGGCGAGGAAGCGCCGGATCAGCTCCTAGCAAACGCGATGAACTGGCGCATACACCCGAAGGCGCAGCAGGAGGCGCTGTCGGGTGTGCTCGATGAAGTCGGCTGGGTGCAGGACATCATCGTCAACCGGCGCACCGGAAACGTCGTTGACGGCCATCTACGGGCATCCCTGGCGATCAGCAAGGGCGAGGCTACGGTGCCGGTGGTCTACGTTGACCTTGACGAGCATGAGGAACGGCTGATCCTGGCGACCATCGACCCGCTGGCGGGGATGGCGGTCACGGACACCGAGCAACTGGCGGCCCTGCTGGCCGAGGTCACGGTCACGGACCAGGCGTTGACGGAGATGCTGGCCGGGCTGGCGGTCAAGGCCGGTGTGGTGCCCGCTGACGTAGGGCCGCCGGATGTCGGCGACCCATCCGGCGGCTACAAGGAGCAATACGGGGTCATCGTCATCTGTGGCGACGAATCGGAGCAGCAGCGGGTCTACGAGGCGCTGCGCGACGAGGGCTATTCCTGCCGGGTGGTGACGACGTGAGGGTATCGGTACACAACTCCTGCAAGGACTTCGACTCCTACCGCGCGGCCCGCGTGAAATCCCTGTTCAATGTCGAGAGCGGCGCGGATTTCTCGCTCGATGCCGACCTTCCGATTGACGACGGCGACTGGAAGATCGGCCTGATCGTCGGGCCGTCAGGCTCCGGCAAGACGAGCATGGGACGGCGCATCTTCGGCCCCGACGCCTTCTACGAGGCCGGCGGCACGGTCTACCGCCTGACCGACTCTATGGACGGCGGCCCGATCATCATGCAGCGGCGCTGCGCGGTGTTGGCGGGCGAGTCGGCTGGGGAATTGTGGCGGCGGGCGTTGGCCCCGTTGGGCGTTGCTATGTTGCGCGACGTGGTAACGGCTATCGGCCTGCGCGACGGCATGCGCGCCGATGCGGCGTAGTCAGGGGGCTAGGGTCTGCCGATTCGTGGAGCAGTATACGTGCTTCACCAATGGAGAGTGGATCGGCCAGCCGTTCAGGCTCCAGCCGTGGCAGCGGCGCATCATCTACGAACTCTTTGAGGTCAACGACGACGACCTGCGGCGCTACCGGTGGGCGCTGGTGGGCGTCCCGAAGAAGAACGGCAAAACGGAACTGGCAGCGGCGCTCGCTCTGTACTTCCTGCTAGGCGACGGCGAGCCGTCGCCGCTGGTGGTCTGCGCGGCGGCGTCTGATGAGCAGGCCGACCTCGTGTACGGCGCGGCGAAGACGATGGTCACGATGAGCCCGACGCTCTCGCAAATCTGTACGCCGTTCGATAAGGAGATCCTGGTCCCGAGCAAGCCCGGCGCGAAGCTGCAACGGGTCGCGGCGGTGGCCGGCACCAACGACGGCAAGAACATTCACGCGGTCATCTGCGACGAGCTGCACGAGTGGCAGGGCGACAAGGGCGAAAAGGTCTGGAACGTCCTCACGAACGGCACCGGCGCGCGGCGGCAGCCGATGGTCCTCCAGATCACAACGGCCGGCTATGACCTGGAGACGGTGTGCGGCAGGCAGTACGAGTATGGCAAGCGCGTCAGAAGTGGGGAAGTGGCCGATCCTCGTTACTACTTTCACTGGGTGGAAGCGCCCGAGGCATGCGACCACCGCGACCCGGAGATGTGGGCGGCTGCTAACCCGTCATTCGGGACGCTGGTACACGCTCCGTTCTTCGAGGATCAGCTTACCAAGAAGACCGAAAGCGTCTTCCGAAGGTACTTCCTGAATCAGTGGGTGGCCGGCGCGGACTTGTGGCTGCCGTACGGGGCGTGGGACGCCTGCCGTGACGACGACCTGGCGCTAGACGAGTCGCTGCCGCTGTTCGTGGGCATCGACGTGGCGCTACGCAACGACAGCACGGCCGTGGTGTGCGCGCAGCGGCAGGGCGAGCGGACGGTCGTGCGGGCGAAAGTCTGGGAAAATCCGTTCCCGGAGGACGACTCACGGCACGCCGACTGGCGGCTGAACATCTTCGAGGTTGAGGAGCACCTGAAAGAGCTACGGGCGCGGTTCCCGGCCCCGGCGACGACGATTGACGACGTGGTGAAGCCCGGCCCAGAGTTCGCCTACGACCCGGCCTACTTCCACCGCTCGGCGGCGGTCCTTGAGGGCGATGGGCTGGCGATGGTGGAATACCCGCAGCATGACAGCCGCATGGTGCCGGCCAGCCAGGGGCTCTATCAGCTGGTGGTAGAGGGCAAGATCGCGCACGACGGCGACCCGACGCTGAAACGGCACGTCGAGAACGCGACAGCCGACCAGAAGCCCCGGGGCTGGCGGTTGAGCAAGCCGCGTGGAAGTCGGCGTAAAATAGATGCGGCAATTGCCCTCGCGATTGCCGCACACAGAGCGCAGTCAGACGCCCCGGAAATGGTAAAATCAGTGTACGAAGATAGGGGCGTTCTAGTGCTGTGAGGTTCTACGTTTACGAACTAATCGACCCCAGGGATGGGGCGGTATTCTACGTAGGCAAGGGCACGCGCAAGCGCGTCAAACAGCATGTGTGGGACTCAACGAGATCGCGAGAAAACACCCCGAAGGCGAATAAGATTCGGAGGATTCTCGCGGCGGGCTTGAACGTAGAGTGGCGAAAAGTCTTCGAAACCGACAGAGAGGACGAAGCCTACGCCTTTGAAGCCGAGCTTATCCAGCGTCATGGACGCGAGAATCTGACGAACACGACCGATGGCGGTCGCGGAGGATCGTCAGGACATCGCCCTTCGGCAGAAACCCGAGCGGCCATGAGCAGGGCTCATGCGGGCCGGAAGAAGAGTGCCGAGACGCGCGCTCGCATGGCTGCCGCCAACATCGGCAAACGGCACGGCACAGAGACGAAAGCCAAGATCAGCGCAGCGAACCGTCTGAGGCAACCGCGTACCGGCTGGACCCACAGCCAGGAGACTCGTGAAAAGTTGAGCGCCGCACTGATCGGGCGCGGGCTAGGGCCGAAGGGCGAGCGGCAAGGCAACTCAAAGCTGACAGCCTCGGATATTCGCGCTATCTTCGATCTAAAGGCGCAGGGCATGAGCCAGCGAGCGATTGGCGCGCGGTTCAATGTTCACCAAGTCACGATCAGCAAGATACTGCTCGGAAAAGCATGGGGGCACCTTGCCGAGTCGCATTAGCCCGGCAAGACTGCATCAAGGGCACCCACATGGGTGCCCTTTTTGTATGCACAGAATCGCGGGGGGTGCTGGTGCTGTGACGGATGTGTGCGAGGGCTGCAAGCGCGACGGCGGCGGCCACTACTGGTACTGCACGCACGCATGAGCAGGCTGCTCGGGGCGCTGTTCTGCTGGGCCGGGCTGCACGATCTGCGGCACGAGACCACCGCCGTGGGGCGGCGCGTCGTCTGCCGACGATGCCAGACGACGCGCTACCTGCAGGGTGTTGACGTTCGATGATTGACGACATCCTGGTAATCGGCGGGCTGCTGGTGGCGCTCGCGTTCGCGGCGTGGATTGACATTCGCCTGTGCGGCCTGGTGGTCGGGCTGGCGCTGATGATCGTGGGCTTTGTGAGGGCGAGTTAGTGGGCATTGTCTCCAGGCTGCTGGCGCGGGGCGATCAGCGCAACCTGTCGCTGACCGATCCGTCCGGCTGGCGCTCGGCGTTCTCGCTCGCCGTCTCGACGGCCGGGCGCGACGTCACGCCGATGTCGGCATTGCAGTCCGTGGCCGTCTATGCCTGCGTGCGCGTCCTCGCCGAGACGATTGCGACGCTGCCGCTCATCACCTACCGGCGGCTGACGCCTCGCGGCAAGGAGCGGGCGCAGCAGCACGCGCTGTATCGCGTGCTGCACGACCGGCCGAACCCGGAGATGACGAGCGTTGAGCTCCGCGAGTGCATCGTCGGGCACCTGGCGCTGCGGGGCAATGCGTACCTGGAGATCGTGCGCGACGCCTCGATGCGGGTGGTCGAACTGTGGCCGCTGCGCCCGGATCAGATGCGCGTGGAGCGCGGCTCAGAGGGCACGCTTGAGTATTACTACACCCGTCGCGGCGTTGAGGTCGAGGTAGACCCGTCGATCATCTGCCACATCCGTGGCATATCCGGCGACGGCGTGCATGGCTGGTCGCCCATCGCGCTGGCACGCGATGCGGTCGGGCTGACACTGGCAACCGAAGAGTACGGCTCCCGATGGTTCAGCGGCGGCGCCCGCCCGGGCGGGGTATTGCAGGCGCAGGGGCCGCTGAGCCAGGAAGCGGCCAACCGTCTGCGGGACTCGTGGAATCAGGCGCATCAGGGGCTAGACACGGCGCACCGGGTGGCCGTGCTTGAGGAAGGGGTCACCTGGCAGCAGATCGGCATTGCGCCGGAGGATAGCCAGTTCCTCGAAACGCGAAAGTTCCAGACGACCGAGATAGCGCGGCTGTTCCGCATCCCGCCGCACATGATCGCGGACCTGGAGCGGGCCACCTTCACGAACATCGAGCACCAGTCGCTCGACTTCGTGGTGCACACGCTGCGGCCGTGGCTGGTGCGGATTGAGCAGGCGTTCCAGCGCGACCTGTTCAACGGCCCGATGGACCGTGATTTCTACTGCGAGCATCTGGTAGACGGCCTGCTGCGAGGCGACCTCCAGGCGCGGTACACGGCCTACGCGACCGCCCGAAACTGGGGCTGGTTCTCGGCGAACGACATCCGCGAGATCGAGAACCTGAACCCGATTCCTGACGGGGACGTGTACCTGCAACCGCTGAACATGGTGCCGGCCGGGACCGTGCCGGAGGCGGCTCCGACAGGACAGCAAGGTCAGCGCAGCCTGCCGGTACCGGAATCGCGGGCCATCGGCAACGCGGCGTCTCGGCGGCGGCTGCGGACGCAATACCTGCGGATCTTCGTGGACATGGCCGGCCGGTTGGCGCGGCGCGAGGCTGCGGAGGTCCGGCAGGCGGCCGAGCTGCACCTGAACCGGCGCGATCTGGTCAGCTTCCGCAACTGGCTGCGCGAGTATTACGAGCAGTGGCCGAACGTGGCGACGCGGGTGGCGCTGCCGACGATCATGGCGTACGCCGAGGCTGTGCTGACCGACGCGGCTGCGGAGATCGACTCCGACGACCCGATGCTCAGCGAGTTGTCCGACTTCCTGAACCTGTACGCCGACAAGTTTGGCGGGCATTGGGCACAGAAGTCGGCCGGTCAGATCGAGGCCATCCTGAGGGATGCCGAGGCCGAGGACGCCGACCAGTTGACGGCGGTGACGCAGCGGCTTGACGAGTGGGCCGAGAAGCGGCCGGCTAAGGTGGCTGCTCTTGAGACGACCATGCTCAGCAACGCCGTGTCTGCGGCCCGTTGGAAGCGCGGCGGCGTCAGCCGGATCAAGTGGATTGCCAGCGGCCGTAACTGCCCCTTCTGCTCGCGCCTGAACGGCAAGGTGGTGGGCGTTGAAGCCACCTTCGTCAACGAAGGCGACGAGCTCGAGGGCGAGCCGGACCAGCCGAAACTGCGTGTCAAGCGGCCAACCAAGCACCCGCCCATTCACGGCGGCTGCGACTGCGGCCTCAAGCCTGAAAGGGGGTGACCGTGCGCGAACAACGAACAGTGCCGCTGACCGTCGAGGTCAGGGCGGCCGAGGACGACGTCGGGCCGATCATCTCCGGGCACGCGGCCGTGTTCAACAGCCCGAGCCACGATCTCGGCGGCTTCCGCGAGTACATCCTGCCCGGGGCTTTCAAGCGGACACTCAAGAACAGCCGGGACATCCTGTCATTCTTCAACCATGACCCGCACTACGTGCTGGGCCGCACCGGCAACAAGACGCTGACGCTCTCCGAGGATCTTCAAGGGCTGGCGTTCCAGGTGCAGCCCCCCGATACGGCATGGGCGGCCGACCTGCTGACCAGCATGCGGCGCGGCGACATCACCGGCGCGTCGTTCACCTTCCGGGTGATCCGCGACCAGTGGGACAAGGACAGCGACGGCTTGCCGAAGCGGTCCATCAGCGAAGTCGAACTGTACGAGGCCGGGCCGGTCAGCATGCCGGCCTATCCTGCCGCAGACGCGGGCGTTCGCGCGCTGCTCGGGCAGGCCGGCATCGACCCCGAGGCCATCGCGGCGCTGCTGCGGCGGCGCTCGCTGGGCCTTGACCTGACCGACGAGGACCGCGCGCTGATCGCGGCCCAGGCGTCGGCCCTGACGACGATCCTGCCGCACGCAGAAGACCGAGGCGACCCGAGCCAGGCTGCTCACTCGCTCGACCTGCTGCGACGGCGCATGACGATGCTGGCGGCCATCTAGAGCCGACCGGCCCCGCACACACACGAAGCCCGCCCACTGCGGCGGGTTTTTCGCATTGGAGACGATCCGATGAAGCGATCCGGAATCCTGCGCCAGCAGCGCGGGGGGCTGATCGACCAGGGCAGCGCGATCCTTGACGCGGCGACGCAGGCGAACCGCGCGCTGACGGCCGACGAGGTCACTCGGCACGACGCGCTGATGACCCAGATTGAGGCGCTCAACGCCGAGATTCAGCGGGCCGAGCGCCAGGAAGCGCTTGACGCCGAGTCGCGGGCCGTGCCGGCCCCGGTGGTCGGGCGCGACGCCGACCCGGTCGAGAATCGCGGCGGCTCCCAGGACACCGACGCGGCCGTCCGAACGGCGTGGTACGCCATGCGGTACAAGAGCATCCCGGCGGGCGCCGAGCAGATCGCGAAGGAACTGTACCGCGAGGATTACAGCGCCCTGGCGTTCCGCAAGCACCGCGACTACGGCCGCTACCTGCGGACCGGGCAGATCGCAGACGGCACGCTCGCGCGGACGCTGCTGCTGTCTCCGCAGCAGATCGTCAACGCGGCGGCGCACGGCGTGACCGTCTCCGAGATCCGCGCCACGATGATCGAGGGCGACGACACGCTCGGCGGCTACCTCGTGCCAGAGGACGTGCGGCTCGACATGATCGAGCGGCTCCCCGGCCTGACGGCGGTACGCCCGCGCGCCAACGTCATCACCACCAGCCGCGACCGCGTCAGCTTCCCACGGGTGACCGGCGGCGACTCGCAGTACGTCGGCGCGGTCCGCGTGACCTGGGTTGACGAGACGCCGGTCGGGACCGAGGCGGCCACCAATGCCACATTCGGTCAGGTTGCGATCCCGATTCACACGGTGATGGCGCACATCGACCTGAGCCGCAACCTGCTGGAGGACTCGGCCATCGACCTGGGGTCGTACCTGGGCGGCGAGATGACGAGCGCCAGCGCCATTGACGAGGACGCCAAGTTCCTGGCGTCGGCCGGGGCGGGGACGCCGCAGGGCGTGCTCATCAACAACACGACCGGCGGCCCGAACGACGGCGACGTGACGACGGTGGCGACCGGCGCGGCGGCGGCGCTGACGGCTGACGGCATCATCAAGATGCCCTTTGGGCTGAGCAGCCAGTACCGGCAGTCGCAATCGCTGGCCTGGGTGATGGCGAAGGGCTCGCTGCAGGAGGTCTCGCTGCTCAAGGACGGCCAGGGCCGCTACTTGTACGGCGAGATCAGCAGCCCGCTCACGGGCATGCCGATGCCGGTCATCAAGGGCTACCCGGTGGCCGAGTCCGAGAGCATGCCGGCGGTGGCCGCCAACACCTACCCGATCATCCTGGCCGACTGGCGCGGCTACATGATCGCGGACCGCATCGGGATGAGCATGGAGCGGATCAGCGACGCCACGCTCGCCAAGAAGAACCTCATCAGCTTCGTGATGCGGCGTCGGCTCGGCGGCCAGGTCACGCACCCGTTCCGCTTCGTCGTCCAGAAGGTCGCGGTCTCCTAAGCCGCGCCTGACTGACGCGCAGTAGAGGGGCGGGCTTCGGCCCGCCCCGTTTCGTCGGAGGACGACAGTGCAGGGAAAGAACTTCCTGAACAACGTTCAGCTGCTCACGGTGCGGAACATCACGACCGGCTCGGCTACGGGCATCGTGGAAACCGCCGTGGTGGACATCAGCAACTACGAGGGCGTGGTGGCCATCACGCAGCTCGGTACCACCAGCACGGCCAACGGCCTGCGGGCGCTGATCGGCACCGCCTCGGCGTCGGCCGGTCTCGGCCAGGTGCTCAACAGCTACGTTGAGGGCAAGAGCACGGCCAACGCCATCGAGATCTACCGCCCGCTGCCTGGGTACCGCTTCGCGCAGTTCCAGTGCATGCGGGAGGCTGCCACCAAGCTGGGCAGCATCTTCGTGTTCGGCTACGGCCCGCGCAAGGCTCCGGCCACGAACGACACCGCCGGGCTGATCTCCAGCCGCATCCTGGCGTCCCCGTCCACGGGCAACGCCACGTCCACCTGATAAGGGCCAGCTAACCAGCACGCCGTGCTCCCATCGGCGCGCTGGCCCTCCTCACCCGTCCCGGTCGGCGCCCTTCCCCGCCGGCCGGGGCGGCTCCCCTTCACGGAGGTATCTAGATGGCCGCTGAGCCAGGACACGCCCCGAACCGCGTCTATTTCAGCCAGGACGGCGCGCTGCACGCCAACGGCGGCGCGATGTACTCGGGCACCAGCACCAGCGAGGTGCAGAGCTACCTGACGGTCGGCGGGACCGTCACCAACAGCACGACCGGCGTGCAGGCGATCACCACGGGGCTGGCGTCCATCGTCAGCGCGGTGGCCACCGTCATCAGCACGGCCGCATCGACGGCGGCGGGCATCCCTGACGGCTGCAAGGTCGGATTCAGCACCGCCAGCGGCACGCTTGACGTGCTGTCCTACCGCCAGTCTGCCACGCTGGCCGACCGCGTCGCGGCCACCAGTTCCAGCGTCAGCATCGCCTGGATGGCCATTGGCATCTAGTCCAACTGCACACGCCTTGAGGAGGGCACATGCAGGAGCTACTACCGCGCCAGCGGGATAAGGTCGCTATCGTGGGGTTCGCGAAGCCCCACCGCGACCTCGCCCCGTTCAACGATCCCGAGTGGGAAGTGTGGGGCGTGAACGACGCCTGGACGTGGCTGCCGAAGGGCGCCGCTACCCGCTGGTTCGACATGCACAGCCCCGACATCTACGAATGGGGTTTCCGCAGGTCGGCCGGACATCTCGACTTCCTGAAAGCGTTTGAGGGGCAAGTCTATTTCCACGAGCGGCGCGACGACGTGCCCAACAGCGTGGCCTACCCGCTCGATGATGTCGTACGGAACATCGGCACGCCGTACCTCACCAGCAGCATTGCCTACATGCAGGGGTTGGCCCTGCTGCTCGGCTTCAAGACTATAGGCATCTGGGGCGTGGACATGGGCCACGACTCCGAGTATGCCGACCAGCGGCCGTGCTGCGAGTTGCTGCTAGGAGTCGCCCTGGCGCGCGGCGTCAAGGTCACGATTCCCGAGCAGTCGCCGCTGATGAAGGGGCCGCTGTACGGGCGGGGCTACCTGACGGAGCGGGGCGAGCGGATCAGCCACGGCCAGCTAGAGCGGCGCTTTGACTTGCTGCGGCAGCGCGAGCAGCAGCTTATCGGCGCGTGCGATCAGGTGTTGGCGTCGCGCGAGCAGTTGCAGGGGGCCATCACCGCCGTACGGAAGCTGTTCGGTGACCTGCCGGCCGAGGCGAACCTGCTGAAAGAGCGGCTGAACGCGCTGGAAGGGCACTACGCGAAGGCTGACGACACCTGGCGGGCGCACAAGGGCGAGCTCGACAAGGTACGCGGCATGATCGAGGAATTGAAGTTCTGGATTGGCCTCACGCCCGAAGGTGCGCCGCAGGCGTCGGCGCTGGTGCTGCCGGAGCCGGTGAGCGCCCCGACGCAGGCCAGCACGCGCGGATCGGCGGTGCCCGCATGAGCGAGCAGGAGCAGGCTGCCGAACGGCCGCCGTGGTCGTTCAGGTTCCCGGGCCGCGATAAGGTGGCTATCGTGGGGTTTGCGAAGCCCCACCGCGATCAGGCGCCGTTCCATGATCCGTCGTTTGAGATCTGGGGCTTGAATAACGCCTACATCTTCATGCCGCCGCGACCGCACGCCGATGGCCGCATCGCGGAACGCTGGTTCGAGGTCCACTCGGAAGACCTGTACGGCTGGGATCTGCGGCGGCCTGGCCGTCACGTTGACTGGCTGCGCAACTTCCCAGGGCCGCTGTACCTGCTGGAAGCGCGCGAGGACATGCCGCACAGCATCAGCTACCCCATCGAGGACATCGCGCGGCGGTTCGGCGCGTACCTGACCAGCAGCCCGGCTTACATGCTGGCGTTGGCGATGGCCGAGGGTTTCAAGGAAATCCACATCTACGGCATCGACCTTTCGACCGACAGCGAGTACGCGCACCAGCGGCCGAATCTAGAGTTTCTGATCGGGCTGGCGCTCGGCAAGGGGCATCAGATCGTGCTGCCGCCGAACTGCCAACTGATGACCGGCGACCTCTACGGGCGCGGCAAGTTCAACCCCGGCGGCGAGCGCCACTCGCGCGAGCAGTTCAGCGGCCGGCTGGCGGCGCTGGAACGGCGTAAGGCCGAAGTCGCGGCAGAGTTGGCGCGGATGCAGAAGCAGTTGACGCTGCTGGAAGGCGCGCAACTGGAGACGCAGTTCTGGATTGGCCAGACGCCGCAGGGGCAGCCGCAGGACGCGCTGCTGGCGTCGATGGCCGGGCCGGGGAAGCAGATTGTCGAGGCGAAGGGCGCGGGCGGGATCGGGGGGCAGCATGCGGCGGTATAGCCTCGAAGCAACGGCCCTCAGCGAGCATGCCCCAGGACGGCGCGTAGCGGCCCCAGGATGGGCGTATCTGGACTACCCCGGCTCTGACATCCTGATGCGCGCGGAGACGGCCGTAGAGCGGCGCTGGCGCGTCACGGCGTGTCAGAAAGAGCCCTGGACGGCCGCGTACGTGAGCAGTCTCGGCGCTGGTGACCTGTTGTTCAACATCGGCGCGTGCGTCGGCTCGTACGCGCTGATCGCGGCGGCCAGGGGGGCGCGGGTGGTCTGCGTGGAGGCGTCGCCCGTCAACGCGGCGCGGCTCGCCGAGAACGTGGCGGCCAACAACCTCGGGCATCTGGTGACGGTCGTGCTGGCGGTCTGCGGGCCGACCGAGCAGCCGATGTCGGTGGGGCTCGGCTCGGCAACGGCCGGCGCGGCCGACGTGCGGATCGGCGGCGACGGGGTGCAGTTGCCGGGGGTGACGCTGGACGGACTGGCCGACGTGCACGGCTACCCAACCGCGCTGCTGGTGGATGTGGACGGCGGCGAGCTGGACGTGCTGCGCGGCGGGACGGAGACGCTGGCACGGCTCGGGAGCGCCATGCTGGAGGTTAGCAGGGAGTCGCGCATCGTCAAGGGATGCGACGCGCTGCTGATCGGCGGCGGGCTGCGGCCTGACAGCGAGTGGACGGAGCGCAACGGCGTGACGATTGAGGGGGTGTTCTACGCGGAGTATCGGAGGCCGGCAGCGTGAGTTTCATTGACCGCGACAACAGCACCTTCACGACCAACAGCAGCGGCGAGGCGACGATCACGACGAAGGCGCTCACCGGCCTGCTGCACTCGATTACCTACATCCCCGACGCCAGCAGCGCGCTGTCCACGGCGGCCATCGTGACCGTCGCTGCAGCCGGCCTGGGCGTCAACGTGCTGACCGTCAACCCGTTCAACAGCACCGTGGGCATCGTCTACCAGCCGCGCACGTCGATCCACTCGACGGCCGGCAGCACGGTGGCCGGGTTCGCGCAGTTCCCGCTGAGCAACGAGCGGCTGACGTTCACCATCACCGGCGGCGGCGCCACCAAGCTCGGGACGTTCCGCACCGATGTCTCCTGACGAGAAGCGCAGCAGGCGCATCCTGCGGGTTGAGACGCGGCGCGTGCGGATGCTGGCGACCGGCAACGTGATCCGCGTGGCGCGCGGCGTGGCCGAGCAGATGGTCGCGGACGGCAAGGCCGAGATCATCACGGACGTTGCGACGGTTCAGACGGCGACGGTCGAGCCGACAGAGTCGGCCATGCTGCCCCGTGCTCGCGGGCGCCAGCGGCGGGGGTAGGGCATGGCGATCACGAACGGCTACGCCAGCCTTGACGACGCGCGGCGGCAGGCAGGCGTGCTCAGCACGGCCGACACCGCCGATGACGCGCGTCTGGAGGCCATCGTCACGGCGGTGTCCCGGCACATCGACAACTGGACGGGGCGGCGCTTCTACCAGTCCACGGCCGACGAGACGCGCTACTTCACGGCCGAGTGTGACGAGCGGGTGGACGTGGGCGACCTCATCAGCGTGACCAGCCTGCGGACCGATTACAACGGCGACCGGGTGTACGAGAGCACCTGGGCGACGTCAGACTACGAACTGGAGCCGGTCAACGCGCGGTACATGCCGCAGCCGGAGCCGTACAGCCACATCTACGCGGCCCCTCAGGCAAACTACAGCTTCCCCTCAGGGCTGCGGCGCGGCGTCCAGGTGACGGGGCGGTGGGGCTACAGCACGGCCGTGCCTGAGGTGGTGCGCGAGGCGTGCCTGATTCAGGTGGGACGCCTGTTCAGGCGGCGGGACTCGCCGTTCGGGGTGGCCGGGACCATCGACCAGGGCACCGTGCGCCTGCAATCGCGGCTCGACCCCGACGTGCAGGCGATGCTGTCGCCGCTGCGACGGATCACGATAGCCTGATGGCCGGATCGCGGACCATCGTCATCGAGGGGCTTGACAAGATCCTCGCCAAGATGAAGCCGGAGCTATACGAGCCTTCGGCTAAGGCGATGCTCGGGGAGATCGCGGCGGCTGGCGCGCGGTCGGCTAGGGCCGGTGCGCCGCGCCTCAAGGGCAAGCTGCGCGGCTCGATCAGCCCGAAGACCAACGGCGGGCCTAAACCGCTCTGGGCCGTGGTCAAGGTCGGGGCGGTCAACCCGCGCGGCTACTCGTACCCCAGGCTGCTGGAGTTCTCGCGCAAGCATGGCCATGCGAACTGGCTGAAGTCAGCGGTTGAGCGGGCACAAGGATCGTTCGGCGCGGCGGCGTCGAAGGCGGCGCGAGCTGTTGAGCGAAAGTGGGCGGGCTGAATGGCAGAACTGGCGGCGGTCCGCGACGGGCTGAAGACGCGGCTGGCGACCATCACCGGGCTGCGGGCGCACGACGTCTGGCCGGATCAGGTCAACACGCCGGCCGCGATGGTGCGGCCGATCAGCGACCCGATACAGGAGACGCTGAGCGGCGTGCAGTCGTGGCGCTTCGAAATCGTGCTGATCGGCTACCCGGCGCAGCAGGGCATGGCGCGCGGGCAGGAGACGCTCGACCCGTACCTATCGGCAGCAGGGGCAGAGAGCATCGCATCAGCGCTGCGCGGGGACCGCACGCTCGGCGGGATCGTGAGCACGCTGGACGTGTCCGGCTGGCGCGACTACGGGGTACTCGACATCGGCATGGGCATCGAGTACCTGGGCGTCGTGTTCGACGTTCAGGTGTGGTCGTAAGGAAGGGGTGAGAGCGTGGCACGAGTCCACGGCAAGGACGTCAGGGTCTACCTGGACGGCCGCGACATCAGCGGCCACATCTCACAGGTAACCACCGAGGTCAGCGCGGATGTGCACGATGTGACGACGTTCGCATCAAGCGGCTGGAAAGAGAGCACGAGTGGTCTGGGAGGCTGGACCGGCTCGGTTGAAGGCTTCTACGACAACGCCAGCAGCGGGTTCGCCAGCCAGATCGAGGCGGCGCTAGGGTCTGCCGTGGCCGGTCGCTCGGTCCTGTCGTGGTACGACGGCAGCGCCGATGGCGTCGGGGATGCCGGGTTCCTGGGATCTGAGGCCGTCGTCACCAGCAGGTCTGTGCCGGTCAACATCGCCGAGATTACGAAGTTGGCCGTCAGCTTCCAGGGCAACGGCAGGCCCGGCGCTGTCGGGCGGCTGCTGCACCCGCTGTCCAGCTCCACCACGGCCAGCACCGGCACCACGCTCGACGGGGTGGCCGAGACGGCCAACGGCGGCAGGGGCACCCTGCACGTCATGGGCGTGACCGGCTCGTGGGGCTTCGCCATCAGCCACAGCAGCAACGACACGTCCTATACCGCGCTGGTGTCTTTCACCAAGTCCTCTAGCACGGGAGCCGAAACCATCGAGGTCACAGGGACCGTCAAGCGGTATCTGCGGTATTCGCTGACCAACAGCAGCGCGGGCGTGGTCGATTGGGTCGCGGGGTTCGCCCGCTACTGACGACGCCAGCGGGCTTCGGCCCCCTTCTTCCCGGCCTTAGAGTGCCGCTCAGGGTCTGCCACGGTGGCTGCCGTGAAGTTGCGCAGCGTCCTGTCAAGGTGGGCCAGTTGGTGCGCGCGAGCCGTCAAGACGACAAGGTTCTCCGGAGCATTGTCGTCCTTGACGCCGTTGATGTGGTGGACCTGTTCGTCCGAGCGGAGCGGACGGCCTAGTCGTTGCTCGCAGACCACGCGGTGCTCAGCAACGTACCCCTTCGAGTCTGCCCCCGGATGGTCGGGGAGGTAGAGCATCACGTAACCACGGCGATAGACGCGCCCACCCTTCCAGCGGGGGTGTTCCGCACCGTGATTGCTCAGGTGGTTGTTCCTTGCGTGGTGCCCTTTGATGTAGGGCTTCGGGTGCCCTGAGAACCAGCGCCATTGCGAGTAGGTTCGACGGGCTAGCGGCGTCGGATTGCCACAGCCGCATTCGCAGATCCCACTCGGGATCTCTTCCGGCTTCGGGGTGTACTTCCGGGCCACGGGCTACCTCACGGGAAGTCAACTACTTCCCGTGATTATAGCACGGAAAGGATACTACATTGGCACGCCTCCACGGGAAAGACCTTACGCTGCTGGACGTTGACGACACGGCCGGCAGCACTAACCCGTTCCTGACCTACACCAAGTCTCTCGACTTCACCGTGTCGGCCGAGACGCACGACACCACGACGCTCGGGGATCAGTACAAGGAGTTCACGGGCGGCCTGCTCGGGGGCGACAGCATCACCCACGAGATGATGTACGACAACGCTTCGAGCGGCAGCTACCAGTTCATGTTCAAGCGCTTGGGCAACTCAGGCACCCTCAAGTGGTCGGATGGCGTGCGGACCACCACCGTCGAGACCATCGTCACCGGGGTGTCTACGCCGATCAGCGTGGGAGACATGGTGATGGTCACGGTCACGCACCAACTCAACGGCGCAGTGACGGTGTCCTGATGGCCGACGTGAGGAGGGTGCCCCTGGCCGATCCGCTGGAAGGCGAGTGGATCGACGTTGACGTAGACGCCATCACGCTCGGGATGCTTGAAGACATCGAGGACTTCCAGAAGATCCGGGCCGTGCTGGATGCAATGTGCGAGATCATCACGGGCACCAGCATCAAGCCGCAGGCGTCCGCACCTGAGGGGATGTCCCCGGTGCGGGCCGTCCTGCGCGGCCTGCGCCCGCCGATGATGCTGGCGGTGGTGCAGGGCATCACCAGGGCCGGCGATATCCCAAAAGCGAGCTAGCGGAGTTCGCCAAATGGGTCGGGGAGATGCCTGGCGCGCGGCCCCCGGCCCGGCTCCGCTGGCTGCACACGCGCGCCGTCATCTGCCAGCGGTTCCCGGCCTACAAGCTGAGTGATTTGGACCGCGAGCCGATCCTGCCGATCCTCCAGGCCATCGAACTGATAGACGCGGCCGAAAAGGTCCGCAACCCTCCGAAGGGCTAACCTGATGGCGTCTGCCGCAGATCTCGCAATCAAGATCAGCGCGCAGGATGGCGCGTCGCGCGTCCTGCACGGCGTGAGCAGCAGCCTGCGCGGGCTCGGCTCTGGCGTCGGCAGCGCCATGAGCGGGCTGGCCCGGCCGATGGGCTCGGTGGTGACCGGCCTGGGGCAGATCGGGGCCGCTGCTCAGGGGGCCGCTGCCATCGTCGGGGGCATCGGCAGCGTTGGCTCGGCGGTGTTCGGGCTGGGCGCGCTGAACGAGATCGAGCAGGTACGCGCCAGCATCAACGCTTTCACGAAGGACGGCGCGCAGACCGAGAACATCATCGGCCAGATCAAGAAAGAGGCGGCGTCAACGCCGTTCGCCTTTGCTGAGATGGCGAAGGCGACAGCCAGCCTGATGCCGGTGGCCAAGAGCAGCGGCGTGGCGCTGATGGACCTCGTGAAAGAGGCCGAAGTGCTGGCGGCCAGCAACCCGCTGGAAGGCCTCGAAGGCGCGTCGTTCAGTCTCCGCGAGGCGATGACCGGCGACTTCACCAGCATCATCGAGCGGTTCAACCTGTCTCGGCAGACCATCAACAAGCTGAAAGAGGAAGGCGTCCCGAACATCGAGATTGTGCGCCGCGCGATGCAGGAGATGGGCTTTGACTCTGACCTGATCGCGGCGAAGGCGAACACGCTTGAAGGGCGCTGGTCAACGTTCAAGGACACGCTCACCGAGTTGTCCACGAAGATGGGGCAGCCGATCTTCGACGCGCTGAAAGACGGCCTCGTCGGCGTGCAGGGCTTGCTCGAAGACAACATGCCCGCGCTCCAGGCGTTCGCGGATATGGTGGCCGGCGCGATCACGACCGGCATTCAGATGCTCAAGGACGGGTTTGTCTCGCTCCAGCCGGCCATGCAAATCGCGATGGACGCCTTCCGCACCATCGGCCAGGTCTTCGGCGAGGGCTGGGAGCCGTCCGACACCATCGACCCGTTCGTAAACGCGATCGGGCAGATCGCGCAGGCCGTGAAGGACGCCTATCAGGCCGTCTCGCAGGCCATCCCCAAGATCGTCGGCCTGTTCAAGGATCTGCTCAACATCTTCAACGGCGGGGACAGCTTCGACGCGGCGGCCGAGATGCTCGACAGCGTGTTCGGCCCAGACATGACGGACCTAATCCTTGACTTCACCATGCTCGCAGGCGACGCCTTCCGCGAATTCGCGGCTACGGTGATGCAGTTCGCCGGGGCGGTGGTCGAGTGGTTCCGGGCGAACTGGCCGCTGATTGAGCAGGTAGTCAGTCAGGTCGTCAGCACCATCGCTGAGCTGTGGCGCACGCACGGCGAGAACATCGTCACCATCGCGCAGAGCATGTGGACGATGGTGAAGTCGATCATCGGCGGGGCGCTGGACATCATCGGCAGCCTCATCAGGGCGGCCATGCAACTGATGACCGGCGACATCACGGGCGCAATGGAGACAATCGGCGGCCTTTTCGAGCGGACGTGGCTCCGGATTCAGGAGATCGTCGGGGCGGCCTGGACGGCGATTCTGGCGGCCATCGACATCGGGACCGGCGGCGCGCTGACCACGATCACGACGTGGCTTGAGAGCGTCGGCACGGCCATCAGCACCAAGTTTGAGGAAGTCAGTACGTGGCTGACCAACTGGGGCGGGACGCTCTCGACCATCCTGCTCGGGGTGGGCAGCCTGGCCGTTGATGCGGCGCGCAGCATCGGCACCAGCATCGTAGACGGCATCCGCTGGGGCATCGTCAACGCGGCCACCAGCCTCGCCAGCGCGGCGGCCGACGTCGTGCGCGGGGCGCTGGAGGCCGCCCGCTCGGCCATCGACAGCAACAGCCCGTCGAAGGTGTTTGCCGAGAAGATCGGGAAGCCGATTGTCGACGGGATCATGATGGGCATGGGCGACCGCGAGCCGCTGCTAGACAAGCGCATGGGCGCGATGGTGCAGCCACCGCTCATGCCGTCCTTCGGTGCTGCTGGCGGCGGCAGCTACGGCGGGGGGACCGTCATCAACCTGACGATAAACGGCAGCGTCATCCACGAGCGCGAGCTAGACCAGGTCGTCGGGCAGGCGTTCGATAACTCGCTCCGCTACGGCGGCAGGCTCGGGAGGAACGGATAGCACATGGTAGGGACCACCAACTTCCCTGGTAGCCTTGACAGCCACAGCGGCGGCAGCCCGTTCGGGTTCGCGGAGGCCGTCAACGCGCTGGCGACCACGCTCAGCGCGAGTCTAGGCGCAGCAGATACGACCGTCAACGTCGTATCAAACGCCGGCTTCCCGACGCGCGGCTACCTGCGGATCGGGCGCGGCGCGAACTCCGAGGTCGTCAGCTACACCGGCGTCAGCGGGAGCACGCAGTTCACCGGCTGCACGCGCGGCGCTGACGGATCGACGGCGGCCGCCCACGTCAGCGGCACCGCCGTCAGCAACGGCCCGGTGGCAGCCAACCACAACGACATTGCCGCCGCCGTCGTGGCCGTCGAGACGCAGATCCTCACCTACGGCCGCGAGCAATTCTTGTTTGACTTGCTCGGCATCCTGGGGGACACGCGGCTGCTCTGGCTGCCGAAGTCCACCGACACCACCACCAGCACCGACGAGAGCCTTACCGGCCGCACGCTGACGCACAGCACTAGCCTGGCGTCACGGCTGACCAATCTTGGACGCGGCAAGCTGGTCAGCTTCAACGGCACGAGCGAGGTCACGACCACCCCGGACACCGCTAATCTGTCGTTCGGCACCGGCTCAGCGGACAGCGCGTTCAGCATCGTCGCGCTGCTCTACCCGACCGACACGGCCGCGTTCCGGGCGATCCTGACCAAGCTGGCCGACGTGAGCAATCAGGAGTATTACCTTGCGATCACGAGCGCCGACAAGCTCGATTTCACGATCTACGATCAGTCGGCCAGCGCAAGCTGGCAGCGGCTCTCGGACGCGGTCATCACCCAGAGCGCGATGACGCTGCTCTGCGCGACCTACAGCGGCGCCGGCGGCGCGACGGCCGGCGCCAACATGGCCCTCTACCAGAACGGCGCGGCCATCGCCTCGACGGCCAGCCAGACCGGCACCTACGTGGCGATGGAGAACCTGACCAGCCAGGTGCAGATCGGGCGCAGCCTGACCAGCACCGGCTATTTCCCTGGCTACATGGCGCTCTTCGCGATCTGCCAGAAGCAGTTGTCGGCATCGGAAGTCTGGGCGCTCAAGCGATTGGTCAACAGCTACTACAACCTGAGCCTCTGATGGCGACCACGAAGATCATGTGCGTGGGTGACTCGATCACGAACGGCTACCTGCTGGGGGTCGCGACTGAGTCGAGCGAGGGCTACCGGCTGCCGCTCTGGGAGAGCCTGTCGGCGGGCGGCTACGACGTCGATTTCGTGGGGCCGGTCCAGCGCGGCACGTCGGCCCTGCGCGATCAGGACAGCGCAGGGTACAACGGCTGGGCCATCGACCCGGACATTAGCGGGTCGGTCAATGCATGGCTGGCGACCTACGCGCCGGACGTGATGCTCCTGGTGGCCGGGACAAACGACCTGGCGGCCTACGACGGCGCCGGCAACGGCATTAGCGGGCCGATTGTGGCGGCGCGGATGACGGCGCTGCTGGCGCAGATTCAGGCGGCGCGGCCGTCCGTGAAGATCCTGCTCGGATCGCCACCGTACATGAGCAGCCGGCTCTTCGAGTTCACTCGGTACGTCGCGCTGCTGCCGGGCGTCGTGGCGACGGCGCAGGCTGCCGGGCAGTACGTCCGCTACGTCGATATGAGCACGGTCGCGGTTGCGGATGAGGCCGGGCACCCGACGCTCGCGGGGTACGCGACGATGGCCGGACTGTGGCACGCGGCGCTCGTGCGGCTGCTCGGGACGCCGTCGCGCTCGTATCTCAACCGCATGGCGCTGTGGGGTGCAGGATGACCGTTGACGCGTTGTGGGGCAGCAGCGACCTGATGTGGGGGACGGACGGCTCTGCGGAGTCCGTTCTATTCCCAGAGTATCACGTCGTCCTCGGCGGGCGGGGGCTGCTGCTGACGCGGGGCGGCTGGGAGCGGCGGCTAGGGCAGGCGTACGCGGCGAAGCTGAGCACGTCCGGGACCACGCAGAACGACCGTCTCCGAGACGAACTGCTGCTGCTCGACAACTGGAACGGCGGCGAGGGCTACTTGCGCTTCGAGCCTGACACGCCCGACAGGTACCGGCGCGGCAGCGGCATCGACCCGTACACCGAAGAGGGCGCCGTTGCGCTCGGGCCATACATGGGCCTCGAATGGGGCTCGGCGCTCAACGGTCTAACGAAACTCGGATCTGGTAGCGGCGAGCTATTCATCGGCACGTCGGCCGGGCTGATCTACACCCACTCGGGATCGGGCACGCCGACGCTGGACTACACCACCGGCAAGGCCGGCGGGATCAAGTCGTTGACGCGCGCCTATGCCGACATCATGTACGCCGGCACCGGGACGGATGGCGTCGTGTTCAGCCACAGCCTCAGCGGCGGCTGGACGTCAGCCTTTACGCTGAGCGGCACCGTCACCAGCGTCACGTCAATACGCGCGCACTGGAAGGACGGCACCCAGTACCTCTACCTCGGGGCCGACAACAGCAACAACCGCTGCACGATCCACACCTGGGACGGCGCGACGGCGGCCGCCTACAGCACGGCCGTGCTGGGCGAGCCGGTCTGCTCGGTGATGCTGAACTACGGAACCGACTTGCTGATGGTCGGGGTGGACTCCGTCGCGCGGGCGTCGGGCGTCTACACCATTGACGACAGCGGGGCCAAGAACACCGGATTCTCGAAGCTCTTTTACCAGGAAGGCGCGGTCATCCTGTGCGGGGCTGTGCTCGGGAACTACGCCTATTTCGGGGACAAATACAAGGGCCGGATCTGGCGGTGGGACGGCGACCGCCTCAAGCTCTATCACCAACTCGGCACGGATGCGGTGCCGTATACGGCCGAGATCCGCGGCATGGTGGCCTGGCAGGACGGCCTGTGGATCACGATTGTGGACACGGACGGCACCATCGGGCTGCTGCGGTTCGACGGCAATCAGTCCTGGACGCGGCCGGTCACCGGCCTCTCTGGCACCACGCCAGAGGACGTGTGCGAGTTCGCAGGCGACCTGTACATGCTCACGTCGGCGACGGGCGCCAGCAAGCTCCGCGCCACTGACGGGACGTTCGGCGGCAGCGGCTACGTCGAGTCGGGGCTGATCGACGCGCGGCTCTCGGGCACTGACAAGCAATGGCGGGGCGTCACGGTGCGGCACTCGGCGCTGGCGGCCACGCAGAGCGTGGAAGTGCAGTACAAGCTCGAAGACAGCGGCTCCTGGGTGAGCCTGGGCACCAGCAGCACCGATGGCGAGACGTCGACTGACTTCGACTTCCCATCAGCCATCTCGGCTGACCTGATCGCGTTCAAGCTGATCCTGACCGGCACCGCCGGCTCATCGTCGGCGCTCAAGGTCTACAGCCTCAGCGCCCGCTACGTGCCGTCCCCAGGGGCGACGCGCGAATGGTCGATGACGGTGGACCTGCGCGGCACCAGCAATGCGCGCATGAAGCTGCTTGATGGCACGTACGAGACGGACACGGGCGAGGAGATCAGCGCCGACGTCTGGGCGCTGGTAGACGCGCTGTCGCCAGTCGTGTTCTACGACATCGACCGCCAGGCGTACGAGGTCCGGATAGCCGAGTGGCGGGAGTCGATGGCCCCGAACTCGGCGCAGATCGACGCTATGGATGTCGGGTGGGACTTGCAGGGCAGCCTGCGGCTCACCGAGGTCTAGGCGAGGGGAAACGCCCCGGCGGCGGGTTGCAGCCCATACCGCCGGGACTGGCCACTACCCATCCACTGGAGGGATGAGCAATGGGTTCTGACACGTTAGCACCGGACGCCCCACGGGGCCATGAGGACGATACGCGCCATGTCTGACATACAGCAGCACGTCAGGTTTGACCCACTGGCGGCAGTCGGCGCCGTCAGTGGCATCGTCATCGGCTTGTGGGTGGGTCTCGGCGTGTTTGTGCAAGCGTTGCTCATCCTCATGGTCGCCGATCTGGTGACCGGCTTGATAGCGGCTGCCGTCGAAGGCACCGTAAGCTCGGCGGCCTCCGGCAAAGGGCTCGCCAAGAAGGCCGTCGCGCTGATCCTGGTCATGCTCACCGCGTGGCTCTCAGCTAATCTGACGCAGTATCTCGGCGAAGGGTTCCCAGGCGCGGACGCGGTTGCGGGCGCATTCGTGCTGACCGAGATCATCAGCATCCTGGAGAACGCCAAGCGCGTCGGGGTCAACCTGGGGCCGCTTGAACGGGTGCTGGCCGTGGCGCGGCAAGGACGGCCGCAGGAGCCGGGGCCGCCGCATGGCTGACGCGACGTACGACGCCGCGTTGCACATGTACCGTGAGGGGCAGAAGGTGGTGATGCTCAATCACGCGCTGTTCCTGCGCTGGCTGGCAGAGCGCGGCAGGCTGGAGCACTTCCCGGCCGGGCCGCCAGACGGGCACGTGGCGTCCTGGCAGGGGCAGCCGGACTGGCGCCAGGTGGCAGCGTCGGGCATCCAGTTCGCCGTCACGAAGGCCACCGAGGGCGTGGGCTACCTCAACCCGACCTTCGCGCGGAACTGGCTGGAGATCCGCGCGGCGGGCATCACGCGCGGCGCGTACC
>ERZ869929.516-NODE-516-length-22323-cov-4.708146_pt1 | contig 22323 bp, 33 predicted proteins | sample MGYA00579312_ERZ869929 | MGnify/ENA primary metagenome ERZ869929 (study PRJEB32216, sample SAMN09231818) | wastewater metagenome | place: USA: Maryland | collected 2016-08-09 | study: EMG produced TPA metagenomics assembly of the PRJNA472060 data set (Reclaimed... | reverse complement strand
CCGTCACCGAGCCGTACGGGCTCGTGGTCGAGTACGGGACCGGCGTGGCCTGCTGAGCCGCCGCCTGGGCCGCCGCCGTGGCGTTCTTGCCGCCCTTCTTGGAGTCGGCCAGGCCGCCCAGGCTACCGCCGATAGCCGCGCCCGCCGGACCGCCGATCAGCCCGCCGGCGATCTTGCCGATGCTGGAGAAGAGACCCATTACAAGATCCTCCCGCGCAGCTGGCTGATGATCTGGTTCATGTCGAGTCCGCCGCCGCCGTTACCGAACGGCCCGGCGAACTTGGCCAGGTTGGAGAAGGCGCTCGGCGCCGGTCCGCTGGTGCCCGGCGCGATCGCGGTCGTGGCCTTCGGCGGCGTGGTCGGCGTGGGCGTCTTGGTCTTGCCGGCCAAGTACTGCTGGATCAACGCCTGGATGTTGCCGAAGTTGCCGAACGGCGTGGTGATGTACGGCGACGTGGGCGTCGGCGGCTTGGGCGTCGGGGTCGGAGCCGGCGGCATGGGCGCCGGGGCCGGTCGCGGAGCGTTGGCCGCGGCGATCTCCTGAGGCGTCATAGCCCATCGCGGCGTCTGGGCACCGGTGAGGCTCGCCAGAAGGCGCGCCGCTTCCGGCCGGGCGAACTGCGCCTCGTTGCCGAGGATCGTCGGTGCGAGCGCCTGGAACGCCTGCATCGGGGCGGCCTTGCCGAGGTCGCTGGTGGGCGTCAGGGCGGCCGACGTAGCGGCCTTGTTGCCGTTCAGCGAGGCCAGGAGCGCCTGGAGGTTGGGGATCGTGACGGCCATTAGTGCTTACCGCTGGAAAGGTGGTCGATCAGGAAGTCTTTGAAGATGGCGATGGCGGCGGCGATCGACGAGACGATCATCGTCACGGCGCCCCAGAAGCCCTTCTGCTTGTTCAACGCCGCGAGCAGATCGTCGACGGTCTTCGACTGGGCCGCGAGCAGCGCCTTGGTGGCCTCGAAATTGGCGTGCGTGGCGGTGACGTGCGCGGCCAGCCGCTCCTCGATCCGTACGGTGCGCTCGAGAAGCTCGTTGTACTCTTGCTCGCTCGTCATCACTCGGAGCCTCCTGCCGCCTGGATACGTGCCTTGATGGTGGCGAGCTCGACCTGGGCCTGGGTCAAGTTCTCGACTAGCGCCGCTCGGCGGCCGGTCAGGCGCTCCACGCGCTCGGCCGCCTCCGCCAGGTCGACGTCGAGCCCGACGAGCTCCGCCTCCCAGGCGTTGATCTGCTCCGCCACGGCCTTGCGGATCTTGCCGAGGATGCTCATCCGATCCTCCAATTCGTGCCGTCAGAGTAGACGGGAACGTTGTTGGCACCGCCTCCAGCCACGACCGAGGCGAACGTGGTGGCGTTGGCGTCGGATACGAAATACTCGGCACCCGCACCCGCCGTGGACGCGCTCGGCAGGGAGGCTACCGTGACTGGCGTGAACTTGACGCGGTTCGAGAACGAGACGAACGTCGCCGAAAGCGCGATCGAGTCGATCGTCGTACCGGTGCGATCCACCGCCAGCCAGTTGTTTCCGGTGCTGTTGTCGTCGGACCGCGCCTGGCCGAAGAACTGCTCGGCGCTACCGCTGAGCCGCCACCGCTGGTTGTTGGCCGCGGCGTCCGTATCGTTGAAGTACAGGTCCGGCTGCGTCGAGCTGATGATCGGGCGGCCGTTGATGGTGATGTCATTCGACGCGCCACCGGCATCAATGGCGATCGAAGAGAGTGCGTTGCCGGAGCGAACGAAGTACAGCGGCACCGTGCCGGATGCGCCGAAGCTATCGGCGCGCAGGTACAAGCCGAGCGCCGCCCCGTTCACCTCGAACGACCAGCACTTCGCGTTGGCACCCGCGTCAGTCTCATTGAAGCGGAGCTGCGGAGCGGCGCTGGAGACTTCGTTGACGCCGGTGAACGTGTTCGTGCCGGCGAGCGTAGGCACGTCAGCGCTGTTCGCTTTCGTCGCGACCGCTGTAGCGATCGCGTCGAACTCGGAGTCAATCTCGGCGCCGACGATCAGCTTGTCGGGGTCGCCGCTGGCCAGCGCGTCCTTGGCCGTGAAGTTGGTCGTCTTGGTGTAGTTGCTCATGCGCCTAGGCCAGGTTGGTGGGCTTGAAGTAGAGGGTCAGGGCGTGGATCGCGAACGGCGAACCATCGATCGTAGCCGTCACGCCGATGCGGACGTACTGGCACTCGCCGGTCAGCCAGGCCGCGACTTCGCCAGCCGACGCTCCGCCGGAGTAGTCGGCCTCGCTGTACTCGCTCTCGCTGTACTCGGCGCCGCCGGATACCGACAACAGGACGTTCTCGCTCACCGCGTTGGCCTGGAAGTCCGTCCAGTGTGAGATCGAGATCGTGCGCTGAACTGTCGAGTACATGATGCCGCGCAGCTTCTTGAGCAGCTTGTGACGCTCCTCCGGCGGCAACAGCAGCCACCCCGACCAGTAGACGAACGTGTACGCGGAGCCGTTGTCCCGGTACGTCGAGTACAGGCCGATGCGCCCGTCGAAGCCGAAGTAGAGCGCGTTGCCGGTGGTATTCAACATCGCCGTGGGGGCGATCGTCCACGTCGTCATGCGCAGGCCGCCGTCGGGAGTCTTTCCACGAACGTCGAAGCAGTACGTGATGCTGAGATCCGGGTGGCTGAAGAGCACCAGCGCGTCCGTCGGCGAGTAGACGCCGCGGACCTTGGTCAGGTCGCCAGTCGCCAGCGCGAGCGACAGAAGCCCGCGGTTGGGCGGCGAGACGTCGCGGTCCGGCGCGGCGTACTCCTGGATCGTGCGGGCCAGCGTGCGAACGCCCTGGGGCGACCAGAAGACCACGTCCAACTCGCCCACGAGCACGACCGCGTCTCGTGAGACGGCACCCATGTTCTCGATGACCGTCTGGACCGCCAGATTGACCGGTTCGAGGCCGAGCTCGGAACCCGCGCCGTCCGACCAGATGACAATGTGGCGCTTGCCGAAGACCACCAGCGAGGCACCATAGGCCACGATGGCGACGACTTCGTCGGTGCCGCGGGTCCAGACCGACCGCATGTCGATCAGCCCGCCGCCGTCGGCCGTGTCCCACTTGGTCTCGTCGAGGAGCGCGCAGTACCGGATGGTCTGCTTGTCGTCGTCGACGGCCCAGAGGCGCCCGTAGGCGGCCAGGACCGTGTTCCCGTCCGGCAGCGTACCAGACGACGCGGTGATCGTGGCGAACGAGCCCGTGCCGCTCCAGACGATAGGCGTGTGACTGGCCTGCCAGCCGACAACCTTGCCGTTGAAGTTCTGGAACTTCCAGTTGCCGGCGGTCGGAGCGCCTACCGGCGTGATGTCAGTCAGCGCGCCCGTCGTGCCCGAGTAGATCTTGGTGGCCGTGGTGGAGACGACGATCGTCGAGCCGTCGATCTTGACGTACTCGTGGAGCTGGTTGATCGTCGGGTCGCCGACCAGCGCGGTATTCTGTAGCGCCCATCCCTTGCGTGCGGCGAGGCGGCCGGCACCGTCGATGAAGACGTTCTGGAGCTTCGTCGCCCACTCCGGCCCGAGCGCTACGTGCTGGCGCTCGGATGCGAGGCCGTTGAAAGCCGGGCTCGGTAGCGAGATGGACTGGAGCATCGGCTACTCGGCCTCGAAGGTCATAGGCTCGCGCGCCCAGTCGTCCAGAATGGCCTGCATCAACGCCTCTTGGGCCTGGGTGCGGGCCGCCTCAAGCGATCCGTTGAACTCCTCGCCGCGCTCTTCCATCGCGCGTACGAGAGCCTCGCGCCATACCGGCGTGCTCGGAATCAGGAGCTCCGTGTCTTTGTCGTCCAGCTCGTCCTGGGGGACGACGAACACGAAGCGGTAGGTGTAAGCGGCGTCGGGCGTCGGGAAGACGCGCAGCGTGACGCCGTCCTTGGTCTTCTTGTAGGCAAACTGCGACGGCACGTCCTCGTCCGCGTCTGGATCGAGCGTGTGCAGCGCGTCCATCTCCTCCCACGTCACCTCGGCCAGCCGACGCTCTTCGTCGACGGTAGTGATGAACGCCTGGGGAGCGCCGGTGGACTGGTAGAGCAGGTAGGACCGTTGATTGGTCGAGCTGGTGAGATCGACCGTGCTGGTGCTGGGCGTGAACGAGCCCGTCAGCGGCGTCCGCAGCGCGTACCACGGGCCGGCATTCTCGATGTCGTCCTTGACCTCGTTGATAAGCTGGCCGTAGAATAGCGCTTTCTCGCCGCTCAAGGACGAGATCTGCGGCTCGCGCAGGCGCCGGAGGACACGGTTAATGAGCTCGAGGTAGGTCACGTTTCTGGATCTCGGTTGTCGCCAGGGAAGCCGCCACTAGGTCTTGAGTCGCGCGGACTTCACGCCGCTGCTGGTTCGCACTCGCACGCCGCTGGCGTCCGGGTCGCTGGTCTCGACGAGGTAGACGGCGTAGGTCGTGCCCCCTTTCCTGATCTTCCACACGCCGCCCATGCCGGTCGGGGCGTCAGCCTCGGCCACGAGGCATAGCTCCTTGACCGTTCCCGAGTAGTACCGCAGGCCTGAGAACTGGGTCGGGAACGAGACGACCGGCGCGTCGATGTCGAACGGGCGGCGCGTCGGCCGGAGATAGACGTCGTTCCCGCTCTGCCCGGCGTACAGGTAGACGTCGACGCGGTCGTTGCGATCGGGGCGCAGGTAGACATCGTTTCCACTCTGCCCGGCGCGAAGGACGACAATGATCGACACATCACGCCCCCACGAGAGTATTCACGGTCGTACCGAAGATGTCGGGCGAGCCGGCCTTGTAGGCGACGATGTAGTGCGTATCCGGCGTGTACCAGCTTTGCAACAGGAAGTTCCCGCTCGCGTCGCTGGTCACTTCCATGATGAATCGGTCATCCGAGGTGCGGAACAACTGCACGACGCAACTGCCGACCGGCGTCCCGTACTGATCCCGAGTGATGCCGACGAATCCGACCCGAGAAGACTCGCCGCCGACCGGCTCGAAGAAGCCCCAGGTCTCCTCGTCCAGAATGCCGACATCGACGGCATAGTCGCCGATCAGGTTCTGCCCGCGCGGCCACCACTCTGACCGGAAGCCGAAATCGAACGGCTTGAGGTTCGTGACCGTGATCCAGCCGACCGAGTGCGCGCGGTCATCCTTGCGAGCAAGGATGAACTGCGGTTGCGCGGCACCGATCAACTGGCTCATGCGTAGGCGGCCTTCGGGCGCGAGTCCACATCCTCGCCCGGCACGATGATCTGCCCCGGCTCCGGCTGGCGCTTGATCGCCTCGCGCGCCTCGTCCAGCAGATGCAAACAGAACTTCTTGTCCGCGATGGGCGCCTCGATGGACATCGCGCCGTCAGGGTACAGCGTGATGACCATGCGAAGCGTCGCACCCGGCGCCCGTTCGGCCTGCCGCTGCATCCGCTGGTAAGCGTCAGCGTCCGTTTCCATCAGGCATCCGCGACGCAGTTGACGTCGTAGGCCACCGCCGCCGTGATGTTCCATACCACCGCAGCGGACGACACCGGGATGACGAATCCGCGCGGGAACGTCCACACGATGCCGACGCCGACCGTCGCCGCGCTGTTCCAGCGTCGGGAGTAGATCGTCGGGGCGGTCGGCTGCGCGGACCAGGTGATATGCCCGTTCAGCACCGCCGTCGGATCGGCGACTTCCTCCTGCTGGAACAGCACCGCGCCCGAGGGCGTGCCGATGGTCGCAGGACGACCGAAGCCGAGCGACATCGCGGTGCCGGTCGCCTGGATGATCGACAGCTCCAGCACGCGCGGGCGCACCGTCGCCGGCGGATAGATGCCGTAGCTCGCGTTCGCGATGGTCAGGCCGCTGGTGCGCTGCGCCTGCGATTGAATCGCCATGTCGTTACCTCAGAGGTCCGTTCGTAGCCAAATCTGCCCAGTCGCCGGTGAGCCCGGATCGCTGGTGCGGTTCTCGATTCGCATCGACAGCATTTGCTGCCCGTTGATGTCGACGCTGCCGGTCGGAACCGGAATGTTGTTCAGGGTCGTTGTAGAGGCCATAGCCCCCATCGTCACGCGCTGGGCAGCGGCGTCGGCGTCGTCGAGCAGCGCCTTGCCGGCTGTCGTGATGTCGCCGCCCAGCTTGGTGGTCGTGACGACGCCGGCGTCGATCGTCAGCGTCGTACCGCCGCCGCCGACCGTGATGTCGCCCTTGTCGCCGTCGGAGAGACCTCCGCCGCCGGAGGCGTCGATCGTAATGGTTCCCGCCGTTTCGTCCGCGGTCAGCGTGACGTTGGAGCCGGCCGTGAAGATCTCCGTGAGCCGCTTGAACAGCCGCCCAGCCAGGAGATACTTACGTGGCGAGAATGCCGGCATCGTGGTCCTCAGACAAGAAAGGGGGCCGGGACGAGCCCGAAAGCTCGCCCCGTACCCCCTAGTCGGCCGCTACCCGATTAGAGCGTCGGGACGATGATGGCGCGGCAGCCCTCCGCGCGCACCGTCTGCACGCCGTAGAGGCGGTCAGCCGTGACGAGCGTACCCAGGGCTTCCTGCTTGTACTGCGCCTGGACGCGAACGCCCAGCTGCTCCGCGAGGACCAGAGCGTCCTTGTGGAAGTACAGGCACGGACGGTACGAGGTCGACGCGTCCGTCGCGAGCAGAGTCGCGATGTTGCTCGACACGTACACGGCGTTGCCGTAGATGTCGCCCACGAGGCCGTTGCGGATCGAATTGCCCGCGCCCGCCTCGCCCGTGAACGCCTGCTCCGTGAAGCGCGTCACGCCCAGGAGGCGCCGCTTCTCGACCGGCGGGATGACGAGCACGCGGCCCGCCATCGGGACGTCGTTGTCGTCGAGCGTCTGGATGACGCGGCGAATGCCGGCATCCGTCAGCGCCGCACCGTTACCGGTGTTGGTGTTGGCCGTCGGGCTCCACGCGGTCGAGCCATCGGAGCCGATGACGCCACCCGTGTAGGCCGCGCCGCTGTTCCAAGTGGCCGCCAGCGTGCGGATCGCCGTGTCCACCTGGGTCGCCAGCGCGTAGCCGGCGTCGTCGGTGTAGAAGCGGCGCAGGCTCGAGAGCGCCTGGGTCTCGGTGATGTCCTCGATCAGGAACGAGTACTCGTAGTGCTGGTCGATCGTCACCTCGACTTCGGACGCGGTCGTGGTCACCAGCGTGACGACGTTGTTCGCCGCCTTCGCCGAAGCCGACCCGCGCACCGGCGCCGGGATGTTGATCTTCGAGCCCTTCTTGCCCTTGTGATTGATCTTGGAGACGAGGTTGCCGAGGACGAGGTTCTTCTTGTAGCCGGCGATCACGTCGTCGGACCAGACCTCGGGGATGAACTTGGCTGCATCGGTGTTGTCGATGCTGTTTGCGAAAGAGAGAGTGTTGGCCATTGTAGTTGCTCAGAGAAAGGGGTTGACGCTAGCGGACGCGTCCTTCAGCGTAGGCCGCCTGGAACTCGGTCTCGAAGCGCCGATCGAACTCTTCCGGATCCTTGATCCGGAGGTTGATGAGCTCTGCTCGGCTGTAGACCTTCTTGCCGTCGCCGCCGGACTTCGGCACCGCGCCATTCGCGCTGGAGCCTCCGGACTTGGCGAGACCTGCCGCCCGCGCGCTTGCGACCGGATCCTGCCTCGGCGCTGCCGTACCCGCTCGTTCGTACTCCTCGTGGAGCGTGAAGAGCTCGTCGGCCGCGCTGAAGTCGTTCTGGTAGGCGCCGAGCGCGAGCCGCTTGCGGTACTCGCTCGAGGCCACCCAGTCGAGGAACTTCTGGTCCTCCATCTTGGCCTTGAAGCCAGGATGGCGCTCCTCGAACGCTCGTTCGGCGAGAGAAGCTTCGACGGACGCGATACGAGCCTCGGCAAGTGCCGTACGCTCGTCCGCGACACGCTTCGCGGTGGCGGTGATCGTTCCCTGCGGATCGTTGATGAGATCGTCCGCGGTGATGGGCTTCGGCGCCTCCTGATTGTCCGCCTTCTTGCGCGTGCTGGTGTCACGCGCGAAGCCGAGCAGCTCGTCGGTCAGCTTACGGAGGTGGCCAATCTCGTTGGCTCGCCTGCCGTAGTCTGACTCAAGGTTCCGGTACAGCTCGATGATCTCGAGCGCACTCTTCCCCTTGAACTTCTCAGGCACCTCGGGCTCGGTCTGGAGCTGTTGCTCCTGCGCCGTTACCTGGGCTTCCTGGTTCTCGATCTGCTCTGACGGGTCGTCGACGACGATAGAATCTGTACTCACGTTGTTACCCTTGCTCCCGCCGTGCTACGGTTGTGGGAATTCGCATGATCGCGGGTCATTCGTACGAGCCGTGTCGCTCGTAACGCTTCTTCTCGATTGCCATGCGTTCGCGTCTCTTCCGTTCCCAGGCCGCTCCGAGACTGGGGAACGCGTCAGCGTTTACCCCCAGGCGCGGGTCGATACGGGCGCCGGAAATGAGACGTTGGACATCGGAGCTGGCGCACAGCGGACATTTGACCGAATCGGGATGATTCCGGTCCGCCAGCTCTTCAAATTGGCCGCCACAGGAGCGGCACTCGAAATCAAACAGGATCAGCATCCGGCTCGTCCTCAGAGACGACATCCAGGGGGCGTTCGTAGTTCAGCAGGACGCGCAGGGCGTCACGAACTCCGCGGTTGTAGACGACGGCGTCCCAGTTGGCGCAGTCGAGCCCGTGCTCCTGGAGACGCTCGACCTGGTCCTTGATGTCCTTGAGGAGAAGCTCCCAGCCTGGACACCCGAACAGCTCCTCGAACGCTCGCCGATCGTCCTGCGTCATTCACTCGCTCCGATGGTCTTGCCGGCCGTGATGGCCTTGGCTTCTGCATTGAGCTTGTTGGTCTGCGCCTGGGCCAGCATGGCCTTGAGGGCGATCTCGACCGCGCGGAGATGCTGCATCGTGGCGCTGATCTGGTTCTGCATCTCGAAGGCTTCGACCTCGCGCTGGTCGATCGCCATGCCGATCTGCTGGTTGATGACCTCGTCGTCCTTGAGATCCGCTTCGACCTCGGCCAGCTTGGCCAGCGAGAGCGCGCGTTGCGCCTCTGCCTGGGCCTTCTGTGCCTTGGACTCCAGCTCGGCCACCTGGGCCTCCGCTGTGCGCTTGGCGAGGGCTTCCTGCTCGGCCTGCTTCTGCTTAGCCTCTTCGCTCGGCGGAGCCAGCATCGCGTCGACGGCCTTGACCATCTCGCTCTTGTGCGGGCTCGACGAGTTGTCGAAGATGGCCTTCAGCAGGACCAGGAACGGCGGAGACTCGTTGGGGACAATCGAGAGCAGCTGGGTGAGCTGCTGTTGCTCAAGCTCCCGCGCCATGACGCCCAGGGCGCCGTTGATGCGGAAGCCGGGGTCCAGCGGGAACTCCGACGGAGCGAACTTCATGTACCGCAGAAGCACCTTGCGCACCATCGGCTGGAGCCAGTTGCGCTCGATGTTCTGCATCGCGCGCCGGGCGCGCTTGACGAACGCGGCCGAGTGCAACGCCGTCTGGGTCGGGCTCGAGCCTTGGCCGGCGGCGGACACGGGGTCCATCGCACCGGTGGCCATCTGCACCATGCGCTCCATGTCCTGGGCGTTGGTGAAGGTGGCGGGATTCAGGTTGCCGAAGGTGAACGGCTGGATGACGTCGCCCGGCGAGCCGGTCGTGGGCCAGAACTTGCCCGGCCACACGCCGAGGTTCATGCCACGCGGCAGGCGAGTCACGTCGCCGGCGACCATCGGGTGCGAGATCAGCGCCAGCGCGTCCAGGCGAGCGCGAAGCTCGGCGTCCAGGCCCTTCTGCGGCTGGTAGCCCTTCTCGCTGACGCCGCGCCCCCAGAAGTACCGCGGAACCGTGTCGTGCTGGTAGGCGACGAACGAACGATCCTCGAACGGGTACGGGTTGCGCTTGGCGCCGAGGAGGATGCCCTTGTTGGCGATCGTCACGATCGCTTCGACCAGGTTGTCCTCGGGGACGTAGTCCTCGCTCTCGAAGAGCGACTCGAGCTCGGGGTCGGCGGCCATGCCGCCGGCCTTGTACAGATACTTGGCGGGCACGAGGCCGTGGTACTCGGTGATGAAGACCGAGAGCCCCTGGGGCAGCTTCAGGCTGTCCGCGTCCTTGCTGGCGCCCGGCGTCTCCCCCTCCCAGGGTGACACCTTGACGTCGTTGAAGTATTTGCCATCGGTCTGCCCCTTGCGAACCTTGTGCAGCGGCAGAGGAGTCTCGTGCGCCATGCCCAGCATCTCGTCGATGCTGTTGGTGGTCGGGTCGGGCACGAACTCGTAGGGCTCGAGCGGAATGACCTCAACGAGCACCTTGGCGTTGGTCTTCTGGCCATCGAGCCCGACCTGGGACTCCTTGACGGTCACGTTGACCTTGCCGATACCGGTGCCGTAGATGGCGCCGATCAGGAACGACTCAGCCGACGCGGTAGGGACGCCGGCCTCGTTCATGCGCTCCAGGAGGCGGTCGCGAATCGCGAGCATCGCCTGACGCTTCTGCGGATCCTCGGAGTCGAGTACGTCCTGCTCGAGATCGACCCACTGCTCACGCCCGAAGACGGCCTCTTCGATCTCGGCGATCGTCGAGTCGACGGCCTGCATCGTCGCCGGAGCGACGATCTTCGAGCGCTCGCTCTTGCGGGTCTTGTCGCTGTCGGCGTGCTGCGCGCGCCACAGGCGGTAGTACTCGTCCCACTTGGCCTGGTGCTGGGTGTCGCGGTGCGTGCGCCACGCGTTGACCTTGTCCATGACCCAAGAGACGAGAGCGCCCCCAGGCGAGGCCGGCGGCTGCTTCTCGGGCTCTACAGTCTCGGACTCGACCACGATCGACATCAGTACCCTGCCACTTCGTCTAGGGGCTCCCAGGTGTTACCGAGGCCCTCGAATTCGTCCATGTACACCGTCGTCGACATCTGGTCGACGTACGCCAGTGCGTCCAGCAAGTCGTCGTGCGAACGCGGGTCGGGGAAGTCAACGGCTTGCTCGATGAGCTTCCGCAGATACGGCCCCGGATTGAACTTGACGCGCCCCTTTTGCATACGGCCCTGGAGCGCCCACTGGATACGGTCGGCCTTGCGCTTGTTGCCGTGGGTCAGCGGAATGACCTCGAGCCAGCGGTTGTACTCGCGCATCACGTCGGTCAGGTAGGGCAGCACGGCGAGCATGTTGGTGCCCTTCTCGATGCCGACCTTCTGGGCGCCGACCGAGCGGGCTGCCAGGAGAATCTCGACGGCGGTCTGCCGCGGATCCCACTTGCCGTGGCGGATCTCCCTGACCCACCAGCCGTTGGCGCCGCACTTGACGATCGCAATCGCCGTCTCGTCGCGCCGCTCCAAGTCCTTGACCCGGTGCGTACCGATCGTCGAGAAGCCCGCGATGTCGATCGCCAGGCACCAGACGCCGTCGCTCGGCTCGTTGGGCTCGATGACGAAGTCGCTCTCGTTGAAATACTTCCCGCCGTGGGCGATGAAGTTCGCTTCGACTTCCTGCGAAATAAGCTGCGAGCTCAGCTCAGAGGCAACGCTATCGAGCTCGTCCTTGCGCAGGAACGGGTTCGTCTGCGAGTGGAATCGGAACGTCGACCAGTCCTTGGACACTTCCGCGCGCATGAAAAGCTCGTGAAAGTGGTTCTTGCCCTTGGGCGTGCCGATGAACATGGCGCCGCCGCGAGCATCCGCGAGAGCGAGGCGGACGATCTCCGGCCAGGTGCGCGGATCCATGTCCGCGTACTCGTCCAGGATGGCGTAGGCGAGGCCGATGCCGCGAAGCGAGTCGGGGTTGTCCGCTCCCTTGATGCGAATCCGGCGTCCGCCGACGATCTCGACGACGCAGGTGTTCTCGTAGGTCTTGACCGCGTCTCCGAGGGGCTCCAGGCCCTTCTTGAGACGAGACCAGAGGTTGGTACGGCCCTGTTCAAAGGTCGGGGCGATGTACCAGACCTCCTTCTCTTTCTCGACGTCCAGGCCACCCCAGGTGGTCTCGGCGAGCGCGTTGACGACCATCAGGCCGCGGGCGAGCTCGGTCTTTCCCCATCGGCGGCCTGCGACGACCACCTTGAAGCGCGCGGGGTCGTTGAAGACGTCCTGCTGCGCCTCGTGGAGCCCGATCGCGAGCTCAGCCATCAGCTACCGCCCCAAGTTGAGCGTGCGGCGGATCCGCGAGCGGCGCTGCGAGCGAGGGAATTGCGTAGCCGGCGTACCGAAGGTCGAGGTCTTGAACGTGATCGGGGCACTCGTACCGGGGCCAGTTCCATCGAGGATCCGATACTGGAAAGAGCAGTCAAGCGCCTCGTTGGTCGGGTCGCACGACGCCCAGCCGGTCGGGTCGACATAGCAGCCCGCCAGGACGCAATTCGTCGGCGTGTGATACTCGATCTGGTTGCCGACCACTACGTCGACGTCACCAGAGACCCGGTTACCAGCCGGCACCAGCGTTCCCGCGAGGGTCACACTGGTCGTATTGGCCGGCGGATTGACCTGGACCGCGTACGTGTCTTGCTCGCCGTCGCTGTTGGTGACCACGACGTCTCGGACGCCATTGAGCACCGTGGACGGGACCGTGAACGTGCAGCCCGTGTCGCTCCAGCCCGACTCCGTGACATCGACGCCACCGATGGTGACGCTGCCGATACCCTGGGTGGCCTTCATGCCCGTGGCGACGATCGTAGCGACGTCGCCCCGCACGAGCGGGCTGGTGACTGACGTGATGCTGACCGGAGTCGTAGCCGCCGCAGCCTGGGCCGGGAACTGGATAGCCTGCGCGATGTACTCGGAGCCGCCGGTACTTTTGCCGCGAAACGCCTCGAAGCTCGTGGTCGAGGCGAAGTCTGCGCGCCAGTGCGCTGCCGGGTGGTCCGTAGAGGCCGTGCCGCTGGAGCCCGCCTGGATGGACGGAATCGAGGCCGTCAGGTCGACCGCCGTGATCGTCAAGTTCTGCGTCTGGGGCGAGCTGCCTGCCGTCCAGTCGTCCGTGCCGTCCAGCGTGCCTTGCGTCTGGACCGTCATTTCCGCGTTGGCGATGACGAAGACCCGCAGCCGCGACGCGGAGCCGGTGTCCTTCATGCGCGTGACCAGGTTCGTGGTCGACGACAGGTACGCGTAGCCGGTGATGTCGTCTGGCGCGTTGCCGGAGCTGTGCGGCTTGACGAATCGGTGGATCCAGGCCGCCGTCAGAGCCGGCACTGCCGTTATCGTGGTGTTGTCGGACGTGTCGTCGGCACTCGGAGTGATCTCAGCGATTTGCTGAATCTCCCAGTTCGAGCCCGTGAACTCGACGACTTCCATGCTGATATACGGCTGGCCGGCGCCGGTCGAAGACCGGCGCGCGACGCAGACGTTGTTGGGCGAGCTGAACTCAACGTTGAGCTCGCAGAAGACCTGCGGGACCGTCAACCCCGACGTGTTCGCACGAACAGAGCCGAACGGAACGCACTTGGCCAGCGAGGAGATCCCGGAGATTGCCGACGAGTTCTTGGAACTACCGCCGGACCCCATCTGCACCGTCTCACGGTGGCGAACGATGAACTCGTTGGGACCGCCGGCTGTACCAATGTACTCGACGACGAAGACCTTGCACGCGCAGGACTCGTTCGTGGTCGCCGCCTGGCGAGTGAACCGAACCGTCGTGGTATTGATGAGCTCCGCGGTCACGCCCCAGTACTGGGGATCGCTCGAGGCGCTCGAGGACTCGCGTCCGACGCCCGCGGACGGAAGCGAGAAAGGCACGTACAAGAACGCGTTGGCGAGGGACGACAACGTGGCCGGAATCGTCACGTCCTTCGTCGTCTCTGCCGACGTCAGCGTGTACGAAACCTCCTGGACCTTGACATCGAACGCCATGCTAAGACCGCCGGAACTTGATGACGCGGCCGTCGCGGTCGGCCAGCGCAAGCGAACCGCTCGTCGTGGCCGAGATCAGCGCGCCGCTGTTCGTCGTCGGATCCTGGTTGCCGTACGTCGCGGCGTTCAGCCGGTACGCCTTGTACCCGCTCGGGCCGTCGGTCCAGTTGACCGTCTGGGCGCCGTTGTCGATCGGGTTGAAGAAGACCCAGGTGTACTCGTCCAGCGCGGCGTTGTAGAAGCGCCGCCGGTAGACGCCGCTCTGCCACACGCCCGCGATCGCGCCGGCTTCGTCGAGTGGGGTGCCCCAGCTGCCGCCACCATTCTCGTACTCGTCCAAGACTCCCATAACGCCACGGGCCGACGGCCCGCGGCCGAACTGGGCCGCAAAGTTGTCGACGTGCTGGTGCATGAAGTCCGTATACGTCTGCGAGAGGCAGAACATATACCGCGCGTGCTGAGCCGCGCCGGCGTAGTCGCCAGGCATTGGCCCGGCGCCCTGAAAAATGTAGTTCTTCTTGTCGGTGATCTCGCCACCGAGCATGTGAAAGTCGAGCAGGTTCTTCTGCTTCTGCTTCCCGGTGCCGCTCCAGCCGGTGCCGAACGTGTTACGACACATCGTCCCGTTGGCCGGAGGCGTACCGCCGAAGGACGAGCCGCTCGGATACGCGTTGTACTGCGAGGCCGGATTCGAGCCGTTCAGGTCAAGACTCGGCGTGTCGGTAGACGACCCGCTCTTGTAGAAGAACACGCCCTCTTTCGAGTTCCAGTTGCCGACGGCCATCTCGATGATACCGCCATCGGCAATATCAGCCATCGCGGCACGGTCGTCGATGCCGTCGATGTAGTCCTCGAACCAGCCCTGGGGGCCGTTGTACATGACCTTCTTGCCGCGGGAGCGAACGTAATCGCGCACACGCTTGAGCGCCGCGATCCGATTGTTGCGCATCGTGGCGCTGTTCTTGTTGACGCCCGTGCCCGTCTCGTTGGGATCGTACGTTCCAAACGCCGTATTTCGCGCGTTGTCGAACATGAGCCAGTCGGCCAGGGAAGCCGTCAGCCCGCTCGAATCGAGGTGATACTTAGCGAACCACTCGCCGAAGATCAGGCCCGTGCTTTCGCGCGGAGAGCCGAAATTGAGCCCGTAATTTGAGCCGAAAATCGCGTGCCGGGCGCCGGCCGGATACCCGTTGCGCCCCCAGTAGTTGTTGGTGTCGATGAAGTCCCAGATCGTGCGGTTGTTTCCCGCGTTCGCTGGGCGCGTCTGGACCCACTCGTTGAAGTTGCCATAGTTACCGAGCGCGCACGCGGCGTTGAGGGCCTTGATGGCCGTCATGTGCGCGTTGATATCGGAAACGTTGCCCTTCGTCGGCGAAAAGACGATGCAGACGTTGTTGATCGCCCGCCGGACACGTTCGGGCGTCGAAACCAGGTCGGAAGTACCCTGGAGGTACGCGCCAAGGCGCGGCCAGGCGGCCGTATCGACCGAGCCACTCGAGATCGTGCGCTGAACCGTGGCCGAATACGCCGACTCGTTGCCAGCGCCGTCCACAGCGTTGACCTGGACGTCGTAAGTACCCGCGCTCAGATCTGGAATGACCAGCGGCGCCGACGCCGGTGCCCCGCCGACGAGCCAGGTGCCCGACGACGAGAGCTTGTAGCGCACCCGGTACAGCGCAACGCCCGTCTGGGCGTCCGTCGAGGGGCTCCACGAGACCGTCAGCCCGTTGGTGGGCGTGGCGGTGACCACGACGTTCTCTGGGACCGTCGGCGGAGTGATATCCGCCGGCGGCGTCGACCGGTAGATCCCGTCGACGTCCAACGCGACCGTGAAGGTCTTCGCGACCGCGTTCTTCGCCATTAGGCGATCGCCTCCAGCTGGACCGGCACGTCAGCCGCGCCGACGCGCATACACCGGAAGTGCGTGGACGTCTGGTTGTCGACCTCGGGCAGCCAGATCGGACCGGAGCCCGGCGTCCACAAGATCGAGTTGTTGTCCGCCGCCGCGGCGCCCACGCTCGCCAGGCCGAACCGGATCCAGATCGCGTCCGTGGCCCGAACCTCGATCACGGTGGCGCCCGACGGCACCGCCGCTGCGGTGGTCGAGGCGGCCGTAGCCGTGGCGTTGACTCGGACGCCCGTGTGCGGGTAGATCGGCAACGGAGCGCCGCCGCCGTCCGAGATCCACCGATCGGCGGATACCGTGTCCTTTGCGGGAGTGGCCATCTAAGCTCCCCTCGCCTTAGGCGTAGAACACTTCGGAATTCGGCTTCAGGACCGCAATGCGGACCGTGGTCGAGGCCAGGTTGACCGCGCCGGCGGTGTTGTTCAGCACCGTGACCGTGACCGTATCGGCCGCGGTGACCGCGCCGATGACCGCCGTGTCGACCGTGTCGAGCCCCAACGAGACAATGACGAAGTCGCCCAGGGCAGCGCCCGCGATCGTCACGTCCGAAGACGCGAAAGTGCCCGAGCCGGTGGCCGCGTTGCCGAGATCGAGCGTGCCCTGGTAGACCAGGACTTCACTGAAGACGGCGGGAAACTGGTAGCGATTGCGATTCGTGGCCATCTCTTAGCCCTTGTCGTTCTTGGTGGCGGGGGCGCGCTGACCCACGCTCTGGTCGAAGTCCTGGATCGAGTTCTCGATGTAGTTCAGACCACTCGACTTCTCGGTCAGCGTCGGAACCTGGTCGGTCCGAGTCTGATTTTCCTTCTTGGCACCGGTGCTCATGGCGATTTCTCTTGGGTGATGACGGCGGTCTTCTGCTCGCCGTGGGTGAGGTTCTGGATCACGATACGGACGTCCGTATCCTTGGCGTTCTCGGGATCGTCCCCCTTCGGAGACGCGAGCATCTTGTCGAGCAAGACCTTCATGACCTTGTCGTTGCCCGACAACGCCATCTTCACGGCCTTGTTGTAGATCTTGATCCCGTCGCGCGTCAACTTGTTGCGCAGCGCTTCCTCCAGCTCGAGCCGGAGGAACGTGACGCGGTTCTTGGAGCCCTTGACGCGCCCATTCTGGCGCCGCTCGTCATCCCCCTTCTTGAAGGGGACGCCGACGCGGGGCTTGGCCACCAGCTCGGCCGCTGCCGGGCGGAGCTCACCAGAGGCGACGGGCTCGAGGACGACGGTGGGGGTCGTTACGGAGGTCTTGGACATGCGGACTGCGTCCGACAAATCGCCGGAGGCGAAGGAAAAATCGCCCGTGGAGGAGACGGGCGGGGAGGGCGGTAGACAACTACGACGAAGGGCCGGGCTATGCTTGCGCCCGGAAGGCGGCTTGGGAAACCGCTCTATCCGCCGGTGGACCGCTTGCCGAACTGGAAACCGACGATGAAGCCGGTGACGAAGAGGAGCGCGAAGATCGCGTTGAGAATGGGTTCCATCAGCCCGCCTTTCGGCCCTTGCCGGCCGGTTTGGCCTTGGGAGCCGGCGCCTGGGCCGGCTGGCCCGAGAGGGCGGCCTTGAGGCTCGTCTTCTCGGCTTCGCTCATCGGCGCGGGGGCCGGAGCGGTGGGAGTCTGGGTGTTGGGAAGCGGGGGCGCCTTGGCGGCCCAGGCTTCGGTGAGCTCGGCGATGACTCGCTTCTGCCACAGCGCCTTGGACTCGAGCCGATCGCGGGCTGGAATTTCGTACTCCAGGACCAGCTGGTCAGCCACGCGGGGCGTGTAGAGCACCCGCATGGCGCGCTTGTTGGAGGCGCGGTAGACGACCGGGTACACCTGGAAGAGCTTGGCGTCGAAGCCCGCTCGCTTGATGAGGCGCGTGAGCTCCGCGGCTACGAAGCCGTGCTCAACCGCCTGTTCCATGAAGGACGTAGTCATCAATCGCTCGAGTCACGAAGACTAGGGTATAAGTTACCACGTTTCCAGAAGCGTGTCAAGCCGCGAACCAGCGAGAGTCCCCTCCCAGTCCTTGGGGGACTGGGGCGAAGAGGACTCGGCGACAGCGCGAGTCCTCGAAGAGGACTCACCGGTTCCTCGCCGCGTCGCATTCGCTCCGCTCGCCGGAACCTCGCCGTCCTCTTCTCGGCCTCGCGCCCAGAGAAGACCCACCCCCCATAAAGGGGGTGGGAGAGACTCACCGACCCCTCCCCGCTCAGCCCCTCGCGCTGCTCGGGTCTTCGCGTACCTCCCCTAGCCAGGGGAGGCGCTAGAGAGCTCTCTAATAAGCTACCACGGCGAAATGCTCGTGTCAATACCCCCGGCAGAAAATCTCAAGGAAAACAGCGTTCCCCGTGTGTGAGTTATACTCAAAGTGAGTACGCGTTTGCGCAAACCAGCCAAAATCAAAGGCTTAGCTCGCCTTAGCGCCACTCCGCCGCTGGTGGGGCGCAGCAGACCGAAAAGCCGCGAAAACCGGGGCAAAGTGGGACGGCGAAGCGGCCGGGCCAGCCGGGGCCACTGCAACCGCTCCCTGGTGGGAAGGCGGGAGGTACTGTTTCTGTTCGAGTAGCGGGCACCACCCTGCCCCCCAGTCGAGCGAGGAGGCTCGCGGCTGTGGCGCTGGCGCAACGAGTGGCGAGCGCGCAACGCACCGTCTTGGCGCATCGCACCAGCGCAGTGCGCAGCGCAGCTGGCGTCGGGGCGCGCACCATTCAGGTGCGGCGCACCAGCGCAGTGCAGGCCGGGGGGGCCGCCTAGCCTGCCCCCGGCCCATCGCGGGCGGGGGAGGCTATGGGGCGGCGGCACCAGTAGCCAGCCGATGCGCGCCGCCCCCGCCCCGGCTACCCCGCTCGCCAGTACCGCCCCCCTAGCTCGGTCCAGTCGCCGGCGGCTTTGGCTTCGGCCTCGGACACTTCGCGCCACGGCCCGACGCGTTCCATGCGGTCTTCGTGCGTTTGTTCCCACAGCCAGTACAGCCACGCGTCCTCATGCTGCACGATCAACAGCGCATCCTGTTGGAACGCGCAGGCGATCTTGCGCAACGGGTTGACCTGTTCCCAGTCCGGAATCGTGACCGCAAACACGGCCTCACTCCGGCCGCCCCACGTGCCGCGCCCCCGCTCGAACGGGATCCTCTCGCGCTTCAGCCGGCACGCTAAACGCTCGGTTCGTAGCGCGTTCGTTTCGTCGTCGAGTGTCGCGCGTTCAGCGCTGATTAGCACTAGCATGGCGCGGGTTCCTGTTCCTCCTTGATCGCGCTTCGCGCGACCCGCACCGGCCGCGTGCCGTGAAGGCTCACGCGCAGCCAGCGCGCATCAACCTCGCTCAGCACGTAGGCAGGCGTATCTTCGGCCGTCTGCCACGGCGGGCCGTCGGCCTCGTGGATCTCCGCGCCCTTGCGCACGATCACCTGTCCGCGAATGTCGGCGCCCTTGCTTCGAATGCTCTTTGGCTGTCTCATTGGTTCAACGCTCCTCGATTGGTCGAAAGGTTACAGGAAAAGACTCGCCGCCCCGGACGCTCACGCGACGCGTGCCGCCACTCGGGCCGCACAGCGTCACGGTAGCACCGGCCGGGGCCGCTCGCACGGCGCACAAGCCGCGCACCCACGAGAGGCACGCGTCATAGCTCGCGGCCTCGTGGGTGAGTACGGTTTGACCGGGTTCAATGTACGACGCGCGCCACGTCATCGCGCGCGCCCTGGCCGATTGGCCGACACGATGTCGGCCGACACTCCAGGCACGCGCGGCGGCACAAGGCGCAGCCGGGGCGGCTTGTACGCTCGCGGTTTCCCGACCGCGAAGCCGGCCGGCACGCGCCCCGCGAAAGGATCGCCCCCGCGCTGGCGGTAGGCTTCCCGGAGCTTGCCATAGGGCAGAATGCGGAAGTAGATCACGGCCGCCCCCCTGCCAGCCGGAACAGCCGGTTCCAATATCCGGCCGACTGGTCAACGCTGTTGTACGGGTCGCTCCCGTGTCGGTTCGCGGCCTTGAGCGCACGGGCCGCTCGTCGCGTCTCGGTACGCTTAACCGACTCCATCCGGTTGCTACCGGATCCCGGCGCGCGAGTGCGGTCGCTTGGCGTCATCTTGTGCATGTTGCCTCTCCCAGCCGGCGAGATTGCCGGCGGTCATAGTGTCGCCGATCTCGGCCCGACGCGCAACATCCGGCGCAAGCGTAGCGTCCGCGCGACACGTTTGGTATCAAAACAACCACCGCCATGGCGACGAGATCTCGTCCCGCCCTTAGCGCTGGTATTGGTTTCGCAATCGCCGCTTGGCGGCCCTCTCCGTGCGTTCTACGCGATTCTCGGTTTGGCACGCTTCGTGCTAGGGGAAATCGCGCGCCATGCATAGACCGTGCCACTTTGCCCGGCGCGGATTGGCACGATAATTTCCCGACACAAACAGCGCGCGGTTTGATAGGATCGCACTAGCTGGCAATGTCGCCAGCGATGGAATCCGGCAGCTGCCGGATGGAGGCTAGGCAAATGGCACATGAATTAGACTTTTCAACGGGCCGCGCGGCGATTGCGCTCCGCGGCGGCAAGGCGACCGCGTGGCACGGCTTTGGCGAGACCATCGAACCGAGCGATGACGTCGATACGATCATTGCAAAAGCCGGACTCGCTTATGAGGTGCGGCTTGCGCCGGCATCGTTCGCGGCCGATGGCGAGATGCACGCGGCCGAAGGCTGGTGCGCCACGTACCGCACCGACACCATGCGCGCACTCGGCATGGTGAGCGATTCGCGCTATTCGCTGGACGGCCGGCAGCCGCGCGATGTCGTGGCATTCTTCCGCGACTTCCTGCGGGAACGCGGCCTGTCCATAGAGACGGCCGGGGCGCTTCGCGGGGGCCGCATGGCATGGTGCCTTGCGGCGCTCGGGCCGGATTACGAATATCTGGCGCCGGGCGGCGATCTGACGCGCGCTTTCGTGCGGATGAGCACGGGATTCACCGGGAACGACGGCACGACGCTCGACCTGACGACGGTCCGCGTCGTTTGCGCGAACACGCAACGCATGGCCGACGCCGAAACCAAGGGCCGCCAGTACAAGGTGAGCCACTCGCAAGTGTTCAACGGGCCGGCGCTGGCGGCGGCTTTCGGCCTCGCCGGCGAGCGCTGGCGCATCACCTGCGACGCGTGGAACGCGATGCAGGCTCGCCGCGTGTCTGACGATGAGGCGCGCGAGTTCTTCTGCCGCGTCTCCGGGATTGATCCGGCCGACCTGTCGATTGACGGCAAGGTCAGCACGAAAGCGCGGAACGGCCTTCAGGCTCTCGCGGAAGCGTACCGGAACGGCCCCGGCGCGCAGCTGCCCGGCGCGCGTCAGACCGCGTACGGCCTGTTGAACGCGGTCACGTACTACGTCGACCATGCGGCGACCGTGCGCGACACCTACGGCGACGGCAAGGCGGCGGCGCGGCTGGCATCGTCGCAGGATGGCACCGGTGCGGCCGTCAAGTCGCGCGCGTTCAAGTTCGCGGCGGAACTGGCGGGAATGGCGGTCGCGGCCTAGTCCAGCGTCAAGCGGCCCGCAGGATTCGCTTGCGGGCCGCTTCTCGGTGTACTAGGATGGCGCAAGGATTCGGAGGATAGACAGATGATTGCCAGCACGTTTCTCGTTGTTGGTCCCGATCGCGCGCCGGAGGTTCACGCACTTGCGCCGGCTGAACGCGCCACACTCGATGCGCGGCTGGCGCTCGCTGCCAAGCGCGGCCGCGATCCGGCCGACGCGTACGCGCCGACCTTCGGCGCGGGGATCCGGTGGGCGTTTCTCGCCGCGCCCCCGATGCTCGAGTGGCTGGCGACCGAGTACGCGGGGCCGCATCGTGACGCGGTTCGAGGGCTGGCCGCTTGTCTCGCAACCGGCACGCCATACGGCGGCTCGGACGCGGGGGACGGACCGCGCGGGGGCGCTGGCGACAGGCTCCCGACCGGTCCCCGGCCTGGCCCCGCGCCGGACCGGATAGCGGACCCGCTCGCGTTCCGATGAGCGGGGCGCGCACCAATCCGGGGCGCCGCACCGTTTCGGTGCGTCGGCCCGGCCGGCCGCCTCGCCCCTGGCTAGCGGGGGCCATCGCCACTGGAAGCTACCTATGGCGAGCGAATGAGGAGCCTATGGACACGCGATGAGGAACTTGGTAGAGTTCGACCTATGGCAACACGATGAGGAGGATCCGAGATGAGCAGCGATTACGATTGGGAAGTACGCCCGGCGCCGGACGCCAGCATCGCTGGTACGCACGGGCAGGGCTCGATCTTCGCCCGCGAAAGCGAATTGCGCGCGTGGCTGGGGGAGCCGGGGGAGGGGGACGGTGAGAAGGTTTCGCGCGAGTGGGTAGTGGAGTACAAGGCGCCGCGCTACGCGCGGTTCGTCCCTGCCACGATCTACGACTGGAAAGAGACCAGCCTGTACGACGAGGAGCTGCTGAGCCCGCAACGTCTGCGCGAGCTCGACTACGTGCGCGAGTGGCACGTCGGGGGCCACGAGGAGGACGCGGCACGCGCGGTGCAATACGCGTTCGCTGCGTGGAAGAACGGCTGGAAGGTGCGCGTATGAGCTTCAAGCATCTGCGCATCAACCCGCGCCAGCCGGGCGCAACGAGCGGCATCGGACTCGAGCGCGTCTCGCTTCCGAGCGGCAACGAGAACGCCGAGTTCGCGGGCCTGTACGAGCGGGGGTGGTCTTTCGCC
>ERZ869929.515-NODE-515-length-22324-cov-4.100498_pt1 | contig 22324 bp, 22 predicted proteins | sample MGYA00579312_ERZ869929 | MGnify/ENA primary metagenome ERZ869929 (study PRJEB32216, sample SAMN09231818) | wastewater metagenome | place: USA: Maryland | collected 2016-08-09 | study: EMG produced TPA metagenomics assembly of the PRJNA472060 data set (Reclaimed... | reverse complement strand
CGCGCTGCTGGTGGCACGGTTCCTGAACTGGCACCCCACGCTCGCAGAGCTTCATGTGAAGAAGGTTCTGCAGCTGGATATCACACATATTCGTCGCGTTCTATTCGAGCGAGCCGAGCGTGGGGAGAAAGTGTTCACGGGCGCGTACACGGTCTCGACCAACGGGATCAGTATGAACAAGATCGAGTACGTCTGCGAGCGCGTATTCGAGCCGGCCGCGGAGATAGCCGCGCTGCACGCGCCACGCGCTCCGTGGCCGACGGGCGCGACTCTTGAAGAAGTCGCTGGTCATCTCACGCTGCTACCGGGGCTGAGCACCTTCATGGCGGGGCAGGTCGTTGCTGATCTCAAATATGCGGGACCGTACCTGAACGCGTCCGACTGGTGGGACTTCGCGGTGCCCGGTCCTGGCAGCAAGCGCGGAATGAATCGCGTCTTCAACCGCGACGTGGAGGCCGGCTGGCCGCGCGACTCTTGGCGCAACGCCATGCAAGATCTGCGTAGTGCGCTTGACAGGCCGCTGCGCCGCGAGCTAGGCTACGGCCTGAAGCTGCACGCACAGGACGTTCAGAACTGCCTGTGTGAGTTTGACAAGTACGAACGTGTCCGCCTCGGGGAAGGCAAGCCCCGCTCCACCTACAATGGGAGATTCTGATGGAAATCCGTGCCAACGACCCAGCACATGCCCTGCGTCAGTTCTGTGGCGCCGTGCTGCAAGACTTCGACTACAATCATATCCAGCTGCAGTTTCGCCCTTCGCGCGCCGGCGACTGTATCTCCATCATGGAGCCGGTCACCACCATCTACGAGCGCCCTCGGCAGCGCGTGATGCTCAACAAGGCGCGCGACCCTAACCCGTTCTTCCACCTGTTCGAGGCACTGTGGATGCTGGCGGGGCGGAACGATGTCAAGTTCGTTTCGTACTTCGTCAAGCGCATGGCTGAGTTCAGCGACGATGGCAAGACACTGCACGGTGCCTACGGCTGGCGGTGGATGAGCTTCTTCACGAGTGACCAGATCGAGAACGTCATCGACGCACTGCACAAGGATCCTACCTCCCGCCGGTGCGTGGTGACGATGTGGGATCCGTATCGCGACCCGATCAAGGCGCGCGCCGGTGGGAAGGATGTACCCTGCAACACGCAGATCTACTTCGACATCCGCGACGGCAAGCGTCTGAACATGAGTGTGACCTGCCGCAGCAACGACGCGCTCTGGGGCGCGTACGGTGCGAACGTCGTCCACTTCTCCGTGCTGATGGAGTACGTTCTCGAGTCCTTGCGCGTGCGCGGCATGTCCGAGCTCACGATGGGCAGGTACACGCAGTTCAGCCACGACTTGCATGTCTACACTTCGCATTTTGACAGCGTCAAGCTGCGAGAGATTCAGAACTCCCCGGCCATCACCCCCAGACCGTGCGTCCCGCTGTTCGTGACCGCCAAGGAGCAGGCGCTCTTTTTGCACGACCTGAAGAAGCTGGACCTGCTGATGCTGGGCAGTGTTCCAGCGGGGGAGTTCAAGTCCTACTACTTCAACGAGATCGTGTTGCCGATGCTGCGCGTGTGGCTGCATCGCCGCGACACCGATCTAGACAAAATCCGCTGCCCCGGCTGGGCCGCGGGCGCCTACGTATGGCTCCACAACCGCAAGGAGAAGTCGAAGTGAGTCCGTCAATCGTTGGTCTGTGGTATCGTGGTTCCGGCATTCGCCGGTTTCACACTCTGCCCATGCAGTTCCCCGATAGCGTGGGACAGCACTCCGGCGGGGTGGCCTTCTTGATCTACTACCTACTGTGCGGTATCGTAGAAGACACTCTTCTGTGTCGGTACATGGCCGCGGCGCTGGTCCACGACCTGCCCGAGTACAAGACCGGCGACATTCCCTCCCCGACGAAGAGTGTTCTGGGGCGACAGGAGCTCGGCGTGATGGAGCGAACCTACGTACACGAGAACGACCCGAAAGGGCTGCTGCGGAGAGCGTTCGCGGATGCTGACGAGGGCGCCGCAGCCCTCACGCTGGCCGACGCGCTGGACGGTACGGTGCGCGCCGCAATAGAGCTTCGCGCGGAGAATACAGACTTCAAGGAGGCGTACCGGAACTATGTCCGCTTCTCGGAGGAGCGCATCGGCGTCGTCCAGAAGATGTATCCTGAAGCAGCGCAGCGCGCCCAAGTCGTTCTGCATTACGCTCACACCATCGCACACGGAGCAGCACTATGAGCAAAGCAAACCAGATCCAGATCGGTGGAGATCACTATCGCCCCGACGGAGAAGATCAGCGACAGCACTGGGACATGATGTACGCTTTCAGCTGGGACTACTTCCTTTGCGCCGCGAGCAAGTACGTCGATCGTCTCGGTCGCAAGGACGTCGGCTTTCAAGAACTCCGCAAGGCGTCGCACTATCTGCAGAAGCGGATCGAGCTTGCCGACAAGGGCGTGCACGGCGCTGACATGACCTACCACCCACGCGACCCGAGCCTGTTCCCCGCGACCTCCCGCGCCGTTGTCGTTCGAGATCTGACGGAGTGGGCGATTGCACGCGGGTATTCGACCTTTCAGCTTGGCTTCTTGATGCTTTTGGCGGTGGGGGAGTACAAGAGCGCTATCAAGCTCGTTGAAGCAGAGCTCGCCAAGATCCCAGCGCAGCAGGTGTCGGAAGGACCCGGCCGGACTTACGTTAACCCGGACGTGAACCAACCTTAACGGCGGTTAAACGCCTTTGATCGCAACGCGCTCACAGTACTTGCAAGCGGAACTCTGCGCGCGTACTGTTGCACTGCGCCGGGGGCAAAGGGCTCTCGGTTCTACCACCCGAAGTCAGGAGATACACCATGAGCAAGGCATCCATCGTTCGCGGCAAGGCCGCTGCTGCCGCCGCCCCGCAGGAAGACACCGCGCCCAAGGGTCGTGGCAAGAAGACCACCGCTGTCGCGCCGGCTGAGGCCCCCGCACCCAAGGGTCGCGGCAAGTCCGCCCCCGCTGAGGACAAGGCGCCGCGCGCCTCTCGCGGCGCGGACCGCCGCTACAAGCTGCTGGTCAAGGAGAACCCGTTCCGCGAGGGCACCAAGCGCCACGGCTTCTGGGACATCATGACCCGCTGCAAGACCACCGGCGAAGTCCGTCAGGAAGAGCCGCTCTGCACCACGGCCTTCTTCGACTCACTGGCCGAGCGTGAACCGGCCATCATCGAGTACTTGGACTGAACTCCTGGCAGTTCGGTACGCTGAGAAAGGGAGGGCGCCCACGTGGCGCCCTTTCTTTTGGAGGAGGGTAAGGATGACCTATCAGGAAATCATCAGCGGCATCATAGCGGGCGCCCTCTTCCTGGCGCTGGCTGCTATGACGAACACCGTCTTCAACCCGCCCCAGCGGACGCACCGCGCAGCCTTGCAGGCGGCGCCCGCGGCCCCACCCGCTACCACACTACAGGGTACGCCCTGCGCGGCTGCTGGCGGGGCTGGGCGGCGGCTTACCGGCGGGGTGAGCTATGGCAGGTAGTGGCCTACAGGGCGGCCCGGTACTGGAGCGCGTGCTGGAAGCCTGCCGCAGCGCGAAGCTCACAGAAGCTCAGACTCTAGACGTACAGAGCGCGGCGTTGGCAGCGCTGCGCGCCAGCGGCAGGCGGCAGAACGCTCTGCGCGAAGCGCAGAGGTGCATCGAGACCATGCTACGGGAGAACAGGCAATGAGCTGGGACGAGTATTATCTGCAAGGCGCGAAGTGGGCAGCCACCAAAAGCAAAGACCCTAGTACGAAGGTCGGTGCGATGCTGGTGGGGAGGCACAATCGCGTCCTGGCCACCGGGTACAATGGCTTCGCACCCGGCGTGACCGACGCCGCGGAGCGGCTGAACGAGCGCGAGGTCAAGTACTCGCTCACGATCCACGCAGAGGAGAATGCGCTGCTGGGCGTCGGCCGAGAGGAAGCTCAGGGAAGTACGCTGTACGTCTGGGGCGCTCCCGTGTGCGAGCGCTGCATGAGCAGGATCATTGCGATGGGCGTTTCGCGCGTCGTGTACGACTACGATATGCCGCTGGTGAACGTGGGTACTTACGACAAGTGGGTTCAGTCGTGGAAGGTAGCGAAGGAACTCGCCAGCGAAGCAGGTGTTGATGTGGGATCGTTCAGGTGAGAAGCAGGGCGCCGGGAGCGAACACCGGCGCCCTGTTCTTTCAGGACGGAAGCTCTGTGAAGCGCAGAGACTTCGTGTAGAAGGTTTTGTCAACGTGCGTGGTCGGGCCGGGCTCGCACTCGGCCATGAAGGCGTTGAGGTTCAGCTCCGCCTTGTCGAAGACGCCGCCGACCTTGCTCTGGAACGCCACGGCGCACGGCGCAGCCTGCAGCAGCCGGGCCTCCAGCGTACGCCAGTCTAGAGCGTCCAGCAGGCCGCCCTTGCGCTCGACCTCCGTCGTATCCGCGGGTAAGCGAACGTCCAGCTGGCGATAAGAAGTGCGCGCCACCTTGTCAAGTCGCCCACCGAGCGTACGTCTGCGGATGGTCGGGTCGATCTGCTGGAACGAGAACTTCTGCTCGATGGGCAGGTCCACCGCTGGGGATGCCCACACCTCGCCGATGTCGATGTACGACTTCGAAGTAAGAGAGGCACTGGCGCCGCCGTCCGGGTTGCTGTCGTTCACGTACCGACGATTGTAGATGCGGAATGCCATCCCGGCAACCTGCTCCATGTCTTCCGGGAACAGCCACCAGATCGAGGACTTGCCGGACACGCCGGGCGTCAAAGCTTGAAACCAGTTGCTCATCCCCGTGGGGGTATAGTCGTAGTTCACGTCAGCCGGGCGGCGGAAGCGCACACCGACGACGAGGTTGTTGACGACTGCGCCAGAGAGGTTCGTAGGCGGTGTGACTCCCAGCAACCCGACGTAGCGGTGTCTGTCCGTACGGTCGAACTCGCAGCGAAGTTCGATGAAGCCGCCGGAGAACAGCGACGGGGGAGAGTCAAGGTAGTTCGCGTCGAACGCGAGGCGCGTCACCGACTGTGGGTCGTTGTCCTGTAGCTCGTCGGTGCTACTCAGAAACAGCGGATTGAACAGCGACCCAGCTGCTGCGGTGAAGGACATCACCGGCTTTCGATATCCAACGATCATGTCTGCTCCTTTAGAAGTTCAGAAGGGGCCAGACCCCAGAACACCAGCGACTCACGTTCGCGAGTTATCTGGTTGATGACCTCACTCACCAGCATCAGCTTCACGCCACTCTGCATTCCGTAGCGCGGGTAGAAGACGCGATACACGAGACCGAGCTCCAGCTCGCCCGCGGTGTACGGAACCTTGGTCGTATAGAATGCGCGGCTGCGCGTGTAGATCGTCGCAATGCGATCTATCTCCCGCTGACCATCCTCAATCCTGGCGAGCGCTGTGCCGATTGCGTTCGCCTGTTCCGCGTGGGAAAGGCCCGGCGCAAGCTGCACGCCGCTGGTGACGACGGCACGGTAGTCCAGCGCAAGGCGGCGACGCAGCGACAGCGGCACTTCAACGAAGTCCGTGACAAGCTCCGATTCCTCCAGCGTGCGATAGTTCTTGCGCACGCCGAGTCGCGTGGTCAACCCCGGCGCGGCATCGTACGCCGGTACGAGGTCGCCAAGCATGTCGGACTCAAAGCGGACTTCCCCAGCGACGTTTGAATCCGCAACGTCCTCCGGCGCGATCAGTCGAACGATGCGGAGTCGGTTGGTCTCATCGATGTAGGTCGCCGCGGTGTAGCCAGTCAGAATGTCTTCAATCGCTTGTCGCCGCACGTACTGCTCTTGCGCGTGCCAGCCGATGCCGGCGTATCCGCTTTCGAGATCGATGGCCGTTGCGTCTGCCTCATTCCAGAACGTGGGCGGTAGCTCCCATCGATCTTCGATCAGCTGCTTGAGCGCGCCGTGCAGAGGTACAGGGGTTATCTCTTCGTCGACCTCAGCGTCCTCTTGCGAAGGATCTATCACAGGTATTTCGGTGATGGTCAGTCCCGTGATGCGCGCTTTTTCAGGGCCGACTACAGCGGTGGGGAAGTACACGAGAAAGACACCGTGGTTGAACGACGGCGAGTAGTAGATCTCGTACGCCCGCTCCCACGTACGGGCCGGCGCATTGTACTCCGGCTCCGGCAGGCTGCGCACAGAGATGATGGGGCTGAAGCCGCCTGCATTCGACGAGAGGGTGAACGTCGTACCGCGGTTGGTGGCGCCCGGCAGACGCGCCACGGTGAAGCGAATCACGTAACCGCGACCGGCGACCAAGTCGCCGCCGGGGCCGGTGTACTCCAACCACTGATAGCCGTTGGATCCGTCAAGCTCGAATGTAGCTTCTCCGGAGACGATGGCAGCTACACCGGTCCCAGAACCGAACGACCCAGCCGTCCAGTCCGCGGCGTCGAACGGGTTGCCGTTGCCCAGCAGGATCTCGAACGGCGGAGAGCCGTTGAGTGCTGTCAAGTCCGTGCTAGTCACGCCGATGTCTGCTGTCACCGCGCCTTCGGGGTCGAACCGCAGCTGCACCGCACGTCCGCCGTCGACGACTGCGTAGTCAGGTGGCGAGGCAAAGATCTCGAGCGGGTCGCCCTTGTCGCGCACCTTGCCGACGCGCGCCGTACCGAGACTGTCTACAGCGTACAGACGGTTCAGCAGATCGTACGGGACGAGCGGTACGCTGAACGCTGCGCCGATCGTGGTGGGGTAGGCGCGGTTAGCGACGTTGCCCTCTGCGTTGGGAAGAAAGAACTTGTTCTGCCCCGGCTTCTCGAGTTCGGCCATGGAGTCGCGGAACGTCAGCTGAATTTCTGCGTCGCTGATCGCCTCGGCCTTGTCGAAGATGTAGCTGTTGAGGAACTGAACGGTCCCGTTCTGCAGCAACGCACTGAGTTCCGCTGGTTCGTTGCGGAAGTCCCCACCGATGGCTGCGTCGTACGCGCCGTCGCCATTTGCCAGCGTCATTCGTAGCGCACTGGCGCCTGTAGCCGCACCACCCCACGGCCAAAAGGTAAGCGTGCGCGTAGACAGGGCTCCCGCCGACAAAATAACGCCACGATAGCGCGTGTTCGGCTCGGTGGCAGTCGGTGGCGTCAGGTAGTCCTGCTCGGACACGCGGATGTTGAACGGAGCTTCGAGAGTCTCGAACCAGCCGAGACCATTGAGTTGCGGGTTCTCGAACTGCTGCTGTCCGCAATTGATCCAGAGGCGAGACTTGCCAGCGGGGCCGTCCCCCATCGAACACAGAACGTAACACAGTGTCCCGCTGGTGATGTAGTTCGCAAGCGCGGTGGGGAAGTTGAACCCCACCAGCAGCGAACCGCCCCTGTACAGAGCGATGGTCCGGCGATCGAAGTCCACGACCACGCCGTACGCGAAGTTCGATTCGCCAGAGAACGTGGTGACCGGGTTGTTGTCGTGAATGATTTGGCCCGTGTAGAGCTCAAATCCCAGAGAATTGTCCGAAGTGCTTCTGCCCGGCGCTGCGTCAGTGTCTCCGAACACAATGCCGAAAGAGGCCATCGTCTCTGGAGACAGTGACTCGCCGTAGTGCAGCGCCTCAAACGCGACCACGCCAACGGGCGGAACGCCGACCGTGCCGCGGCAGTATTCGTTTTCGTAAGGCTGGAGCGACAGTGTCGCCTCCACAGCCCGTCCGCCCAGCGCGACATCCAGATACGTGGACCTGTACGCGCCGTCAAAGATGCCGTACCTTCTAACTGCCATGACCGCTCCAATGGGCCTACAGGGCGCCAGTACCCCCGCACCCGCTACCCCGTACAGGGTAGGGGCCGGGGCGCGTGCTGGCGGGCCGGCGCGTGGCGCCAGCCGGGGGCGTGCTAGGCGGGCGGGGCTATAACCCCGTCCACGCCCAGCACGCCGTCGGTTATGAACGGGTCGTCGAGGCCGAGTATCTTTCCGTCTTCCGTACCCAGTAGCAGTTCGGCAAACGGATCGATGACCTCGATCGAGACTGTTCGAGCCTTAGTGACGCGGCGTGCGTCGGTGATGCGCACCGTGAAAACAACGGTGCCCGGCGTCTGTGGTACGAAGCTGACCGTCAGCGCGGGACCGTTGAGAATCTCGGTGAGCGTACCGACGCCCGCCGGCGGGGTGACAAGCCAGATATACGGAGCCTGTCCACCGCGGCCCGTTACAGTGAATGAAGAAACCTCGTTCACCAGCGCCGTCGTAGAGACGACGCTGGTGTCGAGGACGTTGGATACTGAGAACAGAACGTTGATCACCTGACCAACTCCCTACCGGGCTTGGAAAGCACGGTGCGCGATTCCATCGCAGCTTTCATCACGCTGCGCTGCGCCTCGATGTCCGCGATCTGCCGCAAACTGACGGCCGCCGATTCATTGGCGGCGTGGATGCGCTCGAGAATAGTGCCGACGTTCTCGTTCATACCCTCTACAGCGTCGATCACACCATCGTCGACCGGTTCTTCTTGCCCCCCTGGCAGACCAGGAATCTCCGGCGGGGTGACGGTCAGCGGCAGCGGTCGGTCGAGACTGGATACTTCCGTGTAGACCGGATCGGCGACCGCCGGCACCAGCCCGCGATAACCCGGCCCCGTGAACTGACCGGGCTTGTCCGGGACGATACCCAGCACAGCGTTGACGATGCGATTCACGCCCTCGTTATAGACATCCACGAACTGCATGAGATCGTAACTGTCCGCCTGCAGCGTCTCGAGGTAGTTCATCAGCTCGTCACGCTCCATGCCCAGATCTTCTGCAAGCTGGTCCAGCGTGAAGCCGAAGGCAGCCGCGACGTCCTCGAACGTCATCTGGGTGGCGCCCGCGTAGTCCGCGAGGTTCTGTGCCAGCTGCAGGGCCGTGGCGCGACGCTGTGCCGCCTCCTGCTCCGCTAGCAGCGCGGCGCGGCGATCATACAGAGCCTGAAGCTCTGCAGAGACCGTAACGCCGCCACCGCCAGTGGAGCCAGGAGTCGTCTGCTGGTCAACCACTCGGACCAGAGAAGTCACCTGCCGGAACAGTCGCTCGTAGTCCGTGCCGGACGCCATCAGTCGGCGACCAATCTGCAGCGCGGTTCGCGCGTCGTCTTCAGAGCCGGTCTCGCGCACCCGCTGGAGGGCCAGCTGCAGCTTCTCACGGTCACCCAGCGGCGACAGCGAGTCGTCGAGCAGCAGGTCTTCAACAGCCCGGCGAGTGCGATCGACGAACGTCTCGATCGCATCCGTAGCCGTACCGACGCCATCGCTGGCCGCGCGGGAAGAGGCCTCCAGCGCCGCGATCTCTGCGTCAAGTCGCGACAGCGGCGTGCCGTACAGATCCTCGACCAGCTTGAGACTCGCCTCCTTCAACGCTGCGATTGCCTTGGCCATCTTGCGAGCGGCGAGCTCGGTGGCCAGCGCCAGATCCTCTACGCGCGGACCCGCCATACCGGCCGCCTGCGCCAGCTGATCCAGCTGCGCGATGTTCTCTCCGAGCTCTGCGCCCAGCCCGCGGATCTCGTTGACGAAATCCGAACTGTCCATGCTCTCGAGTTCTTCGCGCAGACCCATGACGAACTCCGCGTACGCGATCGCTGCGGGGAGCAGCTGCGCGAGCGTGTTGCCAGTCTGGCCGAGCGCCTCGTTATACTGCTGCTGAGCGGCGTACGCCTGACCAAGATACTCACCGAGCTCCAGCCAGAGAACAACCTGCGCCGGGGTGAGGGTCGGCAGCGCCGCCGTGAACGCATTCCGGAACGCCTGCGCGCCGGCGGGGCCAAGCAGCTGTTCAGGATTGAGACCGAGACCAGTAGCCGCCGTGCCGACAGCACCCTCCGCTCGCGTCAGCTGCATCAGCGCCCGCTCCTCCGCCGTGAAGAACGTTGAGAAGTAGTTCTGCCACAGCTGCGTCGCACGATCGAGACCGCCGGCAGCCTGTGCGATGTCCGCCGCAAACCGCACGAACTCCTCGCGAGTCAGATCCATCTGCACTTCGCTAAGACTGAGCGCGTCCTCGAGCAGCCGGACCGATCCGACCAATCGAGAGTACGTATCGGCCAGCGACTCGCCGCTTGCGTTGAGCTCTTCGGTCAGCTCGTACACGTCCGTCAACGAGCCGTCGTCGCCCAACAGACCGAACCCGCGGTTGATATCCGCTGCAATCATGACCAGGAACTGCGCGCCCTGCATCAGCGCTTCTACGTCATCCCGCCACTGCTCTGCAATCCGGCTAGCTTCTCGCTGCACCGGGCTGACAATGCCGTCGATCGTGGCAATGATCGCCTCGGCCGCGATTCGCGTCGCCGCTTCGTCCTGCGTGGCGGCCTCCCAGCTACGGCCGAGCACATCCACGAACATCTTAGACGTCGTGGCGCGGCCCTTGCTGTCGAAGTCTTGAACGGTGCGGATAGCGATGTCCAAGAGCTCGGGCGCTTCTGCGCCGATTGCACGCGCGGCGTCCGTCATTGTGCGGTCGACAGCAGAGAACAGAGCCTCTGCTGCTGCGATCGCCTCCGGGGAGTCTTCCATCGCCGTCGTGCGCCACTGTCGGCCGCGGAAGAGCGAGCGATTGCGAACTTCCGTGAGGTTGGTCTGCGTGAACGCCTCGCCATTCTCGATGCCGATAGTGCTGACCATCTCGTCCGGCTTGAAGCGAGTACCGAAGAGCTTACCACCGCTGAATGCGTCGATGAGCGCCAGCGCCGCCACGATCCAGCCGATCACGGGGATGGCAGCCGCCGCGCCCGCACCGCCCGCCAGTGCACCGCCTGCAGCGGCGCCCGCTACACCAGTAGCAGCGCCTGCGCCTGCGCCCAGCAGCGCGCCGGTGGCCACGGTGCCCAGCGCATACCCGGCGTAACCGTACGCGGCGCCAGCAGCCAGCGAGCCGCCCGATCCGTTGCTTCCGCCGCGATTCTGGAAGCCGTACATCGCACCGCCCGCTGCCGCAAGATACGGAGCGTACGTGAGCGCCGACTGCGCGGTGGGGGAGTTCCCCAGCCAAGACAGAGCGCTGGAGCCAGCGCGCCCGGCGCCCATGTTGAGCAGACTGCCACCAGATCCACCGCCGCTAGAACCACCCCCGCCGAGCGCACTGGCCGCCATAGCGAACAGACCGCCCGTTCCGCCCCCGGTGGGGAGGTTCATACCGAACATGGCGTTCATCATCGGATTGATGAACTGTAGCTTGATGAACTCGGCCAGCATCCGCTTGACCATTGACTTGGCGATGTTCACCATCTCGTCTGCGAAGTCGTCAAACTTCACTTCCGACTCAACGACGAACTCGGCGAACGCATTGCCGATGTCTTCCGCGCCCTGAATCATGATATCGCGGTAGACCTGCTGCTGTTCCATCTGCAACTTCATCTGCTCGATCGACTGGACACGAGCGCGAACCTCCGCCTCTAGAGAATTGATGTACGCGGGGGTCAGCTGGATGTTGTCCTCTCTGGCGTCAGCGATAGCGCGCTCCATGGTCTCGTAAACCTGACGCTCTGTCTCCGTCATCTGGAGCATTCGCGCTTCGGCGTCTAGACCAGCGATCACTTCCCCGCGGACGTCTTCGCTCATTCTGGCGGTCGCGACGTTCTGCTCCATCTGTCCGTTGTAGGCCGCCATCGCCGCCGTGATCTTCTCGTACATTTCCTCGGTGGGAGGACCGATGTCGAGAAGCTCGTCCATGAGCTTGTTGAGCTCTTCCTGCAGCTTGGCGTTCTCCTCCAAAGCGCGAAGCATCGGGCCGGACAGAGTGCCGCTGTAGCGCCGAGTATTGAGTTCAAGCTGACGGAGCGCCGTGTTCTCATCCTTGATTGCTTTCTCACGCTGCTTCTGCGTGCGGAGCGCTTCGCGCGCTGCCGCTTCGCGCTTGCGCTCTATGTCGACGACTTCCTTGACGGTGGACTTGTTCTTCTCTTCTTGACGAATGGCCTCTGCCAGCACCAGTGCTCGGTCGATGATTGCCTGACGTGCCTTCTCGTCTTCTTCGTTAGCAGCCTTTCGAGACGCGGTGTAGACAACCATCATATCGCGCGACATCCCCATCGTCGCGATTTCTTCGTTCAGCTTGTCGATGTACTTGGCGCCTTCGTCGCTGAACAGCACGCCGTTCTTAAGCTCGGTGTTGAGCTCTTCCGCAGCGCCGGTCAGGATGCCGAAGACCTGTGCCATGTTGTTCATGGTCACCATGACCGGCTCCATGGAACCGGGGATGATGATGCCAGCTTCGGAGTTCAGCTGTACGAACTTCTCGAGCTCTCGCGTAGCTTCTTCAAGTTTCTGCTGTACGTCCTGAATCTGTACAGCCACGCCAAGGCCGGCGCCCTCGCGAGTGCTGGACTGAGCAAGCTGTTGCTGAAACTCCAGCAGCCGCTCCATCTCTGCGCGAAGTTCTGCGACCTTCTGCTGAGCGCCCTCGTAGTTAGAGACGAGCTCGTTCTCTTCTTCGCTGGTAGTTCCGCGACGCCGCATTTCTTCTTCTAGCCGCAAACGCTCCTCAAGTCGCTCGTTGTAGGCGGCGATGGCGCGCACTTCTTTCATCTGCGCTTCTTCGACCTTCTCCAGCCAACTGTAGAGCTCGTACAGAGCGTACACCGCACCGAGAATGATCGTGGGCCAGCCGCCAATGATAGAGAGGAACCCGGCGCCAAGTCGGCTCATCGTGGCGAAGGCGGTTGCTGCCTGCTTCTGCACGTCGGAGAGCGCCGCTGCCGTTCGGCTGGAAGCTGCTGCTACATCCCGCTGGGAGGTGGCGTACAGAGTGTTCTGTCGCGTGAGCTCTGCTCGAGCGTTGCCGACGCTGGTGAGGACAGCAGTCGACCGCAGTTCTTGGTCGAGCATCTTCTGCAGAGTCGCAGTGTTGAGCATCGCTGCGCGGCGCGTCTGTCCCATTGCCGTAGCGCGTGCGCGCTCCGCCTCCACTAGCGCGATGTTGGTGCGCAGCTGTCGGGCGACTTCCGTCTCGCCCATACGAGCGTTCTCCAGCGCCACGCGAGCCGCGTTGCGAGAAGCCTCGTTCTGCAGAAGCTGTCGCTTGGCTGCAAGCTCGGCGGCCTGCGCCTGCGCCAGCGTGGCCGCCGCATCTGCACGACGAGCGGCCGTGACCTCTGCCATACGAGTGGCGAACGCTGCGACTGCGCCGATGCCACGGCCGGCAAGCGCGATCGTGAGCGCAGTGCCGACAGCGATGATCGAGTCGGCCAAGACCTTGAAGTTCTCAGCCAGGAACGCGATGCTCTTGGCGATGCTTTGGTTGAGCTGCGCGATACTGGTGCTGGTGCCGATGTAGTTCTCGGCCGCGTTGCGCAGCTGCGTGAACGCACGCTCGATGGTGAGTGGAATATCTCCCACACCAAGCGCGAGCTCGCTGAAGCCAGCCAGCATGGCACTGACGACGAGGTCGGTGGTCAGCTTGCCCTCGTAGGCGAGCTCGCGCAGACGACCAGTCGTGACACCCATACGACCGTTGGCCAGCTGGAGGGCTCCGTCTACTTCCGTAAGGTTCTTCGCCAGGATCTGCGTAACCTTCGCGCCCTGCTCGGCGACTGAGCGGTATTCGTCACCGCGCAGCGTGCCGGACGACAAACCCTGCGACAGCTGGAGGATGGCGTTCTTGGCTTCGATCGCCTTGGCGCCGGAAAGGATAAATGCGTTGTTGATGGCCTCAGAGAAGCGCAGCGACTCTTGCAGAGCCGTACGCTGGTCGCGACCCGCCGACTGCAGTGCGCGGGCGGTGCGGCCGATGAGCAGACCGGTACTCTCAAAGGAAGCGTACGTGCGCTGGGCGACCTTGAAAGTCTCCTCAGTCGCGACAGTCAGCTGCTTCTGGCTAGTAGTTGTCTGGCGCAGCTGCGCCTGAACGTTGATGAATCCGTCATTGAACTCGCGAATCATCCCCGCAAAGCGGGTTGCGAGCTGGAAAGAGAAGACGCCGGCGACGAGGGTGCGAGTCTGCTCCATCGTACGACGGACAGCCTGCATTTCGCGCTCAACCGTCTTGCGCATCTCCGTGATAGCACGCTCGCTCTGCTTGGCAGACCGAGACATTTCGCGCTCAAGGAGACGCGCGGCGCGGCCGATGTCTGACTCGAACTTCGCAATTCGAGCTTCGAGATCGACCGAGATAGTGCCGAGGCTTCCGCCGCGCGCCATGTTCATTCTCCTCGTCGGTTGATGATCAGGCGACCTGCGAAGGCAGCCATGAAATTCTTGATGTCAGAATCGACATCCTCGTTCCCAGAATTCGGAACGTAGGTGAAGGCATTGCGGAACGGCAGGAAGTCCGTGACTTTCTTGCGCGCACCTTTAGACTTCGAGTTAGAAAACGAGGTGTGGAGCGAAGCGATTTGTATCTCGATCCGCTCCTCTGGGGGAGGTTCTTTCGATAGATACCGAGACCAGAAAACCAGCTCCCACGCGGGGAGCTGGCTACGAAGCTCGCTGATCGGCCGTCTGAAGAAGACGGCCAATCGCGCGAGGATCCTTAGTTCTGGGTCTCGGTCGAAGAGTTTCCCAAGTCACCCGGATCCTCATCGCCGAGCTTCTCGTTGGCCAGCATGTTCAGCGCGCTGACCAGATCTTCCGGCAGCTGACCGACCTCGTTGGCGTTCTTGAAGACCTGCTTGCCGCGCTCGTCCACGCAGCAGAAGGCGAGGAACTTGTGCGTGCGCATGATGATGTCGTGCGCGTCGACCTCAACGATCTGGCGCTGGTCCGCAGACTGCTGCGCATCGTCGTTCTTCAGACGGATCTTCTGGCCTCGGCTGAGCTCGGCGCGCTCGGCGGCAGTCAGCGGCCGGAACCAGACGTCTTTCTTCTGTCCGCGATAGTCGAGGACAGCGGGGATCTGGCGGGTCTTGGCGATGTCGGAGAAGAAGCTGTTCATGGTGATTTCCTTGTGAGACGCTCTGTGGACAGAAGAGGGCGGCTGTGCGCGGCGCGATCAAACCGCACCGCCCTCAGTACTGATCGCTAGGTCATTAGACCTTGGGGGTCATGACGATGGAGCCGGACACGCGCAGACCACCCTGCACGCGAATCGCATCGTCCGTCGAGAACGAGCGGGTCGCTTCCTGCACAGAGGCCTGGAAGGTGAACCACGTACGCGTCGCCGGCAGCGTGAAGGTCGGCGGGTTGCCGGCTGTGATGGTGGGGGCGGCGGTGCCATCGCTGCAGCCGATGGCCCAGAGGTAGCGATCTCCGCCGGCGACCTCGAAGATCTTCTGGTGGGACTCGTCCTGCGGATTCAGGTTCAGGCCGAAGGACGCGGTGCCGTTGTCCTGCAGACCGACGAGGTACTCGCGGGCGGTGCTGTCGAGGTTGGTGACATCGATGTCGGAGGCGGAGCCGCCGAGCGAGTCGATGGTGGTCAGGTTGGCGATCTTGAGCACACGCTCGGGCGATTCGCTGGTGTCGAGCATGTAGAGTTCACTGCCCTGAGTTTTCAGTTCACCGGACATTTCTTTTTCCTCATGAGGTTGGGTTGGTTTCGGCGGAGCGCTCCGCCTAGTTGGGTGACATCGCTACGCGATTTTCCCAGATCGAGAAGTCTACCGTCCTACGCAGCGTCTTGGACGGCGGCCCCTCGAACACGTCACGCGGCACGCCGCGCTGATGACCATGAGTCTCAAGCGCATAGCACACCGCGGTCATCAGAGTGTCAAGCTCTTGTTCGTCACGTCCGTACACGTCGATCTGTACGATTACGTTGTCGATGCCGGGCCTTTCACCGAGATAGTTTTCTGAAACGCCCGCGACCACTTGCCACACGATCAGCGGATACTCTTCGTCTTGGGGAGCAACGGTTCGGTAGATGCGCGAGGGCTCGCCGAGCAGAGCAAGGACGATTGAAGACTCACGCAGCCACTGATAGATGGGAATCGTATTCATCGCACCCTGCCTCTGCCGCGGGGGCCTGTGCGGAGCCGCGCAACGACCTTCGTGATCGCACGCTGTAGTTCCGTCGTGAAGGTGTTCACAGCCGCTACCTTGTTGGTCTCGAACGCGCGCCGCATGAAAGCCTGTGCCGGCTGTTTGACCGTACCAAACTCTACGAAGAACCAATAGTACGCGTCGCCGCCGATCACGTTCGCCGCCGACCGCGCCATCATCTGTCCGTACGCCTCGTGCTTGCGAGAGCGCCTGCCGCGACGACCCTTGCGTACCGAGATGATGTACCGCTCCGCCGCGCCCGTAGTGCCCCGCGGGTTGCGGTCGCGGTAAGCGTAGATCTGTCTTTTAAGATTACCGGGCATCGGAGTGCCCTCGCCGCGCGGGGCGTTTTCTCTAGCCGCGTCTCGGATGATCTTTGTGGCAGCGAACAGCGCGCCCCGGATGGGACCGCCCCCACGGCTGCCGAGCTCTGGTGGCAGCTTCCGCAGAGCCTCTACGACTTCCTTCAAGCCGTCGAGACTGATGTGCTGGCTAGCCATCGCTCGCTCCGTAGCGGCAGAACACCGCGATGAGATTACCGCGCAGCTGCTGGTCTGGGATATCGACGATGTCGAAGATCTTGCCTTGCCACACGATGCGATCTGTCAGTACGAGTCCGAGCCGAGTGAAGACGTCGGAGCGAATCCAGAAGTCGTAGTCGTGCATCGTCTGTAGGCTGCCGGCCCTGTACGCTTCGCGCCGAGACTGGTCAACCTTTCGCCCGTCTACGCGAGACCAAACAGTGCCTAGAGAGTACCACGTCGTCTTGGTCCTACCTTCTGCGTCTCGTTCGATGCGCTTGCGCTGGAACTCTACTCGCTGGTCGAGAGCAGGTGCGTTGACCCTAGAACGAATAGACACGGTAACTTCCCAGCAGCTGTACGCGCTGGGCCTCCATCGCAGTGCGAGTTTCCTCGGTCAGGTCGTCGTACTGCAGCTGCACACCGAAGCGAATAGCCTGCTTAATCGGCTCGGGGATGTTGCTGATGTAGTCGGAAGGCGGGCTGCCGACGGGAGCGTATCCCGTGATGTAGGTGATTCGCACAGCGTCTTCTCGGCGATAAGTCTCAGGCCATTCGAGATAATCGTTGACCCGCAGCGCTGGCACCATCGCTAGGTCACTCACGAAGTACGTGGTCGGGTCCATCGTCTGCAGCTGGTTGTTCGTATCGAAGTACGTCACGTCCAGTATCTGAATGAACGGCGGGCGGGGCAGCTCGATGGAAGAGCTGCGACTCTCGTAGGCGTCGTCTTCCCAGTTGCGATCGCTGACCAGAATGCGGTAGCGCGGAAACTGATTGATCACCAGCCGCACCGTCTGGTAAACCAGCGACCTCTTAGTGTAGTTCTCGACCCACTGACGGCTGGCCTTGATCATGTTGGTCAGCATCGCATCGTGCGGGTGCGTGGGCGGTGAGCCGAGCGGGTCGAGTCGCAGCAAGTCGTACATTTCTTGCAGCGTCACAGGTTCTTCCGGCGGCTCGACGATTGTCTGTAGGTTGATCACTCGAACCTCCTTCGTTCGGCGTTCCAGATTTCATCGTGCTCTCTGGGCGTCCAGTTCTTGAACCACGGACCTCCGAGCGTATAGTGCGCGATGCCGATTTTCTCAGGCTTGGGTTGTTCGCCGACCAGCCAGTTCCAGCGCGGGTGAAGCTCCCCGATCTCGTCGTCTCGCAGCCAGTAGAAGCTGTGGAGATCTCTACCCGGAAGATGGTTGAGATCGCGCAGGTTCAGCCGCCGATGGGCGGGATGACTGCAGTCGAAGAGCATCACGCTCGACCAATTCTTACGAGGATAACTGGTCTGTACTTGGTCGTCCATTTTCACGGATGTCGATGGGTTGTAGTCGTGCTTGACAACGTAGACCGCCTTCCCGTCCTCTGCCTCGCACAGCATCCTGCGGATGTCTTCTAGAAACACAACGTCGCTGTCTGTAAACAGCGCCCATCCCGAGTGCTGCAAAATGGGCACGAAGAAGCGAGTGATAGCAAACGTCGTTGACATCGGCGCACCGCTGTGGACGTCGAAGAGTCTTCCGTTCTTGATCTTAGTGGGGCGGACGTACAGTCCGTTGGTCTGCATTCGCACCATGTCGAGCTTCTCCACCGACACGTTCGGAGAACGGGACAGCAAAGAAAGCCTTGCGACTCGATACGCCTCGTGTTCTCTCTCGTCGTAACCGATGAAGACTCTCATGATCACATCTCCGGCTTGTTGCACACCAGTCGCATGTCGCGCAGATGCTTGCCGACGGAGTGGAACTGCGGAGTCTCTTGGCGTACGCGCGAGTACCCATGACTCAGCAGCAGCGTACCCAGCGTCTCCGGCGTGTAGCCCCATCTGTGCATCATGTGCGGATCGCGGTACTTCGGGTCGCCGAACATGCCGAACAGTCCAAGCATGTCCGGATGCTTGTGATGTTTGACATCGTTCGCGATGTTCTGACAGCACTTGCGGAAGTCTGGGAGCTCCAGCACCAGCTGTCCGCCCGGTGCCAGCACGCGCATGAACTCAGACAGCGCGACGTCTGCGTCCCAAGGATACAGATGCTCCAGCACATGGATGGCCATTACCTCGCTGCACGAGTTATCCTCGACAGGGAGGTTCGTGATCTCGGCCACGACGTCCACGCCGGGACCGGGTACGACGTCTACGTTCACCCACCCCGGAAGAATCTTCTTGCCGCATCCAACATTCAACTTCATCGTATGAACCTCTCGAGTAAGCTCCACGCATCCCCCGCGTGGGAAGGTCTGCACTGCCATCTAGACAAGCGATTTATGAACGAGCGCCTGTTCTCGTAAGTCCATGGTTTGTCGGCCATCCACGCGGCTGCGCCGTCTTCCGTCTCGACAGGAACGCCGTGAATCACGGCTTCGACGCCGGCGTTGGAGTGATGCGTGACCACTAGCAAACTCTTGCGCAACAGAGCTTCCATAGTCGACGATGTGTCGTGCGCAACGCCGGGGACAGGCACGAACGGATTCCGCGGCTTTGGTCTGTGAATCATTGACGCTTTTGAGAAGCCGCGGGCTTCGAGACTCTGCACAGTTCTTCGTGCCCAGTCCACGATACCGTATTGCTGAATAGACTTCGGCCCCATGTCGACGATTAAGACTCGTCCGCCGAGCTTTGGCGTCTCAGTCATAGTCGGTTGCCAGCTGTGGGGTGAGTCTGGCGTGTCGTCCAGCCACCGCTGCGGATGCGCGCCGTCAAGACTAAACCTGAACATGCGATTATTGCCGGGCGGATCGCGCACGTATCCGACGTCGAGACAAACGACGCGTCCTCCGTCCGCCTTCTGCTTCTCTGCGGCCGCGCTCTGTTCTACGGCCCCGATGCCCCACAGCAGCAGAACGTCGCTTCCTCGCTGATAGGTCTGCGTTCTCCGAACTTCGAAGCGATTCTTCGCCGCAGCTGCCATCGACTGTAGAGAATTAAGAGCTGTACTTGAGAGTCCGCGAGTACAGAGCACTTGAAGAGTCTTCACCCGACGCCACCGAACGAGAAGCCAGAAGTCACTATGTCGCCCGCGTCAGGTGGCACCTCTTTCGTCACCGTGACGCTAGCCCCCGAAACCACGATCAGCCACCCGCGGACAACACCGAGTTCAGCAGCCCAGTAAGTTCCGTCGTTCAGTCCTCCGATCGTCCAGACGCCAAGATCGTTTGCGCGAGCTGTCGCCACTTGAGAGCGTCGAAAAGAGACCAAAATCTCGCTGCCCGGTGTAGCGTCAGAGCCGCTGATTGTAGACAACGCACGACTGCCAAAAGAGAACCCAGCCACTGAAGGAGGCTCGGTCACTGAGTATCCTATCGCGCCAAGTGCGCTCATGACAGAGGATCCTTCCACGTCGAGGTCGTCTCAACTATCCACTTGCCGAGAGTATCGTTGAACGGACCAGTGAGAATGAACTGCGCGGCTGCGTCGTATCCAGGAGAAGTGAACGTGTCTCCGTACACAACCGCGCGCCCAGCCGCTGAAAAACTGTACAGAGGAGACCAAAGATTGGGGAAGTATCCCGCGAACTCAGGGTTCACTGCAGAGGCGCCTGAGGCTCCGTTAATCCAAAGCTGTGGTGGAGTCTTGACGATTACGCCTGCTGCGTTCGGAATCTTCGGCCCTACAGCACCGCCGTAACCGAGAGAAGAGCTTTGAGCACAGGAAGACGTGACGAACGTCGCTCTGGGGGACTTCGTGAGTCCGTCTGGTGTTCTCATGGCAAACAATCGCTGCGAGCTGAAGCCACCTGCGAATCCCACAGCGAATCCGCATGCTGAGTTAGACGAACTCTCAGAGGTAGAGTTCGAGATGTTGCGACAGTTGATCACGTAAGGCCAGGAGTTAGAGCTGATCGCCGACGAGAACCTGCCGAAAATGTACATGTCAGCCGCGGAAGTTCCGAACCGAATGCAGAGAATCAGCCAATTGTCATCTGCGACCAGCATCCACGGGCGTGCGGTCGTGTCGAGAGTGTCTGTAGCTCTCCATGTCTCGTTGCCAGCCGTAACTTCCGTCGTGTTCGGGTAGAGATCTACCAGCGTGTCGACGTTGGTCGCACTTTCTGCCGCGCGCACCAAAGCTTCTCGGAAGCCTCCCGTGTTGCTACCGTCTTGGGCAACGCGCAGAATTCCGATCCCGTCTACCGTTTGGAGAACTACCTTGTTCGTCCCCGAGAACAGAACAGTCCATCCCTTCTTGGGCAGACTGCCGTACGCGGTGCCCGTTCCTGCCAGACATGTCGTCAAAACATTCGGGATGCCGTTGCCGCTAGTCCCGTTGATAACGGGAGCTCCAGAGTCCGTGCTGAGATACGTCGTAACACTCATAGCTCGTTCGCCTTGATGATGATCGTTGCCCCAGTCACAGAGCCGCTGACCGCGGTGACTTCAAACTCAATGAGGTCTCCTTCGTTAATCGCGGTCCACGCAGCAGCCGACCCCGTAGTACGGGCTCCCGCCGTGCTGGTCGGTGGAGACCCTGCCGTGATGGACGTGAACGATCCTGTGCTGAACGGCTTCTTGCGAACTTCGATTGTGATGTCTCCCGTACTACCGCTCTTGGGGAGGATCGTCCACTCGACCGGGTCCAGCACGACCAGCGCTCGCGTCTCATAGCGCAGCCCCGTGGTCAGCGGCTGGTCCACACCCTCGATCGCACCTCCGTCCCACCCTGCTATGATCGGGCGAACTGCCGAAGAGAAGCTCTCAGACGGCTCGAAGCCGCCATACAGATAGAATCCTGAATTGAACGTTCCGACCTCTGACGGGTTGTTCGAGATCAGTCGCACTCGACCGACGCCCCAGTTGGGGAGTCTGTTCGTGATCGCTCTTGACTTCTGTATGTCGATTCCATCGCCGACGACCAGCAACGTGGACGCGTCGCCGCAAACAAGCAGAAACTCACCTTCGTTGACTTCCGCCAGTCCATCCGTAAAAGTGACCGTTATGTCACCCTCTTCGAACGTGAAGAAGAGGATCTTGTCGCGATCAGCCGCCTGAACCGTGTAGTTCTCCGTGGATACGATCTTCAGAGTCCTGGCATTCGAATCTGACAGCCCCATCTGATCCTGGAGACTCAGGTACTGTGTCCGTCCAGTCGCCGGGTTGTAGATCACGTATCGGATGTTGTTTTGTCGACCACCCGGTACGAACTGCGACAGCTCGCTTGTTTTTACGATCTCATTCATCGCTAGATCTCAGTTAGGGAGGCCGAGCGTACAGAGCCAAGATCTGTACTCTTTGGCTATCTTTTCAATTTGAATAGGGTCTGCGGAATACTTCGTCGACAGCTTGGCCACCTTGTCGAGCGCAGCCGTGAGCTCTTCGCTGCTCGTGACCCATTCTTCTGTTCCGTTAGCGAACTCTCGGTAGCTGAGCTCAGGAGAAGCGATCACAGGCAGTCCAAGCGCTCGTGCGTTGGCGGTCTTGACGTTGGACTTCCAAGCCGGGGCGGGATATCCGTTCACGTCGCGCAGCGCCACCACGTAGTCCGCCTCGGATATGTCATCAGTCTTGCGATAGACCCAGCCACGGCGAGAGCACTCTTCTGCAAGCATCTGGTCCCACTTTCCGAGATAGCGCACCGCGCCCTCGTATGCGAGAACGCGCTGATCGTTGAATTTCTGAGATTTCTGCATGTAACGCGGATTGCTGTGGTGGGGGAGCACCATCGAAGGACCAGTCCAGTCGGAGTCTTCCAACATGCGCGTATTGGGGAAGACCACTGCGAACGGGTTGAGTCTTCGAATTTCTCCGCGCAGCCACGCGACCGCGCGGCTACGATCCCAGTCGTTGCCATGTGGCTGCGGCCACGCGTCCACGACGTCCCAGACGAATGGCTTGTTGAATCTGTGCAACTTGCCTAGCGTGCCGGCGTCCGGTCGCTTGACCAGTACGACGACCTGCGCCTTGCTCATCGCGTCGTCGTCTATCTTCGTACGAAACTTCGCACCTGTGGCG